>Ga0268386_10000365_pt1 | contig 28123 bp, 29 predicted proteins | sample RVTome_15_FD_200260 | JGI IMG/M metagenome (GOLD analysis project Ga0268386, IMG submission 200260) | Soil microbial communities from uranium-contaminated site in the Upper Colorado River Basin, Wyoming, United States - RVT150D86... ... | reverse complement strand
CTCGGGGGGGTGGCCGGGCCGCGCTACGAGAACCCGGCCCGGGGCTTCGCCTCGTACTTCCTCAGCTTCGACACCGGGGCCCGCCTGGAGATCATGAGCGGGCGGGACGTCGCGCCGGCGGGGGAGGCGGGCGCGCGCCAGGGCTTCTCGCACCTCGCCTTCTCCCTCGGGAGCCGCGAGGCGGTGGACCGGGCGACCGAATCGCTGCGGGCGGCGGGGGTGCCGGTGGTCAGCGGGCCCCGCACGACCGGCGACGGCTACTACGAGAGCGTCGTCCTCGACCCCGACGGCAACCGGATCGAGCTCGCCGCCTGACCCGGCCCGGGGATGGGATCGCCGGCGTCCGGAGGGATGAATGAGCCCATCCACGCTCGCCCTCGCCGCCGTCCTCGTTCCCGCCGCCCCGCTCGCCCTCCACCCCGCGAACCCCCGCATCCTGCTCTTCCGGGGAGAGCCGACCGTCCTCGTCGGGTCGGGAGAGCACTACGGCGCCGTCCTCAACGCCGACTTCGACTACCGGACGTACCTGGAGACCCTCGCGGCCGACGGCCTCAACCTCACCCGCACGTTCGTGGGCTCCTACGTCGAGAAGCCGGGCGACTTCGGCATCCGGCTCAACACCCTCGCTCCCGCCCCCGGCCGCTTCCTCGCCCCCTGGGCGCGGAGCGGGAGCCCGGGCTACGCGGGGGGCGGCAACCGGTTCGACCTCGAGCGCTGGGACGCCGCCTACTTCGCCCGCCTGCGCGACTTCGTGGGGGAGGCGGGCCGGCGGGGGATCGTCGTCGAGGTCGTGATGTTCTCCGCGTACTACCGGGACGGCTGGAGCCTCTCCCCCCTGAACGCCCGCAACAACGTGAACGGCGTGGGCGAGGTGGAGAAGGGGCGGGCCCAGATCCTCGACAACGGCCCCCTGCTCGGGCACCAGGAGCGGATGGTCCGCAAGGTCGTGGAGGAGCTGGCGGGTTTCGACAACGTCTATTTCGAGGTCCAGAACGAGCCCTGGGCGGACCACCCGGTCGAGGCGGGGCTCGTCTCGCCGTACCTCCGGCCGGGCGAGCTGCCCGGCGACGCGGTCCGCTGGCGGAACCAGGTCCACCTGGCGTCGAAGGCGTCCCTCGACTGGCAGGCCCGCATCGTCTCGGCGATCGCCGACGAGGAGCGTCGCCTCGGGAGCCGCCATCTGATCGCGCAGAACTACTGCAACTTTCGCCATCCCCTGCGGGACGTGGACCCCCGGGTCTCCGTCGTCAACTTCCACTACGCGTGGCCGGAGGCCGCGGCCTGGAACCTCGGCCTGGGCCGGGCCCTCGCCTCCGACGAGACCGGCTTCGCGGGGTCCGCCGACGAGACCTACCGGGAGCAGGCGTGGGGCTTCCTCCTCGCGGGCGGCTCGATCTTCAGCCACCTCGACTACTCCTTCGCGGTGGGGAAGGAGGACGGCACCGCCGCCAACAGCGCCCCCGGGGGCGGCAGCCCGGCCCTGCGCCGGCAGCTCGGCGTGCTGAAGGCCTTCCTGGGGCGGTTCGACCTCCCCGCCCTGCGCCCCCGGCCCGACGTGGTGGCGCGGGCCCCCGGGGCGGTAGCCCACGTGCTGGCCGAGGTGGGCCGCGCCTACGCGGTCTACCTGGTGGGCGACGGCGACACCGCCCTCGCCCTCGAGCTGCCCGCCGGCCGGTACCGCGAGGAGTGGGTCGACACGAAGACGGGGGCGACGATCGCCGGCGGAGACTTCGAGCACCGTGGCGGACCCTGGGAGCGGCGCAACCCTCGCTACGAGCGGGACGTCGCGCTGCGGATCGTCGCCCTGCCCTGAGGCTCCTCCAGGCTTCATCCAAGCACCTTGAACCTGCGCCGTGCTCTGCGGCCTCATCGTTTCCTGGACCCGGATGCGCCGTGTCTGGGCAGCGATCTTCTCGCTGCTGTTGGTCCCGCTGGCGATCCTCGGAACCGCTCTCTGGTCTCGAAACCGCCCGCTTGCCGCTCATGCGCAGGGTCGCGGACCACGAGTGATCGCGTAGAATCGCGCCCCGATGGACTTCGATGTCCTGGGCGAGCTGTCGGACATCGAGGCGATGGTCGCAGGCCCTGGGATCCGCGACCTCCGGCGGCTGCGACGGTTGTACGGACGAGGTCGTTGGCGCAAGATGAAAGGCGTGGCGCGGATCCGGCTGCCTGATGGCTCGATCCGCTTGGCGGAATTGCACTGGTATGAAGCGCACGGGATCGGCAAGAAGGAGATCAAGGCGAAGCGCTTCGTCGACTAGGACCCGGAGCGTGGTGCGGCGCAGGTTCGTCGTCTGTGTCCAGAACGACGGGTACGAGGCATCCCTCGAAAGGAACAAGATATACCTTGCCCTTCCGGATGAGGATGCCGAGCGCCACGGGCAGGTCCGGGTGGTCGACGAGAGCGGCGAGGACTATCTCTTTTCAGCCGAGCGCTTCGTCAGGATCGAAGTGCCGGCCGCCGTTCGAGCCTCCCTCCTGAAGGCGTCGTAGCCGAGGGGACCCCCTGCGATTCCCGGCTCGCCGGGCGGGCCCGGAGCGTGCTCGGGGGGCTCGCCGAGCGCGCGGCGTTCCCGCTCCCTCCGCGGATCGCCGCCGGGGACTACCTCGGGCGCGCGGCCTACGGGGACCTCGGTCTCGGGCCCGCGGACGTGGACGTCTTCTGGCACTACCCGGACGGCAACGAGGAGCGCCTCCAGGCGTTCGTGGCCTGCGCGGCCCCCGCGGCACGCCTCGTGCTCCTCGGTCCCGACCGGAGGCTGCGTCCCCGGCTGCCCGTGGAGTGGTCGGCCGCCGTCGCGAGCGGCCCGGACGAGCCGCCGTGGACGCTCCTCGTGTGTCGAGCTCGGACGGGCGGGGTCTCGGATGGGGGATGAGCGTCGGAGCCGCGATCACGTTGACGCTATACTCGCGCTCTCCCGAAGGAGAATCCCATGCAAGTCCCCGCTCTCCGGTCGGCGGCCGTGTTGGCGGCTCTCCTCGTCCCGGCCGCGCCGGAGCCCGCTTGCGGGCAGGCGTCGAAGCCGGCCCGGTCGTCCCGGGCGGCCGCCCCGGCCGCCCCGCCCGCGGTCCCCGCCTCCCTCGCGGAGCTGAGCGCCGCCCTCGAGGGGCTCGCCGTCCGGGTCGGTCCCTCGGTGGTCCAGATCCTCAGCACGGGGTACGCGCCGGCCGGGGGCGGCCGCTCCGGCGTCCTCGCCAAGCAGCGCTCGTCGGGCTCCGGGGTGATCCTCGACCCGGGCGGCTACATCGTGACGAACAACCACGTCGTCCGGGGCGCCCGCCGCCTCCAGGTGGTCCTGCCGTCGGCCGCCGGCTCGGGGCTCGCCTCCATCCTCCGTCCCGCCGGGCGCACGGTGGGGGCCCAGGTCGTCGGCGTGGATCCCGAGACCGACCTCGCCGTGATCAAGGTGGAGGAGACGGACCTGCCCGCCCTCCCCCTCGGGGACTCGGAGGTCCTCCGCCAGGGCCAGATCGTCCTCGCCTTCGGCGCCCCCCTCGGGCTCGACAACTCGGCCACTCTCGGGGTGGTGAGCGCGGTGGCCCGCCAGCTCGAGCCCGAGAGCCCGATGATCTACGTCCAGACCGACGCCCCCATCAACCCCGGGAACAGCGGGGGCCCCCTCGTCGACGTCGAGGGCCGGGTGGTCGGCATCAACACGATGATGCTCTCCCAGGGCGGGGGCAACGAGGGCCTCGGCTTCGCGGTGCCGAGCAACATCGTGAAGAACGTCTACGATCAGCTCCGGAAGACGGGCCGGGTGAACCGGGGGACGATCGGGGTGCGGGCCCAGACGATCACCCGCGCCCTCGCCGGAGGGATGGGGCTCTCGCGCACCTACGGCGTCATCGTCACCGACGTGTCCCCCCTCGGGGGGGCCGCCGAGGCCGGAGTGGAGCGCGGGGACGTCGTGCTCACCCTCGACGGGAAGCCCATGGAGAACGCGCGGCAGCTCGAGGTGAATCTGTACCGCCGGGCCCCGGGCGAGTCGGTGGTCCTCGAGCTGCTCCGGGGGGACCAGCCGGTGAAGGCGGTGGTCACGGTGGCGGAGCGCCCCCGCGACCCCTCCACGCTCGGCCTCATGGTCACTCCCGAGGGCAACCAGGTCCCCCGCCTGGGCATCCTCGCCCTCGACCTCGACGACACCCTGATCCGGCTCCTCCCTCCCCTTCGGGCCCGGGCGGGGGTCGTGGTGGCGGTGAACACCGGCGAGGGCCCGGCCTGGCCCGACGAGCCCGAGGCGGGCGACGTGGTCTACGCGGTCAACCGCCAGCCAGTGCGGAGCGTCGACGGGCTCCGCGCCGAGGTCGCCAAGCTCAAGCACGGCGATCCGGTCGTCCTCCTGGTCGAGCGCCGGGGCGAGCTGCACCTCCTGGCCGCCGAGATGGAGTAGGGCGGGGGTCAGGTCTGGCATATGGCATCTGCTCACCGCCCCGCCCGGGCGGGTTTGCCCCGCGGGCCGCTGGCCGACTCTGGCACGGAGCGGACCCGCCCTGGCAGGGGGGTTGCGTAGGCTTCGCCGATGCGAAGCCACCCGCGGTCTCCCGGGCCGCCGAAAGCCCACCGTGCCCCCCGCCGCCTCCCTCGGCGGCGGACGTCCGCAGGCGAGGCGGCCCGGCCGTGAGCCGCCCTCTCCGGCTGGATCATCCCGGGGCGGTCTGGCACGTCACGTCCCGCGGCAACGAACGCCGCCCCATCTTCCGCGACGACCGGGACCGGGAGACGTGGCTCGGGCTGCTCGCGGGGGCGGGGGCGCTCTGCGCCTGGAGGATCCACGGGTACGTCCTCATGGGCAATCACTACCACCTGATGGTCGAGACACCGGAGGCCACGCTCTCCCGCGGGATGCGGCAGCTGAACGGCGTCTACACCCAGGCCTTCAACCGGAGACACCGGCGGGTGGGGCATCTCTTCCAGGGCCGGTTCAACGGCGTCCTCGTCGAGCGGGAGTCCCAGCTCCTGGAGCTGGCCCGCTACGTCGTGCTCAATCCCGTCCGCGCCGGGCTCGTGGGGGCGGCGCGCGAGTGGCGGTGGAGCAACTACCCGGCGACCGCCGGCGAGGCGGCGGCCCCCGCCTGGCTCGAGACCGACTGGACCCTGGCCCACTTCGGGCACCGGCGCGACGAGGCTCGGCGCGGCTACCGGGAGTTCGTGGCCGCCGGGCGAGGGGTGCCGCTCGATCCCTGGAAGGGGCTGCGGGGGCAGATCTACCTCGGGTCGGAGGCCTTCGTCCGCGAGGCCCGGCGCCGGGCCGCCGCCGTCACCTCCGATCCCGAGATCCCCCGCCCCCAGAGGCAGCCGGGGCTCGCGGCGCTGCCCGACGTCCTGCCCGGGGTGCTGGCGGCCCTCGCCACGACCCGCGAGGACCTGACGGCCCATCCGCGGAAGAGGGCGCGCGAGCGGGCGCTCGTGGCGTACGCGCTGAGGCGCTTCGCCGGCGCGACCGGGGGGGAGCTGGCGCCGCTGCTCGGGGTCACGGCGTGGCGGGCTTCCGGGCTGGCGCGTGAGGGCGAGAGGCGATGGAAGGAGGAGGGGCTCCTCGCGACGAGCCTGGAGGCCGTGGCGCGGTCGCAGACGGCAGATGCCAGACCTGACCCCCTTCGGGGGGGCCTCCGGGCGGGCGCGTGAGGGCGAGACGCGATGGAGGGAGGAAGAGTCCATCGCGGCAAGACGGGAAGGGGCGGCACGGACGGCAGATAGCAAATGCCAGACCTGACCCCCTTCGTGGTACCGTCGCCCGGGAGGAGGGGCCCGTGCAGGAAGAGCTACGACAGATCGACACGTCGCCGATCGAGGCGCTGGTCGGGGTCCAGGCCGAGCAGGAGCACCTGACGAACCTCCTGGCCAAGGCCGAGGCGTCGAAGGACAAGGTCGCGGCGGCGGTCTTCACCCGGGTGCGCCAGGACTACCAGGCGCGGCTCGAGGCCCTCGAGGCGAAGGCCCGCCCGCTGCGGGAGAGGGGGCAGGCCGAGCAGGCCCGCCTGCGCCCGGTGCACGATCGGTTCCGGCAGGCCCTGGAGGGCGCGCGGCTGGACCTCGAGGAGCTGCGCTTCCGGCACGAGGTGGGCGAGCTGCCCGAGGCGGAGTTCGAGAGCCGGCGCACCGCCCTCGAGGAGGCGCTCGCCGCGAAGGACCGCGACTTCCAGGAGGCGGAAGCGCTCGCCCAGCGCTTCGTCTCGGTGGTGGGGGCCGCTCCCGAGCCGGCGGCCGGGGCGGAGCCGGCGCCTCGCCCCCCGGCCGACGAGCCGGAGCCTCCCACCAAGCCCCGCATGAAGATCCCCGAGCCGGCGGCGGTCACCGAGACGATGCCGCGCCAGCCCATCCCCGACCTGTCCTCGCCTCCAGGGGGCTCGTCGGGGGCCGAGGAGACCCTGTTCGCGAGCCCCGGGGAGCAGCCGGGGGGCGACCCCCCCGAGGGAACGGTCGTGATGGTGTCCGCGCTCCTCCTCGCCCAGCAGGGGAACCCGCCCCAGCAGTACCGCCTCGGCCGGCAGGCCTCGATCGGCCGGGTGCGGGACAACGACATCTGCATCCCCACCCCCAGCATCTCGCGCAAGCACGCGGTCATCGCCCTCACCGCGGACGGCTACGTGATCACCGACCTGGAGTCGGGCAACGGCACCTTCGTGAACGACGAGCGGGTGCAGATGCGCAAGCTGAAGGACGGCGACCAGGTCCGCCTGGGCGACCGGCTGTTCGTCTTCAAGCTCCCCGCCGCTCCCTGACGGGACCGCCTCAGGCCCGCGGGCCGTACTGCTCGGCCACGTGCAGGTCGAAGGCCTCGTGCCGCGGGTTCCGGCGGAAGCCCCGGAAGTGGGCCTGGCAGCGGTAGCACACGGTGATCTCCGGCAGGAGCGTATACAGGAGCGCGTCCAGCGCCGCCGCCGCGAAGAGGCTCGCGTAGTACGGGGTGAAGGGGGCGAGGGCCGCCCCCCCGACCACGATCGCGAGGCCGGCCCGCTGGTTGAAGTCGCGCTGGACGTAGAGCTGCTCGCCCTGGCAGGCCGGGCAGCGGTCCACCGTCCGCTCGTCGCGCAGGGACGGCGATGGCTCGATCGCCGGCTCGCTCCCGCACTTCCGGCAGGTCCCGCGCCCGTCCAGGCCGGCGGTGGCCTCGGCCCCGCAAGCCGGGCAGGCGAAGGCGATCTCGGGGCGGCGCCTCACAGGGGGAAGCCCGCGGCCACCCGCAGGTACTTGGCGAGCAGCTCCCCGGCGAGGACGAGGAAGAGCTGGACGTAGAGGATGCCGGTGGCCGACTGGGTCGAGCGGATCTCCACCGTCTTCCAGATGAACCAGACGAGGGAGAGCGGCCCCGCGAGGCCGAACAGCAGGCGCATCCAGACGAAGATCCCGTCGGCGCTCCAGAGGCCGGTCGCCACGAGACGGGCCTCCTCGTAGCCGGCGGCGACCGGGCCCCCGAGGGCCGCCCCCACCGCGAGGGTGCGGAGGCCGAGGGCCACCACGAGCAGGACGGTGAGGCGGCGGAGGGCGGTGATCGGCAGGTCGAGCACGACGAGGTAGAAGTGGCCGAGGACCATCGCCCCCGCGGCCGCCCCGATCAGGAGGGCCGAGGTGAGGTCGGCGGCCGCCACCAGGGGTCCGCTCGCGGCCCCGAGGGTGGCCCCGAGGCCGGCCGCCACCGCGGCGCCGAGCAGGGGACGGGTGGCGGACCGCCAGTCGAAGTGCCGGGCCCGGTTGTAGAGCACGGTCAGGGCCAGGAAGGCGGCGGCCCCCGCGAAGACCGCCGGGTAGTCGGGGCCCCCGGGGGCGGCCGCGGCGGGGGCGAGCCCGAACCGCCGCCAGGCCAGCCAGAGGGCGGAGGTGGTCATCGCCGCCGCGATCGCCGCGCAGAGCTTGAAGAAGCGCGCCCCCGCCCGGTCCGGCACGAGGAAGAGCACGGCGAGGAGCCCCAGCGAGGCGTGGAGCAGGAAGAGGAAGTAGACGCTCGTCACGCCGCGGCCAGGGCCGCCTCGATCGCCGCCCGCTCGGGAGACCCGGGGGCGAAGGGGTCGGGGGCGCGGGACCAGGAGCGGGCGGCGGCGGCCGGCCCCGCCACCTCCGGGGCGAAGCGGGCGAGGAGGCCGCGGGAGGCGGCGGCCGCGGTCCGGCAGTGGGCGCAGTATCCGTGGCCGGACATGAAGCCCGCCACCTCGGCCGCGTCCGCGAGGTCCCGGGCCCGCGCCGCGCCCGCCTCCACCGCGGCCACGATCCGGGCGAGGCTCGCCGTGCCCATCGTGCAGGGCGGGCACTGGCCGCAGGCCTCCCGCTCGAAGAAGCGGGCGAGCGACGAGGCCACCGCGAGGGGGGAGGCCGAGGCCCCCACCACGAGGAGCGAGGCCGTGCCGAGCGCCGAGCCGGCCGCCCGGAGGGCGTCCGGGTCGAGCGGCGTCTCGAGCTGGCCGGCGAGGAGCGGGGGGGCGGCCGAGGAGGAGGGGAAGACCATCGAGACGCCGTCGGGAGCCCCCAAGCCGAAGCTGTCGATGAGCCGGGCGACCGGCGTCCCCAGGGGGACCTCGTAGACGCCGGGCCGGCGCACGTCCCCCCACAGGGAGACGAGGGTCGTCTCGCGCGCCCGGAAGCCCTCGGGGTCGGCGAGGGCGGCCTCGACCCGGGACAGGGTCTCCACGTTCTGCACGAGGGTGGGCCGCCCGTGGAGCCCCACCGCCGCGGGCAGCGGGGGCTTCGGCCGCGGCCAGGGCCGCCGGCCTTCCAGCGACTCCAGGACCGCCGTCTCCTCGCCGGTGATGTAGCCGTCGTCCCCCCGGCGGACCTCCACCCGCAGGCCGCCGAGGTCGGCCCGCTCGAGGGCCTGGCCGAGGGCGGCCGCGGGGGCGTCGAAGGAGCCCTTCAGGAAGATCGTCGCCTCCCGGGCCCCGACCGCCCGGGCGGCGAGCGCGAGGCCGCGCACCACGGCGGCCGCCCGGCGGGTCATCACGTAGCGGTCCTTGATCGAGCCCGGCTCGCCCTCGGCGCCGTTCGCGACCACCACCGGCGCGCCCTCCTCCACCCGCACCGCCTGCCACTTGCGGCCGGCCGGGAACCAGCCGCCCCCCCGGCCGCGCAGGTTGGCGGCGGCGGCCCGCCGCACCAGCTCGGCGCCGTCCAGGCTCTCCAGGGCGACCAGGGGCTCCTCCTCGGGAACCCCTGATTATACGGGTCCCCGCCGCCCCGGACCCCCCCGGGGCCGCTTTCCTCGGCTCGAAAGCTACACAAAAAAGTCCAGATGAGCTACGATCGAGGGGTCGAGGAGGAGTGGACGATGATCAACCTGACCACGAACGCGGCCGCCAAGGTGAAGGGCATCCTGGAGCAGGAGAAGGAGAGCGTCCCCGCGGGCGGCCTCCGCATCTACGTGCAGGGTGGGGGTTGCTCGGGCTTCTCCTACGGGATGGTCCTCGACGAGGCGGCCGAGGGGGACCAGGTGTTCGAGGCCCAGGGCGTCAAGGTGATCATCGACCCGATGAGCCTGCGCTACCTGGAAGGGGCGGAGGTCGACTACAAGGAAGACCTCCTCGGGGGCGGCTTCGCGATCAAGAACCCGAACGCCACCTCGACCTGCGGCTGCGGCCACTCGTTCAACGCCGGCGAGGGCGGCGGCTCGCACCCGCACTGAGCCCCCGCCCGGGCGCGGGCTCGAGCGCCTCATGAAGACACTGCCCCGCCTGCTCCCGCTCTTCCCTCTCCCCAACGTCGTCCTCTTTCCCCAGATGCCGCTGCCCCTCCACGTCTTCGAGCCGCGGTACCGCAAGATGGTGGGGGACGCCCTCGACAGCCACCGGACCATCGGCCTCGCCCTTCTCCAGCCCGGCTGGGAAGCCGACTACCAGGGCCGTCCCTCCATCTACCCGGTCGGCTGCGCGGGGGTGATCGAGCAGAGCGAGCCGCTCGCCCAGGGGCGGTACAACATCCTCGTGCGGGGGATCACCCGCTACCGGGTCCTCGAGGAGCACGAGGGCGAGCCCTACCGCCTGGCCTCCGTCGAGCCCCTCGGCGACGCCCCCGGCGAGGCGGCGACCGTCGAGGAGATGCGGAAGAAGCTGCTCGCCGCGATCGGGAGGGCGGCCGACGGGCCGGTCGCCCTCGTCCTCCAGACCGAGCTGCCCAACGACCTCTTCGTGAACGCGCTCTGCCAGAGCCTCAACCTCTCCGCGATCGAGAAGCAGTCCCTCCTCGACTGCGACAGCGTCCCCGGCCGCTGCGCCCGCCTCCTGGAGATCCTGGAGTTCCTGACCCTCGAGCAGACCTACGGACGGGGGAAGACGATCCACTGACGCGCCGGCTCGGCCGCCTCGGCATGGTCGCGCGGTGGAAGCCGGTGCACCTCGGCCACGCCGCGGTGCTCGAGGCGCTCCTCGAGCGGGCCGGCGAGGTGCTCGTGGGCCTCGGCAGCGCGAACCGCTACGACGCCCGGAACCCCTTCACCCCCGAGGAGTCCGCGGCCATGATCCGGGCGGTGATCGGCGAGCCCGTCCACGTGCGCCTGGTCGAGGTCCCGGACCTCGGCAACCCCCGCCGCTGGCGCGCCCTCGTCGAGGAGCGCTTCGGCCCCCTCGACCTTTTCGTCACCGCCAACCCGGGGGTCCGCGACCTGCTGCGGCCGGCCTACGCGGTGGCCCATCCGGTCTGGCTCGTGCCCGAGGAGCGGCGGGTGGCGGTGGACGGCACGATGGTCCGCCGGGCGATGGCCGCGGGGGAGGACTGGCGGCGGCTGGTCCCGCCGGAGGTGGCCGCCCTCGTGGACGAGCGCGGGCTCCTCGAGCGCTTCCGCCGCGAGTTCGGGCGGGCGACCCTGGCGCTCCCCGGGCGGGACCCGTAGACTGGGGCGGCCGGCCGGCGGGCCGGCGGGGGAGGGCCCATGTACTCGTGGGACGAGGACACCTCGGGGTGGTACGGGAGCGCGAAGTACTCCTACGGCGACCGGGGCAAGGAGAGCCGGGACGAGGCGGCGCGGCGGGCCGCGGCGTCGGGCCCGCGGACCTACGAGCGGCGCGGCGGGCCCAACGAGGCCATGGTCGATCCCCACAAGCGGATCGAGAGCCTCTCGAAGAACCCGCTGGTGGTCGCGGTGGACGTGACGGGCTCGATGGCCAACTGGCCCTTCGAGATCTTCGACCGCCTCCCCCTCCTCTACAACACCCTCGCCCAGTACCGGGAAGACCTCGAGATCTGCTTCGCGGCGATCGGCGACGCGGGGTCGGACCGCTGGCCGCTCCAGGCGACCGGCTTCGCCAAGGGCTACGACCTCGAGCAGCAGCTCGGGGCCCTCTACGGCGAGGGCGGGGGAGGCGACGCCCCCGAGAGCTACGGGCTCTTCGCCTGCTGGATGGAGAGCCACGTCACCACCCCCAACGCGGACCATCCCTTCCTGATCGTCTTCGGCGACGCCCCCATGCACGAGACCGTGCCCAAGGACCAGATCGTCCGCCTCCTCGGGGACGACCCGGGGAAGCAGGGGCTCTGGGACCGCCTGGTCGGGAAGGGCGGCCTGGACGCCCTCGCCACCTGGCGGCGGGTGGCCCAGCGCTGGGACACCTGGTTCCTGCGGCGGCCCACCGGGCGCAAGGGCGACGAGGTGGACCAGCAGTGGAAGCAGGCGGTGGGGGCCGACCACCTCTTCCGGATCGACGACCAGCAGCGGGCGGTGGACTACGCGATGGGGATCGTGGCCCGGGCCTGGGGTCACTTCGAGGACTTCCAGAAGAACATGCGGGCCCGCCAGGACGAGGGGAAGGTCAAGGCGGTGGCCGAGCGCATCCGGGCCGAGGGGCCGCGGATCCTCGCCTGCCCGAGCTGCGCGGCCCGGCTGCCCGCCGACGCGGCCGGCCGCACCACCTGCGGCTACTGCGGCTCGACGCTGGAGCTGTGAGGGGGCCCCTCCCGCCGTGACCGCGCCGGGCGTCCAGGCCATCGTCACCGTCCCCCCCTACGCCCGCCACCTGGAGGAGGTGGCCGCCCACCCCCTCGTCTCCGGCTTCCGCCTCAACACCGTGATGCCGGTGGCGGAGCCCCTCCGCGAGGTCGTCGAGCGGCTGGCCCGGTTCGGTCCGCCCCTCTGGGTGGACCTGAAGGGCCGGCAGCTCCGGGCCGCCACCGCCGCGATCCCCCCCTTCACCGAGGTCCGGCTGAGCCATCCCGTCTCCGTCGACGTCCCCACCGACGCGTTCTTCCACGACGGCAAGGAGCACGCCCGGGTGGTGGCGGTGGACGGCGAGCGCCTGATCCTCGAGGACGGCCCCCGCCGGGTGATCGGGCCCGGGGAGTCCGTGAACGTGGTGGACCCCTCGCTGGTCGTGGAGGGGACCCTCACCCCGACCGACCGCGCCTACCTCGACGCGATGCGCGAGGCGGGCGAGCGCCGGGTGCTCCTCTCCTACGTGGAGCGGCCGGAGGACGTCGCCGAGGTCCGCGAGCGCCTGGGCGGGGCCGAGGTCCTCCTGAAGATCGAGTCCCGGAAGGGCCTCGACTTCGCGAGGAGCCACCGGGCCGCGCTCGGCCACCTGGTGGCGGCGAGGGGCGACCTCTTCGTCGAGGTGCGCGAGCCCCACCGGGTGGTGGGGGCGCTCCGGACGATCCTCGCCGCCGACCCCGAGGCGGTGGTGGCCAGCCGCATCTTCCCCTCGCTCGCCCGGGATCCCGTCCCCGAGGCCCCCGAGATCGGCGACGTGGCCTTCCTCCTCGGCCTCGGCTATCGCACGTTCCTGCTCGGCGACGAGGTCTGCCTGCGCCGGGAGTCGGTCCTGGCCGCGCTCAACCTCCTCGAGGCGGTCGCCCGGGAGATGTCCTGAGGATCGGCCTCGCCCAGATCGACACCCGCCTCGGCGACTTCGAGGGCAACCGCCGGCGGATCCTGGAGGCGGTGCGGGAGGCGGCGCGGGGAGGCGCCGATCTCGTCGCCCTTCCCGAGATGGCGGTCACGAGCTACCCGCCGCGCGACCTCCTCCTCGACCCCGCGTTCGTGGACCGCGCGGCCGCGGTGACCGGCGAGATCGCCCGCGACCTGGACGGGGGACCCCCGGTCGTCCTCGGCACCGTCCTCCGCTCGGGCCGGGAGACCCCCGGACACCCCGGCCTCCTCGACGCCGCGGTCGTCCTCGGCGGGGGGCGCCTGGCCGCCTCGGCGGCCAAGCGGCTCCTCCCCGCCTACGACGTCTTCCACGAGCCCCGCTGGTTCGTGCCGGGAGCGGCGAGCGCCCCCCTGCGGGTGGGAGACGCCGCGGTCGGCCTGCTCGTGTGCGAGGACCTGTGGGACGAGGGCCATCCCGTCCATCCCCCGGCCGAGCTGCGGGCCGCGGGGGCCGACCGCCTCGTCTGCGTCTCCGCCTCGCCCTACCGGACCGGAGTGGGGGAAGAGCGCCTGCGTCACGCCCGGCGCGCCGGCCTTCCCCTGGCCTACGTCAACGCGGTGGGGGCGAACGACGAGCTGATCTTCGACGGGGGGAGCTTCGTGGTCGACGGGGACGGCCGCGAGACGTTCCGGCTGCCGCGCTTCCGGGAGGCGGTCGCGGTGGCCGGTCTCGGCGAGGGGGAACCCGCCCTCCCCGCCGGGCCGGACCTCGGGCCGGAGGAGGTGCTCTTCGAGGCCCTCGTGCTCGGGGTGGGCGACTTCGCGGCCAAGAACGGCCTCCCCCGGGCCTTCCTCGGCCTCTCGGGGGGAGTGGACTCCGCCCTCGTGGCCTGCGTGGCCGCGGCCGCCCTCGGCCCGCGGCGGGTGACGGCGCTCGTGCTTCCCTCCCGACACACCGACCCCCGCTCCACCGCGGCCGGGCGCGAGCTGGCCGGGCGGCTCGGGATCGCCTGCGAGGAGGTCGGCATCGACCCCCTCCACGAGTCCGCCCGCGCCGTCCTCGGGCCCCTCCTGGCGGGCGATTCCGGGACCACCGACGAGAACCTCCAGGCCCGCCTCCGCGCCCTCGTGCTCACCGCCCACGTGAACCGGCGGGGGGGGCTCCTCCTGAACACCAGCAACAAGACCGAGCTGTCCCTCGGCTACGGCACGCTCTACGGCGACCTCGCGGGGACGCTCTCGGTGATCGGCGACCTCACCAAGACCGAGGTCTACGCCCTGGCCCGCTGGCACGCCGCGCGGTTCGGCTCCATCCCCGCCTTCGTGCTCGAGCGGGAGCCGACCGCCGAGCTGCGGCCCGGGCAGGTGGACCCCTTCGACTACCCGGCGGTGGCTCCGCTCGTCGAGCGCCTCGTGCGGGGGGATCCCACGCCCGGCGACGAGGCCGAGCGGCTGGCCCGGCTCGTGCGGGCGAGCGAGCACAAGCGCTTCCAGCACGGCATCGTCCTCAAGGTCACCGGCCGCGCCTTCGGGACCGGCCGCCTCGTCCCCGTCACCCGGGCGTGGTAGACTCGCCGATCCCTCTGACCCAGGCCGCACCTGACGTGTGAACGGAAGCCGTTTCCCACGAAGGAGCCCGAATGAAGCTGCCCGTCCTCGTCGCCCTCGCCGCCTCCCTGTCGTGGCCCCTGGCCACCGCGGAGGCCCAGGAAACGCCGGCCGCCGCGGGGGAGACCCCGCTCGCGGAGCGGCTGCCCTTCTACTTCCACGGCAAGGTCTATCCGAGCAAGCGCTTCTTCGTCGACAACTTCCGCTGCGGGATCCGTTTCAAGGGGGGGCCGCTCTCCCCGGAGCTCGACGCGAGCCTGCGCGCGGCCACCCCGTCGGCAACCGGTGGCACCATCGACGTCTACTGGCACGTGATCCGGAGCGGCGGCGGGATCGCGAACGGCGACGTGCCCGCCTCGATGATCCAGGACCAGATCGCCGTGCTCAACGCGGCCTACGCCCCCTGGGGCTGGCGGTTCAACCTGGTCTCGGTGGACCGCACCACGAACGCCGCCTGGTTCGGCATGACGCCGGGCTCGTCGGCCGAGGGGGCGGCCAAGGCCGCCCTGCGACAGGGCTCCGCCGACGACCTGAACGTCTACTCCGCGGACCCCTCGGGGGGCCTCCTCGGCTGGGCCACCTTCCCGTGGAGCTACGCGGGCGATCCCTCGGACGACGGGGTCGTGGTCCTCTTCTCCTCGCTCCCCGGCGGGTCCGCCGCTCCCTACAACGAGGGCGACACCGGGACCCACGAGGTGGGGCACTGGATGGGCCTCTACCACACCTTCCAGGGCGGCTGCTCGCGGCGCAACGACGGGATCCCCGACACCCCGGCCGAGCGCACCTCGGCATTCGGCTGCCCGGTCGGCCGCAACACCTGCCCGGCCGCCGGGCTGGACCCGATCACCAACTTCATGGACTACACCGACGACGCCTGCATGGTGCGGTTCACCCCGTGGCAGGACTTCCGGATGGACGTGGCCTTCTCGCTCTTCCGCCTCGGACGCTGACCCGCGTGGATGTCCCGACTTTCCGGCCCTCTCCGGCGTCTCAGTCGATGATGAGGGCAGCCTGCCGAGGAGGAGAGATGTCACGCTGGATGGTGCCGGGCCTGGGCGCTTCCACCCTGCTCGCGGCCGGGCTGGCGATCGCGACGCCCGGGGTCGGGGCGGGAAGCCCCGACGACGACAGGGTGGTGGACCGCCGGGTCGAGGTCCTGAGGGTGGGAGCCGGCGCCCGCCTCGGGGTACGGCTGGACGAGGTGGGGAAGGAGGACGCCTCTCGCCTGAAGCTCGCCGAGGAGCGGGGGGCCCTCGTCAGGTCCGTCGAGAAAGACAGCCCGGCCGAGGCGGCGGGTCTCCAGGAGGGGGACGTGATCCTCCGTTTCGAGGGAGAGCCCGTCCGGAGCGCGAGCCAGCTCGCCCGCCTGGTCCGGGAGACGCCGGCCGGCCGCACGGTCGCCATCGAGGTGAGCCGCGACGGGGCCGCCCGCAAGCTGTCGGCCACCCTGGCCGCGGGCGGCGACCGGGTGCGGCTCCTCGGGGGCGACCTCGGCGTGCCCCTGCCCCCCCTTCCCCCGTCGGTGGAGCCCCCTTCCATGCCCTCGCTGCCCCACGCCTTCCGCTTCGAGAGCGACGGCGACCGGCACTTCCTGTTCCGCGAGACGGGGAGCGGCCCGCGCAAGCTGGGGATCCGCTTCCAGGAGGTGGAGGGCCAGCTCGCCGACTACTTCAAGCTCTCGGGCGAGACGGGGGTCCTCGTGACGTCGGTGGACGAGGACGGCCCGGCCGCCAAGGCGGGGATCAAGGCCGGGGACGTGATCCTGAAGTTCGGCGGCAAGGCGATCGAGGACGGCCGTGACCTCCGCGACGAGGTCGCCCGGGCCGAGGCCGGCACCGCGGTGGGGGTGACCGTGCAGCGCGAGGGCCGGCCGCTCGACCTCGAGGTCCGGCTGGCCGCCCCCGAGAAGCGCCGGACCGCCCGGAAGGGGATCTCGCTCTAGCCGGGCGCTCCGACGATGCGTGTGACGGACCGGGCGAGGCGCGGCGTCATCCCGGCCGCCGCGCCTCGACCCGTCGTCCGACGATGCTCCCGGGCCGCAGCTAGGTCCCCGCCGTCTCCGTCGCTCCCCCCCCCGGCGGGGAGCCAGGCTCCGCCCCCCGGTCCCCGGCCAGCTCCTCGAGATCGAGCACGAGGAGCGTCCCTCCCACGGCGAGGGCCGGGGCGAGGAGCAGGTTCGCGAAGGGGACGAGGAGCGTGATCATCCCGGCCAGGCCGAAGCCCTCGCTCTCCGCGAGCCAGCGCCAGTGCCAGTCGCGTTTCTCGCGGAAGGAGAGGCCGCGGCGGGTCAGCGGCGGGTCGGTGAGCTGGAACGCGAGGGCGCGGGCTCCCCAGAGCGCGGCGAGGAGCGGTCCCGCGAAGGGGACGAGCCCGAGGAGGAAGACCCCCGGGGCGGCGAGGAGGAAGTAGAAGGCCCCCCGCAGCGCCTGGAGCATCTCGAAGCCGAGCCCCCGCTCGTGCTCGAAGGCCCGGCCCCGGACGAGCGCCTCCACCCGCCGCGAGATCTGGTCGAGGACGGGGGCGGCGAGGGCGAGGGCCACCCCGAGCCCCAGGGCCATCCCCGTCCCCACCGTGATCAGCCACAGGAACAGGCTGGCCACGAAGGCGAGCCCGGCGGGGAGGCTCCCGGGGGCGGGCCCGAAGCGCTCCTCGACCGCCGGCCCGAAGAAGACCCCGAGCACGAGGCCGGCCGCGAGGCAGACGACGACCAGGAAGACGGGAAGCGCGGCCAGGGGGAGGAGGGCGGGGCGGCGGAGGAGGAAGGCGAAGCCCGCGGGGACGTGCCAGGCCCCCGCCGCGAGCCGCCGGGGGACGCCGGGGAGCGGCGGCGGGTCGTCGGGCACGGCGCCAGCCTACCAGAGCCCGATCCGGCTTGACACCGCTCCGCCGCGGCGTGTCAGAATTCGCGGGCCATGCTGGACGTCCTCGGGGTGATCCTCGGCGGCGGGCGGGGGACGCGGCTGTTCCCCCTCACCCTCCACCGGTCCAAGCCGGCGGTGCCCATCGGGGGGAAGTACCGCCTGATCGACATCCCGGTGAGCAACTGCCTCAACTCGAACCTGCGGCGGATCTTCGTCCTCACCCAGTACAACTCCGAGAGCCTGAACAAGCACCTCAACCTCACCTACAAGTTCGACATCTTCTCGAACGCGTTCGTGTCGATCCTCGCCGCCGAGCAGACCGAGGACAGCCCCGACTGGTACCAGGGGACGGCCGACGCGGTCCGCCAGAGCCTGCGCCACCTGAGGAACCACTCGGCGCGGGACGTGCTGATCCTCTCCGGGGACCAGCTCTACCACATGGACTTGCGGAAGATGATGGAGACCCACCGGCGGCACGTGGCCGACGCCACGGTGGCGGTGCTCCCCGTCCCCGCCGAGGAGACCGCCGCCTTCGGCATCCTCAAGATGAACCGGCAGGGCCGGATCGTCCACTTCGAGGAGAAGCCGAAGCCGGAGCGCCTCCCCGACCTCGTCTCCGAGATCCCCGGCTACGGCCCCGGCTACCTGGCCTCGATGGGGATCTACGTCTTCGGCCGCCAGGCCCTGGAGCGCTCCCTCGCCGACACCGGCCTCGTGGACTTCGGGCGCCACGTGATCCCGAAGGCCCTGGGCGAGATGCGGGTCCATGCCCACTTCTACCGGGGGTACTGGGAGGACGTGGGGAGCATCGGCTCCTACTTCAAGGCCAACCTCGCCCTCTGCGACATCGTCCCCCCCTTCGACTTCTACGACGCGTCCCGCCCGGTCTACACCCACCCGCGCTTCCTCCCCGCGACCAAGGTGCAGGACTGCACGGTGCGCAACGCCCTCATCTCCGAGGGCTCGATCCTGGTGGGGGCCGAGGTGGAGCGGGCGGTGGTCGGGATCCGCAGCCGCATCGGCCGGGGGGCCAAGGTCCGGGACAGCCTGGTCCTCGGCGCCGACTCCTACGAGACGATCGACGAGATCGAGCGGGCGGGCGCCCGGGGGGTCCCCCCGCTCGGGATCGGGGCCGACACCGTGATCGAGAAGGCCATCGTCGACAAGAACACGCGGATCGGCCGGGGGGTGCGCATCGAGAACCAGGCGGGAGAGACCGAGAAGGACGGGGACGGCTACTACATCCGCGACGGGATCGTGGTCGTGCCCAAGGGGGCGGTGATCGCCGACGGGACGGTGATCTGATGGAGGGCCTCGGCTACTACCACCCGGTCGTCGTCCACTTCGCCATCGGGTTCCTGGCGGCGGGGGTGCTCCTCCGCCTCGCCTCCCTGACCGGCCGGGCGGCCTTCGCCGGTCCGGCCGCCCTCGCCCTGATCCTGCTCGGGGCCGGGGCGGCCGCGCTCGCGGTGACCAGCGGCGACCTCGCCCACGGACCGGTGGAGCGGGTCCCCGGCTCGGCGGGGGCGGTCCACGACCACGAGGAGTGGGGGGAGCGGGCGCGCACCGCGTTCCTGGTGGTGGCCGCCCTCGAAGTGCTCGCCCGGTTCCTCCGCCGCTTCGGCAAGGAGCGGCTCGCCCACGTCGCCTCCGCCCTGCTCGGGCTCGCCGCCTTCGGGGCGCTCGCCTGGGCGGCGAACCTGGGAGGACGTCTCGTCTACTCGTACGCGGGGGGGGTGGGGATCCGCAGCGGCGATCCCGCCGACCTCGACCGCCTGCTCGTGGCCGCGATCTACCACCGCTCCCAGGCGGACCGCCGGGAGGGCCGGGGCGCCGAGGCGGCCCGCCTCCTCGAGGAGGCGGTGCGCCGCTACCCCGGGGACCTGGGGGTCCAGCTCCTGGTGGCCGAGTCGAAGCTCCTCGACCTGAAGGATCCCCCGGCCGCCCTCGACCTCCTCACGCGCCTCTCGGTCCCCCGGGCGGACCGCCGGCTGCGGCTCCGGCACGGGTTCCTCCTCGCGGACGCCTTCGAGGCGGCCGGGCAGCGCGACGCCGCCCGGGCCGCCCTCCAGGCGCTGGCCACGGACTTCCCGGACAACGGCAGCGTGCGCGAACGGCTCGAGGCGGCAGAGAAGTAGCTACTCGGAGCCGCTCCCCGTCGCCTCGTCCCGGATCCGCTCGATCTTCTGGTCGCGCTCCGACTGGAGCCGCTCCCGGTCGCGCCGGTACTCGTCCTCGAGGGCGGCCAGGCCTTCCGCGTCCCTCGCCTTGGCCCGGGAGGCGCCGAAGAAGATCTCCTGCTCGGCGAGCTTGGCCTCGTAGAACCGGCGGACCTCGGCGATGCGGGCCCGCTGGTCGTCGGTGAGGGGACGCTCGGCCACTCCCTCGTCGCGGTCCTTTTTCTTGAGCCGTTCGAGGATCAGCTCGTAGGCGGTCTTGGGGGCGTCGTCTCCGGGCAATGAGGTCTCCTTCCCGTGCCGAGGAGAGAGTGTAGCTCCGAACCCGGCCGGACACCCACGCGTATGCTAAGGTGTTGCGCCGCTTCGGGGCTCGCCTCCCGTCGAGCCCCCGCGCACGAGGAACGCCGATCCATGTGGGACAGGACCCGAGGGCTCGTCATGGTCATTCTCACCACAACTCCTCTCCTGGCGGACGACGCCGGATCGGGCCTTCCCGCGGCCTCCCGGCCGCCGGAGCGGACATTGCCCGACCTCCAGTCCGCCGCCGAGAAGAGCGGGGCGGTGCTCTCGCTCCCCCGGTTCGAGAAGACCCCGGCCGAGATCGAGGCCGCCGCCCGGACGGCCATGGCCGAGGCGGACGCGAAGCTGAACGCCCTGGCCGCCCAGGACCTCGCCCGGGCCACCTTCGCCTCGACGGTGGCCGCCCTCGACGACATCCTCTACCCGGTCACCGACGTCGCCTACCGGATCTTCCTGATGAAGGAGACCCTGCCGGAGGCCGCGCTCCGGGAGGCGGCCACCGCCCAGGCCCAGACCCTCCAGGAGTGGAGCGTGGCCGTGACCTACCGGGAGGACGTGTTCAAGGCGGTGAAGGCCTTCGCCGACGCCTACGAGGCGGGCACCGGCCCCCGGCTCGAGGGCGAGGACCGGAAGCTCTACCGCGACGTCATGCGGGACTACCGGCGGGCCGGCCTCACCCTCGACAAGGCCACCCGGGACCAGGTGGAAGCCCTCCAGAAGCAGATCGCCCGGCTCTCCACCGAATTCGACCGGAACATCAGCGAGGCCCGGGCGCCCCTCGTCTTCTCCCGGGAGGACCTCGAGGGGGTGCCCGAGGCCTTCCTGGAATCGGTGAAGGGGAAGGACGGGACGTACACCGTCCTCGCCAACGTGACCCCCCACTACCTCGCGCTGGCGCAGAACGCCCGGCGGGAGGCCGTCCGGGAGCGCGTGGAGCGGGCCCGCTCCTCCCTCGCCCGGGCGGAGAACGGCCCCCTCCTCGACGAGATCCTCTCGGTGCGCGACCGGGTGGCCTCGCTCCTCGGCTACTCCTCCTGGGCCGACTACCAGATCGAGCCGCGGATGGCGGGGACGGCGGAACGGGCGAGCGCGTTCCTCGAGGACCTCGGCAAGGGCCTCGAGCCGAAGCTCGCGGAGGAGCTGGGCCAGTTCCAGGCCATGAAGGCCCGGGACACCGGCGACCCCCGGGCGGTCATCCGCTTCTGGGACTGGCGGTACTACGAGAACCAGCTCAAGAAGGAGAAGTACAGCGTCGACAACGAGGGCCTCCGCGTGTTCTTCCCATTCGACCGGGTGCGGGCCGGGATGTTCGAGATCTACGAGCGGATCTTCGGCCTGCGGTTCGAGCCGCTCCGGAACCCCGATCCCTGGTACGAAGGGGTCGAGCTGTACGCGGCCAGGGACGCGGCGACCGACGAGCCGCTCGGGCTCTTCTTCCTCGACAACTTCCCCCGGGAGGGGAAGTACAACCACTTCGCCCAGTTCGGCATCGTGAAGGGGAAGAGGCTGGCCGACGGCCGCTACCGGCGGCCGGTGGTCGCCCTCGTGTGCAACTTCGCCCCCCCGACCGCCGACCGGCCCTCGCTCCTCAGCCACCGGGAGGTGGAGACGCTCTTCCACGAGTTCGGGCACGCCCTCCACTCCCTCCTGACCCGCGCCGGCTACGCGGAGTTCTCCGGCACGAGCGTCCCCCGCGACTTCGTGGAGGCGCCCTCCCAGATGCTCGAGAACTGGGTCTGGGACCCCGGGGTGCTCGACCGGTTCGCGGCCGACTACCGGGATCCCTCCCGGAAGATCGATAGCACCCTCATCGGGAAGATGAAGGAGGCCCGGCTCGCCACCACCGGCACCCACTACCGCCGGCAGGTCGCCCTCGCGCTCGCCGACCTGGCCCTCCACCGCGCCCCCGTCCCCGGGCAGGCCAAGGACGCCCAGGCGATCCTGAACCGGGTCTTCGCCGACGTCTTCATCGCCCCTCCCCCGGGGACGCACTTCGGCGCCTACTGGGGCCACCTCACGGGCTACGACGCCGGCTACTACGGCTACCTGTGGGCGGAGGCGATCGCCGCGGACATGGCGAGCGTGTTCCGGTCGGCTCCGGGCGGCCTGCTCGACCCCACGATCGGGCGGAGGCTGCGGGACGAGGTCTACGCTGTCGGAGGCTCCCGGGAGGCCGAGGAGTCCATCCGGCGGTTCCTGGGCCGGGAGCGCTCGAACCAGCCATTCCTCGAGCACGTGGGCCTCAGGTAGCTCGCTCCCCGAGGAAGGCGGCCCGGGCGAGCCGGTGGTAGCGCACCGGGCGGCCGCCGACCTCCTCGTCCCGGGCGAAGGTCATTCCCAGCCGCTCCATCACCCTGAACGAGGCGAGGTTCGGCGGATCGGCCCCCGCGAGGACCTCGTCGAGGGCGGCCTCCTCGAAGCCGAGGCGCAGGACGGCTCGGGCCGCCTCGGTGGCGAGGCCCTGCCCCCGGAAGGCGGGGAGGAGCGCGAACAGCAGCTCCACCTCCGGGCGCTCCCCGAGGCGGGCGAGCCCGGCGAAGCCGATCGACTCGGCCGGGCGCTCCCGCAGCCGCAGGGTGAGCAGGCCGAAGCCCTCCCGGGCGAACGTCGACCGGCTGCGGGCGATCTGCTCCCGCACCGCCGCTCGCGACACCGGCCGGTCGTCGAACAGGAAGCGCCGCACGTCCGGATCGTTCCACTGGGCGAGGAGCGTCTCCTCGTCCTCGGGCTCCACGAGCCGAAGGACGAGCCGGGCCGTCTGGAGGAGCCGGGGAGCGGACAGGCGGCCCCTACTCGCGGAAACGGGCTTCCGTCATGGCCGTGCGGATGCCCACGACGTCGCCGCGGTGGTCCTTGATCAGCCGGTCGAGCAGCATCATCGGGACCGCCGTGCCGTCCTTCCGGCGGAACGTCCGCAGGAACGGCTTCAGCTCCCGGGTCCCCTTCAGCTTCTGATCGATCGCCCGCTGGGAGGCCTCCTGCATCACGATGAACTCGGTCACCGGGCGGCCCACCATGTCCGCCTCGTCGTAGCCCAGGATCCGCAGCTCCTCCGGGCTCACCCGCCGGAGGACCCGGTCGGCGTCGATCTCGTGGACCCCCACCCCCGGGGGGGAGCGGCGGAACGCCTCGAGCAGGCGGCCCTCGCGTTCGGCGGCGTCCAGTCGGTCGTGAAACTCGGTCAGGCGCGCGATCAATTCGTCTCGGGTCGGCAGCTCCATTGCGCCGGATTGTACGACACGGAGTGGCGGGGTGGGCGGGGGCCGCCCGAGGCCCGGCCTCAGGGCCGGGCGGCGAGCCGGGCCCGGGTGTAGGCGACGAGACCCCCGGCGTCGACGATCGACTGGCGGGACGCGGGGAGGGGGACGACGGGGACGGAGCGGCCGGTGGTGTGGTTGACCACCCGGTCCTCGAGCACGTCCAGCTCGTCCCCCTCGCCGGCCAGGAGGCCCGGGGCGGTGACCACGCGGAGGCCCAGGTTGACCGCGTTCTGGAGGAAGATCCGGGCGTAGCCTCCCGCCACCACCACGAGCCCGTGCCCCACGAGGCAGGAGACCGCCTGCTCGCGGCTGGAGCCGCAGCCGAAGTTCACTCCGGCCGCGACCACGCTCCCCGGGGGGACCTCGCCCCGGTGGAGCCTCGCGTTGAAGTCGGGGAGGTCGGCGAAGGCGAACTGGGGGGTCTCCCCGGGCAGCACGGTGGCCATGTGGCGCCCGGGGTAGATGACGTCGGTGGAGACGTCGTCGTCGAGCTTCAGGACCACCCGGGCCATGGTCAGGCTCCTTTGCGAGGGTCGGTGATCACCCCGGTGGCGGCCGAGGCCGCCGCCACCGCGGGCGAGCACAGGTAGACCTCGGACCTCGGGTTTCCCATCCGGCCCCTGAAGTTGCGGTTGGTGGTGGAGAGGGCGACCTCCCCGTCGCCGAGGGCGCCCTCGTGGACGCCCAGGCAGGGGCCGCAGCCCGCGTTCATCACAACCGCCCCCGCCCGCATCAGCTCCCCGACGTACCCGCGGGCGAGGGCGGCCGCGTAGACCCGGGCCGAGGCGGGGAAGACGAGCAGGCGCGTCCCCGGGGCGACCTTCCGGCCCCGGAGGATGCGGGCCGCGGTCTCGATGTCGTCCAGCCGTCCGTTGGTGCAGGAGCCGATCACCACCTGCTGGACCGCGACCCCGAGGACGGCGTCCACCGGCTTCACGTTGTCCACCGTGTGGGGACAGGCCACCTGGGGGACGAGCCGGGAGACGTCCACCTCCACGCGCCGGGCGTAATCGGCGTCCGGGTCAGGCTTCACGACCTCGAGGGTGTCCTCGACCCTCGCCTCCCGCCGCAGGTAGCGCACGGTCTCGCCGTCGGCGGGGACGATGCCCGAGGTGGCTCCGGCCTCGACGGACATGTTGCAGAGGACGAGCCGGCCCGAGGTCGGCATCTCGCTGACGGTCGGACCGTGGAACTCGATCGCGTGGAAGCTCGCCCCCTCGGCCCCGAGGAGGCCGACGAGGTGGAGGACGAGGTCCTTGGGCCCCACCTGGGGGGCGAAGCGGCCGCGCACCTCGATCTTGATCGTGGGGGGCACCTCCACGTTGAGGGCCACCCCGAGGGCCCAGATGCTCGCCATCTCGGTCGCCCCCACTCCGAACGCGAAGGCCCCGAGGGCGCCGTGGCTGGTGGTGTGGGAGTCGGTCCCCACCACCACCTGCCCCGGGCGCACGTAGCCGTTCTCGGGGAGCACCTGGTGGCAGATGCCGCCCACGTCCCCCCGGATGTCGTGGAAGCGCCGGACGGCGTGCCGGGCCACGAACTCGCGGACCTTCCCCTGGTTGGTCGCGGTCTTCGGAGACTCCGCGGGGACCCGGTGGTCGAACACGATCACCAGCCGGTCGGGGTCCCAGATCCGGGCCTCGCGGCCCGTCCCCGCGAAGACCTCGTGGAACTGGGCGATCACGAGGGCCGCGTTCTCGTGGGACATCGCGACGTCCACCGCGGGCTCCACCACGTCGCCCGCCCGCACCCTCTCCCCGGAGGCCCGGGCCAGGATCTTCTCGGCCACCGTGGCGCCCATCACCCGCCTCCTCCCCAAGGTCCCCGAGCCGCCCCCCGACGCCCGACGCGCTAGGCGGGGACGAGGGTGTCCCCGTACTTCGCCAGCAGGGCCGGCCGCGGCAGGTACGCGTCCTCGAGGGCCCGGTACTCGTCGAGCCCCACGAAGGAGGTGAACTCCTCGAACGGAGTCGCCCACTGGCCCTGCCCCGCCAGGTTCCCGGTGGAGGAGGCCCGGAGGGCGCGGAAGAAGTCGAGGAGGGCCTTGTGCACGACCATCACCGACGCGACCGGGATCGACACCCGGCCCACCCCCATCCGCGCGAGCTCGGGGACGGGGACGAGCTCGGTCCTCACCCCGGTGACCCCGTCCATCTGGTTCACCGACAGCGGCCCCCGGAGCCCCCGCACCGCCCGCTCGACGTCGGCCCGGGTTCGGATCCCGTCGATGAACGCGAGGTCGGCCCCCGCGTCGAGGTAGAGGTTGCCGCGGCGGACGGCCTCCTCCAGCCCGTGGACGGCGTAGGCGTCGGTCCGGGCGTTGATGACGAAGTCGCGGTCCAGGCGGTCCCGCACGCTCGCGACCGCCCTGATCTTCCCCGCCATCTCCTCGGCCGAGACCACCTCCTTGCCCGCCATGTGGCCGCAGCGCTTGGGGAAGACCTGGTCCTCCACGTTCATCCCGGCCGCGCCCATCGCGATCAGCCGCTCGGTGATCGCGCCCGCGTTGATCGCGTTGCCCCCCCCGGTGTCCACGTCGGCCATCACCGGGACCCCCACCGCCTGGACCACGTTCCAGGTCACGTCGAGGACGTCCTTCATCTGGACGAGGCCCACGTCGGGCTTGCCGAGGAGCGAGCCCGCGATGCCGAAGCCCGACACCTGGATGGCCTCGAAGCCGGCGGACTCCACGACCATCGCCGAGAGCGCGTCGTGGCATCCCGGGACCACCACCGCCCGCCGCTCCATGATCGCCCGGCGCAGCTGGATGCTCGTCTTCACGCGTACCGTCCTTTCTCGCGCGCTCAGCGCGCGGCCGGGGCTTGCTGGCAGACCGCGGCCGCCACTGCCCGGGCCATGTCCATCGTGGAGGCGGCGCCTCCCATGTCGTACGTGCGCACCCGCCCCTCGGCCACCACCGCCGCCACCGCCCGGGAGAGCCGCTCGGCCTTCTCGTCCTCCCCGAGCCAGTCCAGCATCATGCGGGCGGCGAGGATGGTCGCGATCGGGTTCGCCTTGCCGAGCCCGGCGTGGCGGGGGGCCGAGCCGTGGGTGGGCTCGAACACCGCCAGCTCCTCGCCGAGGTTCCCCGAGCAGGCGAAGCCCAAACCCCCCACCATCTGGGCGCAGAGGTCGGACACGATGTCGCCGTAGAGGTTGGGGGCGACGAGGACGTCGTACTGGAGGGGGTTCTTGAGCAGCCACATCCCCACCGCGTCCACGTTGGCGTCGTCGCAGGCGATCTCGGGGTAGTCGCGGGAGACCCGCCTCGCCTCCTCGAGGAAGAGGCCGTCGGTGGCCCGCACCACGTTCGCCTTGTGCACGATCGTGACCTTGCGGCGGCGGTGGGCGCGGGCGAACTCGAAGGCGGCCCGGGCGATGCGCGCGGAGCCCCTCCGGGTGTTGATCTTGCACGAGACGGCGTACTCATCCCCGGGCAGGGCGGCGAACGGGGCGAAGGGCCCGGCCAGCCGGGCGAGGGTCTGCGCGAGCTCCCCGGGCACCGGGGCGAACTCCACGCCCGCGTAGAGGTCCTCGGTGTTCTCCCGGAAGACCACGATGTCGATCCCGTCCCGGTGGTTGAGCGGGTTCCCGGGGAGGGCCTGGCAGGGGCGCTCGCACACGTAGAGGTCGAAGAGCTGGCGCATCCTGACGATCGGCGAGCGGTAGGCGAGGCCGCGCTCCTGGAGGGCGGGGGCGAGCTCGGCCCGGGCGGCGAGGCCCGGCTTCGAGGTCACCGCCCCGAACAGGGCGGCGTCCACCGTCTTCAGCAGGTGGATCGTCCGCGGGGGAAGGGCGTCGCCCTCCCGGCACCAGAAGTCCCAGCCGATGTCCCCCTCGAGGTACTCCGCGTCCAGCTCGAGGTCGTCGAGGACGAGGCGGGCCGCCTCCATCACTTCCCGGCCGATCCCGTCCCCGGGAAGCCACGCGATCCGGTGCCTGGCCATGAAGCCTCCTGCCGCAGTTCTTGCCGGCGCTCCGCCGCCAGGACGTCACGCTGCACGGGGCTTGCCAGTGACCGAGAGGGTCGAGCTGGCGCCGAAGCGACCGAAGCGACCGAAGCGACCGATCGGGCCCGGCCGGGGGAGTCAGCTCGTCCCGGCCTGCTGGCGGATGGCCTCCGCGGCGGGGTCAGTCGCCCGCTCGACGTACACGTCCTCGAGCAGCTCGCGCACCCGGGGGTGGGCGCGGGTGATCGAGTCGAGGGCGGGGCGGTCCAGCTCGAGGAGGGCAGAGGGCGCGGCCGCGGTGACCGAGGCGGTGCGCGAGCGGCCGGAGAGCGCGGAGATCTCCCCGAAGAAGGCCCCCTCTCCCAGCTCGCGCAGGAGGACCTCGCGGCCCGCCCGGTTCCGGATGAAGACCTTGACCCGCCCGGTCGCGACGATCAGCACGCTCTCGCCCAGCTCCCCCTCGGTCAGCACGACGTCCCCCGGCTCGTACAGGCGGAGGGCGAGGCCCCGGACGAGGGCGAGCAGGTCGTCCTCCGCGAGCCCCTCGAAGAGCGGGCTGGCCACGAGGCCGCGCCCGTAGGCGCGCAGCGTCTCGGGGTCGACGGCCTCCGCGGGGGGCGTGTCCAGGCCCCGGGTCGCCACCGCCTGGCGGCGCCGCACGGTGTCGCGCACCACGTCGATCAGCCAGTCCCGCAGCCGGTCGTCGGACCCGCCGCCGCGGGCGGGCTTCTCGGGGGGAACCGCCGGCCGGGGGCCGCGGGGCCGGCGGTGGAGCTGCTCGACCTTCTTGAGGAGGGCCACCGCCTTCTCGTTCTGCCCGCGACGCACCAGCTCGTCCGCGAGGTCGATCAGGACCTGGGAGGCCTCGCGCTCCTGGCCCGCCTTGAGGAAGGCGTCGGCCAGGCGCAGCCGCAGCCGGGGCTCCCAGCGCCCGTCGTCGAAGTGGGACTCGAGGCTGGGCTCGGGAGGCTCCGCCCCCCCGCCCCGGAGGGCGGCCGCCTCGGGGCTGCCCGCGCGCTCCCGGGAGAGCGACTCCAGCCGCTCGGCCAGGTGGGGATGGCGCACCGCGATCTCGGTGAGGGACACCTGGTCCAGCTCCAGGATCTCGCAGGGGGCGGCCGCGGTCACGGTGGCGCTGCGCGGGCGCCCGGAGAAGGTCGAGATCTCGCCGAAGAAGTC
>Ga0268386_10000364_pt1 | contig 28138 bp, 25 predicted proteins | sample RVTome_15_FD_200260 | JGI IMG/M metagenome (GOLD analysis project Ga0268386, IMG submission 200260) | Soil microbial communities from uranium-contaminated site in the Upper Colorado River Basin, Wyoming, United States - RVT150D86... ... | reverse complement strand
GTGCCCCCACCGCAGCTTGGCCCCGAAGGACCCACACGCCCGCACCGCCCTCCCCTCCGCACCGGTAGGGACCCACCCCGACCCCCGTCCGGGGATTACGACTCGATGGGCAGGGGCCCCCGCCAACCACCGCCCCGAAACGACCACCGGGCACGGAGCGAAGCGACCGTGCCCACCGCCGCGTGGCCCCGAAGGACCCACTCGGCCGCGCCCCCACCCGGACGACGTCCGGCCGGAGGGGAGGGGGGTGTGCGCTCCACGGAGCGCCGTTCATCCCGGGGTGGAGTCGGGGGCGGAAGGGCAAAGGATGCCAGAGCGGAGTGGAGCGCACACCCCCCTCCCCGCAGGACCCCACCGTCCGGCTACTCTCCTCGCGTCATGGCGTCGAGGAACTCCGCATTGGTCTTCGTCTTCTTCATGCGAGCGAGAAGGAACTCGATCGCCTCGGTGGCGGGCATGTCCGCGAAGAAGTTGCGGAGGAGGAAGACCCGGTTGAGCTCGGTGTCGCTGAGGAGGAGCTCCTCCTTGCGCGTTCCGGAGCGATTCAGATCGATGGCGGGGAAGATGCGGCGGTCGGAAATGTGGCGGTCCAGGACCAGCTCCATGTTCCCGGTGCCCTTGAACTCCTCGAAGATGACCTCGTCCATGCGGCTGCCGGTTTCGACGAGGGCCGTCGCGACGATCGTGAGCGACCCCCCATCCTCGATGTTGCGCGCGGCACCGAAGAACTTCTTGGGCTTGTGCAGGGCGTTCGCGTCGACCCCGCCGGACAGGATGCGCCCCGAGTGCGGCATGGTCGTGTTGTACGCTCTCGCGAGGCGAGTGATCGAGTCCAGCAGGATGACGACGTCCTTGCCGTGCTCGACGAGCCGCCTGGCCTTCTCCATGACCATCTCGGCCACCTGAACGTGCCGCTCGGCCGGCTCGTCGAAGGTGGAGGCGATGACCTCCGCGTCGACGTGCGCGATCATGTCGGTGACCTCCTCGGGGCGCTCGTCGATGAGCAACACGATGAGGTGGACGTCCGGCGAGTTGATGACGATCGAGTTGGCCATCTCCTGCAGGATCGTCGTCTTGCCCGCCTTGGGGGGCGAGACGATCAGGCCGCGTTGGCCGAAGCCGATCGGCGCGATGAGGTCTACGACCCGCATCGTCATCGTCGAGCCCTCCCCCTCGACCTCGAGAACGATGCGGCGCTCGGGATAGCACGGACGCAGCTCCTCGAATTCGCCGCGGTTCTTGGCCGCCTCGGGGTCGAGCCCGTTGACCGAGTCGACCTTGAGCAGGGCGAGGTAGCGCTCCCCGTCCTTGGGCGGCCTCACCTCTCCGGCCACGCTGTCGCCGGTGCGCAGGCCGAAGCGCTTGATCTGCGATGGACTCACGTAGATGTCATCGGGGCCATACAGGTAATTCCAGTCTTGCGAGCGCAGGAATCCGTATCCCTCGGGTAGGATTTCAAGGACGCCTTCGGCCGTCAGCACGACGTCCGCGTCGAGGAGCCCTTCCTGGATCCTCGTCGTCAGATCTTGCTTGCGGAGGCTGGTGAAGTTGCTGATGTTCAGTTCTTCAGCCAGGTCTTGAAGCTCTCCGATGTTCTTGGCTTTCAGCTCGGCGATATCCATGGGGAGCCCATGATCCGAAGCAGGCAAGAGCGGCCGAGGTACGGCACGGCGCCTAGGGGATGCAATCGAAGAACGACCCGGGAGTCGTTGAGAGCGGAGTCGGTGCCGGCTGACACACATTCCGAAGCTTCGGGACGGGCCGGCGCAAGGGTGCCCCAGGTATGCACCCTGGAAGCGGGGCGATAGTAATGGCGGGGAAAAAGGCGGTCAAGCCTGACCCCTCCATCTGGTTGCCGCTCCTCGACGAATACCGGCTCACGTCCCTCCCGCACGACACGGTGCTCGAGGGGACCCTGCGCCCCGATCTGTCGGCGTCGTCCGACGAGGTCGTCGGTGCGCTCGAGCGCTGGCCCGCGGCGGCCTACCTGCAGCGCGAAGACGATCTGACGTACATCGTCCTCGTCTATCAGATCAAGGAGGAAGTCGCCGACTCGCGCTGGATCCATGTGGGACTCCTCCTCGCGACCATCATGACGACGCTCGGTTCGGGGGCGCTGATGGCGGGTCTGGATCCCTTCCGCACGCGGGTCGCTTCCTTCTGGGAGGTTGGGCTCCCGTACCCGACGGGGATCCGGTGGGGTGATCTGTGGATGGGCGCGTCGTTCGCGATCCCGTTCCTGGGCGTCCTCATGGCGCACGAAATGGGCCACTACGTCGCGGCGCGTGTCCATCGCGTGCGCGCCTCGCTCCCGTATTTCATCCCGTTCCCACCGTACTTCTCGGTGATCGGGACCGTCGGGGCCTTCATTCGATTACGCGGTCCGATCGTGCAGCGGACGGTACTCTTCGACATCGGGTCGGCGGGTCCGTTCGCGAGCTTCGTTCTCTCGCTCCCCCTCCTGGTGCTGGGGTTGGCCCTGTCCGAGGTCGTGCCGGGGGAGACGGATCTCGGCTCTCCGTTCGTCATCTACTTCCTCGAACAGCCGGTGTGGCTCGGCAACGGCGTGCTCACGCACGCGCTCGCCTCCCTGTTCGGGCCGGGAGCCGTCGGCGAAGCGCCGATTCTGCTCCACCCGCTCGCCCTGGTCGGGTGGCTGGGGCTGTTCGTGACGACGCTGAACCTGCTTCCTCTGGGCCAGCTCGACGGCGGCCACGTGCTGTACGCACTGGATCCACGACGGCACGTGCGCGCCGCGCGCCTGTTCCTGATCGCCCTCGTCCCACTCGGCCTGTTGTGGTGGGGTTGGTGGGCCTGGGCGGGCATCGTGCTCTTCATGCACCGCGGTCGGGTCGCACATCCCCGCGTGGTCCAGGACCGGGCCGGGATCGGTATGGTGCGGCGCGTTCTGGGCTGGATACTAATCGCGATGTTTTTGGCGACCTTCGTCCCCGTGCCCATCCGGCTGTAGTTTCGTCGAAAGGCCGCCGGCACGAAATGCGATACCGGTTCTACAGCAAGGATTTCACCCGGTCCACGCGGTCAACAATCTTGACTTTTTCGATCGCGCCGGGAAACATTCGTTTGCCTGGCTTTTTCGCAAAATCCCGTGCTCAGAGGAGCCACGGTGGCGCGACACAATCGTGAGGGCTCGGGTGCCGACCAGCGGGGCTTCGAGTACGGCGTGAGCTACCAGCCGGACTGGTTGAAGCTGGTCAAGGTGACCCGACAGCTCGAGACCGGACGGCAGTCGACCAAGACGCTGTTCCGAAACCCGGCGCCGCGTCCCGAGACGGAGCCGGGGGAGCGCATCCGTACGCGGATCGTCTCCTCGGACCAATCCCTCGAGTTCGAGGTCGCGCTCACGGACCCGAAAGCGGCCGTGAAGCGGGTGCGCATCGCCTACGAGGTGCCGGGCGAGAACGGCCGCACCGAGGAGGTGGAGTTCACGCTCGAGAGCGAGGCTCCGCCGGAGGACTAGCGCGCTCCAGGGCGGCCGCCCCTTGTCCGTCTGTCCTCTTCAGGCCCCCGTCACTAGTGGTATAATCGGGCATGACTCACCCTCTCGAACCCGTGCGGGCGATCGGACACGGCGCGATCCGGTCCATCTCGGCGGTCGGTCGCACCGGGTATCTTGCGGCCGAGGCGGTCCGTGCGCTCCGAAAGCTCAAGCTCTGGCTTCCGCACCTCGGGACCGAGATGTGGCGGATTGGCGTCGCGTCCGTGCCGATCGCTCTCTTCATCGCGACGTTCACCGGCGTGGTGCTCGCGCTCCAGGCCTCCTACACGTTCACGGGGGCCGTGCCGCTCTACTTCGTCGGGGCGCTGGTCGGCAAGACGATGATCCTCGAGCTGGGCCCGGTGCTGACGGGCCTGGCTCTCTCGGGCCGCGTCGGGGCGAACATCGCGGCGGAGATCGGCACCATGCGCGTCACCGAACAGATCGACGCGCTCGAGACCCTGGCGTACGACCCGGTGGCGTACCTCGTGGTCCCCCGTGTGCTCGCGGGCGCGATCATGTTCCCGATGGTCGTGACGCTCGCGAGCGCGGTCGGGGTCCTGGCCGGTTGGGGCACGTCGCTCTCGCTTCTGGATCTGTCGTCCCCCCAGTTCGTCCGGGGACTCCGGCTCTTCTTCGAGCCCTGGGACGTCCAGTTCGCGCTCATCAAATCGGTGACGTTCGGCATCGCGGTCACCGGCGTGGGCTGCTCATTCGGCTTCCACACCCGGGGCGGCGCGGAGGGGGTCGGCCGGGCGACCACACAGTCCGTCGTGATCGGAAGCATGATCATCCTCGTGCTCGACGCCTTCTGGGCCGCGGTCCTCCTGAAATGAGCATCGAGCTGGTCAACGTTCACAAGGCGTTCGGCGAGAAGCAGGTCCTGAAGGGCTTCTCCCTCTCGATCCCCCTGGGGACGACGGTGTCGGTCATCGGCGCTTCGGGATCGGGCAAGTCGGTGATGCTCAAGCACATCATCGGCCTGCTGCGGCCCGATGTGGGCGACGTCTGGGTCGACGACGACAACGTGAGCCGACTCGACCAGGAGAGCGTGTACGCGCTCCGGCGCAAAGTGGGATACGTCTTCCAGTTCGCGGCTCTCTTCGATTCGATGACGATCGCAGAGAACGTCGGGATGGGGCTGCGCAGGATGGACGAGTTCACGCCTGCCCAGATTCGGGAGCGCGTCGCCGATTGCCTGCACCGGGTGGGCCTGGACGGCTTCGAGAGCCGGCTCCCGTCCGAGCTGTCGGGCGGGCAGAAGAAGCGCGCGGGTCTCGCCCGGGCCATAGCGACGGAGCCGACGTACCTCCTCTACGACGAGCCGACGACGGGGCTCGATCCGGTCACCACGACGATGATCGACGAGTTGATCCTGAGGATGGCAGACGAGCTCGGGGTGACCGGGGTCGTGCTCACCCACGACATGACGAGCGCCTTCCGGATCTCGGACCGGGTGGCGATGCTCTACGATGGCAAAGTCCGCTACGAGGGTACGCCCGAGGAGATCCGTGCGTCGGAGGATCCGATCGTGAAGGGTTTTGTCGAGGGGAGGCCGGAGCTGATGGAGGCGGCGTCATGAGCCAGGGGAAGGAGCTGGGGGTCGGCCTCGTGATCCTCGTCGGGATCAGCGTGGCCGTCATCGGCACGTTCTGGCTCCAGGGCACGCGGTTCGGGGCGCTCACGACCGTCGACGTGCTCACTGCCTCGGTCGGCCAGCTCCAGGAGGGCAACGTCGTCACGTTTCGCGGCGTGCGCATCGGACAGGTCGACCGGATTCGCGTGGAGCCGAGCACGGTCGCCGTGCGCGTGACCCTGCTGCTCGACCAGGACATGTCGCTCCCGGCGGACGCGGGGGTCGTGCTGGGACCCGAGTCGCTGTTCGGTGACTGGCAGGCCGAGATCGCTTCCCGCTCCGCGTTTCCCGACTTCCCCTTCTTCGAGGTCGGCCCGGCGGTGAGCGGTGCGCCTCCCGTCATCGGGGGTTACGCCCTCCCGGAGTTGTCCCGCCTGACCGCGTCCGCCGAGCAGATCTCGCAGAACCTGGCCGATCTGACCGACCGGATGGAGCTGGCGTTCAACCAGGAAACGGCGGACAACCTCTCCCGCGCCATCGGCAACATCGAGGCGATCACCCAGGAGGTGCGGCTTCTGGTTCGGCAACAGGGCGAAGCCGCGACCGGGATCGCCTCGAGCGCCGACAGCGCGCTGTCGGAGGTCGGGATCGCGGCGCAGGCCGCGCGCCGTTCGTTCGAGCACATGGAGGGCCTGACGTCGGGCCCGAGGGTGGACTCGATCCTCCAGGACATCGAGGTCGCGTCGAGCGGCCTTCGCCGGATCGCCGACCAGCTCGCCGACTCCACGACCGGACTCGCCGTCACCTTGGCGCACGCCGACTCGGCGTTCATGCGCCTCGACCGGGTCACCGCGAGCCTGGAAGCGGGGGAGGGATCGCTCGGCCGCCTTCTCGTCGACACGACCTTCGTCGTCCGGGCGGATGGGTTGTTGTTCCAGCTCGACCTTCTGCTGCAGGACGTCCGTGAGAACCCGCGCCGCTACGTGCGGCTGTCGATCTTCTGAGCCGGCCCGAGCTCGGGATCGTGGGGCGTGGAGCCAAGGTCGAAACGAGCGCGGGAGGGGTCGTGGTCCGAAGGATCCAGGGTGTCCCTCACGTACTCGTCATCCGCGACCCGTACCGGAAGTGGGGCCTGCCGAAGGGCCACCCCGAGGCGGGGGAGGACTCCCAGGAGACCGCGCTGCGTGAGGTGCGCGAGGAGACCGGACTGGAGGACGTCAGGATCGTGCGGGAGCTGGTCACCATCGACTGGTCCTTCATGGCCGATGGATCGCAGATCCACAAGTTCGCGACGTTCTTTTTGATGTACTCGGATCGCGGCGATCCCGTCCCGGAGCGATCGGAGGGCATCACGGCGTGCGAGTGGGTACCGCTCGACCGTGCGCATGAGAGGATCTCCTACGAGAACGCGAGGGAGGTGGTGAAAGTCGCGCAACGAATGCTGGGCGGCGACGGACAGGCGCAGGATGCGTCATGACTGATCGCACCGACGTCGCGCTCTGGCGGATCGTGGAGGTCGTGGCGGTGGTCCTGGTGCTGGGCATGTTCCTCGTGCAGGCCCGCGCGGTGCTCAACCCCGTGCTTCTCTTCTTTCTGTTGTGGGCGGTCCTGATCCCCTTCCGGGGCAAGCCGGGGCACGTGGCCCTCGTCACGATCACGGGGGCGCTCACGTTCGTGTGGCTGCTCGCCGCGACGGACACGCTGCTCGCCCCGTTCGTCCTTTCGCTCGTGCTGGCCTACATCCTCGACCCCTTGGTCGACCGCTTCGAGGCGCGTGGCGTTTCGCGCTCGATCGCGGTCATGCTCATCGTGATCCCGGCGATCGCGCTCCTGGGCGTGGCCTTTCTGTTGCTGATTCCGGCCGCGATTCGCGAGCTGGGTCAGGTGCTGCAGGACGTCCCCGTCCTCCTCCAGCGCCTGGCCGCGTGGATCGAGGGAGGGCAGGACCGGCTCGTCGACGTCGACCTGCCGTTCCTCGACGTCGCCGTGCTCGTCGAGCAGCTGCGCGGCATCGACTCGGCGGCCATCGTGGCCTTCTTCCAGGAGCGCCAGGCTGCGCTCGCGTCCTGGATCTGGACCGGAGTGATCGGCGTCGGCCGCGGGCTGGGCTCGGTGCTGACCGTACTGGGCTACGTGGCGCTCACGCCCGTGCTCACCTTCTACCTCATCCGGGACTTCGATCGCATCACCACGGCCGTCGGAAGCCTCGTGCCGGAGGCCCGGCGGCCGGCCTTCCGCGGCTTCATGAGCGAGTGCGACGAGTTGATCTCGAGCTATCTGCGTGGTCAGGTGACGGTGGCCGTGTCCGTCGGGGTGATCACCGGGGTCGGGCTCGCGATCGTCTCGTTTCCGTACGCGGCGACGCTCGGGCTGGTGGTCGCGGTCTTCTCGGTCGTTCCGTATCTGGGGCTGATCATCAGCCTGATCCCCGCGATCGTGATCGCGCTCGTGAGCGGCAGCGTCGGGATCTCGCTCGCCAAGGTCGCGGGCGTGTACACGGTCGTCCAGCTCCTCGACGCCACGGTGATCACTCCCCGAATCGTCGGCGATTCCGTGGGCATTCACCCGGTCTGGATCGTCCTCGCTCTGACGCTGGGCGGCTTCTACTTCGGCTTCGCGGGTCTCCTCATCGGCGTGCCGGCGGCGGCGGTCACCAAGCTATTGCTCATGCGGGGATTGGATCGGTACAGGGCATCGGCGTTCTACCGCGGCCGCGCCGCGCCGCCCACCGTCTGAGTGATCCGTTCCGCAAATACGGTGATGCGTCCGAATGCCATCGTATTTGCGGAGCGGACCACTAAGCCCCGATCGACGCCTTAGGGGCCCGTTGCCGGCCTCACAGGAGCGGTTAGACTTGATGGCTCTCGTTCGCGGCCCGCCACCGCGACCCTGCGCCACCCGAATCTCCGGGCCAGCCACGAGATCGCACGAGCGCCCGGGCCTGGAGCCCGATGACCGACGAAACTCGGGACATCACGATCATCGGTGGTGGGCCGACGGGCCTGTTCGCCGCCTTCTACGCCGGGTTGCGTGGCTCGTCGTGCCGCATCATCGACTCGCTCCCCGAGCTGGGTGGGCAGCTCGTCGCGCTGTATCCCGAGAAGTACATTTTCGACGTGGGCGGCTTTCCGAAGGTGCTCTCCAAAGACCTGGCGCGGAGCCTCGTCGCGCAGGCCATGCAGTTCGGGCCCGAGATCGTGCTCGACGCCCAGGTACGCACGCTCGATCGCGTCAACGGGCGCTTCGAGATCCGCTGCGACACCGGGAGCTATCCGACCCGCTCCGTCGTGATCGCCGGAGGCAAGGGGGCGTTCGAACCGATGCCGCTCAAGTGCGCGGGGTACGACACGTTCCTGCGCAGGGGTGTCGAATACGCGGTTCGGAGTCCCGACGCGTTTGGCGGAAAGCGCGTCGTGATCGTGGGCGGGGGTGACTCGGCGCTCGACTTCGTCCTCATGCTCAAGGACATCGCGGAGTCGATCACACTGGTGCACCGGCGAGACGGCTGGCGAGCGCATGCGGCGTCGGTGCGCCAGATGGAGGCGGCCGCCCAGGCGGGCGAGATCGATCTGCGCACGTTCCACGAGGTTCGCGAGATTCACGGGACCGACCGGGTCGAGCGGGTCACGATCTACGACAACCGGACGGACGAGGACGTCACGATCGAGTGCGACACGCTGCTCTCCTGCCTGGGCTTCAAGCCCGATCTCGGACCGATCAAGGGCTGGGGGCTCGAGGTGGAGAAGAACCGTATCCTCGTCGACCCGCTCATGGCCACGAACATACCAGGCGTGTATGCCGCGGGCGACATCGTGGACTACACCGGCAAGCTCGACCTGATCGCGACGGGGTTCGCCGAGGCGGCCATCGCGGTCAACAACGCGGTACACTTCGTCGATCCGTCGGCGAGGGTGAATCCCGGACATTCCACGAACCTGAAGGTCTTCAAGCAGGAAGAGTGACGTATGGCCGGGCCGGGAAACCGGCGGGAACCAGGGGGGATTCGTTGATCGGGGGAAGGGGTCCTCGGAAAGCACCGCAGAGCTAGAGCCAAAGAGAGAGGGAGCAAATGACGCAGGACGGCACACCACAGCACGAGACGGTGGTCATCATCGGCTCGGGCCCGGCCGGCTGGACGGCCGCGATCTACGCCGCTCGCGCGGAGATGAGCCCGTTCGTCATCGAAGGCTCGATCAGCAGGACGATGATCCCGGGTGGGCAGCTCATGTTCACGACGGAGGTCGAGAACTACCCGGGCTTCAGGGAAGGGGTCGACGGCCAGGCGCTCATGATGGAGATGAAGGAGCAGGCGCTGCGCTTCGGCACACGGATCCTGACCGAGGACGTCGTCGAGATGGACGTCGGACGGTACCCGTTCCGGCTCGTCACGAGCGGTGGTGAGGAGGTCCTCGCCGACGCGATCATCCTCGCGACGGGGGCGAACGCGAATTGGCTCGACCTTCCGAACGAGCAGCGGCTCGCGAAGTCGGGCGGTGGCGTGAGCGCGTGCGCGGTGTGCGACGGCGCGCTTCCGCACTTCCGCGACCAGGTGCTCGCGGTCGTGGGCGGGGGGGACACCGCGATGGAGGACGCCCTCTACCTGACCAAGTTCGCGAAGGAAGTGGTGATCGTTCACCGCAGGGACGAGCTGCGCGCATCGAAGATCATGGCCGAGCGGGCGATCGCGAATCCGAAGATCCGCTTCGAGTGGAACAGCCTCGTGACGGAGGTCTACGGCGACGACGTGATCACCGGAATCAGGCTTCACGACGTGAGATCGGGCGAGGAGCGCGACCTGGAGGTCGGCGGGCTGTTCGTGGCGATCGGTCACTCCCCCAACACCGGTTTCCTCGAGGGTGTGGTGGACCTGAAGGCGAACGGCTACGTCGCCACTCCGACCCCGTGGCGGACACAGACGTCCGTGCCGGGAGTGTTCGCGGCCGGCGACGTCATGGACGACTACTATCGACAGGCCGTGACCGCCGCCGGTACCGGCTGCATGGCGGCGCTCGAAGCGGAGCGATGGCTGGCGCACGGCGAGGCTCACGCGGACGCCGCGCCCCAGGAGGCTACGGTCGCCTGAGGCAGCGCTGACCCGTATCATCCGGCGCACGAGGTCGTACGTCCCTCCAGGAGGTCCTCGTGAAAGCCCGTCCGACCCGCATGGTCCTGCTCGTCATCTCGGCGCTGTTGCTCCTGCGCGCCGATCCGGCCGCAGCGCAGATCGATCCGGTCGACCTGGCGCCGGGCGATCAGCTCTACCAGATCCAGCTCGTGGATGGATCGCTTCTGATCGCACGGGTGAGCGCCGTCGACGCAGACCGCATCACCCTGACCACGTCGGGCGGCACCCGCGTCGAGGTGCAGAGGTCGCAGATCGGGGAGGTCCGGCCCGCGGTGGGTCAGGTGGTCGACGGCGTGTTCTGGCCCGACGACCCGAACGACTCGCGGCTCTTCTTCACGGCGACGGGCCGGACGCTCGAGTCGGGGACAGCGTATGCCGGGACCTATCTGATCGTCCTCCCGTTCGTGGGCTTCGGGGTGACGGATCGCTTCACGATCGCCGCCGGCGCGCCGGTGCTGCTCGGAGAGTTCGAGCCGTTCTACCTGGCGCCCAAGCTCCAGGTCGTACGCGCCGCGGACGTGACCATGGCGGTCGGGGCGCTCCATTTCATCTTCCGTGGAGAGGACTTCAGCGACGGCGAAGACGTGGGCATCGCGTACGGCGTCGCGACCTTTGGGAGCAGCGACAGGGGGCTGACGCTCGGCGTGGGCTTCGGGTACTCGGGTTCCGATTTTTCGAGTCAGCCGGTCGGGATGGTGGGGGGAGAGGTACGGAGCAGCCGCCGGGTGAAGCTCATCACCGAGAACTACATTCTCCCGGACGACACTGGTCTGGTGCTCTCCGGCGGTGTCCGGCTCATCGGCGATCGATTCTCCGCCGACCTGGGGATCGCCGCCGCGCTGGGCGACGGTGGGGGCGGTTGCTGCGTGCCGCTCGTCAGCGTCGCCTACCAGTTCGGCGGAGGACGCTGAGGCGCCCTCGCGCTACCCGTCGCCTGCTCGGGGTGGGTCGGTTGCTCCCAGCAGCCTGCCCCCATCCACCGCGATGACCTGCCCCGTGACGAAGCTCGCTCCGGCCAGGTAGAGCACCGCTTCGGCCACGTCCGCCGCCGATCCCACGCGCTTCAGCGGCGCCCGCTCCGCGAGCGCCTCCCATCGTGCCTCGGGCCAGTCGTCGGGCGGAAGGACCGCCCCCGGCGCGATGGCGTTGACGCGGATCTCGGGCGCCAGGGCCCGGGCCTGGACTCGGGTGAGGTGGGCGAGCGCGGCCTTCGAGACCGAGTGGTGCGGGTATTCGAGCCACGGCTGAAAGGCGGACAGGTCCACGATGTTCACGACGGAGCCTCGGGACGCGCGCAGAAGCGGCGCCGCCGCGCGCACCGACAGGTGGGGCGCGCGGGCGTTCACCGCCATGACGTGGTCCCAGGCGTCCGCGTCGACCTCCATCAGAGGACGCGCCTCGAACGTCGCGGCCGAGTTCACGAGGAGGTCCAGGCGACCGAAGCTCGAGCGCACCGCCTCGATCAATGCTTCGACGGCGGCCGGATCCGCGAGGTCGCCCTGAACCGGGACGCACCGCAGGCCGAGGGAAGCCACGCGATCACGCAGATCCGCGGCCGCGGATTCCGAGGTCCTATATCCGACGGCCAGATGGTAACCCGCCGCCGCCAAGGCCAGAGAGATCGCGCGGCCCACCCGGACGGCGCCACCGGTGACGAGCGCCACACGTTGCGGGTTCCGGTCGTCCATCGCCACACTCCCCGGGCGGCGAGCTCCCGTCGGGAGCCGGCAACCCGACGGAAAGAAGAGCGTCATGCCGAATCTCATGGGCAAGGTCGCGATCGTAACGGGCAGCACCAAGGGCATCGGGCTGGCGATCGCGGAACGGCTGGTCGGGGAGGGGGCTTCGGTCGTGATCAGCGCGCGCACCGAGGCCGACGTCGATCGTGTTTCCAAGGGGCTCGGCGACCACGCGATGGGCGTCCCGTGCGACGTCGCCGACCCCGACGCGTGCCAGAAGCTCGTCGATCGGGCAATGGAACGGTTCGGCCGCCTCGACGTCCTCGTGAACAACGCGGGCTTCGGGATCTTCAAGTCGATCGCCGAAATGACCGTCGAGGAGTGGCGCGGCCAGATCGACGTCAACCTCGGGGGCGTGTTCTACATGTCGAAGGCCGCCCTTCCCCATCTCAGCGCGTCGGGCGACGGGTTCATCATCAACATCGGATCGCTCGCCGGCCGGAACTCGTTCGCGGGCGGGACCGGGTACAACGGCAGCAAGTTCGGTCTCGTCGGCCTCACCGAGGCGATGATGCTGGACGTGCGCTACGACGACGTGCGGGTTTCGCTGATCATGCCCGGCAGCGTCAACACCAACTTCCGAATGAAGGACATGACCCCCGAGCGCTCCTGGCCGCTCGAGGCGGACGATTGCGCGCTGGCGGTCATGCAGCTCCTCGACTACCCGAAGGGCGCACACGTCAGCCGCATCGAGATGCGCCCCGCGCAGCCGAAGCGCGGCGCGTAGTCAGGGCGCGCGACATCGGTGTCTCTTCGAAGCACCGCGCGCGTGTCGGGCGTGTCAGTGGTTGATATGGATGCTTGCGGATCCGGTTGCGGCGACGTGAACCAGCAGCGCCTCGCTCAACGCGTACGTCTGAACGATCCGCAGCGAATCCACGGAGCCGGACACGCTTAGCTCGTCCGAGATGTCTCGATTGAGACCCGCACGCAGCCAAGTCGCCAGGAACTCGACGGCGGGGCTCCCCGGCCATCGGGCACGGCTTCGCAGTTCTTCGCGCAGCGCCGCTGCGTTCATCCAGGCGACCGTGGACGTGAGGATGCTGCGGGTGGCGACGTCGAAGTCGAGGTCGGGGACGGAGATCTCGCCGGTCGTCGGGTCGATGACCGGCTGTCCGGTGAGATAGAGTCGTGCCCTGACGTCGCCCGATAAGAGGACCTCCATCGCCAGTCGGCCGCCTCCGATCCCGTAGACCCGAAGCGAGTCGATTACGACGGACCGGCCCTCGAAGTGCACCGCCTGGCCGGCGATCTGTTCGTTCAGGAAGCGGCCAGCGGACCCATACTCCGCGCGGGCGTCCACGCGTAGATCGAGTCGGGACGCGACGACGCCGCTGTCCAGGGGTGGCAGGGGTAGCACGGGAATCTCGGGGCGCTCGCCGAAGACGATGCTCGGGCGGGCGGTCAGGGCGACGTCTACCGTGAGCGAGTCGCCCGAGCCGCGCAGGGCGCCCCGGCGCACGCGTTCCGGCGAGATCGCCAGCCAGATGGAATCGTCGAGCTCGATGGGCTCACGCAGGGTCTCCCACCAGCCCGCGAACCGTGTCCGGGTGTCGACGGAGGAGACGATCTCGTCGATGGCGAGTGTGTTGGCCTCGAGGAAGTCACGGACGCCCTGAACAACCCTCTCGGTCACGTCCACCCCGACGAAGGTCACCACGCACCGGTCGCGCTCCTCGTCGGACGCTACAGCGACCTCTGCGACTCGGGCCCTTGATAGGAGCTTCCACTCCGCATCGAGCGATAGGGGCGACTCGATCACCACGGAAAAGCGCGGCCGATCATCGTCGTCGATTCCGCATGAGCCACCCACGTCCGGCAGGACCGGCAACTCATAGGACATCCGCAGCGCATACAGGATCATCGTCTCCAGGCGCGCCACGTTGCCGACGATCGACGCCGTGAAGGGCATTCGTTCCAACTCGAACGCAAGGCTGATACGCTCACGCTCCGGCAGCTCCTCGAGCTCCTCGAGGCTTCCGTGTGTCGTGGGGACGGCCCGCTCCACCAGCTCGAGGAGCGGCCCCAGCGGGATGTCGAGGGGAACGCTGATCGTCGACGGGGGAGAGTCCGTCGGTGGACGGACGTCGGGTTCGGTCTGGGGCGGGGGCGCGTCGATGAAGGGGGGATCGCGCAGGAACGAATAGGCCAAGGCGCCCGCGCCGGTCACCAGGGCGACGATCAGAGCGACGGAGGCAGGCGCGCGGAGGCCGGGCACGTATCGTGGTCGTCCTGGCGCGTGTCCTGGCTTCAAAAGCGCCCTCCCGTCCGGCCTTTGCCCGATGCCTCGAGGTACGTCCTAGAGGTACGGCGCTTCGACGCACGACCCGACTACGCTCACTCGAGCGGGCGCGTCTCTTCCTCGCAATGATCATACCCTGTCCTGGATGGTCCACACAGTGGTGCAGTCGCGGCGGGCGTACGGTTCGGGGGGCTGGCCGGAGGGCGCGGTCGGCGCTGCTGTGGCGATCGGCGCTCGAACGGTACGCCTTCGTCCCGTGGATACCGGGCTTCCTCGGTGTCGCGCGGGTCCTCTAGATTCCTTGCGCCGACCCACCACCGACGAGGGACATCCACCCCGATGGTTGACGGATTCAGGATCGAAAAGGACTCGCTCGGCGAGATGCACGTGCCCGAGGACGCGCTCTACGGCGCCCAGACTCAGCGGGCGGTAGAGAATTTTCCCATCAGCGGACAGCGCTTCGGTCGCCGCTTCATCCAGGCGCTGGGCCTGATCAAGGGCTCGGCCGCGCGCACCAACCTCGAGCTCGGGACCCTCGAGGAGGCCGTCGCGCACGCCATCGAGGCCGCGGCGGGAGAGGTGGCCGACGGGCGCTGGGACGACCAGTTCGTCCTGGACATCTACCAGACGGGCTCGGGCACGTCGACGAACATGAACACCAACGAGGTCGTGGCTCGGCGCGCGTCCGCGCTGCTCGATGGTGACGGTTCGGTGCACCCCAACGACCACGTGAACTTCGGCCAGTCATCCAACGACGTGATCCCGACGGCGATCCACGTGGCGGCGAGGGTCGCGATCGAGGAGGAGCTTCTGCCGGCCCTCGAGCATCTGCGCTCGGCGTTGGCCGCGAAGGCCGAGGCGTTCGACGACGTGATGAAGTCGGGGCGCACGCACCTCATGGACGCGACGCCCGTACGCCTCGGCCAGGAGTTCAGCGGGTATGCCGCGCAGGTCGCCAAGGGAATCGAGCGCGTCGCCGTGGCGGCGGGCGAGCTCGAGGAGCTGGCGCTCGGCGGCACGGCGACCGGCACCGGCATCAACACCCACGCGGAGTTCGCGGGCCGGACAATCGCGCGGATCGCGGAAGCGACGGGCGTGGCCTTTCGGGAAGCGGACGATCACTTCGAGGCACAGGCGGCCAAGGACGCGGCGGTGCAGACGGCCGGCGCGCTGAACACGGTGGCCACGAGCTTCATGAAGATCGCCGACGACATCCGCTGGCTCGGCTCCGGTCCCACGTCCGGGCTGTTCGAGATCCGGCTGCCGTCCGTTCAACCCGGCTCGTCGATTATGCCCGGAAAGGTGAATCCAGTCATGTGCGAGGCGATGATGATGGTGTGCGCCCGCGTCATGGGAAATCACACGACCGTCACCGTGGCCGGCAGCCGTGGCAACTTCGAGCTGAACGTCATGATGCCGGTGCTGGCGCACGCGTTGCTCGAGTCGATCACCCTGCTCGCCAACGTCGCGCGCCTCTTCACGGATCGTTGCGTCGTCGGCATCGAGGCGAACGAGGAGCGCGCCCGAGACCTCCTCGAGAAGAACCCGTCGATCGCCACGGCGCTGAACCCCTACATCGGATACGACGCCGCGGCGGTGGTCGCCAAGGAGTCCGCGAAGCGTGGCGTGAGCGTCCGCGACGTGGTCCGCGAGCAGGGCCTCCTTCCCGAGGACGAGATCGACGCCGCTCTCGACGTGCGCTCGATGACCGAGCCGGGGTTGCCGGAGTAGGCGACGGCCTTTCCGGGCGTCCACGCGGGAGCTTATCGTCGGGCGCCCTTCGTTCCACGTCGCCGTCCGCCCCGAGGTGCTTCCATGCCCGTCCTGTTCCCACCCTCCGCTCACGCGCCCACCCGACCGCACCGGCGCCTGGTCGTCCCGATCTGGGCGGTGCTCCTGGCCGCCGCGATCGCCGTGCCGTATGGCGCACGGGCGCAATCGCGCTCGGACGGGGAGCTCGACCGGCTGATCGAACGCGTCGAGAGCGGCGTGCAGGGGCGCGCGAAGCTCGCTCAGGTGATGGTCGACAAGATCTTCTCTTTCTCCGAGCTCGGGCAGCAGGAGCAGGAGACGTCGGCGTACGTGACCGGAATCCTCGCGGACAACGGCTTCGAGATCGAGCGTGGCGCGGCCGGGATGCCCAACGCGTGGTTCGCGCGGTGGGGGTCGGGCCGACCGGTCATCTCGTTCGGCTCCGACATCGACGGCATCCCGCAGGCCAACCAGAAGCCGGGCGTCGCGTTCCGCGACCCGCTCATCGCCGGGGCGCCCGGTCACGGCGAGGGTCACAACTCCGGTCAGGCGGTGAACGTGGTCGCAGCGCTCGCGCTGAAGGAAGTCATGGAGGCCGATGGCATCGAGGGCACCCTCGTCCTTTGGCCGGGCGTGGCCGAGGAGCAGCTCGCGAGCAAGGCCTGGTACGTGCGCGACGGCTACATGGACGGCATCGACGTCACGCTCTTCACCCACGTGAGCAGCAACCTGTCCGTGAGCTGGGGGCAGGCGAGCGGGACCGGGCTGGTGTCGGTGGAGTTCGGCTTCGGCGGTGAGGCCGCGCACGGAGCGGGCGCCCCGTGGCGGGGTCGGAGCGCGCTCGACGCGGTGGAGCTCATGAACGTCGCCTGGAACTTCCGCCGTGAGCACCTCCGTCCGGACCAGCGGTCGCACTACGTCATCACGGATGGCGGAGACCAGCCGAACGTCGTGCCGCCGAGCGCCTCGGTCTGGTACTTCTTCCGCGAGATGGATTACGAGGGCATCAAGCGGAACTTCGACACGGCCGTCCGCGTGGCCGAGGGTGCGGCGATGATGACGGACACGGAGATGACGTATCGGATCCGTGGCGCAGCCTGGCCGCGGCATTTCAACCGCGTCGTCGCCGAGACGATGTACGAGCACATCCGCGACGTCGGGCTACCCGAGTGGACGGACGACGACCATGCCTTCGCGCGCGGCGTCCAGGAAGCCGTCGGGAGCAACCCGTCGGGCATGCCGACCGCGCTGTCGTCGCTCGGAACACCGGGGCGGCTCACGAGCGGCGGCTCGGACGACATCGGCGACATCTCGTGGCAGATGCCGACCATCACGCTGCGCTTCCCGGCGAACGTGCCCGGGCTGCCCGGCCATCACTGGTCGAGCGCGATGGCCATGGCCACACCGATCGCGCACAGGGGCGCGGTTGCCGGTGCGCGGGTGATGGCGCGCACGGCCCTCCAGCTCTTCGCGCAGCCGGAGCTGGTCGATCAGGCCTGGTCGTACTTCAACGACGTCCAGACGGCCGAGACAGAGTACGTGCCGTTCATCGGCCCGGACGACCCGCCGCCCATCGACCTCAACCGCCAGATCATGGAGACGTACCGACCTCTCCTCGAGCAGTACTACTACGACGAGACGCGCTTCGACACGTACCTCGAGCAGCTCGGGATCGAGTACCCGACGCTGAGGCCGGTATCCGAGCAAGAGCAGGGATAGAGCGGTTACTCCACGCCGAGCGCGGTCAGCGGATCCGTCCGCCCGGCACGCCGTGCGGGCAGCCCGCTCGCGACCGCAGCCGTTCCGAGCAGCAGGACCGCGGCCAAGGTCAGCGTCAGGGGATCGCCGCTCGTGAGATCGGGGATCCAGCGAGCCAGCAGGCGGCCGGCCACCCACGTCCCGAGCAGCCCCAGCGCACAGCCGAGCAGCGCGAGGCTGACGCCGTCGAGCGGCGTCTGAACCTCGACTCGCGCGGGCGTCGCTCCCAATGCGAGACGGATGCCGAGCTCGCGCCGGCGCTGATGCACGTGATAGATGAGCGTGCCGTAGAGTCCGGCCGCGGCCAGGACCAGGGACACGACGCCGAGGGCGCCGAAGACGATCGAGTTGAAATGGCGCCCCGCGGTCGATCTGCGCATCCCCGAGCTGGCGCCGCGTGACGATCCCCTGAGGTCCGTGGCGAGCTCGGCGCCGAGCGAGCGCAGCGCTGGCAGGAGCCCGAAGAGCACCGCCGTGCCCACGGAGACGACCGCCGCGAACGCGAGGACGCGCGGGTCCACCCGCACCTCGGTGGTGAGAGGCAGCGTCGCCGGGCTCAACGCCAGGAGCACGTCAAGGCCGATCCACGCCAGTCCCACGCCGAGCGCTCCGCCCGCGAGCCCCACCATCAGGCTCTCGACGAGGAGCTGCCGTACAAGCCCGCCGGGACGGGCGCCGAGCGCCCGCCGCACGGCCATCTCCTTCATACGCCCGAGTCCACGCGCCAGGAAGAGGTGCGCGATGTCAAGGCACGCGATGGCGAGCAGAAGCATGACACCGCCCAGCAGCAGGCCGAGCCCGGTGCGTGCCCGCTGCACGGTCGCCTCGTGAAGCCCCACGACGAGGAGCGGCTCCGCAGTGCCGTCGGGCGCACGCAGGTTCTCCGGATACCGCTCCGCCAGGCGCTCCGCGAGCGCGTCCAACTCCGCCTGCGCCGCGCCGGGGCTCACGTCAGGTGCCAGGCGTGCCGCCACCCCGAGCACGGAGTAGTCGGGGCGGCGGTTGTGGCCCAGGCTCCAGTCGATGGGCCGCCACACGTCGACGTCCGCGGCCACGAGCGCCTGCGGGGGCGCGAAGTCAGCCGACAGCACGCCCACCACCGCGAGCGTCTCTCCGTCGAGGCGCACGGAGCGGCCGACGATGTCCGGGTCGCCCCCGAACACCCGCTGCCACGTGCTCTGTGACAGCACCACCGCGTTCGCGCCCGCGAAGTCGCCCTCGAGCAGCAGCCGGCCGAGCGAGGGGGCCCTCCCGAGCAGCGTGAAGAACCCGCGCGAGACCTCCGCCTGCTCGACCTGGAGCGGTTCCTCCTGGCCGAGCAGCGTGGCCGGCCCCGAGCCGCCGACGGCCCAACCGTCGAACCCGCCAAGCTCTTCCATGGCCTGGATGACCGGCCCCGAATGGGCTTCTCCGGGTCGCCCGATCCGGACCAGCCGCTCGGACTCCGGATACGGGAGCGGCCTCAGCAGGATGTGGTCCACCAGCGTGAACACGGTCGTGACCCCGCCGACGCCGAGCCCGACCAGCAGCACCGCCGGGACGGTGAACGCCGGCGCCCTCCTCAGGGTGCGGCAGGCGAGCCTGGTCTGGCGCGCCCATCCGCTCCACCCCTCCGTCGCCCCGCCCTCCTCGGCCAGCGCGCCGCCCCGATGGCCGTCCTCGCCGCGGAGCGCGAGGCCCAGCACGGCATCCGCGCACTGGCCCGGATCCTTGCTCACCGTCTTGCGCGAAAGGGATGGCTCCTAGAGGCACGAGTCGCGGGAGTGTGGGAGTTCGCCCCCGCCGACCGTGCCAGCCCCATCTCGGATGCGGATCGGTTCCTCACGCTCCGAGCCTCTCTCGCCCGAAATGATCTGCCGATTGCCATTGCCCTGGGGTCAGCTCTCTGGCTTCACAATCTCGCGGATCGGTTCCCTCATCCTCATGAGTGAGCCATCCCCTCCGGCGCAGGCGTCCCCCGGGCGCTAAAAGACGAGTACCGCGTTGTTCGGTACGAACCCCATCTCGACCCCCAGCAAGTGAGAGGGCTGCCGGTGCACGGTCCGGCCACGGTGCTCATCCACATCGTCCATCGGCCCCCTGATGTCAAAACTTGGGCCGGTGTGCTCGATCTCCTCCCCGATCTACTGGCGACGTGTGGTAAAGCGGACATTGAAGCGGAGGTCACCGGCCGGCCTCATGCTACCCACGTCCGGCTCGCACCCCCTCAAGCTTCGCCTGTCTCCCGTTCGTCCCCCCGGACTCCCTGGCGCACCTCGGCGCAGCTCGCCCCTTTCGCTCGGAGCCGCCTTGATCGGCTATCCTTCCAGCAGGCATCGGGAAGGCGGGGACGTGGCCTCCGAGCTGGAGGACCTCTGCGACCTGCGTGGCGTCCATCCGGGAGTGGCGACTCCTCTCAACCACCCCGAGCACTGCACGAACGGAGATGCGAGGTGGCGGCGTTCACCCCGCCTTCGGTTTCCCGAACGGCTCCGCAAGCGCGAACGCCTCCCTCCAGCGCGTGAATTCGCCGGGCCTGAGGCCGTAGCGGGCGAGCGCGCCCTCGTGGAGATCAATGAGCAGGCCGAGCGCGGTGTCGCTGAACGCGTCGCGGTCCGCTGGTGGCACATGGTGCGCCTCGGCCCACGTACGCACGTCTGTTCGTTGCGGTGGCCGGAGGTCGAGCACACTCTCACGAACCACCTCGCGCAGGTGCCTCCTGTAGCGAAGGCGGATCGGGTCCGGTCGTCCCAGCGCCTCTCGTGTGACGCGGTACTGCTCGCAGGAGCGCTCGTAGGCCCAGGCGAACAAGTCGCGCAACGGCTCGATGCTGTGCTCCTCATAGACGGCGAGTGTGCTCTCGACGTAGGCACGTTCGGGGACGCCAATGAACGACAGCGGGCAGAGGTTCGCCTTGATCAGCGGTAGGTTTGCGCCCAGGCGCGATGTCCGCATGTTCACGTCCGTGAACGGCTGCAGGTACGGTAGCTGGACCATCACGAAAAACGCCTGCTCGAACGGATCGGGGATCCCGCGCGCCTGTTCGAGCAGCACGTCGAAGAGTTCCTCTAGCTTCTGCGGAATGGCGAGCGGCGTGTAAGTCGTGCCCGTGATGCGGACCATGCGCGTGCGGAGCCTCCCCTCGTCGCGCGCGTCGTCGAGCAGGTTCTCCGAGAGGGCGGCGTGAAGGTTGAAGAACGTGTGCCGATTGAAGTCGACGTCCTCCGCCTGCTCGACGAGTAGCTCGATCGCCACCTTGTGGTTCACGATCATCTGTGCGTCGGCAGCGTCCTTGCCCTCGGCGCGCACGCCGTGCTCGAGCAGGTTCTTGGTATCGAGCCGGTCGTAGGTGTTGCCCTCGAGCCGACTGGACGCCCAGGCGAGGTCGATCAGCAGGCGCTCGAAGATATCGCGCGCGAAGGTGCCGGCCGCCCGATCGGGTTCGGGGGTCCTACCGATCTCGTGCAGCCCCTGGCGAAGAGTCGCCGGCAGGTACCAGGTCTTGCCGGGTTCGTAGTTCCTCAGGAACGCCTCGTCGTAACCGACGAGGCGGCGGGTGGCGATCGGCCCACGGATGCGCGCAAGTGCCCTGGCGCCGGCCTTCGACAGTGGGATGCCGCGGAAAACATCGTTGTCGGCCGGTGCCCCCTCCCCGCCCGTCGCTGCCTCGGCGGTCGCCGCTCTGTCCCTCGGGGTGGCCACGGGCGCCAACGGCGCTCCGACGCTCGCGAGGTAGCGCCTGGCGCGAGTCTCGCCCTCTGCGCGAATCCTGCCGGCCCGGGCGAGCAGGTTCAGTCGCCGCTGCAACGTTCGTTCGTCCAGCGCCGTGCCGGCGGCTGCGGTGTATGCCTCGGCGATCTCGGGCTGGGTGATCCCGTCGGAGCGCTGCTCGACCACCTCCTGGAGGAGGTCGAGCTGGCGGTCGATCTCGGCTTGCGTAGGTCTCGCCATTACTGACTCGATGCATCCGACCGGATGCGAAATTCATCCTGATTCCGACACCTATGGCCCGGTTACCGACCCAAATTCGCCCATTCCGACACATATGGCAATCATTCCGTCACAAATGGGCCGCGGCCCGCCGGCGCCGAGGTGCGACGCGGACGGGTCGGCGGGTCATCCGCACGCGACCAGGCCGCCGCGGACCGGGTTGCCCGTCGGGGGCGTCGTCCTGGCAAGGCGCCCTGTGAGCGCTGAGTCCGCATGACGCACGACGACGCCGTCGAATTCCTCGCTGCCGCGGGACCCTGGCGAGGCAGCTGGGCCGACATCGGCGCAGGAACCGGAACCTTCACACGCGCCCTTGCCGAGCTGATCGGGCCACAGGGCACCGTGCTCGCGATCGATCGCGAGACGAGCTCGATCGCCGAGCTGGCTCGCATCGCCGGCCGGATCGACCGCACGGCCGCGCGCGTCAGCTCGCTGCGCGGCGACATGCATGACCTGTCCGCGATCGTCGAGCTCCAGCCCGCGCACCTCGACGGCGTCCTCTTCGCCAACGTTCTGCATTTCACGAGCGAGCCCGAAGCCGTGCTCGCGCAGACCGCCGAACGACTGCGATCCGACGGGCGAATCGTCGTCGTCGAGTACGATCGGCGCACGCCGAACCCGTGGGTGCCGCATCCGCTGCCATTCGATCGACTCGCTGACGTGGCGGGACGCGCCGGGCTGGGCGCGCCACGAGAGGTGGCGCGACGGCCCTCCGCGTTTCACAACGAGATGTATTGCGCGGCCCTCGCGCGCTGAGGGTCAGACGAGCTGCTTCGCTATGACGCTGCGTGCCGTATCGGTGATGGTGTCTTCGGCCGGCACCAACGGGCGGCCGAGCAGTGCTTTGGCATCGAGTGCCTCCGTCCGCCTCAAGTATCCGAGCTCGCACAGGCTACCCTGTATCTCACGGTCGAACGGGGCGTAGAGCCGCACCACCCAGTCAGGCAGCTCGACGCGCGGGAGCTTGCGGGCCCGCCCGGGAAACGCGTGACGCAGCACCTTGGCGATCTCCATCAACGTGTACGTTCCGTTTCCCACCGGGAGGCGGTGCCCACCCCACTCCGGCGCCGTCGTCGCCGCTACGTGCACGGCCGCGACGTCTCGAACGTCGGTTACGATCATTCGTACCTTCGGCAGCGCGGGGACGCCGCCGCTGAGCATGCGGAGGATCAGCGCCGCGGTCGTTCCGGGGTCGTCGTCGAGCAACGGACCAAAGATGCCACCGGGATTGACGGCGACCAGGTCCCTGGTCCGACCAAGGCGCTCCGCGATCTCCCACGCGGCTCTCTCGGCCCTGGTCTTCGACTCGATGTACGCGTTGATGTCCGGACTCTCGAGGTTCGTCCAATCGGATCCGGTGAAGGGCGCCACGCGCGACCTGTCGTGCCCGTACATGATCGACGACATGGAGGCGGTCAGAACCACGCGTTCGACGGCCGACGCGAAAGCGGCCTCGAGCGCGCGCGTCGTTCCTTCGACCGCTGGGCCGATCAGCTCCATGCGGTCGCGCGGCATCACCAGCACCAGCGGCGACGCCACGTGATGCAGGGAGCGGACGTCGCGCATCGCTTCGACCCAGCCCTCGTCGCGCGTCAGATCGAGCCCGACGAACTCGAGCCGGGCCACGTCGGCGCCGTGACTCGCGAGCGTCGCGCGCATCTTGTCGGCCTTCCCTGGATCGCGGACGCTGCCGCGCACGGTGTAGCCCGCGTCGAGCAGTTGGAGCGCGACGTGGCCACCGACGAACCCGGAAATGCCGGTGACGAGAGCGCGGTCGGGCATGAATCGACTCCGTTCAGCGTGGAAATGAGTCGTCCGCGCGGTCCTCGAGCGCGGAACGGGTCCTGCGCTAGCCCCAGCGTCGGCTATGGTTCGTCCGCGCTCGGTCCGTAGATCTGGGGCACCGTCGATCCCATCGGTCGCAGGTAGGTCGTGATCTGGCCTCGATGGTGAACGATGTCGAAGAGGAAGCTCCACGCCATGGGCGAGGCGGGCCGTTGGCTTCCGAAGAACTCGAGCGTGCCATCCCACCGCTCCGAGGGCAGGTCCCGCCAACGCCTCGGCATGTCCGTGCTCTGCTCGTCATATGCCGCGAGCACTTCCTCCATCGTCGCCGGCATCGGTGGCGGGGCCCACTCCGCTTTGCCGTTCTCGAGCGCCTCGATGATCATCGTTTCCTCGCAGATGATCTGCCACGCGATCTCCTGCGCGGTGCGCGATTTCGGGTCCGGTCGGTAGTCGGAGCCCTCGGGAATCCTCGCGATCACGTTTCGAGTGGTCTTCGATTCGTCCGTCCAGAATCCGGTGAAGAGGGACTTCTCGTCCATGGGATCTCCTGTGACGCATAGGCATGGTGAACGGTGGAGAACGTGATATCGCTGACCCGGAAGCGGTAGATGGGACGGAAAGCGACACCGGAAGGGGCGTGCGCTCGGCCACCGTGGCCGCTGGTGGTCGCTTTCCGTACAATCCGGGTCCCCCGACTCCCGACCGTGACGAACTCCCATGAAGCATCTCGCCCGCCTGCTCTGCGCGATCGCCCTCCTTCCCGGCTCCGCGCACCCGCAGGAGGAGCCCACCACGACGGGGCCGACGATCCTGCGCGCCGCCCGCATGCTCGACATCACGTCCGGCACGATGCTCGAGGACGCGGTCGTGGTCGTCGAGGACGGCCGCATCGCCGCGGTGAATCCGGCCACGGTGCCCGACGGCGCGCGCGAGATGGACCTCGGCGACGTCACGCTGCTTCCGGGCTTCATCGATGCGCATACGCACCTCGCCCAGCAGATCAACGCCGCGACCTTCTCCGAGCCGGTGACGCAAACGGAGTCGGATGCCGCGATCCTGTCGGTCGTGTACGGGGGGCGGACGGTGCGGGCGGGCTTCACCACCGTGCGCGACTTCGGGGGCGACGCGACGGTCGCGCTCGGGCGAGCCGTCGAGCGTGGCGACGTGATCGCGCCGCGCGTCGTGCCGTCGCGCAACTCCCTCGGCATCACCGGCGGCCACTGTGACGTAACCGGCTTCGCGCCCGGCGTGCTGGAGGCGGGTCCGCAGGAGGGCGTCGCGGACGGACCTTGGGAGGTCATAGAGGCGGTGCGCTACCAGATCAAGCACGGCGCGAAGGTCATAAAGACGTGCGCGACGGCGGGCGTGCTGTCGCTCGAGGGTCCGGTCGGCGCGCAGCAGTACAGCTACGAGGAGCTGAAGGCGATGGTCGACGAGGCCGCCCGCCACGGCGTGAAGGTCGCCGCACACGCCCACGGCTCCGAGGGCATCCTGGCGTCGGTCCAGGCGGGCGTCGCGAGCATCGAGCACGGCTCCGTGCTCACCGACGAGATCATCGCCCTCATGGTCGAGAAGGGGACGTACCTGGTCCCGACCACCTACCTCGCCGACCGCATCGACCTCGACGTGCTGCCCCCGCTCGTCCGCGCCAAGGCCGAGACGATCCTGCCCCAGATGCGGCGAAGCCTCGAGCGCGCCATCGCCGCGGGCGTCCCGATCGCGTTCGGCACGGACGCCGCCGTTTTCCCCCACGGCGAGAACGCCGCCGAGTTCTCGATCTACGTCCGGCTCGGCATGACCGAGCTCGAGGCGCTCCGCACGGCGACCATCCACGCCGCCGACCTCCTCGACGTCGACGATCGTGGCCGGATCGAGACCGGTATGCTCGCCGACCTGATCGCCGTCCCGGGCAACCCGCTCGACGACATCGCCGTCACCGAGAAAGTGGTGTTCGTCATGCTCGGCGGGCGGGTGATCAAACACGTCGTGAACGGGCGCGACATGCACGCGGTGAGCCACTGAGGCATCGAGGCGTTCGGCGAGGACGTCGAGGAGGCAGAGCCGGGTGAGCGAGCCCCGTCGCTACGCGGGCGAGGAGGTCGTCGTCACCTACGACGCGAAGCGTTGCATTCACGCGGCCGAGTGCGTCCGTGGCCTGCGCAGCGTGTTCGATCCGGACCGGCGACCGTGGGTGGACCCGTCGGCCGAGCCGCCCGCCCGCGTCGCGGAGGTGGTGATGCGCTGTCCCACCGGTGCACTGCACTTCGAGCGCCTCGACGGCGGCGCCGAAGAGCCGACGCCGGCCCGCAACATGGTCACCGTGGCGCCCGACGGTCCGCTCCACCTTCGCGGCAACCTCGAGATCGAGACGCCGGAGAGGGTCGTACACGACACGAGGGCGACGCTATGCCGGTGCGGCGCGTCCGCGAACAAGCCGTTCTGCGACGGGAGCCACCGCGACATCGGCTTCAGCCACGACGGCGGCTTTGCGCTCGGCGCTCCGATCGCGCCCCCGGCGAGCGACGCCGACGGACCGCTCCGTGTGCGCCCGAGCCGGCGTGGTCCGCTCCTCCTCTCGGGGGTGCTCGAGATCCGGAGCGCCGATCTGCAGACGTTCGCGCGTATCCAGCATCCGGCGCTGTGCCGTTGCGGCCACTCGGGCCTCAAGCCCTTCTGTGATGGGACGCATCACGAGGTCGGGTTCGACCGATAGGGAGGCGCGCGGTTGATATAGTCACTTGACACTGTCGAGTGATACATATCAGATTCAGGCTGCCGAGCGCCTATGGAGACGAGCCGAGCCATGACGGACGCGGAAACCCTGATCCCGCTGAACCCGAGGGAGTACCTCATCCTGTTCGCCCTGATCCAGGAGCCACGGCACGGCTACGGGATCGTGAAGCACGTGGAGACGGGGAGCCACGGGGGCGTGCGGCTGGACCCGGCGAACCTCTATCGCGTCCTCAAGCGTTTGATGGCCGACGGGCTCGTGGAGGACGCCGAGGCTCCGGCGACCGACGAGACGGCGGTGGACCGGCGGAAGTACTACCGGATCACGCCGGTCGGGAGTGAGGTCGTGAAGCTCGAGGCCATGCGTCTCGCCGAGCTCACCGCCGCCGCGCGAGCGCTCGACCTGATTCCCGAGCGGGAGCAGCCGGCGTGACGACGTCCGGGCCGCGCCGGCCGCTCGCGGTGCGCCTCTACGGCGCGCTCACGGGGCTGTTGCCGGGTGCGCTCGGCCGGCACTTCGCCGGCGACGCCACGGACCTCTTCGAAGACCTCCACCGGGACGCCGTCCGGACGAGCGGCCAGTTGGGGGGATGGCTGCTGTGGGCCCGCTCGGCCGTGCTGCTGATATCCTGCGCCGTCGGCGAACGTCGGGACGCGCAGCGGCGAACGAGGTGGAGGACCACCCCACCACCGACGGGAGGAGGGCATCCGATGGGCGCACTGCTGCAGGACCTTCGCTTCGGGGCGCGCGCGTTGGCGAAGCGGCCCGCATTCGCCGCGACGGCGATCCTGATCCTGGCGGCCGGTATCGGCGCTGCGACGACGATCTTCAGCGTGGTGGACACGGTCGTCCTCCGAGAGCTCCCGTACCCGGACGCCGGCCGACTGGTGCACTTCGACAATGGGGATCACTCGTATCCGAGCCTGAGGGCCTGGCTCGCGATGCCTTCGTTCGAGACCCTGGCGGCGGTGCATGACGTGGACGTGGACCTGACGCAGGCGGGCACGCCGGAGAGGCTTCGTGGCGAGGCCGTCTCCGCCGAGTTCTTCCGGATGTTCGGGGGCGCGCCCTACCTGGGCCGTCTGTTCGATTCGGGCGACTATCCCGGGGACCGGTCCGTCGTGGTGCTCGACCATGGCTTCTGGCGGCGTTACTGGGGAGGGGATCCGGGACTGATCGGGCAGACCCTCCGCCTCGACGGCGAGCCGGCCGTCGTGATCGGCGTGTTGGATCCGGGGTTCCGGCTTCCGGAGAGTGCCACCGGGCAAGACAGAGTCGACGTCTGGTTCCCCCTCGACGACGGCGGCGACGTCGCCGACCACCACGGCATGAGCGTCCTGAACGTCGTCGGGCGGCTGCGGCCGGGGGTCTCACTGGAGTCCGCCCAGGCCGAAGTGGATGCCCAGCGACACGCTCTGGCCGAGGAGCTGCCCTCCTTCTACAAGGGGCGCGACGGCTCCGTGCGCACGACCCCGCTCACGCCGCTCCGCGAGGCGACGGTTCGCGGCGTGAGATCGACGCTGCTCATGCTCCTCGGGGCCGTCGGTCTCCTGCTGCTGATCGCCTGCGCGAACGTCGCCAACCTGTTCCTCGCCCACGGCACCGCGCGCGCGGGGGAGATCGCCCTGCGTGGTGCGCTCGGCGCGAGCCGCGCTCGCATCGCGGCGCAGGTGCTCACCGAGAGCGTCATGCTGGCGCTGGCAGGCGGCGCGCTCGGCGTCGCCCTCGCCTTCGGAGGGGTGACGCTATTCGCGCGCTACAGCCCCGGCGGCATCCCCCGCATCGACGCGCTGGCGGTCGACCTCCGCGTCCTCGCTTTCTCGGTGTCGGTAGCCGTCGCCACCGGCGTGCTCTTCGGTGTGCTGCCCGCCCTCCAAGCGGTGCGCGCCGACGTGAGCGACGCCTTGAAGGACCGTGCTGCCTCGGTGACGGCCGGCCGCGGCGCCCGCCGCGCCCGCT
>Ga0268386_10000363_pt1 | contig 28170 bp, 26 predicted proteins | sample RVTome_15_FD_200260 | JGI IMG/M metagenome (GOLD analysis project Ga0268386, IMG submission 200260) | Soil microbial communities from uranium-contaminated site in the Upper Colorado River Basin, Wyoming, United States - RVT150D86... ... | reverse complement strand
CCAGTTCCGGAGTTCGCCCCGCTTCACGCGCTTCGATGAATACCAGGTGCAGGCCGAAGCCGGACTCCACCGGTCCGGCCCAATGACCCGGCTCCAGGCCCTGCAGGCCGTCGGTGAATTGGCCTCCCAACAGACGAGCGATTTCGCTCTCGCGCAGGTTTTCGATCCTGGCGGGCAAGGGCAGCGGGTCGCCGAGCTGTTCAAAGTCCCCGTCCGGGCCATCGCGTGGAATCAGTTGCAGCAAGTCCAGCGCGTCCTGCTCGGCGTCGGCGCCGCGCCGGTCGAGGCTGAAGTACACCTGCCGCAAGGTCAGCCGCGGCTCGACCATGAAGTCCTCGGGGTGCGCGTCCAGAAAGTCCTGCAGATCCTGCACCGACGGCAACGGCAGCGAAGCGACGTCCTCGGCCAGCAACTCGAGCTTTTGTTGCAGACGCCGCCGGATCACGATGTCGTCCTGGTCGAGACCCATCGCCCGACCCTCGCGGTAAGCGATTTCCTGCCGCACGTAGTCCCGCAGCAGACCCTGGAATTCCTCGGCCGTCGGCGGTCGCTGCCAGGTCCGCCCAAACGTGTTCAGCAGGTTTTCCTGCTGGCCGCGGCTGATGAAGATCTCGTCAGGCGAGCGGCCCTTGCCGGCCCACTGTTCATAGGCCACGAAAATGAGGGCGCCCAGCAGCAGGAAATGAATCAGCGGCTCTTTCAGCCATTTGGACATGTCGAAGGTTCTCCACCGGGGTGAGGGTTGCCGGCTGATTGACAGGCGAGCAACGGGCGCTGGTGATCGCGATTGTAGCCCACTTCCAAGTACTCTAAGATTGCCCCGGCTGACCCGCGCCCTCAATCGTGCTTCAACTCCTCATGTTTCAGCTGTGTATCGGGGAGCCGCAGGCAGCTATTACGACTTGTCGCCTAACAAGCACCAACATTCGATGCGCGGAAGCGCACGCCCCATGGGGGAATCACGATGCCTAAGCATCGAATTTTCGCGATGACATTTGCACGGGTTTATCCGCTGTATGTTCAAAAAGCGGAACGCAAGAATCGTACGAAACAAGAGGTTGACCAAATCATTTGCTGGCTGACGGGCTACGACCAGGCGGGGTTACAGCAGCAAATCGAACAGGAGACCAATTTTGAAACTTTTTTTGCCCAAGCCCCAACCATTCACCCGAATAGTTCGCTTATCAAGGGCGTAGTGTGCGGTGTTCGCGTAGAAGACATCGAAGATCCGCAGATGCAAAAAATACGCTATCTAGACAAACTGATTGATGAGCTCGCAAAAGGAAAGTCGATGGAGAAGATACTGCGGCAATGAGCCGAGTTCTTCTAGCGGGGGGCTTGGGGCCGGTACGCTACGAGCCAGGACGATCGGCTTGAATCACGGAAACAAACGAGGGAGGTTCCATGATAGCAGTCATTGCAGGTGCGGCTTGTCTCTTGATCGGGGGTGCTTTTGCCCTTTGGAGAGCCCCGGTCGAGTTTGCCGAAAATGGCCGCCTTTCATCGTTTACCTTCGTGGCCGCTTTCGTCGCCTTCGCAGGCCCAGTCCTGTGCACCTTCGTGGCCGCCTGGAACGCGTCCTGGCCGCTTGCCATCCCGGATGGTGTGGCGTTGGCCTGCGGTAGCGCCTTGATCTTGGTCGGTGCTGCAGCCCACTTGACGGCCCGGATCCAGTTCCGTTCGTTTCGGCTCGCCTGGGGGCTTTCGTCTGATCGCCTCGTGACGACCGGCATCTACCGCTACAGCCGCAATCCGCAGCTTGTCGGCTGGGCGCTGATACTCCTGGGCGTGGCACTGTTCGGCCGATCCGGCGCCGCCCTGTTGCTGGCGGCCATGTTCTGGGCGAGTTGCCTCATCTACGTGCCGGTGGAGGAGCGGTTCCTGGAACGAAGATACGGATCCGCGTACAAACAATACAAGTCGTCGGCACCGCGCTATTTCGGTTTTCCGAAAGGCACCGAGTCATGAGGAGCTTGGTCGGGTAATGTCAGGCAGTCGGGTCGAGGTCAACGACTGGATGCAGCAGGGCTACGTTTATGAGCTCACCGAGCCCGCCGGGAGGAATTTCCACCCTGACTTCGAGCCGCAACTGACACCGAAGCAGATGCTGCAACTCGGTGTCTTCGGCGGCAAGTATATGACCGACTGCGGCGAAGAGTTTCCCACGTCGTGGTTCGAGAGCGCCAAGCTGTGCCCCGAGCGCCACAATCCCACCCTCAACTTTTTCGGCATCAATGCTTCGCAGCCGCTCTCGGAGTGGCGACGGAAGGGTTGGATCCACGAGGATGACCCGCGCGGTTGGTTCCAGTGGTACTGCCGCTACTACCGCGGTCGCCGCATGGAGGACGACGAGCGCCAGATCAAACGCTGGTGCGCCATCCGCCGGCACATCATGCAGATCAGAAAAAACTGCGTTCGGGGCGACCTGCTGTGTCGCCCCAGGCAGCGCCAGGCGGTTCTTCACTGGGCTTATGATTCACGCAAAATTTAGCCCGGGAGCTGGGGTCACCAGAAGCGGCAGCAGGTCTCTTCTCGCAGTATTGACCTGGCCTCGGTCTCGGCCCAGGCGAGTTCCTCGCCGCTGAGCCCTCTGCGAAACCTGCGCAAATCCTCATCGAAACGGTAGCTGCCAGGGTTCATCGCCTGGTGCCACACCTCGGCCGTGGCCAGCAGGTTCGCATAGGCATTGGCTGCCGGAGAATATGGGTTCGATGGCCGCAGGGTGCCTGCTGCATAGACGATCGCCAGGTCGCGAAGCGCCTGCACGCTGCCCTGGAAACGTGCCGAGAGCATCTGCCTGGCCGCTGTCCGGAATTCCTCGGGCGCGCCCGCTGCGAACTTTTCCACATCCCGCACCACGCCCTGCAACCCTGTCGCCTCACTCGGAGAAATGTTTTGGGTCAGGAGATAGTGGTCCAGGGCCAGCTCGATGGCCGAGACCTGAGCGCCATAGTTCCCCAGCTCGGCCGCCAGTTTGAACCAATCCTGCGCCCGATCGATCTGCTGGCGGCTCAGCCCTCTGCAGATTTCCAGCTTCCGCCGCTCGAAATCAATGTACTGGGCGAGGTTGTCTACCTCCGTGGGCTCGGTAAACCAGGGGGTGCCCACCATCCCGGTGCGCAACATGGCGCCCACCCTGTCCTCCAGTTCTTCGTCGCTGGTGGCGGCATCGTTGCAGCGCCGCAGCGCATAGGCAAGTTGCCCGGCCGCGTCGGCGTCGCCGCGTTTCGCGGCATTGGCGAGCTCGTCGTAATCGTTGGCGACCGAACGGTCGGCGTATGCTGTCGTCTCGTGCATGGTCTCGACCGGGTAAACCGTGACGGTGAACGATCCGTCGAAAACGGGCACTTCTCGAATTTCATCGAGCCCGGCAGGGTCGCCGGCATGGGCGGAACCCGCCCCTGCAGGAAGCCAGGTGGCGATGCAAACGGTGATCAGGTAGCGTTTCAACATGGGTAAGGAGTAATGGTATCAAACGGCCGGCTGCCAGGGGTGACATGCCGCACGAGGCCGGATTCAGCGCTCGGACGCGGCGCGATCCTTGGGGCAGGGACATCTTCATCAATTGAAGGAGTAATCCAATGCGAATTGCAAAGAACGACATTCCGGTCAAAATCGACGCCCCCGGGGCGGTCGCCCGTCAAAAGACCGACTTCGGCGATGCGTCCGGCTACGGCGCCATCGGCGGCGAATATTTCACCATGGGGGCCGGGACGGACCTGGGTCCGCTGCTCGAAGGGTTGGAAAACGACGCCTGCCATTCACCGCACTGGGGTTATCTGATTGAAGGCGTCCTGACGGTCAGCTACACCGACGGCAGCGAAGAGGTGGTCCGGGGTGGCGATCTTTTCTACTGGCCGCCGGGGCACTCCGTTCGCGTGAGCGAGAATGCAGAATTGGTGCTGTTCAGCCCCCAGCGTGAGCACACGGAGGTCATGGACCACGTGAATGCAAAGCTGGCCGGCGCGGCCTGAGCGCAACTCATTCTGAAGCCAGCGGCCGCAGATTCGGGCCGCCAGGAGGTTTTGATGTCTGAATACACGGCGACATTGCGTTGGCGCAACAACGCGGGCTTGGATTTCGCGAAAGGCCGGTACAGCCGAGTTCATAGTTGGGAATTCGACGGCGGCATCACCGTTCCTGCTTCCTCCTCGCCGCACGTGGTGCGCGTGCCGATGTCGAGCGAGGAAGCGGTCGATCCGGAAGAGGCGTTCGTCGCCAGCATCGCGAGCTGTCACATGCTTTCCTTCCTGTGGGTCGCGGCAAAGCGGGGCTTCGTGGTCGAGTCCTACGAGGACGAGGCACGCGGGACGATGAGCAAAAACGCCGAAGGCAAACTGGCGATTACATCCGTCGACCTGAATCCTCGAACCCGCTTTTCCGGCGATAAGCTGCCCGATTCGAAGGGGCTCGATGAAATGCACCACGAGGCCCACGAGCTGTGTTTCATCGCCAGTTCCGTCAAGAGCGAAATCCGCTGCCACCCATTTGGCAGCGAAATGCGCTAATAGTATCTTCAGTCGAACTCCCGCGGAAGAAAGCGGGATTCCAACGAGGGAAAAATCGTGATGCTGCCCGTCAACCCCGCGAACCGCGCCGTTTTCCGCGACTGAGCCCGTGCTCTTCACCGTGTCTTGGGGTGTCGTCGGCCTGGTCCTGCTTTTCGTGGGCGGCGAACTTCTCATACGCGGCGCGGCCGGGCTGGCCTCCCGCTTCGGTCTTTCGCGCCTGGCCATCGGACTCACCGTGGTCGCGTTTGGCACCAGCGTTCCGGAGTTGCTCGTGTCCGTCGACGCCGCGCTGTCAGATGCCAACGACATCTCGGTCGGCAACGTGGTCGGTTCCAACATCGCCAACATTGCCCTCGTCCTTGGCCTGGCCGCAGTGATGCGGCCCATGCTCGTCGAATCGAAAGTCCTCGGCGTCGACATCCCCATCATGATCCTGGTGTCGTTCATCCTGGTGGCGATGCTGGCGAGCGGCTACGTCACGCGCCTCGAAGGGACGATGCTGGCGGCCGGGCTCGTGCTGTACGTTTGGTTGACCTTTCGACTGGCTCGCGCCTCAGCCCCCTCGGGTGACCCGGCGCAGGCGGATTTCCTGGTTCCGGCCGGGGGCGTCGCGAAGCTCGCCGTGCTGATCGGAGCGGGGTTGGTCATGCTGTTCGTCGGCGCTCACTTGTTGGTGGTCTCGGCCGTCGATCTGGCCAGCCGACTGAACATCAGCCAGGTGGCCATCGGATTGACCATCGTCGCCGTCGGCACCAGCCTGCCAGAACTCGCCACCTCCATCATGGCCTCGATTCGGCGGGAGGGCGACATCGCGATCGGCAACGTGATCGGGAGCAACACCTTCAATATTCTCGGCGTCCTGGGCATTACGGCCGCCGTGCATCCGCTCGAATCCGGCGGCATCAGCTGGGTCGATCTGGCGCTGATGGGTGGGCTGGCCGTGCTGCTCGGAGGACTGTTGCTCAACCGGCTCTACCTGAGCAGGCTGCACGGCGCGGTATTCCTCGCCGTGTTCCTCGCCTACACCCTATGGCGTCTCATCTGAAAGTCGCGCTGCTGACCACGCTCACGATGCTGGCATTCGCGGGCAATTCCTTGCTGTGCCGCGCGGCGCTGGCCGGCACGGGCATTGACGCCGCCAGCTTTACCGCAATCCGCCTCGCATCCGGCGCCCTATGCCTGGCGGCGCTGGCGCACATGCTGCGGCCGTCGGCAAGCGGCGGGGGAAGCTGGCCTTCGGCTTTGGCCCTGTTCGGCTACGCGGCGTTTTTCTCATTCGCTTACCTGAGCCTGACGGCGGCGACCGGGGCGTTGCTGCTATTCGGGGCCGTCCAGGCGACGATGATCGCTTACGGGCTTTGGAACGGTGAGCGGTTCATGCCATTGCAGCTGGCGGGTCTGGCGCTCGCAGTCGGCGGTGTGGTGTTCTTGCTGCTTCCGGGCCTCGCCGCCCCGCCCCTGCTGGGGGCACTGCTGATGCTGGCCGCGGGGGTTGCCTGGGGCTGTTATTCTCTGCGCGGCCACCGCGGCGGCGACCCCCTCCGGGTTACGGTTGGAAATTTCCTGCTGTCCGTGCCCATGGCGGTGCTCATGCTGCTGCTGATGCACGAGGAACTCAGCGTCGATGCGGCCGGTGTCGGATACGCCATCGCCTCCGGCGCGATCGCTTCCGGAGTCGGATACGCCATCTGGTACACGGTGTTGCCTTCCCTGCGGTCGACCACGGCGGCTACCGTGCAGCTCAGCGTGCCTGCCATTGCGGCGGCCGGTGGTGCGCTTCTCCTCGGCGAGCCCATCACGCTTCGGCTGCTCTTTGCCTCGGCTGCTATCCTTGGCGGAATCTGGATGGTCATACGAATTGGGAAGGCAGGTCATGCGAAATGAAATGAATCCTTTGGACGGGCGCGGTTTTCGCCGGAGAAGGCTCACCCGCAGCGGCAGAACCGGGAGTCTCCGATTGGCCGGCCTGGTCTGCCTGCTCGCCATGCATGGCTCCGCCGCCGCACAGGGCGGGGGCGATGTCTCATACGCGGACGTCGCTCCGGTTTTCGCCGAGCGGTGCCTGATGTGTCATTCCGGCCCGGCGGCGCCGTTGGGGTTGCAGCTGGACAGCTACGAAGCAGTGGTGAAGGGAAGCGCCAACGGGCCCGTCGTGGTATCGGGCGATCCGGACGCGAGTGAGCTCGTCAGCCGTATCAGGGGAACCAGCCAGCCGCGAATGCCCATGACCGGGCCGCCGTTCCTCAGCGACGAGGAAATCGTCATGATCGAGCAATGGGTGGCCGGCGGATTGGTGGAAGGGCCGGCGGATGAGACTGTGGCGGCTGCTCCGCCCGAGCCCCGGCTGCCGGCGCCGGGGGAGCCGGTAAGCTACCAGGACGTAGCGCCCATATTCGCCCAACGCTGCACCAAGTGTCACACCGACAACGGCCTGATGGGGTCGGCGCCCGAGGGCTACAGGCTGACCTCCTACGAGGCCGCCCTGTCGGCCGGCGACCGCGTTCGCATTGTGCCGGGAAACCCCGGAGCCAGCGAGCTGGTGCGCCGTATCCGCGGACTGTCGTTTCCCCGGATGCCCTTCGACGGCCCGCCCTATCTTTCGGACGAGGAAATCCGCGTGATCGAGGACTGGATTGCCCAGGGTGCGCCGGACTCGGCGGGGCGACCAGCCGGGATACCGGTGGGCGCCAAGGTCCGGCTCGAGGGTACCCTGGAGGCGGGATGGCGCCTGGATGGCCTGCCATTGATAGTGACCGGCCGGACCCGCATCGATAAATCGCCGCGACCCGGTGACTACGTTGAGGTGCGCGGGCGCCTGGACCGGGCCGGCAACGTTCGGGTGGAGCGCCTCAGACCCCGGTAAACTCGCTCGCTTATACTCGCTGCATGACTCAAGAATTCCAAACCTTTATCCACAAGGGTTGGGAGCGGGCCTCCGGCAAATACGACGCGGCCTGGAGCGACTTGATGAAGCCGTTCGCCGCGCATCTGCTGGATGCCATGGGCGTCGGCCTGGGCTCCCGCGTGCTGGACCTCGCCTGTGGGCCGGGCTACGTAGCCGAAGCGGCGCAAGCCTTGGGCGCCACCGCAACCGGCGTCGATTTGTCCGGGGAGATGGTGCGCATCGCCCGGGCCCGCAACCCCGGCATCGAGTTTCGCGAGGGCGATGCCCTGGCGCTGGATTTTCCGGACGGGACGTTCGACGCGGCCGGCATGAATTTCGGCCTGCTTCATCTTGCGGACCCGCACCGGGCGTTTGCGGAGGCCGGGCGGGTCCTGCGTCCCGGCGGCTGTTACGGGTTCACCGTGTGGGCCGAGCCGGAGATGAGTCCCGGGGCTGCGATCATCCACGATGCGATCGAAAAACACGGCATTGCAAGTCCCGACCTGCCGGAGGGCCCGGAATTCTTCGCATTTGGAAACCCGGAGGATTGCCGGCAGGGGCTCGGGCAAGCGGGATTCGACCCCGATACGCTGGTATTCAGGACGGTGACCGTCGAGTGGACCGTCCCGACGGCCTCGCATGTGCTCGCATGCGAGCGCAAGGCAGGGGTGCGCACCGCGGCGGTGTTGAACGCCCAGAGCCCCGAAGCGCAGCGAGCCATCGAAGAGCAAGTCATTGAATCAATGCAGGATTTTGCCACCGAAGACGGCTTCAAGCTGCCGTACGCGGCGCATGTCGTCGCCGTCAGGAAGCCGCGATGATCGGCCGGGTCGCAGCGTTATGGCGTTTTCCCGTCAAGTCGATGCGCGGCGAGCGCCTCGAGCGGGCGGAGATCTCCGAAAACGGCCTGTCGGGCGATCGTGCCTACGCCCTGGTCGACCAGGAATCGCAGCGGGTGGTCAGTGCCGTGAATTTCAAGCGCTATCCGAATTTATTTGCCTTCAGGGCATGTTATCTCGAGCCGCCTGAGGCAGGTAAGCCGCCGCCGGCCGTGCTGATCGAGCTGCCCGACGGTCGCGAGGTCCGCAGCGATTCCAGCGATGCGGATGCGCTGATTTCCGAGCAAATCGGCTGGGACGTTCGGCTCGTCACATCCGCTGAGGCGGAAATGGGTGGCCAGGGCACTAACGGTCCGTTCCACGACGCGGCCCCGGTTTCAGTGTTGACGAACGCCACCCTCCGCAGCATGAAAGAGCTGCAGCCGGGCAGCGTTTTCGACGCCCGGCGTTTTCGCATGAACTTCATTCTCGAGTGCGAGGAGGCCGGGTTTCCGGAGAACGCCTGGGTAGGTCGAATATTGAATATTGGCGACGGCATCCGCCTGGCGGTCACCCAGCCGGACGCGCGCTGTGTCATGACCACGCTGGCGCAGGACGAGTTGCCGGAGGACCGCGCCATTCTCTCCGGCCTCGCGAAGCACAACCGTCTCCAGGTCGGCGAAAAAGGCCGCTATCCCTGTGCCGGCGTGTACGCCCGGGTGCTTTCCGGGGGCGCGGCAGGCGAGGGCGATACGGTGGGCCTCGTCGACGGATGAGCATCCTTGTAACGGGCAGTTCGGGGCACCTCGGCGAGGCATTGGTTCGCACGCTGAAGGCCAGGGGCGCGGACGTCACGGGCCTCGACGTCAAACCCTCGATGCAAACCAATGCCGTCGGCTCGGTCGCCGACCGCTTGGTGGTGCGCGAGTGCCTTAAGGGTGCGTCCGCCGTGATTCACGCCGCGACGCTGCACAAGCCGCACGTTGGCACACACAGCAAGTCCGATTTCATCGACACCAATGTGCAAGGCACCCTGAACCTCCTGGAAGAGTCCGTGGCCGCCGGCGTCGGGACGTTCCTGTTCACCAGCACCACCAGCACCTACGGCATGGCTTTGAGGCCGCTTCCCGGGGAGCCTGCCGTGTGGGTGACCGAGGGGCTGCAAGCCGTGCCCAGGAACGTCTATGGGGCCACCAAGGTCGCGGCGGAGGACCTGTGTGAACTGATCCACCGCGAAAGTGGTTTGCCTTGCCTGATCCTCAGAACCTCCCGCTTTTTCCCCGAGGAGGACGACGACCGGCGGATTCGCGAGGGCTACGAGGACGCCAACGCCAAGGTCAACGAGTACCTGTACCGCCGCGTCGACCTGCACGACGTGGTTGACGCGCACCTGCTGGCGTTGGAACGGGCCGGCGCGATCGGCTTCGGCCGCTACATCATCAGCGCCACCTCACCGTTTCAGCGCGGCGACCTCGTCGAACTGCGCGAAAACGCGCCGCGGGTCGTGGAACGGTATTTCCCTGATTATGCGAAGGAATACGCCCGGCGCGGCTGGAAGATGTTTGCCGGAATCGAACGCGTATACGTCAACCAAAAAGCCCGCGACGAGCTCGGCTGGCGGCCGCGATACGATTTCGGGCAGGTCCTGCGGTTGCTGAGCGAAGGCGGGAGCCACGTCAGTGAGATGGCGCGGGTGGTCGGCCGCAAGGGCTATCACGGGGCCCCGTTTGACGATGGGCCTTACCCTCTCGGCGGGCTGTGCGGTGAGCCGTGAGCCGAACCCTCACGGCCGCGCGGGATTAAACGGACCGCACTACTTGGGATTGCGCAGCATGAAGATGAAGTCCTTGAAGGTGTCCATCAGGGTTTCATGCTTGTAGTCGGCGAATTCGCCGGCGTCCAGATACATGCCGTGCTCCTTGCAGCCCTCGTACTGGATGTGCGGTTGCTTGGGATCCGACAGGGTCTGCATCGGCTTGCCGCAACGGGGGCAGTCGATTTCCTGCATCTCGTTGTGGCTCTTGCCGACCTGGCGGTCACCGCTGTCGATGAAGTCCGACATCCACTTTTCTTTCAGGATTTCCGCTTCCCCGATGTCGAACCACATGCCTCCGCAGTTGCTGCATTGGTCCAGGTGGACGTCACCTTTGAGGGTCCCGTAGCGTTGTTCGGTCATTTCGGCCTGGCATTTTGGACACTGCATGGACATATCCCTGATGTTGTTGAGATGCATTATGCCTGCTCGCCGGCACTATGCACCAGTTCGATGGAATGGGCCTATATTAAGTACGAATGCTCAGGAGATAAAGTTGCTTTCGGGCAGGGATGGAAGGAACGAAACCGCGGATGTTATGACAGAAACCCGCGGTAAACGGTGAAAGCTTCCATACGCTCTGTCGCATGGGGGGTGCTTTTTCTTTCCAATTAATGTAAATTTAACAACACTTGGCAATATGCAGTAGCCAAAGTATAAGAAGTGGGAACTGCCATTAGGCAACAGAAGGAAGTATTTCTTCATCTTGAAGTGGCTCTTCGGGGCCACCGACTATTACTCTCGTAATACTTAGGAGTCAACGCTATGTATGACAAAAAGCGACTGAGCTTGGCGGTGTCAGCTGCCCTCGGCCTCACCACCATGGTGACCGCGGGATCTGCGCTTGCGCAGGATCAGCAAGACGCCGAAGAAAGTGACGCCTTACTTGAAGAAGTAATCGTCACGGGTTCGCGTATCGTTAGCGAAGACGGTTTTGGACGCACCAGCCCGGTGACCGTGGTCGGGATGGAGGAAATCGATTCGTTTGGCCTCACCAGGGTGGAGGACTTTCTGAACCAACTGCCTTCAATCGAGGCCTCCCAGAACTCGTTTGTTTCCAACGGTTCGACCGGTACCGCCAATATCGACCTGCGCGGCCTGGGCTGCCAGAGGACCCTGGTCCTGATCAACGGCCGCCGGCTGCAACCGGGCGGCGTGGGCTACTGCCCCGACGTCAACCAGATTCCCTCCTCGATGATCGAGCGGGTTGAAGTGCTGACCGGTGGCGCGTCCGCCACCTACGGCGCCGACGCCGTGGCCGGTGTCGTGAACTTCATCATGCGCAAGGTGGACGGCGTCGAGTTCAGCATGGGCTGGAGCGGTTATCAGCACGACAACGACAACAGCTACATGCAGGGCCTGATGGACGCCGGGAACTTCGGCTATCCGTCAGGCTCGGAAGGCCCTGACGGTGAAGCCTACAACTTCGACCTCACCATGGGTGGCGAATTCGCCGGTGGGCGCGGCAATGCCAGCGCGTACATCACCTATCGCACCAACGACGAGCTGCGCCAGGAAGCGCGTGACTACTCGAGCTGTGCGCTGAGCGCTGCCGGCACGTCCTGCAGCGGGTCGGCCACCTCGGACAATCCGAACTTCTATGTCTTTGCCATAGCCCCCGACGGCTCGATCGATTACAGCGGGTCTCCAACCGGGTCCCCATTTGGCCTTTACTCTTTGCAGCCGGACAGCGGCTTGACGCCGTATGACGGGTCGAATACCTACAACTTCGCGCCGGTCAACCACTTTATGCGTCCGGATGACCGCTGGTCCGGGGGTACTTTCGTCGACTTCGAGATCAACGAGCACGCCATCGCGTATGCGGAACTCGGTTTCAATAGCGACAAGACCAGAGGTCAGATCGCGGAATCGGGAACGTTCTTCGTGTTCCCTTATTTCCTGCCGGAGGACAACCCGCTTTTCCCCGCAGCATTCCGTGCATCACTCAATGAGTACTACCCGGATGCAGATGATTTCGCGATCTACATCGGCAAGCGCAATATTGAAGGCGGCCCGCGTACCGCCATCATCGACCACAGTGCCTGGCGAGTCGTGGGCGGCGTCCGTGGCGCGATCAACGACAGCTGGGATTACGACGTGTCATACCAGTACGCCTCGACCAGTGCGAGCTATACCTACATCAACGACTTCTACGCACCCTACATTCCGGATGCAGTGGATGGCAACGTGTGCACGGGTGTTGGATGTTACAACGTGTTCACTTTCGGGGGTGTAACGCCTGAATCCGCCGCCGGGCTCAGCGAAACCGGTATTTTCACCGTCGAAACCTCGACCACGGTGATCAACGGCTACGTGACCGGTGACCTCGGCTTCGGCTTGCCCGCGGGCGACATCGCCATGGTTGCGGGTTACGAGTACCGTGAAGAGTTCTACGATCGAGTCTCCGACCTGGTGTTCGAGCAGGGGCTGCTGCTGGGCCAGGGCGGCCCGACACCGAGTCTTGGTGGCAGGTACTCTGTGGACGAGCTCTTCACCGAGGCCAACATCCCGCTGCTCTCGGATGCGCCGTTCGCCCAGAACCTGACCCTCGACCTCGCCTATCGCTGGTCGGATTACACGACGTCAGGCAGCGAAAGCACCTACCGTGCCGGTCTTGACTGGCAGGCGGCCGACCGGCTGCGTTTCCGCGCCGGCTTCAACCGCGCGGTGCGCGCGCCCAACGTCGGCGAGCTGTTCGCGGCCCAGAGCCTGGGCCTGTGGAACGGCGTCGACAACTGCGCCGGCCCCACCCCGCTTTACAGCCAGGCACAGTGCGCCAACACGGGTCTGTCGGCGGCGCAGTATGGCAACATCGGGACCAGCCCGGCCGACCAGTACAACGGCTTTTTCGGCGGTAACCCGAACCTCGATCCCGAGGTGGCCGACACCATCACCTTCGGTGTGGTTGTCGACATTACTGACAGCATGCAGGCGTCGGTCGACTACTGGGATATCGATATCGAAAGCACGATCGGCATTATCCAGCCGCAGTTGATCATCGACCAGTGCGCCGAGACCGGCAACCCTTCGTTTTGCAACCTCATTACCCGTGCCCCCAACGGCAGCCTGTGGCAGGGCCAGCAGGGCTTTGTCTCGGCAACCAACGTCAACCTGGGTAACCAGCACTGGGAGGGTATCGACCTGGCCTGGGCGTATACCTTTGATGCCCTGGGCGGAACCTGGCGGACGAACCTGATCGGCACGTACATGCTGACCAAGGAGACCGACCCGCTGGAGGGTGTTCCAAGCGCGATCTACGATTGTGTTGGTCTGATCCACCCCGATTGCTTCCCGGCACCGGAGTGGCGGCATGTTGCGACGGCCACCTATGACTCCAACGAGTGGTGGGCGGTCACCGGCCGCTGGCGTTATTACGACGACGTGTTCCATGACGGCACGGTTGACACGATTGTCAATGACGAGATCGGCAACGAGCAGTACTTCGACGTCAGCGCCGTCTTCCGCTTCATGGATACCCATGACCTGGTCGTCGGCGTAAACAACGTCTTCGACAAGGAACCGCCGTTAATGGGTGGCGGTACCATCTTCACCCAAGGCAATACTGTGGCCGGTTTCTGGGATATGTTGGGTCGTTACATGTTCGCCAACGTGACGTTCCGTTGGTAAGCGCGTAATGCTACTGACCGGTTAACGGTTGTGTAAGATTGAAGGCGGGCCCTTGGGCCCGCCTTCTTTTTGCGAGATGGCTTCGATTCCCGGTCAACAAATGGTGACCAAGCATGTGATACAAAAAGCTGTTGAGGCGGCCCGCGAGCGGCGGTTCGAGGAGGCCGTGGAGGTACTCGAAGGCGTGTTGTCCGGCCAGCCGGGCAACGAGAAGGCCCGTTGGATCATGGTCCAGTGCCTGGAGCAGCTCAAGGCCTTCGATCAGGTGCAGGTGCAGCTTGGCGAACTTCTCAGGCACGCTTCGCGCGACCTTGGAAAGATCACCCAGATCGCCTTGTTTGCACGGCAGCGCGGCTACCCACTGGATGGTGTGATCGAGGCCTTTCGCAAGTACGTGGAACGCTCGCCGAACTCCCCGGTTGGTGTCTACAACTACGCCTACTATCTCGGCAAGGACGGGCAGTTCGAGAAATCGATCGAGCAGTATCAGCGCGCGCTCGATCTCGGCATCAGGGACCCGGAAGAGGTTCATCTCAACCTGGCCAATCTGTACATGGACCACCTCGGGGACGAGGAACAGGCGAGGCATCACCTCGAAGCCGCGCTCGCGGGCAAGCCGGACTACGTTCAGGCGCACTTCAACCTCGGCAACCTGGCAGAGCGCAGGGGCGACCGCGAGGAGGCCCAGGCCTGTTTCGAGAGGTGCCTGCAAATCGAGCCGGACAACGAGTACGCCCTTGCGCGGCTTGCGGATGCCCACGAGTTCAGTGGGCGCGACGATCCCTTGTTGGCCCGCCTGGCCGAGCGGGCTCCCGGCAGCAAGAACGTGGACCTGCACTTCGCGCTGGGCCGAGCGTACGATCAGCTCGAAGCCTACGATGAGGCCTGGCCTCATTTCGTGCGGGCCAACGATCTCGACCGCGAATCCTTTCCAGAATACCGCCAATCACGCAACGAGGCGCTGGTGCGTCGAATCATCGACCGCTGTGACGCCGACTGGCTGTCACGCTTTTCCGGTGGGTCCCACAAGCCGGTATTTGTCTGCGGCATGTTTCGCAGCGGCTCGACCCTGCTGGAGCAGATTCTCGCCGCGCACCCGGGCTTCACCGCGGCTGGCGAAAGCGAGTTTTTCCCGCGCCTCGTGGCCAAGAACTTTCCGGCGTATCCGGACGGCCTGGAGGCACTCCAGTTCGATTCGGTCACGGAATGGAAAGCGGCACATGCCGCCCTGTGCGAAGAGCGCACCGGCGGGCGCACCCGCATGACCGACAAGCGGCCCGACAATTTTCTGTACGTGTGCCTGATCAAGGCCATCCTGCCCGGCGCCAGGTTCGTGGTGACGGAGCGCGACTGGCGCGACGTCGCCATTTCCATTTTCAGCACCCGGCTGGGTCCCGGCCAGGGCTACGCCACCCGCTTGCAGGACATCCGCCATTACCTCGACCTGCACCGGGAACTGATCGACCACTGGGAGGGGCTGCTCGGCGACAACCTGATCCGCGTGTCCTACGAGGAACTCGTGAATGCACCGAGGCAGACCGTCGGCATGCTCCTGGAGCGACTCGGCGAGGAATGGAGTGATGCCTGCCTGGAGTTCGACAAGCAGCAGGCGACGGTCGGCACGGCCAGTGTCTGGCAGGTCCGCCAGCCACTCAAACCAAAGTCAATCGAGCGCTGGAAGAATTACGAGAAATACTTCGCCGAGGCCTTCGGCTAGACCCTCGAGGAGCCGGCTGGCGTCGCGTGGTCCAAACGGGAGGTGCTCAGCCCCGGTCTTCGGCTTCCGACTCCGGCTGGCTACCGTCGGGATTGGCCGGCACCCGGTCCGCCTCTGCTTCATCAGCGGGCTTGTCGACTGAACTGGCGGCTGCTTTATCCAAGTCTTCGGTCGTGGGCATGCGGGCGATCGCGTCCCGCCTCACGCGCGAGAAATCCGGGTTCTCGGCAAGCGCCGAAACCCCGTCCATAGTGAAATTCGTGGAAACCGTGGTACCTGACTCCGAACCGGCCTGCTGGGACTGCGTGGCGCCCAGAATTCCCGCCGCATTACTTGCGAAGCTCCTGCTGATCTGCTGGCCACCGTCGTCGACGTCGGTGATGGTCCAGTCGTCGATGTCCGCAGCCAGCGTTTCGGCTTCTTTGAGCTGTTGGCGCTGGGGCCCTTCGATGAAAGACGCCAAGTGGGCCCTCAGGTCGGACTCGAAGTTCGGGAAGTAGACCCTGTTCCGTGCGTAGAAGCTGGAAACATGGAAGGTGTTGCCGCCTTTCATATGGGTGCCCCGGTTCGAGTTGATGAAGTCTTCGGCGTTGTCCCTGAGGTCTCTGTAAACGCTTTTGCCCGTATACGGCCACCTGCGGATGTCGGGGCCGCCGATGATTCCCTGGTAAAGCCCGTAAATCACCAGGGGGTTATCGTCGTAATTCCAGCGCAGGATGGTGTATTGGATGTCGTTGAGGCTCAACGACACGCCCGCCACGTTGAGGGTCTTCTCTGAAAAGAAAGAATTCCTCCCCAGGATTTGGTGCTTCAGGTTGCGCTTGGGGTAGATCTGGACGAGCTGTTCCAACACCGTAATGTTGTAGAGATTCAGCCAATAGGCCAATTGCTCCTCACGGGAAAACTGCTCGAGCGGGACCTGGCTGGGGACTTGTTCCAGGTTGCGGCGCACATTCCTCAGCGTCTGCTTGTATTCCTCGTTCTCCTCGAATTCCTCGAAGTGAAATCGGTTTCCTTCACCTGCCGTGGTGCGCCTGGTCTTGGCTTGCAGGCGAGTGCCGGTGCTGGCCTGGGTGGGCGGCCGTTTCTTGCGCTCCGAGCGGCCGACGTCCAGGACCATGGTCCTGAGGATGGCGTCGACATCGCCGTAATTGATGGCGTAACTGGAATTCGGATCGAAATCCCAGAACGGTTCCGGCACGTCCGCGCTCGTAATTTCGCCGGGTGGCGGTAGGGGTGCGGGCGGTGGATTTGCGCAGCCAAGCAGGAGCGCTGCAAAAGCCGCGGCGGTAAACGATGCAGATTTATTCAACATAAGCACTCCTCCCATGGGTAAGGGAATTCAGGATGTGTCCCTACCCATGAGCAGGTCGAGTTTGCGGTTGTAGCGTTGACGGTCTTCAGTGGCCTTGGCGACTGACTGGGCCTGCTTCATCCACTTTTGGGCCTTCGGCTTGTCGCCGGCCATGAGGTAACTGAGACTCAACAGGTAGTAGAACTGATCCTCGTCGCCCTTCTGGCGTATGGCGTACTTCAGGTTCTTGATGGCCGCTTTGTAATCGCCTTCCTCGAAGGCGATGTTCGCCAGCCGATAGCGGTAAAAGGGGTTGCCCATCCGGTGCTCGCGCACCCGAGAAAGGTAGTGCTGGGCCTCCTGAGATCGGCCCTCCTCCTCGTAGAGGTTCGCGAGGTTACTCATCGCCACGAGGTTGTTGCGATCGTGCTCCAGCGCCTCCTTGTAAGCGGCCTCCGCGTATGCGGGGTAGCCTTCGCGGCGGTGCAGGATACCCAGGCTCACCCACGCTGAGGTGAAGCTGGCATCTTCGATCACGCTCTGCCTGAGGTTGGCGAAGGCCAGGCCGGCATCGCCCTCGAGCATGCGCTCCACCCCGATGTTGTTGAAATAGTGGGCGCGGGCGCGCGCATCGGAAATCACGACACTGTCGGCTTCGACGTCCACGACGATATCGTAGTAATTGAAATCCACCACCCGGCTGAGTGCGTTGCTGACCTCGACCAGGACATTGACGTGCTCGCTGATCAGGAAGGTCTGGCCGGAAATCGACCAGTCGGGCGGAATCTCGACCTCCTGGTACTTCGCCTCCAGATCGAGGTCGCGGGCCATGGCGATGAACATGTTGGTAAAGGAAATGCAGTTGCCGCGACGGTTGCTGAAGGTGCTGGCCGCAGTGCGGGTGGAGTCATCGTAGGCGAGGGCGAATCGGTCGCCGCCCAGTACCGCCTGCAGAAGCTGCGCGAGCCGGTCGGCCTGGCGGGCATCGCGGTCCACGTGCTGGTCCATGAAAGCCCTCATCTCGGGGCTGATCGCCAGCATGTCGATGATCGACAGATCGAATTGGGCGGCTCGGTAGGCCAGCGGGCTGGCGTGGACGACATCGTCCGCGGTAATGACGTCCTGCACCTGTGGTTGGAGTACCGGACCTGGCGCGGCACACGACACCACAAGGGCGGCGAGCACGGCCGCGAGGGCCGTGCTGATCAAGTCGCCGCCCGAGTTGGGATTAATTCCGGCCGTCGTCATCCTCCTGGGTTTCCTGGGGCGTACCCGGGACCGTGCCAAGCTCCTCGACGGTCACCCGACCTTGCCGGATGAGGTTGGTGGCCTCTTCCTTGGTCTTGATGGCGGTCAGGAGTTCCAGTTGCTCGGGGCTGAGTGCCGCGAGCGGTTCGGTCTTGGCGATATAGCTCGAACTGGCGGCCGAGAAGTTGGTCGAGAGCGTTCCTCCCTGGCCGTCAGGCTGGGTCGAAACCGCCGCGTCCAGCATCGCTGCTTGATTCGCGGCGAAGCTCCCGCCGATTTCGCTGTATGTTCCATACACGTCGGCGATCGTCCAGTCGTCGATATCCGGTTTCAGACTGTCGGTTGCTTGCAGGTCTGAGCGCTCGCGGCCCTCGATGTAACTCATCAGGTGCTTCTTGAGGTCGGCATCGAAATTGGGGAAGTAATGACTGTTGCGCTCGTAAATGGTCGATACTTCGAAATCGCCATCGCGTGAATACGTACCGCGATTCGAATTGACGAACTCCGCGGCGTTGTCCTCGAGGAAGCGGTACACGTTCTCACCGGTATATGCCCGTTTGCGGATGTTCGGCCCGCCGATGACGCCCTGGAACAGGCCGTACATGACCCGCGGGTCATTCGGGTAATTGGTGGGCAGGATGGTGAACTGGATGTCATTGAGGCTGAGCGGCACGCCCGCAACGTTGAGGAACTTGTCGTCCAGAATGGATTTCCTGCCGACGAGCTCCTTCTCGAGGTCTTTCTCGGGATAGATCCGTACCAACTCATCGAGCAGGGTGATGTTGTAGAGGTTCAGCCAATATGCGAGTTGCTCGGTACGGCTGAAGTGCTCCAGCGCCATCTTTCCCGGGATGGCTTCCAGCGCGAGCCGGACGTTGTGCAACGCGCTGCGGTATTCCTCGTTGTCCTTGAATTCCTCGAAAAAAAAGCGATTTCCTTCGCTGGATGTCTTGCGGCTCACCTTGGCCTTCATGCGCGTGCCAGTCTGCGCCCGGGTGGGCTCCGTCACCTTGCGGGTCGAACGGCCGACGTCCACTACCATGTGCCGGAGTATGGCGTCGACGTCCCCGTAACTGATGGAAAATTTCGAATCCGGGTTATGCCCCCGGAACGGTTCCGGAACCTGGGCAGCCAGGCCGTTTGCCACCCACAGACTGGTCAGCACCAATGAAACTGATATCGCTTTTTTGAACATGATTACTCCTTCCAACAAAAATTCTACACAAACAAAAATTCTACACTTCGGCCCGATTAGGCCGGATCGATGTCACAGGGGACCGTCATCCGGGGTCGCTCGCTTTCAAAAGGATATGTCCCGTGCCAGAAATAGCTCGGGAAGAAGACGCACTTGCCGGCTTCGGGCCGGATCGCGCGTGCGACCTGCTCCCGCTTGCCCAGCTGCAGCGAAGTTTCGCCGAACTTGATCCAACCGCTGCGGTCGCGCCCCTTCCCATTCTTGAGTGGGGGCAGCGCGATATAGTTGCAACACGAAAGCCAGCCGTAGGGATGAATATGGTTGGTGTGGTGCCCGCCCGAGCGCAAAATGATCGACCAGTTTCCCGTGAACCGGGTGGCATTCCCCATCCTGCAATAGAACGGATGCTTCTCGTCGCGTGGCATCGCAGCCAAGTACTCGGCGAGCACCGTTTCGACCCCGCTCTTGAGCGCCCCGATCAGTGGGTGGGGGTTGTCAAACAGGGTATCGAAGGTTTGTGTGCCGTTGCGGACGCTCTGGTCGAGGGGTTGGCGTATTGCGGTGTGAAGCGTCGGCAGGTAGGCCGCGAGCTCGTCCATGAATGACCCGATGCCGTGGAATCCGGCCGGCGTCGGCAGCTCATAGGTTTTGAGCAGGGTGTCGTAGTCATTGAGCCAGTCGTGGCGCGGGTCGCCCGACAGGCGCCAGACCACACCCTGATAAGCCCATACTTCCTGGTGATAAGGCTGGATTGCCAGCGCCCGCGCGAGGTGCTCGGAAGCCCGGTCATAGCGCTCCGTGGTAATCAGCAGATTGGCGCAGTCGATCAGGTAGCGCAGATTGTCCGGGTCGGCCTGCAGCACCTCGTAAAGGAGCTGCTCGGCGATATCGAACTCCTCTTTCCTGAGTTTTCGGGTTGCCAGCGCGTGCACCAGGCGCGGGTCACGCTTGGCCCTGGACAGGCCCTCGATCAGCACGTCGACGGCCGACTCATCGTCGCCGGAGGAGATGTGGGCCGCGGCGAGGTTGTGATACAGCGGCGCAAAGTCCGGCACCTGCTCGATGGCTGTTCGGTACGATTGCAGGAATCGCTCATCTTCCAGCTGCCAGTAGACTTCGTTCAGGGAGCGGTGGGCCTCGATCATGGTGGGCTGTTCCCGGAGTGCGGCCTCGAAGTGCTCGATGGCCTGGTCGAAATCCTTCCGGTCGGAATGGATCAGCCCGATCTCGTAATGGATGGTGGCCGGGTCCGCGGTCCGCGACAGCTCGGCTTCCAGAATCTTCAGCGCTTCCTCTGGAGCGCGCTTCCTTCGCACCGACGCCGCGCAGGCGACGACGCGGACGTTGCCGGGGTTGCGGGCGGCCATGGTATCGGCCAGCTCCTGCGCCTTGTCGTGTTCTCCCGCGTCCCTGTAGGCATTGACCAGGGCCAGTTCCACGTTGATGTTGTTACCGAGTTTGCGCGCCTCTTCGAGGTATACGATGGCTTGCGCCCAGCGCCCCTGCGCATGGGCCATCAGCCCGCGGTTGTACCAGGCATCGCTGAGGTCCGGCTTGTACTTGAGTGCTCGGGCATAGGCCTGATCGGCCTCGGGGTATCGCCGGTTCTGCTTGAGGAGGTTGCCCAGGTTGGACAATACCGCCGGCTGTTTCGGCTTGGACCGGAGGCTCGCGTTGAAATACTTTTCTGCCTGGCTGATCTGTCCCTGGCGCTTGCACACCAGCGCCATCAGGTGCAATACGTCGGGGTGGCCCGGTGCGCGCTTGATCATGTCGTCGCATACGCGCGAAGCGGTCCACAGATCGCCGCCTTGGAAGGCGTTTTGAGCCCGCTGGAAGCTCTGTGCCAGATTCATGCCAATTTGGTGCCCAGTCAGATCGTGCAAAAAGCGTGTGCAGTTATTATACTTTCTGGCCGCCCCCGAGCGCAGCGATTCAATGGGTTCTTCAAGCTTGAAAACAGTCATTTTGTCTATTCTGGCACTGATTTTCTGCCTGGTCGCGGTTCCGGCCGCCGCCCAGGACGACTCCGAGGCGCCCAATGTCGAATCCCTGATGACACCGGAAGATTTTCGTGCATCGGGGCTGGACAAGCTGAGCGACGCCGAGCGCGCGCACCTGAGCGAGTGGCTGGAGCGCTACCGCGAGGGCGCGTTCGTCGGCCCCGAGGTCAACAAGCCTCCGTCCGAGTGGACCGAGGCGGAGAAGAGCGCCGAAAGGAACTTCCAGATCGTCGCCAAGGTGGTGCCCAGTTTCCGCGGCTGGTCCGGAAAGACGACGTTTCGCCTCGACAACGGGCAAGTCTGGCAGCAGCGGATGCCCGGCAGGCTGAGCTATAGCGGCGGTGACTCGGAAGTCGTCGTCACGAAGAATCTGATGGGCGGATACATCCTCGAGCATGTCGAAAGCGGGCGCTCCGTGCTCGTGAAGCGCGTCGATTGAGGGTGAGCGGCCTGGCCCGTCTGGCCAGATGGTTGCCTGCGGCCCTGCTCGGGCTCCTTTCCCCTTGTATCCCGGCCGAGACCGCACAGGTGGCGGTGGCGAGCAATTTCAGGCCCGCCATGGCCGTTCTGGCCCGCGAATTCCAGCGACATTCCGGGCACGAACTCGCCCTCAGCTACGGCTCAACCGGAAAGCACTACGCGCAGGTCGTGAACGGCGCGCCGTTCCACTTGTTGCTGGCCGCCGACGCCGAGCGCCCACGCCGGCTGGAGGCCAAAGGCCTCGCCGTGGCTGGCAGCCGGTTTACCTACGCCGTTGGAACGCTCGTGCTGTGGAGCCCGGATCCATCCCGCTTCGAAGACGGCGCGCGTGCATTGGCCGGGGGTGACTTCCGCTTCCTGGCCATCGCCAACCCACAGACAGCGCCTTACGGCCTGGCGGCGGAACAGGTGATGCGCAGGCTTGGCGTATGGGAGGCCTGGCAGGGCCGCATCGTGCGCGGTGAGAACGTCGGCCAGGCTTTCGCGTACGTGAAAAGCGGCAATGCGGAACTCGGCTTTGTTGCCCTGTCCCAGGTTACCGGCCTGGAGGCGATCGGGCGGGGCGCGCTCTGGGTGGTGCCGGCAGAGCTTCACGAGCCGATCGAGCAGCAGGCGGTGCTGCTGATCGACGGGGAGGCCGCGCGCGCTTTCCTCGCATTCCTGCGCGGCGAGCAGGCCGCGGCAGTGATCCAGGCACACGGATATGCGCTGCCGTGATGCTCGACCAGGCCGACCTCACGGCGCTCGCCATTACCTTCAAGCTGGCCGCGGCCAGCACCCTGGTCCTGCTGGTGCTGGGCACTCCTCTTGCCTGGTGGCTGGCGCATACGCGCTGGCGGATGAAGTTCCTCCTCGAGGCTCTCGTCGCCATGCCGCTGGTACTGCCGCCGACCGTGCTGGGCTTCTACCTGTTGATCCTGCTCGGCCCCCGGGGCCCGGTGGGCGGGCTGATGGAAGCGCTCGGGGGAGAGTCCCTGGCCTTCACCTTCGAGGGCCTTGTAATCGGCTCCGTCGTCTACTCGCTGCCGTTCGTGGTCCAGCCCCTGCAAAACGCATTCACCGCAATCGGCCGCCGGCCGCTGGAAGTCGCCGCCACGTTGCGGGCCGCGCCCCTGGACCGCTTCTTCACGGTGGCCGTACCGTTGGCCCGGCCGGGAATCATCACCGCCGCGGTGCTGGGATTCGCCCATACCGTCGGCGAATTCGGCGTGGTGCTGATGATCGGCGGCAACATTGCCGGAGAAACCCAGGTGGTTTCGATCGCGATCTACGACCACGTTGAAAACCTGCAGTATGCCAACGCCCACGTCCTGTCTCTGGGCCTGCTGGCGCTTTCCTTCCTGCTTCTGGCCTTCGTGTATGCCGTGAATCGGAAGCTGCGGGTGCTGCCCGCATGAACATCGAAGTGGGGTTCCACGCGGCTGTCGGCGACTTTCGTCTCGATGCCGAATTCGCCGTTCCCGCAAGAGGAGTCACGGCCCTGTTCGGCCCGTCGGGCGCGGGCAAGACTACGATCCTGCAGGCCATGGCGGGCCTCGTCCGCTTCCCGGGCGGCCGGCTCCGGGTCGGGGAGTCGGTGTGGCAGGAAGGCGAGACCTTCCTGCCACCACATCGCCGGCCGCTCGGCTACGTGTTCCAGGAACCGAGCCTGTTCGACCACCTCGACGTGCACGGCAATCTCAGCTACGGATCGAGGCGCGTTCCCGCGGACCAGCGTCGCATCGACCTCGACCGCACCATAGAGTTGCTCGGCATCGTCCACCTTCTGGACCGCAGGGTGCAGACCCTCTCGGGCGGAGAACGACAGCGCGTTGCGATGGCGCGCGCCCTGGCCGTCAGCCCGCGGCTGCTGCTGATGGACGAGCCCCTGGCATCGCTGGATGCGCCGCGCAAGGCCGAGATCCTGCCGTACCTGGAGGGGCTGGTGCGTGAGCTGGACATTCCCGTGATCTACGTCAGCCACTCCGCCGACGAAGTAGCCCGCCTGGCGGATCACCTGGTGCTGCTCGACGCCGGCCGGGCGGTGGGCAGCGGCCCCATCGCCGAAATGCTCACCCGGCCGGATCTGCCGCTGGCGCGAACTCCGCAGGCCGAGGCGCTCATCGAGGCGCGGGTGAGCGGTTTTGACGAGGATTTTGCGTTGAATCTCCTGGAGTTCGCAGGCGGCACAGTGACCATCCCCGGAACGCCCCTGCCGCGTGGCGCCATCCTGCGCTTGCGCGTGGCCGCCCGGGATGTCAGCCTGACCCTCGATGTGCAGCCGTACACCAGCATCCTGAATATTTTCGAGGCCAGGGTCGAAAGCCTGTCGCCGGAAGGCCCCGCCCAGTCGGTCGTGCGGCTCGACGTGGGCGGAGTCCCGCTGCTCGCGCACGTGACCCGCAAATCAGTGGCGGCGCTCAGGCTTGAGCCCGGCAGGCGCGTCTATGCGCAGGTCAAAAGCGTGGCGGTTCTGTCGTAATGAGTCGATTGAGCGCCGATCAAGCGCTGCAGCGTCTCAAGGAAGGGAACCGCCGTTTTATCGCCAGCACGGAGGGCGACGCGCGTCGCTATGGGCCGCCGGATCAGCGGGGGGCTGTCCGCCAGCAGGAGCCCATTGCCATCGTGCTGGGTTGTTCGGATGCGCGGGTTCCCGCGGAGATGGTTTTCGACCAGGGTGTCGGCGACCTGTTCGTCATCCGGGTGGCCGGGAACATCGTCGCCCCATCGCAGATCGACAGCGTGGAGTTCGCGGCCTCCCGGTTCGGCACTCGCCTGGTGGTGGTTCTTGGTCACAGCCAGTGCGGCGCAGTCCTGGCGACGATCGACGAGATGCAGCGCGACGAGGCCGACCGCTCGCAAAACCTGCGCTCCATCGTGGACCGCGTGAGACCCGCGATCGAGGCGCTGGCCGCGCAGTCGTCCGGCGATCGTCCTGAAGACTTGATCGAAAGGGCCGTGCGGGCGAATATCTTCGCCTCCGTGCGCCAACTTCGCCAGGGTTCCGAGGGCATTCGGCGCCTGATCGCCGGCGGCGGGCTTGAGATCGTCGGCGCCGAGTACTCCCTCGAGACCGGCCTTGTCGAGTTCCTGGAGTTGCAGGGATGATCGCTACCGACAGTCCTGGCGCCTCCCCGGCGCACGCCATAGTCTTGACTGAAGAGAAGAAGTTGAAAAATACATGAGCAGCCCGACAAGCAGCGAGCTCGTCCAGGCGGGCATGGCGGCGCTGAAGAGCGGAAACCGCCATGGCGCGCGTGACTGCTTTGCCCGCGTCATTGCCTCCGGGCAGGCCAATGCCGCGGTCTGGTTATCCTACGCGCAATCCTGCGACGACGAAGCAGAGCAGCTGCGGGCCATCGACTCCGCCCTCGGGCTCGAGCCACGCAACCTGCGCGCGCTGCTGTTGAAGGCCGATCACCTCGCCCGGCAGGGCGATTCACTCGCGGCGTCCACGTACTACAATGCGGCAATAGAAGTGGCGCCCGCCAGTCTGCCGGCCGACCTGGCCGGCGAGGTGGAACGGGCCCGTCAGGCCGCAGCGCGATACGCCGCGCAGTTCGAGGCCTACCTCGTCGACAAGACCGCCGCCGGCGTCCAGGCTTCGCGCCGTTTCGCACAATCCATCGATCTGGTGCTTGGCAAGAAGCAGTTGTTCATGCAGCAGCCCCAGCACTATTACTTCCCGGAGCTGCCGCAGATCCAGTTCTACGAACGCGCGGCGGTGCCGTTCCTGGACGACGTGGAGGACGCCTTCGAGGACATTCGCGGCGAACTCTTCGAGTTGCTGCGTGAGGGCGATGAGTTCAAACCGTATGTCGAGCCGAGCACCACGCGGCCGACGACCCGCGAAATGGCCGGCATGGTCAATAACCCGAAGTGGGGGGCGTTCTACCTGTGCAAGAATGGTGTCATGGTGCCCGGGAACGCCGAGCGTTGCCCGAAGACCATGGCCGCGATGGAGCAATGCCCGCTGACGCGGATCACGGGGCGTGCACCGTCCATCCTGTTCTCACTGTTGCGCCCGCACTCGCGCATTCCCCCTCACACCGGCTTCATCAATGCCCGGTTGATCTGCCACCTGCCCCTGATCGTGCCGGGCAACTGTGACTTGCGGGTGGGCAACGACTCGCGCCCGGTGGTGGAAGGACAGGCCTGGGCCTTCGACGATTCTTTCGAGCACGAAGCCTGGAACGACAGCGACGAGCCGCGCGTGATCCTGCTGTTCGAAGTGTGGCGGCCGGAACTCAATGACATCGAGCGGGCCAGCGTGGCCGCGATGTTCGAAGCCATCGACGCCTATGGGGGCGGCCGGGAGTGGCAGTAGTCGCCCTGCAACACACCGTCAGTCGGCGGCTCTCGTGGCGTACAGGAATCTCGCATATCCCAGTTCCGAGGCGTTCTTGGTCAGTTCGATGTTGACCCAGGCCGCGACGTCTCCAAATGGGCGGTGTTCGAAGGGCCATTTTGTGCGCTTGGTCGAGCGCAGGTCATCGTCGGTAAGCCCTCCCAGGCATTCCTGCCATTTTTCATGCAGTGAAGCCAGCCACGACCGGATGGCATCGGAAGTGTCCGGGCATGCGACTTCGGATTGATCCGGGGATGCGTCTCCAAAGGAACGTTCGATTACCGTGGTCCACCAGTAGACCATGTGCCAAATCAACCAGGCAATGCTGGGTGGGCCCAGATCGTAGCCTTCGTGGTCCGGCCACTCGCCTTCCCAGTGGCCAGCATCCGACACGGTGACGTGAAGGCCACGTGGCGAGGGGCGCCACAGGCACTCCTCCGTGCTCAGGGTTTCGAGATGGTGGGAGGCGAGCCTCCATGCCAGGTCATGCTGGCGCAGCAATAAGGCAACGATCTCTCTGGGCATTCTTTGGTCGCCCCGTCTCCGTCGATGGTTGTGTACCGGTTACCCAAGCGGGCCTTGACAGCATCTTCCGCCCTCGTCTGATCGCTGACAAGCAACCCGGCGCCGGGGTGGGGGCGATGCGGCCTGTTCCAGCGTCACGGCCCGCGGAAGATGGCCTTGTGCACTTCATTTATCGTAAGCTTCGGGAGTCCACCAAAGCGGGTCAGACTCATGAGTGAACCGGCAGCGCAGCGGAAATCCGGCTTGCGGCGGCAGATCGCGCAGGGGCTCCAACTGCTGCAACAGGGCCGGCTCCAGGCGGCGGCCCAATTGGCGGAGCGCATACTTCAGTCGTTTGGCGATGATGTCGCCGCACTGACCTTCGCTAGCGAGGTGAGGACCGTGAGTGGGGACACCACCGGCGCGCTGGATTTGATCGAGCGGGCGATCGCCACGGCCCCGGAAAATCTGCAGCTCCAGCTCAGGAAGGCCCGCCTGCTGCTGATGCTGCGGCGGCGCGCAGAGGCCCGCGCAACGCTCGAGATGCTCGCGGAGCGTGTTGGTGACGATGCGCAGGCCCTCTGGGCGATCGGAAGGCAGTACCACCAGGCCAACGATCCGGCAAGGGCAGTGGGCTACCTGGAGCGCGCACGCACCCGGCTCGGCACACCGCCGCAACTGCTGTACGATCTGGCCTCGAGCCAATTCTTTACCGGCGATTTCGCGGCTGCAGAAGCCACGCTCGACAGCATGCTGGCCGAAGCGCCCGCATCCGGCGCAGCCCATTATCTTCGGGCCACGCTGCGCCAGCAGACGGCCGAGCGGAATCACCTGGCGGGCCTGCGTGATGCGCTCGCTCATGTCATCACAAAGCCGGTCGACCGCGCTGCCTGCCTGTACGCGCTGGCCAAGGAACTCGAAGACCTGGGCGAGTACCAGCAGTCGATTACGGCACTGCTGGAAGGCGCTGAATTGATGCGCAGCACCCTGAAGTACGACCCTGGAGCCGAGCTCGCCAACATCGGGGCCATCTCGCAGACGTTCACGACGGATGCGCTCGCGGCGGCGAGTACGGGGCATGGCGAGCCGGGGGCGATCTTCATCGTGGGCATGCCCCGTTCCGGGACGACCCTGGTAGAGAGCATTCTCGCCCGTCATCCAGGCGTTGGTGCCGCCGGTGAGCTGTCGGATTTCGGCCTGGTCCTTGCCGCAGCCAGTCGCGAACTCGTCATTGCAAGTCCCGGCCTTACGCAGATGCAAGCCGCCACGCGCGTCGACTTTCAGGCGGTGGGTGCCGAGTACATGCGCGGGGCACGCGAGGCGGCACCGGGAAGCCCGATTTTCATCGACAAGCTGCCCGTCAATTACCTGTATTGCGGCGCGATCCACCGGGCGCTTCCACAGGCGCGCATCATTCACCTGGTCCGCAATCCGATGGACAGCTGCTATGCCATGTTCAAGACATTCTTTGCGCAGGCCTATTTCTTCTCCTACGACCTTCGCGAGCTCGCCGACTATTACGCTGCCTACAAGGCGCTAATGCGGCATTGGCACGAACAGTTGCCCGGCGTCATCCTGGACGTGCACTACGAAGATCTCGTGGCCAGGCCGGAATCCGAGGCGCGGCGCCTCGTCGAGTGGTGCGGGTTGGATTGGCGGCCCGGGCTCCTGGTTCCCAGCGCAGCCGACAAGCCGGTCGCCACCGCCAGCGCCGCACAGGTTCGGCAGCCGATCCATACGCGATCGGTG
>Ga0268386_10000362_pt1 | contig 28192 bp, 26 predicted proteins | sample RVTome_15_FD_200260 | JGI IMG/M metagenome (GOLD analysis project Ga0268386, IMG submission 200260) | Soil microbial communities from uranium-contaminated site in the Upper Colorado River Basin, Wyoming, United States - RVT150D86... ... | reverse complement strand
CAAGGGTTCCAGCTCCGTCGGAGGGGGAACGGCGGCGGACATGGTGGGCGCTGTAGGATTCGAACCTACGACTTCCACCGTGTGAAGGTGGCACTCTACCGCTGAGTTAAGCGCCCTGCCTCGAGGGAGAAGTCTAGCGGTACCCCCCGCCATCGTCAAGGCTCAGTGCCACTGGCACAGCTCGAAAGGCTCCGTCCCCGCGATGAACGCCTCCTCGATGGTCTTCGGACAGTTCGGGTTGGCGAGGAGGCCGGTCTGGCGGTCCACATCCACGAACACCACGTTCGACTCCGGCACCGCGAACTCGCTCGTCTTCACGCCCGCCAGCGCCCGCTTCATGAAGTCTACCCAGATGGGCAGCGCCGCTTTCGCCCCCGACAGGTTCAGGGGAGAGTTGTCGTCGAAGCCCACCCACACCACGCAAAGCAGTTCCGGCGTGTACCCGGCGAACCAGGCGTCCCGGAGGTCGTTCGTGGTCCCCGTCTTGCCCGCCGCGTCGGCCTGGAAGCCGGCGGCGCGGGCCGAAGCCGCCGTCCCCGAGTTCAGCACGGTTCGGAGCATGTTCGTCACCAGGAACGCGGATTCCTCCCGGACGACCCGCGCGGGTGGAGCGGGCGCGTGCTCCTCCAGGGTCTGGTCCCGGTCGTCGTTGACCTTCAGGACCGTCACCGGCTCGACCTTCAAGCCCCCGTTCGCCAGGACGTTGTAGGCGGTGGCCATCTGCAGGGGCGTCGCCTCGAACGAGCCCAGGGCCACGGCGGGGTACGGCTTCACGTTGTCGCCCATTCCCAGCTTCCGAGACCAGAGATCGGAGACGCGGTCGTAGCCGACCATCTCCGCGACCTTCACCGTCGCCACGTTCAGGCTCAACCCCAGGGCGGTCCGAAGCGTGACGTACCCGCGGTAGTCGTCCTCGTAGTTCTGGGGGATGTACTCCTTGTTCTCGAAGAAGAACACCGCGGGAGCGTCTTCCACGACCGTGGCCGGGGTGATGGGGGGCAGGGCGGGGTCCTCGAACGTGGCCTCGAAGGCGGCCAGGTACACGAAGGGCTTGAAGGTGCTCCCGGGCTGCCGGTGCGCCGCGGTGACGCGGTTGTACTGGCTCGCGCCGTAGGAGCGGCCTCCCACCAGGGCGACGACCGCGCCCGTCGAGGGTTCCAGGGCGATGAGGCTGCCCTGGATCGGTCCACGGTCCTTGCGCTTCACCAGCTTCTCGAGGCGGTCGAGCCCCTTGGTGAGGGACTCCTGGGCGAGCGCCTGCAGGTGGAGGTCGAGCGAGGTGTGGATGGAGAGGTTCTGGGTGGTCAGGTCCCGGCCGCCGTACCGGGCGGTGAGCTGGGTCTTGACCAGGTCCACGAAGTAAGGGGCGTCGCCGCTGTCCAGGGCCCTCGCCTCGACCTTCAGAGGTTGGGCGAGCGCCTTCTCGGCAGCGGCGGTTTCCAGGAAACCCGCCTCGCGCATGGCCCTCAGCACGACGTTGCGCCGTTCGGTCGCGCGCCGGGGGTGGCGGACGGGGCTGTACGGGTTCGGGGACTGGATCATCCCGGCGAGGAGGGCCGACTCCGGAAGGCTCAGGTTCACGACGTCCTTGTGGAAGTACATCCGGGACGCCTCGCCCACTCCGTTGATGCTGAACGAGCCGACCTGGCCGAGGTAGATCTCGTTGAGGTACAGCTCCAGGATGTCCTTCTTGGCCGCCCGCCGCTCGAGCACGAACGCCAGCAGCGCCTCCTGGGCCTTCCGCTTGAAGGTCCGTTCGGGGGTCAGGAAGAAGTTCTTCACGAGCTGCTGGGTGATCGTGCTGCCTCCCTGAAGGTAGCTCTCGGCCTTGATGTTGCGGACGGCCGCGCCCAGGATCCGGAACGGATCGAGGCCGGGGTGGGAGAAGAAGCGGCGGTCCTCGATGGCGAGTACGGCCTTGATGAGGTGGTCGGGCAGCTCCTCGTACCGCACGCGGCGGCGCTTCTCTCGGCTCTCGTCGAACAGAAACGTGATCAGCTCCGGCTCGAGCGTCTGCGTGCGGTACTGCTTCTTCGAGCTAGTGCCGCGGATCTCCCGGACCGTGCCCTTCTCGATCACGACCGCGAGGGGCTCGTCGGCCGCGTCCGGAATGGGCCGGGGGAAGAACACGACCACCCGGTCGCCCACCGTGAACTCGCCCGGCGACGCCGGCGTCTCCCGCCGCTCCTCGTACTTCAGGCCGTTCAGGATCTTTGCGAGGGCGGCGATGCTCACGGGCAGGCCGGTCCGCAGCACCAGCGGCCGCGCGTAGAGCCGCGCCGGGATCATCCAGCGCTCACCCTGGAGCCGCCGCTCGATCATCACGCTGTAGCGCAGGTAGTAGTAGATGAGGAACGACGTGCCCGCCACCACCGGCAGCGTGACCAGGGTGAGGAAGACGAGCACCAGCCGGAGGCGTCGAATGGAGTAGATGTTGCGGGAGGGGCCGGTCAAGCGCCGATTATAGCCGCTCGGCTGCCGGGGCCGGTCGATGCAAACCGGCCGATCGCCGTCATCCACGGCCCCATGGCCCCATGTGCGGCGCGGCCGGTTTGACACGTCCCGAGGGGCCGCCTAACTTGAGCGCATCCCATGCGACACCCCGGGCCCGTCCCCCGGCCGCTGGCGGCCCTGGGGCTCCTCGCCGCCCTGGCGCCGGCGGCGCCCGGGTCCGCCCAGGACCGGCCCCTCCTCACCGAGGCCGCGGTCACGGCGCCGGCAGGGTGCATTCAGCTCGAGGCCGGTCTCGAGTTCATGTCCGCCGAGCCGAGCTTCCTCAGCGGGCGCGAGCGGGATCGATGGGACCTTCCCGTACTCCGGTTGGTGTGGTCGCCGGCCGCGAACGTGGAGATGGACCTGGAGTGGACGGCCCGGGTCGCCGCGCGCGGGGAGGCCGGCCGGGCGGACGTCGCCGATTGGGGAGACGTCGTGCTGAGGGCCAAGGTGCGCTTCGCCGGCGACGGGCGGCGCCGGCCCGCGCTGGGGGCGCGGTTCTGGGTCGCGCTGCCGCAGACCAGCTCCGGCACCGGCCTCGGCCCCAATACCCTGCGCTTCGCCGCGCAGGCGCTGGCCACCCGGATCCTCGGCGGCTGGGCCGTGCACGTGAACGCCGGCTTGATGATCCACGACGAGGTGCTGCGCCCGCACGAGCAGCGGGACTTCCTCGCCTACGGCCTGGCTCTGGAGCGCCGCCTAGCCGGTCCGGCGGTGGCGGTCGCCGAGGTCGCGGGGCGTGCCGGCGACGGCATGCCCGGGGCCGAGGAGCGCGCCGAGCTGCGCGCCGGGTTCCGGTTCGGGGGCCGCCGAAGTGCCGACCTGGCGCTGCGCCGCGGGCTCGCCGCCGCCGACGGCTCGTGGGGCCTGACCGTCGGGATCTCGTGGGCGCTCCGGGATGGCGCGGCCGCGCCCTGACCAAGCGCCGCGATCCGCGAATGTGGCCCGCATGGTCCTTCTCGATCGTCTTCGAGCGCGGCGCCGCAGCAAGGGACGGCACATCCCGATGCCCCTTGAAGCGGTGAAAGGTGCAGCTTCGGCAGCGATCAGGCCGATTGCCGTCCAACGCCGCAGCATGCCGCCCTTCCAGCGCTTCACGTTCCGGTTCACCGGGCGTCTGTCCCCAGCGTGTCCTCTACGGCGTTGGTCGTCGCCAGCGAGCGCCGCAGAGGGCGTCCGCCTTGGGTGAAAGCCTGCCGTAACCAGATCGCGGCACGGCTCCGCCGCAACCGAAGGACGGCCGCGGCGGAACCGCGCGGTCAGACCAGCCGGCCGAGAGGCCCGAGGTCCAGGTTGAGGTCGTCGGGACGAAGACCGAACCGGGCGGCGATCTCGTGGACCGTCTCCTCAAGGCGCATCAGGGCGAGCCCCATGGACTCGACCTCCGCCGGCGTGAGGCTGCCGGCCTCCATGCGGCGGATCGCCTGGCGTTCCAGGAGCCGGCGGAGGAACTCCACCAGCGAGAGGACCAGCCGCGCCACCGAGCGCTGGACCTGCTCGGGGTCGGCGTTCCAGCGCGCCGGACCGCGGCCCCGCCGAAGCTCCGTGCGCAGCGCGCGCACCTGATCGTCGTGGAGCGGGCCGTCCAGCCGGGGTCTCACGACAGCTCCTCGGGGACGAACGCGTAGGGCGGCCACGGCCCCGTCGCGGCGATCCGGACGGGCGCTACTGCCTGCGAGGCCCGCTCGACGGCTGCGCGATAGTCCGCGTCCCTGCCGCGGGGGACGAGGTGATGGAGCGTGGCCAGGAGCGGGGGAGAGCCGTGCCGCTCCAGGCGCTCGCCGCAGACCACCGGTTCGAAGGCGCGGCGGAGCGCCTCGACCTCCGGTCCGACCCGCGCGGCGCGGGCGCGGCGCTTCGAGGCCAGATAACGTGTCCCCGGACCTGGCCCCGCACCGGTTTCGGCGTCTTCCGGCTCGACATGGGGGTGGCCTCCGGCGTCCGGCGGGCGCTCGGACGGCGTCCCGGCCGGCGCCGAGAAGGCCCGGACCGTCATCTGCTCGCATCCGCCGACGAGCCGTAGCGCGTCGAGCAACTGCGGCCGCCGCGGCTCCAGCCACCGAGCCAGCTCCGCCTCCGTTGCGAAGACGCTGCCGAATCGCGCCGGCAGGACGGCGTCGGCTCCCGCCGCCGCCGCGCGGACCGCCGAGTCGTGCCGCCGCAGGGCGTCCAGCTCCGGCGCCGGGGCCGCGCTCACGTCGGTCGCCGCTACCAGGAGGTCGGCGTGCGCGAGGAGGCGGATCGGCGGCTCCGACGTGTGGTCCAACGTCCGGGGTCCGTCCGCTCCGGAAAGGAAGGCGTACACGTAGATCACGCCTTCCCCCTCGTCCCCGGCAGCAGGCGATCCACCGCGCACAGGAGGGCCGAGAGCCGCAGATAGATGAGGTCGATGCCGGCGATCCCCAGGACGATGTCGCCGCTCACCACGACTCCCTTGTTGAGGACGTTGTCCACGAGGTCCAGCAGGGAGGCGTCGGTCTGGTCCAGCAGGTCGAGGTCCGGCGGCGACGCCGCCGCGCGCCTCATCGCCTCGCCCCCACGAAGCTGTACGGGGGCCAGGGACCGGTGAGGGTCACGCCGAAGCCCTCGCCCGCCAGCCGCTCGGACTCCCGGCGCACCGCCTTTCGGAAGGCCACTTCCCGCGCGCCACGGACGAGGAACGCCGCGTCCAGCAGGAGCCGTGCGTCCCCGGCCGCCTCGAGCGGCGGGCGCGTCCGGACGTCGTCCGCGTGGCGACGCAGGCGGGCGTGGAGGTCTCTGGCCCGCTCGCGCCCGCCGGCGGCCAGGTGCCGCGCCACGGCCATCTCGTCGCGCTTCATCACCAGGAACCGTGTTCCGTCCGGGCCCGGACCGACGCGCCTCCGCACCGTCTCGCGGGCCCGCGCGCGCGCGGCCCGGACGTCGAGGCTCAGCCGCACGCCCCATTCGCGGCGGCCGGCGACGCGCGCGAGGTCCCGCTCCAGCCGGGCCCTGGAGCGCGCCACGTGGGCGACCGCACGGGCGTCGCTGCGGAACAGGGTGAACAGCCGCATTGGCAGGACGGTCCCGGTCGCGGAGAAGTGCTCGACCACGCGCGCGTGGCCCAGCGCCCGCCGTGCCACCCAGTCGAGGTCCTTGAGGCCGCGCTCGATGGCCGCGGCGTCGTAGGCGACGGCGGGGGCATTCGCGGCGATGAGCCAGAGGTCCGGGCCGGCAGCGACCGCTCTCGGGGCGGCGGTGCCGGCGAGACCCCGGGGGGCCCGGCCGGTGGACGGCGCGCGGGAACGGTGGAGCAGGCAATAGACGTAGGTGAGGACGGCTGCTCCGCCGTTACGCACCGTCACCCCCATCCTGACGGTTCAGCGCGTGCTCGTCTGCCATGTGTCTGCCCAGCGGGACAGCTCCCGGAGGCCCCGAGGCGGCGGCGCCACCACGGGTGCGACCACCATCCTACATCGCCGGCCGCGTGCCCGGCGGGACTGCGCCTGGAGCGCTCGCAGCTCGCGCCCCTCGCTCGCCGCCGCCCGGCGGCACCGCCGGCAGCCCGGCGGCGTCAGCGCGTTCACGAGGACGGCGGAGACGGGTACCCCGGTCCGGGCCAGCTCGCGGAGCAGGCGCATCGTCTCGAGGCGCGGCAGCTCGGCGGGGCGGGTCACGACCACGAACCGCGCCCTCGCCGGGTCCCGCAGGAGCTCCTGCAGTCGGCCGAGGTCGCGCGACAGGGCGAGCAGGTCCTGGGCGAGCCGTCCGAGCCCGACCACGTTGCGGTACTCCAGCAGTAGCGCCATGAGTCCCTTGACCCACTCGTGCGCCTTGGCGGGGAGGGCGAGCAGCCTCAAGGCATGCCCGGTGGGGGCGGTGTCGAGGACCACGAGGTCATGCCGGGGCGCCTCCGGCGTGACGATGGCCTCGGTGACCGCGAGGATCGCGAACAGCTCGTCCAGGCCGGGCGGAGCGAGGTCGAGGAGGCCCTCGACGACCCGGCGATCGAACGACGGATCGACGTTCGACCCGCCCCGCAGCGACCCGAACAGCTCCTCCACCGCCGCCCGGTAGCGGTCCCGGCGCTCCTGGAACGCCCGGTTCGCGTCCAGCTCGCGCACGCGCAGGCCGGGACACCCCGGGATGGGCCGCTCCCGGTCGGAGGCGCCGGTCCGCAGCACGTCCGCGAGCGAGTGGGCGGGGTCGGCGGAGAGCAGCAGGACCCGCCGCCGGGGCTGGTGGCCGGCGATCACGAGGGCGGCCGCGGCGGCGCATGAGGTCTTGCCCACGCCTCCCTTTCCGCCGAACAGCACGAGCCCGACCCCGCGCGGCACCAGCTCCTCCAGCCACTCGTGGGCGGGCCGACCGGCCGCCGCCGGCCCGCCGCCGGCCGAGGCCGCGATACCGCGGGGTGGCGCGGTTGGCCGCGGTGAGGCGAGGCGGGCGAAGCGGCGAAGGGCGGGAATGCCCCGCGGCTCCACGTCGAGAGCAGGCTGGAAGCGCAACCGCCGTCCAGGGAAGCTCCGTCGGGCAGAAGCGACCGCGGCCCTCTCGGCTCGCACGCGGGCGCGGCACAGCCCGCACGGCTCCTTCGGGGGCGGCGTGCACCGGTTCACCACGACCTCGTCCACGGCAATGCCCGCGCGCAGCAGAGCCGACACCCCGTCGCGCGCCTCCTCGACCGACAGCTCCTCCGGGAGCAGCACCCAGGAGAAGGCCGTCCGGTCCGGATCGACGAGAAGCTCGTGGAGGCCGTCCGCGACGCCCTCGATATCCTCGACGAGGGCGTCGGCCGCGTCGGGCCGGTAGGCGCCCCGGATCGTGGAGACGAGGTAGCGGTGCCTCGCCTGCATGCGATCCAGTACGGTGGCGATGCGGCGCCAGGTCTCGGGCACGTCCAGCAGCCGGAGCGTGTGCCCGGTGGGCGCGGTGTCCACGACCACCAGGTCGTACGCTCCCGCTCCGGCGAGGCGCCGCAGCTCGACCAGACCCACCAGCTCGTCGACCCCCGGGAAGGAGAGGCGGAGGAAGCCCTCGACCTCCTTCCGGGTGAGGTAGGTGCCGCGCTCTCCCAGGGTGGCGAGGAGCTCGCGCCGCTCCTGGAGCCACCGCCCCAGGGCCGCGTCGGCGTCCAGCTCCGCGGCGCGGAGCAGTCCGCGGCGCGATGGGATCGCTCGGGGGCGCGGACCCAGGGCGCGGCCCAGGGCGTCGCCGAGCGAATGGGCGGGATCGGTGGAGACGGCGAGGACGCGCGCGCCTCGCTCGGCCGCCGCGATGGCGGCCGCCGCCGCACACGTGGTCTTTCCGACGCCGCCCTTCCCTCCGAAGAAGCGGAAGCGCAGGGGATCGCGGGGTCTTGCTCTTCCCCGGCGGCTCAACGCCGCGGGGGCCGGCCGGATCCCGCGTGCTCGTCGCCCTCGAAGCTGGCCTCGACCCCGGTCACCCGGAAGGCGCCGGGAGCCGGGGCGTCTTCCCGGTTGCGTTCCCGGACCTCGCGGATGGCGGCGAGGATCTCGCGCTCGCGAGCGGCGTATTCGGCCTCGGTGATCTCTCCAAGGTCGAGCTGCATCTGCGCGGCCAGCAGCTCCTCCCGGAGAGACGAGTCGTCGCTCGCCTCCGCCTCCGCCACCTCGAGCAGCTTGTCCAGGACGAACCGGATTCCCCCCACCAGGAGCCGGTCGAGGACGATCACTACTCCGCTTCCTTCACCCGATCGAGCTTGAGGCGGATGTTCACGAAGTTGTAGGGAGGCCAGGGTCCGGTGTACTTGATCGTGAGGTTCTCGTAGCGGGCACCGACCTCCTTCACCTTGGCGTCGAAGGCCGGCTCCAGGTCGCGGAGCACCAGGAAGGCCCCGTTCATGATCATCTTGTCCCCGATGGGCTTGTTGGCGCGCGACGCCACCGAGGCTGGCCGCAGCAGGTCGAAGATCTCGCGCACGTAGCGCTCGGAGCGCGTCTCCAGGGCGGCGTCGACGAGGCGCCCGTACTGCATTCGGGCGAAGTAGGTGGAGCCGCGGACGGAGGAGATCTCGTCCTTCAGGCGGCGGACGTCCTCGTCCTCGTTCTCGATCTGCCGGATCACCAGGTCCCGGTCCCACAGCACCTTCAGGCCGAACTCGACCTTGTTCTCCATCTTCTGGAGCACGTCCCCGAAGGCGTCGTAGGCCGCGCGCAGCAGCTCGACGATGTCCTCGCTCGTCTTGAAGACCGTTCCGAAGGACATGGGGATCACGGTGTGCTGGCGCATCACCGCCTCGTTCACGCGCTCGTGGGCTAGGACGTTCTCGCGGGTGGCGTCGAAGGTCTCGATCGGCGTGTCGGATGCGACGGCGGCGATCTCCTTGAAGTTGACGGTGTGGACCTCGGCCGGCTCGGCGCCGATCCCGATCGGGCCGAACCGGACGGGCTCGGGCGAGTGGATGATGCAGTAGACGTATTTCCCGCGTCCCTCCGTCTTGGCCGCCGCCCGCGGCTCGGGGGAACGAGACACCGCGGACGGCGTGGCTGAGGAGGCAGCCGCGGCCGCCCGGCGCCGGTCGGCGGCCGCCCTTCCCCTGGAGATGCTGCGCACCGGCGCCGTCTTCATGACGGCGCGGCCGCCTGGCTCCTTGGCGCGCCTAGGCATGACGCTCCTTCCTCCCGCGAGGCTCCGGTTCGGCCCCCTCGATCGCCAGCACGCGTCGGATCTCGTTCTCGAGGTCCTGCGGCTGGCAGGGCTTGATCAGGAATGAGTCGCACCCCGCGTCCCGAGCGCTCTGCGAGTAGCCGTCCAGCGCGTGGCCGGTGAGAGCGATCACGGGTATGGCGCGCGTCCGGCCGTCCCGCTTGAGCCTGCGCGTGGCCTCCCAGCCGTCCAGCCCCGGCAGCGACAAGTCCATCACCACCAGGTCGGGCATCAGCTCACCGGCCTTGCGGAGCGCCTCGTGGCCGTCCGCCGCCTCCGCAACCCGGAACCCGCGGAAGGCGAGGTACTGCGCGTACATCTCGCGGTTGTCGGTGAAGTCGTCGACGACGAGGATCAGGGTCCCCTCCGCGCGCGCCGCCGGTCCGGCCCGGCCCGCCCCGTCCGCCGCCCCCTGCTTCGCATTCTTCATGGTCACCGCCTCGTACGCTTCGGCAGGTCCAGGGTGAACGTCGAACCCTTGCCGAGCTCGCTCGTGACAGAGATCGTGCCGCCCAACATGCGTGCCAGCCGCCGGCAGATCGCGAGGCCCAGCCCCGCGCCGCCGTATTCCCGCGCCGGGGAGCTGTCCGCTTGACGGAAGTCCTCGAAGATCTTCTCCCGGTCGCTCTCGGCGATGCCGATTCCCGTGTCGATCACGTGGATGCGGACGCCGCTCTCGCCCTGTACGGGTCCCGCAGCGACCTTGACCGAGCCCCTTGGAGTGAACTTGATGGCGTTGGTGAGGAGGTTCAACAGGATCTGCTTGACCTTCGCCCGGTCGGAGTGCAGCCGCGGGAGGGAGGGAGCCACACGGCTCGAGACCGCGAGGCGAGAGCGCTCGATGATCGGCTCCAGCTCGGCTACGACCTCTCCAACCAGCTCCCCCAGCGAGAAGTCGGTGAGGTGCAGCGGCATCCTCCCCGCCTCTATCCGGGAGATGTCGAGGATGTCGTTGATGATCGACAGCAGGTGGCGGGCGTTGGAGTCCACCCGCTCCAGGTTCCGCTTCTGCGTGGGCAGCAGCTCCCCGTTGACCCCCTGGAGGAGCATCGAGGTGTATCCCATGATGGCGTTCAAGGGCGTCCGGAACTCGTGCGACATGTTGGCCAGGAACTGGGACTTCAGGTGCGAGGCCTGCTCCAGCGCGAGCCGCTGCCGGTCGAGCAGCTCGTTCCGGCGGAGCAGCTCCGCCGTGGCCTCCAGCACCCTTCGCTCGAGCCCTTCGGAGGCCTCCTTGAGCCGTTCGTAGAGCCGCGCCTTCTCGATCTGCTCGGTGCGGTCGTGGAGGATCGTCACCACCGCGATCACCTCGCCGTGCTCCGAGAGGATCTTCCCGGTGATGGCCTCCACCGGCATGGCGGCGCCGGTCGGAGGATCCACCAGGCCCACGAACCCACGGCGGCGGACCTCCTCTCCGGCGATGAAGAGGTTCGAGAGGAAGGACGAGAAGTGGGCGTCGTTGGCGGTGATCCGGACCGACTCGTCCGGGGTGGCGTCCCGGGAAACGGTGAAGAGGCGCTCGGCGGGCGCGTTCATGAGCACGGTCGCCCCGGACGGGTCGGTCACCACGATCGGGTCGGCGACCGAGTCGATGATGAGGTCGAGCCGGTCGCGCTCCGCCCGGACGTCGGCCTCCGCCACCCGGAGGCGCCGGTAGTTCTCCTCGATCTCCTCCGTGGCTCGCCGCAGGTCGGTGACGTTCCGCAGCACCGACACGATCCCGGAGCCCTCCTTCGCGTCGGTGGCCACGGTGTTGAGCATCTCGAAGACGAGGTCGGTCCCCTCGATGGGGTCGACCAGGACCACCTCACGGCGCCGGCCCAGCGCTTCGGGGATCGCGGTCTGGGCGAGGGCAGACGAGAAGAACATGTTGTTCAGGGCCACCGCCCGCCGGCGGCCCTCGCTCTCGTCGTCGCGGGTGGCCAGGAGCTTCTGGGCCTGGCTGTTGGCCATCAGCAGCCGTCCCTCGTTGTCGGTGAGCAGGATGGGGTCGGGTACCGCGTCCAGGAGCATGCGCTCGCGGCGGAGGAGCCGGTCGCTCTCGGTGAGCGCGCGCTGGCGGGTCAGCCGGACGAGGCGGTGGCCGAGGAGGTCGGCTACCCAGCGGACGTCACGGGTCAGCTCGCTGGTGACCGGCGCACTGATCAGGAGCCCGGCCGGCACGTCCTCGGCGGCGAACAGGCCATAGAGAGGCACCACCAGGACCCTCGTCCCCGACAGGGAGCGGGGGACGCCCGGCACGCTCCGGCTCAGCACCTTGGGCCGGCGTCCGTGGAGCACCGCCACGAGCGGGTGCTTCGGGTCCTCGATTTCGAAGGACAGCTCTTCGCGCGCCGCCGGGGGAAGGCCGAGCGACGCTATCGGCGCGAGGCGGTTCTCCTGCAGGTCCAGGCAGAGGCATGCCGCCTGCCGCGCCCCCGCCTGCTCCACCAGCCATTCCACCGACCGCTGGCCGCATTCCCGAAGGTCCTCGCAACCCAGGAGGAACTCGGCCATCGCGAGCCGAGACTCCAGGATCGCGGTGGTCGGCGCCCTCGGCGTCTCCCGGGCGGGCAGCGGCACGGTCAGGGTCCGGGCCACGGGCGTCAGCCGCGCGTCGCCGCCGCTCTGTTGGTCCGGCTCTTCCTGCGCTCGGTGGCGAGCTGGGCGCGCAAGGCGGCATTTTCGGCGAGCAGCGCCTCCTGGCGCGCCGGTTCGATCGCGGGCTTGGAGACCGGGGCGACCTGCCCGACCGCCTCGGAGTACTTGAGGTAGGTGTCGATGGAGGCCACCACCACCCGGGCCTCCACCGTGATCAGGTCGATGCCCACGAGGGACACGCGGACCCAGGCGTCGATGACGATGCCCTTGTCGAGGACCCGATCGAGGACGTCGATGAGGCTGGTCCCGCCTTGCGCTCTTTCAACCGGCATCGCTCCTGCTCCTCCCTTCGGGGTTGCCTACCGCGTCCTGCCCTTGAGCGCCTTGGCCCTCGGCGTCGGCGAGGCCCCGGAGATCGAGGCCAGCCGCCGCTCGAGCTGGCGGACCTGTCGGCGCAGGGCTTCGTTCTCCGCGGAGAGCCGCTGCTTGCCGGGGGCGAGGTGATGGTCGTACTTCCACCAGTCCAGGCCGATCTCCTGGGCCTTGTCGAGGGAGCAGACGATGAGGCGGATGCGGATCGTGAGGAGCTCCACCTCCGCCAGCGAGATCTTGACGTCCCCGGCGATGAGCAGGCCCTTGTCCAGGACCCGGTCGAGCACGTCGACCAGGCCGGTGGAGCGGGGACGCTCGAGGGGAAGGTCTCTCATCGGGTGGCCGCTCCCTTTTGTGTCGGTCTTGTAGCGCCGGAGGAGTCACTCTCCCTGACATCGCCACGCGCCGAGGCGACAATCCTCCCCGACGCAGGCAAAGCTGACATTGCTTTCGCCGAATCACCATACGTTGACCGGCCAGGGGCGTCAAGTGCGACGCGGGACAGTGCGACGCGGGACAGGCTGCGGCCGGGCTCCGCGACCCTTCGGTGCCCCTGATGCGTTCCCGAGCGGGGTATATGTCGAGAAGCAGCCGATGGCAATGTGAGTTCAACCACAGCCGGTCAGATGTGGTCGATGGACACCGGACGGCCGTACAGGAAACCCTGGGCATGGGTGAAGCCGACGCGGGTGACCACCGCCGCCTCGGCCGGAGTGGCGACACCCTCGGCGATGGTTTCTACCAGGAGCTCGCGTGCGGCCGCCACCAGCGAGGCGAGCAGCCTCTGCTTGGCCGGCGGGGCCTGGTCGATGCCGGAGACGAACCGCCGGTCGAACTTGAGGAAGTTGGGCGGCGCCTCGGCCAGCTCGATGAGCCGGGCCTGGCCGGCGCCGAAGTCGTCGTAGGCCAGGCCCACGTCCACCTTCGAGAGCCGTGCCCTCAGCTCTTGGATCGCTCCGGGAAGGCCGAGGGCGCTCTCGTGGATCTCCAGCGCCAGCCGGAGGTGGGGAGCCATCGCCCGCAGCTCCTCGAGGGACTCGGCCAGGCCGGCCTGCTCCAGCTCTGCGGGATGGGTGTTCAGGAAGAGGGTGGGCAGGTCCTTCCGGGGGCGCACCAGCTCCACCGTCTTGCGGCGGAACAGCCGGCTCAACTGCGGCGCGACGCCCAGGCTCTCCGCGATCCGGAACAGCGCGATGGGGTCCTCCGGGAGCCCGGGATGGAGTCCTCGGCCGAGAGCCTCGTAGCCGGCCACTTCCCCTCCCGGGAACCGCACGATGGGCTGGAAGACGATCGCCACCCGGCCGTCGCGCATCAGCTCCTTGAGCTCGCGCGTCCCGGCGACGAAGTGGTGCGGGAGGACGGGGTTCCCGAAGGCCACGGTGGCGTGGCCGTCCTGCGGGTCCGGCGTCGTGTCGTCACGTTCCTCGCGGCCGACCCGGAACTCGAAATCGGCGAAGTGCAGCACGTCGCCGTCGCGGACGGGTGCCTCCTGGATGCGGCTCCGGTTCACGAACGTGCCGTTGGTGCTGCCCAGGTCGCGCAACTGCAGCGCCCCGCCCTCCTCACGGATCTCGGCGTGGGCCTTCGAGACCAGCTGCGAGGGCAGGACGAGGTCCAGGCCGGGCAGGCGGCCGATGCGGAAGGGGAGCGGCCGGATCGGCATGCGCCGGAGCTGCCTGCCGTCGTCCATGAGGCTCTCCAGGAACCACTCGACCCGCCGGTCCGCCCGCCGGGGGCTTTCGCCCTCGCTGCAGGGAGAACCCTGGGAGGAGGGCGGTGGCTCCGCCGTCCGCGGCCCTTCCTCCGGGAGCGGGTACCCCTGGCTGAGCGGCGCCCTCAGCGTCTCGTCCGCGGGATCGATGCTGTCGAACGCCGGATCCGGAAGGGCGGGCTCCTCCTCCCGGTCCCGCCGTTTCCCGTCGGCGTCGTGGTGCGAACCCATCAGCCCCTCGGCCCGGTGTCGCGGTCCAGGTTACAGGTGACCGCCCTGGATGCCGACGGAGACCCCAGCGCCTTCTCCGGAAGCCCATTCTCAGGGCCGCTTCGAAGGCTGTCAACGACGGGCGGTTGCCCGCCCGCCGCTCATTCGGGCATGACCTCGAGCCGGACCGGGGCCGTGCCGGGGCCGATCAACCCCAGCGCTCTGCCGGCGGCCCTCGAGACGTCGATGATCCGGTCCCTGCGGCCGGGCCGGTCGTTGATGACGACCTCGACGCTGCGTCCGTTCTCGAGGTTGGTGACCCGGACTTGGGTGCCGAACGGGAGCGTCGCGTGGGCCGCGGTCCTGGCATCCTGGTCGAAGCGTTCGCCGCTGGCGGTCCTCTTGCCGTGGAATTTCGGTCCGTACCACGAGGCGATCCCTTCGAGAACCCGGGTCGGCGGCGCGGCGGGGGGCGCGACGTCCGGGGGGCGCCGGCCGGCGCACCCGCCGGCGAGCACCGCAGCCCCCAGCGCGACTGCCGCGAGGCCCCTCACGAGATCGTGTGCACCCGGAGCATGTTCGTGGCGCCGGCGGTGTGGCTCTGCCCCGCCAGCATCAGGATCGTGTCTCCCGGCCCGACCATGCCTCGGCGCTTCAGCAGCTCCTCGCCGCGCACGATCATCTCGTCGGTGGTGGCTGCGAACTCCGACTTGACCGGGACGACCCCCCACCACAGCGCCAGGCGGCGGAAGGTGTCTTCGTTGAAGGTGACGGCGGCGATGGGTGCCCGGGGACGGTACGAGGAGAGCAGCCGGGCGGTGGAGCCGGACTCGGTGAACGCCACGATCAGTTTGCAATCCAGCTCCTCGGCCACGGTGCTGGCGACCCTGGCCAGGCTGCGGGCCACCATGGAGGCGGCGCCGCCGGTGACGCGCGCGGGCGCGCGGAAGCTGCCGTAGTGCTCCTCGGTGTAGCGTGCGATGCGCGCCATGGTGGCGACCACCTCCACCGGGAACCGGCCGGCCGCCGTCTCGGCCGAGAGCATGACACCGTCGGTCCCGTCCAGGATCGCGTTGGCGACGTCCGACGCCTCGGCCCGGGTGGGACGGGGGTTCTCGATCATGCTCTCGAGCATCTGGGTGGCGGTGATCACCACCTTCCCGGCACCGTTGGCCATCTCGATGATGCGCTTCTGGAGCGTCGGCACCTCCTCGGTCGACAGCTCGACCCCCAGGTCGCCGCGGGCGACCATCACGCCGTCGGCGGCATCCAGGATCTGCGAAAGGTCGTCGACCGCCTCCCGCTTCTCGATCTTGGCGATCACCGGGGTCGTGGCTCCCATGGACCGGATCAGGGACCGGACCTCCTCGACGTCCGCGGCCTGGCGCACGAACGACAGCGCCACGTAATCGACCCCGTTCGTCACGCCGAAGGCGAGGTCGCGCCGGTCCTTGTCGGTGAGGGCGGGCGTCGAGAGCCGGACTCCGGGCAGGTTCATCCCCTTGTTGGGGCGGAGGAGGCCGCCGTGGACGATCTCGGCCGTCACCTCCTCGCCGGCCGCCGACAGGACCCGCAGCTCCAGGTTGCCGTCGTCGAGGAGGATCTTGTCGCCCGGGGCCACGTCGCGGGGGAGGGGATCGTAGGTCGTCGAGATGCGCTCCGGCGTCCCTTCGATGCTCTCGTCGGTCGTGATGGCGACGCGCTCCCCGCGCCTCAACTCCACCGGCCGGCCGTCGCGGAGCCTGCCCGTCCGGATCTTGGGCCCGGAGAGGTCCTGCAGGAGAGCGATGGGACGGTCCAGCTGGGCGGCGATGTCCCGGGCCGACTTCATCACATCGAGGTGCTCCAGATGCTCGCCGTGGGAGAAGTTGAGGCGCGCCACGTCCATCCCCGCGCGCGCGAGGTGCTCGAGCGTGACGCGCGAGCGGGAGGCGGGCCCGATGGTGGCCACGATCCGGGTGCGGCGCATGGAGTCTCGGCGCGCAGTATCGCGTGGCCGCCACGGCGGAGCAAGGGGGGCGTCGTTCGTCACCGCCCGACGGCCTTCGGCGAGCCGGGCCAGGGCGCTATGTCGCAGTCCAGTCCCGGGTTTTCTTGACACCCTGTTCGAGCGGACGGTATAGTGGCGGCCCTGTCGCCGTTGGTCAGCACATCGAGGTACGTTCGGTATCCAGGCTCCCGTTCGGGAGCGCGGCTTGGATCATGCTACCCCCTTACGTCCCCATACTGATCCTCGGCGGCGTCGCGGCCGGCTTCGCCGTCTTCACTCTCGTGGTCTCGCAGTTGCTGGGCCGGCCCCGGCCGAGCGCCGCGAAGAGCGCACCCTACGAGTGCGGCGTCCCCGCGGTCGGAACCGCGCGCGAGCGGTTCCCGGTCAAGTTCTACCTCGTCTGCATGATCTTCATCCTCCTCGACGTGGACGCCGCCTTCCTGTACCCGTGGGCGCTGATCTTCCGGGACCTGGGCCTGTTCGGGCTGGCCGAGATGGGCGTCTTCATCGCCCTCCTGGGCGGGGGGTTCGCCTACGCCTGGAAGGTGGGCGCTCTGGACTGGTGACGTGAGCGTCCAGTTCACCCCCGAGAACCAGGCCCGGTTCGAGGCGCTGCTGCCCCGCTACCCGGTGCAGCGCTCCGCGCTTCTCCCGGCCCTCCACCTGCTCCAGGACCAGGAGGGCCATATCTCACGCGAGGGGATCGAGTACGTCGCTTCGCTGTTCGGCCTCTCCCCCGCCCAGGTGGAGGACACGGCCAGCTATTACACGATGTATCGCTTCGCGCCCCAGGGTCGCCACCACCTCGAGGTGTGCACGAACCTCTCGTGCGCCCTCGCCGGGGCGGACGAGCTCGTCACCTCCGCCTGCCGCCGGCTCGGCGTGCGCGAGGGCGAGACGTCGGCGGACGGCGAATGGACCGTCCACCGCGTGGAGTGCCTGGCCGCCTGTGGGGGCGCGGTGGCGGTCCAGGTCGACGGCCGCTGGGTCGAGAACGCCCGCGAGGCCGACCTCGAGCGCATCCTCTCCGGCGAGCTGACCCACCGCCCCTTCGACTGGCCGCAGGGGCCCGGGGAAGCCATCCTGTTCGCGAACGTGTGGAAGGAGGACTCCGCCTCCCTGCGGACCTACGAGGCGGGAGGCGGCTACGCCCACCTCCGGAAGTACCTCTCGATGGTCCCGGAGGACATCGTCGAGGCGGTGAAGAAGTCGGGGCTGCGCGGCCGCGGGGGAGCGGGCTTCCCCACCGGGGTCAAGTGGAGCTTCCTTCCCAAGGAAGGGACCAAGCCCCGCTACCTCTGCGTCAACGCCGACGAGAGCGAGCCCGGCACGTACAAGGACCGGGTCATCATCGAGAAGGACCCACACCGCCTCATAGAGGCGACCGTGGTGTCGTGCCACGCCATTCGCAGCCAGCGGGCGTTCATCTACATCCGGGGCGAGTTCCACGAGGGCATCGAGATCCTGGAGAAGGCCCTGGCGGAGGCCTACGCCGCCGGCTACGTGGGCCGGAACATCCTGGGCACCGGCGTCGAGGTCGAGGTGGTCGTCCACGGCGGGGCGGGAGCCTACGAGTGCGGCGAGGAGACGGCGCTCCTGGAGAGCCTGGAGGGCAAGCGCGGCCAGCCGCGCATGCGGCCCCCGTTCCCGGCGGTGGTGGGCCTCTACAACTGCCCGACCATCATCAACAACGTGGAGACGCTCGCCTGCGTGCCGCTGATCCTCGAGCGGGGACCGGAGTGGTTCGCGGCCTACGGTACCGAGAAGAACGCCGGGACCAAGCTCTACTGCGTGAGCGGCCAGGTGCGGCGCCCGGGCACGTACGAGGCCCCGATGGGGCGCATCACCCTGCGGCAGCTGATCGAGGATCCTGCGTACGGGGGGGGGGTCGCCGAGGGGCGCACGTTGAGGGCCGTGGTGCCCGGCGGCTCCTCCACCCCGGTCCTGACCCCGTCCGAGATCGACGTCCCGATGGACTTCGACAGCCTGGCCCGCGCGGGCTCCATGCTCGGCTCCGCCGGGACGATAGTGATGGACGACACGACCTGCATGGTCTGGATGGCGCGGAAGCTGACGTACTTCTACAAGCACGAGTCGTGCGGCAAGTGTTCGCCCTGCCGCGAGGGGACCGGCTGGATGCTGCGGCTGCTGGACCGCATCGAGGAAGGAGAGGGCACCGAGCGCGACCTCGAGGTGCTGTGGAACGTCTGCGACGCCATCGGGGGCAAGACCCTGTGCCCCTTCGGCGACGCCGCCATCGCGCCGCCCCAGTCCACCCTGAAGAAGTTCCGCGACGAGTACGAGTACCACGTCAGGGAGAAGCGGTGCTGGCGGCAGGTGGCCCGGACCTTCTGGGAAGCCAAGGCCCTGGCCGCGGTCGTCCGATGACCCCCCTCATGGAGGAGCTGCTCATCGCGGTCGTGAAGGTCCTCGTGATCTTCAGCGTGCTGCTCACCCTGTTCTCGTTGATGACCTACGCGGAGAGGCGGCTCCTGGCCTTCATGCAGTTCCGCCTGGGGCCCAATCGCACCGGGCCGTACGGGATCCTCCAGCCCGTGGCCGACGGCATCAAGCTGTTCTTCAAGGAAGAGGTGGTCCCGGAAGGGGCGAACCGCTGGATCTTCGTGGCCGCGCCGGGGGTGGCGCTGGTGACCGCCTTCCTCGCCATCGCGGTGGTGCCCTACGGCGGCCCGGTGACCGTGTTCGGGCGCGAGGTCTCGCTGCAGATCGCGGACCCGGACGTGGGCGTTCTCTTCATCTTCGCGGTCTCGTCGCTCGGCGTCTACGGGATCGTGATGGCGGGCTGGGCCGCGAACAACAAGTACGCGCTCATCGGGGGCCTGCGATCCGCGGCCCAGATGTTCTCGTACGAGCTGAGCCTCGGCCTGTCCTGGGTCGGCGTCATCCTCCTGGCCGGGTCCTTCCGCCTGCCGGACATAGTGGAGGCCCAGGCCGGCGGCTTCTGGCGCTGGAACTGGATCCAGCAGATCGTGGCGTTCCTGGTCTACACCGTGGCCGCCACCGCCGAGGTGAACCGGACCCCGTTCGACCTGCCCGAGGCGGAGACGGAGCTGGTGGCGGGCTTCCACACCGAGTACTCGTCCATGCGGTTCGCCCTCCTGCAGATGGCCGAGTACGTGAACATGATCACCGTGGCCGCGCTGGGGACGAACCTCTTCCTGGGGGGCTGGCTCGCACCCTTCACGTCGTTGCAGAGCCTCGGCGGGATCGACCTGGGGCTGCTCTGGTTCGCGGCCAAGATGCTGTCGGTGCTGTTCTTCTTCATCTGGCTGCGGGGCACGCTTCCGCGGTTCCGTTACGACCAGCTCATGCAGTTCGGGTGGAAGGTGCTGGTTCCGGTGGCCGTCCTGAACATCCTCGTCACCGCGGCGGTGGTCGTGCTGCTGGCCGGGAGCGAGCCGGAGGCGGAGCCGGTAGCGCCGACGGAGGTGGGGTTGCGCTCCCCCGTCCTCCTCGCCGGGCCGGCCGGAGCTCTCGGGTGATCGACGCCGTCCTCTTCTACGCTTTCGCCGCCCTTGCCCTGGGCTCGGCCCTGGTGGTGGTGGGGCAGCGCAACCCGCTCTACAGCGCGTTCGCCCTGATCGTGACCCTGGTCTCGCTCTCCGCGATCTTCGCCCTGCTCGGCTCGCCGTTCATCGCCGTGCTCCAGCTCGTGGTGTACGCGGGCGCGATCATGGTGCTGTTCCTTTTCGTCCTGATGCTCCTGAACGTGAAGCCGGAGGGAGACCCGCCCGCGGGCAAGGGAGTGCTCCGGACCGCCGCGTTCCTGCTCGTGGCGGTCCTGGTGGCGGAGGTGGGGACGGTCCTGTGGCGCGCCACCGCCCGTGTTCCGCCGGTGTTCGACGCCTCCCCCCGGCGGGTGGCCCACCTGCTGTTCTCCCCCCAGTACGTGTACGTGTTCGAGGCCACCTCGATCCTGATCCTGGCCGCCCTGGTGGGTGCGGTGGCGCTGGCCCGGAAGGAGACGTAGGTGGAGGCTCTGACGCACCATGCGCTTCTCTTGAGCCTCGCCCTCTTCGCGGTCGGTGTGGCGGGGGTGTTCCTCCGCCGGAACGTCATCACCGTCCTCATGTGCGTGGAGCTGATGCTGAACGCGGTCAACCTGGCCTTCGTCGCGTTCAGCCGCTCGCTGGGGACCCTCGACGGCCAGGTCCTCGTCTTCTTCGTCCTCACCGTGGCGGCGGCGGAGGCCGCGGTGGGGCTCGCCATCGTGATCGCGCTCCACCGGAACCGGGACACTCTGGACGTGGACGCCTTCAGTCTCTTGAAGGGATAGCGATGCCGGAAGCCATCCTGGAAGACCCGATCCTGAACGCGCTTCCGTTCATGGTGCTGCTCCTGCCGCTCCTGGGCTTCGTGGTGCTCGCCCTCTTCGGAGACGCGATACGGCGGGAGGGACGGTCGTTCGGGGCCTGCGTCCTGGCGTGTGTGACCGTCATCGTGTCGTTCGGGCTCGCCGCCTGGAGCGTCGTCCGCCTCTGGAGGCTGCTGCCGGGCCACGACGGCCTGCGCTTCGCCCAGCCCACCCTGGGCCGCGGCCTCGCCGACGGCCTGAGCTGGATCGACGTGGGCGGCCTGCGGATCCCGTTCAGCCTGCTCCTGGACCCGCTGTCGGCGGTGATGATCCTGGTGGTGACCGGCGTCGGGGCCATCATCCACGTCTACTCGCTCGGCTACATGGCCCACGACGAGGACCGGGTCCGCTACTTCTCCTACATGAATCTGTTCACCTTCTTCATGCTGCTCCTGGTCCTGGGCGGCAACCTGCCCCTCGTGTTCGTGGGTTGGGAGGGTGTCGGGCTCTGCTCGTACCTGCTGATCGGCTTCTGGTACCGGAAGAAGAGCGCTACGGACGCGGGGATGAAGGCCTTCGTGGTGAACCGGGTCGGCGACGCGGGGCTGATCCTGGGGATGGTGCTGGCGTTCCACGCCTTCGGGAGCCTGGACCTCGTGGACATAGCGTCCAACGCCGGCTCGCTGGCGCCGGAGGCCCTCGGCCAGGTCGGGGTGGTGACGCTGGTGTGCCTGCTGCTGTTCCTCGGCGCCTGCGGCAAGAGCGCGCAGATCCCCCTCCACGTGTGGCTGCCCGACGCGATGGAGGGGCCAACCCCGGTGTCGGCGCTGATCCACGCCGCCACCATGGTGACCGCCGGCGTCTACATGGTGGCCCGGCTGGCTCCGCTGTACTCCCGCTCGGCCACCGCGCTCGCGGTGGTGGCGATCGTGGGTGTGGTCACCGCGCTCATGGCCGCCACCATCGCCCTGGTCCAGACCGACGTGAAGAAGGTGCTCGCCTACTCCACGATCAGCCAGCTCGGCTACATGTTCCTGGCCTGCGGCGTCGGCGCTTTCGGCGTGGCGGTGTTCCACCTGTTCACCCACGCCTTCTTCAAGGCGCTCCTCTTCCTCGGCTCGGGCTCGGTGATCCACGCCCTCGGCGGCGAGCAGGACATGAGGAGGATGGGGGGGCTCAGGACCCGGATCCCGTGGACGTTCTGGACGTTCGTGGTGGGGACCGCGGCGATCGCGGGGATCCCGCCGCTGGCGGGGTTCTTCAGCAAGGACGAGATCCTGGAGGGGACGCTCCTGGCCGGCGAGCGGGGGTTGTTCGCGATCGGCCTGCTGACCGCCCTGCTCACGTCCTTCTACATGGCCCGCCTGCTCTTCCTGACGTTCTTCGGCCGCTTCCGCGGTGACCACGAGACCGAGCACCACATCCACGAGTCGCCCTGGAGCATGCTCGCGCCCCTGGCCGTCCTGGCGGTGGGGGCGGCGGTCACCGGGTTCGTGGAGATCCCGGCGATCGTCGCACCGGCGTTCCGCTTCCCCCACGTCGAGGCCCTTCACGTGGCGTGGCTCCCCTACGCGGCGACGCTGGTGGCCGTGGCCGGCATCGCCGCCGCGGGGTACCTCTACCTCCTCTACACCGATCTCCCCGGCCGGATCGCAGCCTCGCTGCGGCCCCTGGAGCGGCTGCTGCAGGCCCGCTACGGCTTCGACGAGGCCTACGGCTGGCTGGTCCGCCACGTCGTGGTGGGAGGGAGCCAGTCGCTCCTGTGGAAGGGAGCGGACGTGGCGCTCATCGACGGCGCGGTGAACGGCGCGGGCACCCTGACGCTCGCGGTGGCGCGGATGGTGCGAACAGCGCAGACCGGGTTCGTCCGCGGATACGTCCTCGTGATCCTGGGCGGGGCGGTCGCCGTCCTGGGATACCTGCTCTGGCGGCCATGACCGCGGCGGACCTCCTGCTCTACCTCGCGTACCCGGTGAGGGCGGCGTTCGCCCTCGTCGACGGTCGGGTCGCGTTGCCGCTGCTCGGCCTCCTCCAGTCGTTCCTCCCGAGCCTCCTGCTGGGGTCGTGCGCAGGGGCGGCGCTGGCCGTCGCCCTGACGCCGCGCCGGTCGGTCCGGCTCCAGAAGCTCCTCGGCCTGGGCGCGAGCCTCCTGGTGTTCCTGCTCTCCCTCCTCCTGGTGCGCGGGTTCCGGCCGGTGCCGGGGATGCAGTTCACCGAGGAGCGGGACTGGCTGCCCGCCTACGGGATCTCCTACCACGTCGGTGTCGACGGGCTGAGCCTCTGGCTCGTGATCCTGACGACGTTCCTCACCCCGCTCGCGCTCCTGGGCTCCTGGACGTCCATCGGCGAGCGCGTCCGCGAGTTCAACGTCTTCGTGCTCCTGCTCGAGGCCGGGATGCTGGGCGTCTTCTTCGCCCTGGACCTGTTCCTCTTCTACGTGTTCTGGGAGGCGATGCTCATCCCGATGTACTTCCTGATCGGCATGTGGGGACACGAGCGGCGGATCTATGCGGCGGTGAAGTTCTTCCTCTACACGATGGCGGGCAGCCTGCTCATGCTGGTGGCGTTCCTCGTCCTCTACAGCGCCACGGGGGCGGTGTCGTTCGGCCTGCCGGCGCTGCTGGCCAGGCCGGTGGACCCGGGGCTGCAGGGCTGGCTGTTCGGAGCTTTCGCGCTGGCCTTCGCGATCAAGGTGCCGATGTGGCCGTTCCATACCTGGCTGCCCGACGCGCACGTGGAGGCCCCCACGGCGGGCTCGGTGATCCTGGCCGGCGTCCTGCTGAAGATGGGCGGCTACGGCTTCCTGCGCCTGGCCATCCCGCTGTTCCCCGACGCGGCCGCGCGCTACGCCCCCTGGATCGGCGTGCTCGCCGTCATCGGGATCGTCTACGGCGCCCTCGTCTCGCTGGTCCAGCCCGACCTGAAGAAGCTCGTGGCGTACTCCTCCGTGTCCCACCTCGGGTTCGTCATGCTGGGGATCGCATCGTTCACCACCACCTCGGTGGTGGGCTCGGTATACCAGATGCTGAACCACGGGATCTCGACCGGGGCGCTCTTCTTCATGGTGGGCATGCTCTACGACCGGCGGCACACCCGCGCCATCGCGGAGTTCGGCGGCCTGAAGACCGCGATGCCGCGGTTCTCGGCGGTGTTCCTCCTGATCTGCCTCTCCTCCATCGCCGTCCCCGGATTCAACGGCTTCGTCGGGGAGTTCCTGATCCTGCTCGGCTCGTGGCGTTTCAGCCCCGCCCTCGTCGTCGTGGCCACCGCGGGCGTGGTCCTCGCCGCCGCCTACGTCCTGTGGATGGTCCAGCGGGTCCTGTACGGCGAGGTCGCCCCACGGAACTCCGCGCTGCCCGACCTGAGCGCCCGCGAGGCCTGGGTGGTCGTCCCTCTCGCCGCCCTGGCGATCCTCATGGGCGTCGCCAGCCCGGCGTTCACCCGGATGATCGAGCCGTCGGTGGACGCGCTCGTGCGCGACGTCCGCCATCGGTCGGCCGCTTCCTCGGCGATCGACGGCACCGTCGCGCGCGTGGAGCAGGCGCCACGATGATCCCGATCGACCTCAGGCCGGCCGTCCCGGCGCTGATCGTCGCCGTGACCGGGCTGGTGGTGCTGCTGGCCCAGGCGTTCACGTCGCGGGGCAAGGCCTCGCCCTCCGCCGCCCTGTCCCTGACCGGCCTGGCGGGCGCGCTGGCCGCGGTCGGGCTCATCGCGGCCGGGCGCGGCCGTGGCGCGGTCATGGGAGGCAGCCTGGCCGCGGACGACTACGCGCTCTTCTTCCACGTGCTCATCCTCGCGATCGGCGTGCTCGTCGTGCTCCTCTCCCCGGCCTACCTCCGGGCTACCGGGACCGACCGCGGGGAGTACTACGCCCTGATCCTGTTCTCCATGGTGGGGATGCTGGGGCTGGTGTCGGCGCTCGAGCTGGTCTCGCTGTTCGTCGCCCTGGAGATCATGTCCGTGGCGGTGTACGCCCTGGCAGGGCTCGATCGCGCGAGGCTGGAGAGCCAGGAGTCGGCGCTCAAGTACTTCGTCACCGGCGCGTTCTCCTCGGCGTTCTTCCTCTACGGGGTGGCCCTGCTCTACGGAGCGACCGGGAGCACGTCGCTGGGCGGGATCGCTGCGGCGTTCTCGCGCAGCCCCGACGGCGGCGGGATGCTCGCCATACTCGGGACGGGGTTCCTCCTGGTGGGCTTCGGCTTCAAGGTGGCGAGCGTCCCCTTCCACATGTGGGTCCCGGACGTATACGAGGGCGCTCCGACGACCGTCACCGCGTTCATGTCCGCGGGCGTCAAGGCCGCCGCGTTCGGCGGCTTCCTGCGCGTCTTCCTGGATGGCCTGAAGCAGCTTGCCCCGGACTGGCAGCCGGCGGTGGCGGCGCTGGCGGTGGTCACGATGGTCGGCGGGAACCTGGCCGCCCTCCCCCAGACCAACCTCAAGAGGATGCTCGCGTACTCGTCGGTCGCCCACGCCGGCTACCTGCTGGCTGCGCTCGTGGCCGTCCCGCGGGTGGCTGCGGAGGCGGTGCTCTTCTACCTGGTGGCCTACGCGGCCGTCAACCTCGGCGGGTTCGGGACGATCGCCGCCCTTACCCGCGGCGGCCGCGAGCCCCTGGCCCTCTCCGACGTCGCGGGCCTCGCGGACCGCCGGCCCGCGCTGGCCGCCGCCCTGGCGCTGTTCCTCGTCTCGCTGACCGGCGTCCCCGTGTCGGCGGGCTTCGTAGGGAAGTTCTACCTCTTCAGCGCGGCGGTGAGCGCCGGCGACCTGGGGACGTTCCTCGCCGTGGTGGGGGTCCTGACCAGCGTCGTCTCGGCGTACTACTACCTCAGGATCGTGGTCGCCATGTACATGGAAGAGCCCGCGGGCGAGGACACCTGGTCGCCGGTCGGGCCCGGTCCCCGGCTGGCGCTGGCCGTCTGCACCCTGGTGGTCCTTGGCCTGGGCGTGTATCCCGGCCCCGTGCTCGCATTGGCCCGCCTCGCCGCGCTCTCCCTGCAGCCTTGACGCCGTCCGGCGCGCCGGCCTGCCGCCCCGAGGGTCGAGGGTCCGTACCGCCTTGCCGTCCGGGCCCGGTCGATGCCCTTCGCGCGCGCTTTCGCGATCGAGGCCCCTCACGCGCACCGCCCGACGCTAGACTGGTGTAGGGGAGCGGGCACAATGGATCTCGTAGAGAACCGGTCGAGCCCGAGAAGAAGCACCCCGGTCCGCGGATAGACGTGGCGGCCGGTCGGGCCCGGGCGGTCATCGCCCTCGTGCTGGTCCTCGCCGCCGGCGTCGCCGCGCGGCTGCGCAGCGGCGCTCCGGACGCCGCGCCAGCCTACGACCTCGTGTTCCGCGAGGCCCGGGTAGTGGACGGGACGGGGGGACCCTCCTACGTGGCCTCGGTCGCCGTCCAGGACGGACGGATAGCCGCGGTGGGACCCCTCGATGCCCAAGGAGCCCGGCGCGTCGTCGAAGCCGCCGGCCTGGTGGTCGCGCCGGGTTTCGTGGACGTTCACACCCACGCCGAGGAAGGCATCCGCCTCCGGCCCGGCGCGGACAACCTGTTGCTGGACGGAGTCACCTCCATCGTCACCGGGAACTGCGGCAGCTCCGAGCTGGACCTGGGGGAGTTCTTCCGGGAGCTGCGCGCCTCGGGGACCTCGGTCAACGTCGCGAGCCTGGTGGGACACAACCGGCTGCGCCGGGAGGTGATGGGGACGGACTCCCGCGACCCCACTCCGGAAGAGATGGCCCGCATGGAGGCGCTGGTGGAGTCGGCCATGCGCGACGGCGCCCTCGGCCTGTCCAGCGGCCTCGTCTACGTCCCGGGCACCTACGCCGAGACGCCGGAGCTGATCGCGCTGGCGAGGGCGGCCGGCCGGCACGGCGGGGTGTACGCATCCCACATCCGCGACGAGGGCGACCGGGTGGCGCCGGCGGTCGAGGAGGCGCTGCGGGTGGGGCGCGAGGCGGGCGTGCGCGTGCAGATCTCGCACTTCAAGGTGACGAGCAAGCGACACTGGGGCGAAAGTGCCCGCACCCTCGCCCTCGTGGAGCAGGCGCGGGACCAGGGACTGGACGTGGCGGTCGACCAGTATCCCTACACCGCATCCAGCACGAACCTGGGAGTCCTCCTGCCCTCGTGGGCCCTGTCGGGTCCGCCGGGCGAGCTGTCGCGCCGCCTGCGGAGGCCGGCCGTGCGCCGCCGCATCGCCGCGGAGATGAGGCGGACGATCCAGGGCCGGAACGGCCATGAAGGCCTGGACTACGCGGTGGTGGCGCGCTGCTCCTGGGACGACTCCCTCGAGGGCCTGAGCGTCTCCGAGGTGAACCGCGCCTGGGGGCGGCGGGAAGGCCTGGACCGGGAGATCCAGACGGTCCTGGACATGGCGGGCCGGGGCGGCGCGCAAATGGTCTATCACTCGATGGACGAGGGCGACCTCGTGCGCATCGCGGGGTTCCCGCACACCATGTTCGCCTCCGACGCAGGAATCCTGGAGCCCGGCCGCGGCCGGCCCCACCCGCGCGCCTACGGCACGCACGCCCGCGTGCTGGGCCGCTACGTGCGGGACAAGGGCGTGCTCACGCTCGAGGAAGCGGTCCGTCGGATGACGTCACTGCCCGCCGGCCAGTTCGGGCTCGGGGCTCGGGGGCGCTTGGTCCCGGGCTTCCGGGCGGACCTGGTGGTCTTCGACGCCGCGAAGGTGGTGGACCGCGCGACGTTCGAGAGCCCCCACGCCCACCCGGAGGGCATCCGCTACGTCGTGGTCGGCGGGGAGGTCGTGGCCGAGGACGGCCGGCACACCGGGGCGCGGCCGGGAGTCGTGCTGCGGGGACCGGGATTCAATCCAGCAGCTCGCTGAGCATCCGCGGATCGACCGCGACGCCATGGAGGTACGTCCCCCAGTGGACGTGCGGGCGGAGGGCCATCCCCGAGTCCCCCGAGACGGCGACCGGGGCCCGCGCCTCGACCGCGTCTCCGACCCCCACCTCGACCCGCCCGAGGTGGAACAGGACGCTGACGATCCCCTGTCCGTGGTCGAGGACCAGGGTGTTGCCGGAGAGGGCATGCGTGGCGGCGAGCACGACCGTTCCCGCCGCCGGAGCCTGGACGATCGTCCCCGGCGGCACCGGGTAGTCGAGGCCGCGGTGGTACTCGCCGTAGACACCGTCCATTCCGGCCTCGACCGGCGAGCCGCCCTCGTAGGTCGTCGGGGAGCCGAAGGTGTCGGACGGCGTCGCGTCGACGGGCGGCCGGAACGGGCCGTTCCAGCGCCTGTCGCGGGAGAAGGTCCGCAGCGCCGCGAGCAGCCGGCGGCTGTCCCGAGTCCGCTGGGGGAGCGCGAGCAGGAAACGCTTCTCCTCCGGGACGACGAGGCTCCGCGCCGAGAAGGCCCGCGGATCGATGGACAGGGGAACCGGGATCCGCTGGCGGCCGCGGCGGCCACGGATCTCGATTCCGAGGGTGGCCTTCCCGGGGACCGCGGTGGCCACGATGGGGACGTGGGCGCGGGGACCCTGGCGTGAGGGAAGGAAGGGGGCTCGGCGGCCGTCGAGGATCGCATAGCTCGTTCCGAGGGGCCGGCGCGAGCGGAGGTGGACCACCAGAGCCCCGCCCGGGACGGCGTGGGAGCGGTCCACCGAGATGGTCACGGACCCGACCTGCTTGTGGACGTCCTGGGCGAAGCCGGCAGGCGGCAGGACGAGGAAGACCAGCAGCCGCGCGAGCCGTGGCATCCCACGTTATGCCATCCCCGTCGGCTCGCCGCAAGGGACGCTGTCGACTAGCAATAGCCAAGGACACTTGAAATCTTGACGGCGGCAGCGGTCAGCTATCAGCGATCAGCGGTCAGCTTCTGGAAAAGGCCGGTGAGCATGCGCTTGACTTCGGTGGCCTGCTGCGCGAGCT
>Ga0268386_10000361_pt1 | contig 28225 bp, 27 predicted proteins | sample RVTome_15_FD_200260 | JGI IMG/M metagenome (GOLD analysis project Ga0268386, IMG submission 200260) | Soil microbial communities from uranium-contaminated site in the Upper Colorado River Basin, Wyoming, United States - RVT150D86... ... | reverse complement strand
GAAATGAGGGAAGCAGCGAGGGGTTGCGGAAGACAATTTCCGCGCACCCCCTTAAATTAAGGATCCTCTGATTAATCCCCACGCACTCGCGACGGTGGCCCGTTTCGTTCAGGGCGAGGCGCGACGACCGCTGTGTACTCTCAGTACACGAGGGAGGAGTAACGACGCCCTGGGCGGAACGGGCCCCGTCCCATTCAATGAATGGATTCAGTCCTTTATCGGGTTGTGCCTGTGATCGTCTGCCGCTGCGTTGCAGCCCGTGGACCTATTCGACATATGGCCTGCGGACTGCGCCTTGCTGCAGACGATCACAGGCACAACGCGAGCGTGTGGGGGTTAATCAGAGGATCCTTAACCCCTGACAGCTTCGATCCTGACCTTCACATCGTCGCCCTTCAGCGTGACTTTGTACGTTTTCAGGGCCTTCTGACTGCGCACGAAATTCAGCGCCTGGATCCCGGGCGGAAAGCAGGCCCACTCGATGACTTCCCCGGTGCGAACATCGAAACGTGCCCGGTGAAACGGGCACTGGATCTCGCAGCCGTCGACGATCCGGCCACGCACGAGCGGCGCGAACATGTGGGTGCAACTGGCCTGCGTCGCATGGAAGCCATCCTCGAGCCGATACAGAACCAGCCTCTGCCCGGCCACACTGAATGCTTTCTTGTCACCGACCTTCAAGTCGCTCTTGCGACAGATCGTATGCAGCGCCATGACTTCCCCTTTCTGTATCTGCCAGGCAGCCCCCTGTCGAACACGCGTGATTGCACGGTCCGTTCGCAGGCTGATGAAATTCGATCTCGACAGCCTGCTAAGCCAAGCCAGGGATGGCTTGGCGAAATCGACGACTTTCCAAGTCGTTGAGTTCAGGGGCAAGCGAAACCACGCTTTTCGTGCAGCCTAGCTGAAGCCGCGCTCGGGAGCGATCACTCGCGCTCGCGCGCCGCCGCCCGGCGTCGCGCCGGCTCGACCCCGGGCTGAAAGTCCTCGTCTGCCGCGACAATCACGGCCGGCAGGACCGCATAGCGCTCGACGAACACCGATGGCATGCGCACGGCCCGACCGGTCGTGAGATCGATCGACACATAATGGATCAGCGCCACGAGCAACGTCTCGCCATCCACACGCCGGCGCATCTGGAAACGACGGTCGATGCGCAGCCTGCCGTCGTTGCGCAGCAGCCAGGTCCCGACCTCGACGTCCTCGCCCTCGAATGCCGCACTCAGGTAATTGATCTGCGTCCGCCACACCGCCATGCCACGACCCAGTTCGCTACAAACCTGCGGTGGCAAGCCGAGGGCACTCGAATGCGACCAGGCGCACTCATCCAGCCAGCGCACGTACACCGCGTTATTCACATGGCCATAGCCGTCGATATGCTCGGGCAGCGCACGCCGCGTCACGATGTACGGCTCCGGCAGATCCCAGCTCATCGCAGCCGCGCATCCATGGAGCGCCCCTCGGTCGCAGCGGGCGCTTGTGTGCCACTCGGCGTCCCAGCCCCGCTCCGTTCGCGCACGATTGAGTCGACGACGGCGTCCTTGTGACTCCACAGCCTGCTCAGCCAAGCCTGGAATTCCTGACGGAAGGCGGGATCCTCGAGGTAGTCACCGGCGATGAGCCAGGGTTCGATCGGATGCTCCTCGACCCGCACGATGACGCGCTCGACACGGCCGGTACACAGGTCCCACAAACTTGGCGTAGCTGGCGTGTACACGATCGTCACATCGAGCAGTCGATGCAGAATGTCTCCCATCGCGGAGACCACGAAAGCCACGCCACCTGCCCGCGGCGGCAGCAGATGCCGATAGGGTGAAGCCCGATCGGCGTGCTTGGCCGCCGTGTACCGCGTGCCCTCGACGAAATTGATGATCGAGGTCGGGATGCGCCGAAACTTCTCGCAAGCACGTCGCGTCGTCGCAAGGTCACGACCGCGCAGGCTCGGATCCCGTTCGATCTGCCCGCGCGTGTAACGCTTCATGAAAGGCATATCCATCGCCCACCACGCGAGGCCGAGAAACGGCACCCAGACCAGCCGCTGCTTGATGAAGAACTTGAGAAACGGGATATGGCCGTTGAACACCGACTGCAGGATCAAAATGTCGGCCCACGAGCGGTGATTCGAGATCACGAGATACCACTCGTGCCGCTCGAGCGACTCGACACCGCGCACGTCCCAGACGATGGCTTGCGTCAGTCGCAGAATCCCCTGATTGCAGCTGACCCAGAGCTCACCGAACCACGTCAACCAACGGCTCGTCACGCTGCGCCAGCCGGGGATCGGAACGATGAGCTTCAGAACGGCAACCAGAAAGATCGGCACGAACCAGAGCACGACGTTCACGGTCAGCAGCATGATCGTGAGCACGCCCTTGAGGTTCGCCAGCATCTGTGCTCCGATCGCCCGCCATTGATGCGTTCGCCATTCTAACCTCGGTCCGGCCACGACATGGAAAGCGGATCCAGGCCCGACGAGGAACGACGCTGCCGTTCAATCGCCGGATGTGCCCCGGGACTCCTGGCCGCGCCGATGCCGGCTGGCTTGGACTAACAGGCGGTTGAATCGGATTTCAACAGCCCCTGACGGAGAGGTGGACCGAGCGTGTGGCTCGACGTGCTGCGATTCCTGCTGGGTCTTGTGGCCCTGATCCTCGGCGCGGAGTCGCTCGTCCGCGGCGCGTCGCGCCTGGCGATTTCGTTCGGCGTGTCGCCATTGGTCGTCGGACTCACGATCGTTGCGTTCGGAACCAGCTCTCCGGAGATCGCCGTATCCGTCGGCGCCGCACTCGATGGCAAGACCGACCTTGCGGTCGGCAACGTCGTCGGGAGCAACATCTTCAACGTGCTGTTCATTCTCGGCGCGTCCGCGCTGGTCACCCCCCTCGTCGTGCACTCGCAATTGGTGCGACAGGAAGTACCGATCATGATCGGCGCAGCAGTGATTCTGCTGGTCATGGTACTGGACGGCCGCCTCGCACGGTATGAAGCGCTGCTTCTTGCGACACTGGCGGTGACCTACACGGTTTACCTGATCGTGCAATCCCGCCGTGAGTCCGACGCGGTCAATGCGGAATTTGCGAGCGCCTCTGGCAGCGGCGGTCGCTGGATGACGAAGACGCCCGCCCAGATCCTGCTGATCATTGTCGGGCTCGCCATGCTGGTCGCAGGCTCGCATTGGCTCGTGTCGGCGTCGGTCGCGTTCGCGCAGGCGCTCGGTGTCAGCGACGTCGTGATCGGACTGACGATCGTGGCGGCGGGCACCTCGATGCCGGAGGTCGCGACTTCGTTGACGGCGGCGCTTCGCGGTGAGCGCGATATCGCGGTCGGCAACGTCGTCGGCAGCAATACGTTCAACGTGCTCGGCTGTCTCGGACTCGCTGGCGTCGTAGCGCCGGAGGGCTTGCCGGTGCCTCCATCGGTGTTGAACTTCGACCTGTGGGTGATGATCGCGGTCGCCCTCACATGCGTACCCGTATTCGCAAGTGGCCGGGAGATCGCCCGCTGGGAAGGCGCCGTGCTGTTTGCGTACTACTTCGCGTACGCCGGTTACCTCGTGCTCGACGCGCGGGGCCACGATGCGCTCGATGAGTATTCTGCGGCCATGATGAGCTTCGTGCTGCCGCTCACGATCGTGGCAATCGTGGCCGCGTATGTGCGCACGCCGCGCGCGAGACCACGCGAGTAGCAGGGGTCAGTGAAGAAGTCGGTCCGTGGCCCCTTTTTCAAGAACCTCAGATTCAGCCTGGCCGCGAAATGAATGACGGGGAGAGTCGTCACCCCCATCATCAACTCGGTATCGCCGATTTGCGCCCTTGCGTGATCCCGCAGCGCGCGCGAAGCTGCGTGCGCCGTAGTGGAAGTCAATCAGAGGATCGCCAGGTGACATTGGAACTCGACCCGATCGAAGCCCGCGTGATCGGTTGCCTGATCGAAAAGCAGATCACGACGCCCGACCAGTATCCGCTCTCGCTCAATGCGCTGACGAACGCTTGCAATCAGAAGAGCAACCGCGATCCGGTGCTCGATCTCGACGATGCGGCAGTACAGAGCGCCGTCGACCGTCTGGCGACGAAACACCTCGTGCTCGAGCGATCGGGCTTCGGCAGTCGGGTACCGAAATATCAGCACCGTTTCTGCAATACGGGTTTCGGGTCGCTCGAATTCTCGCCGCAGGAAGTCGCCATCCTGTGCGAATTGCTGCTGCGCGGGCCGCAGACGCCAGGCGAATTGCGCAGTCGTGCGAGTCGGCTGGCGCCGCTCAAGGATGTCACCGAAGTCGAGGCGGCGCTCGAGCGGCTCGCCCAACGCGAAGACGGGCCGTACGTTGCCCGCCTGGCGCGCGAGCCCGGCAAGCGCGAGTCGCGTTACATGCAGCTCTTCAGCGGCGACCCACCCGCCGCCGCGCCGCAGGAGGCAGCCACGGTGACCACATCCGCTGCATCCCCGAGGAGCGATATCGAGCACCGGCTCGCGGCCCTCGAGGCTGAGATCGCAACGCTGCGGCAGGAGATCACCGACCTCAGATTGAAACTGGGAGAATGACTGTGCGAGTTGAGTTATCAATGATCAGCGAGAACCTGTACAGGAGCGCCTCGCCTGCAACCTACCCACTGCAACCTGCGAGCTGCTACCTGCGGGGTGCCAGATACTCCACCGCCAGATGCAGCAGCGCGCGCATCCCGACGCCGAGACTCGCTTCGTCCAGATAGAACTCGGGTGAGTGGTTCGAAGGAGCCGCCTCCGGATCGACTCCAGGGGGCGTGACCCCCACCCAGAAGTACAGGCTCGGCACACGATTTGCGTACACGGCGAAGTCCTCGGCCGTCGTCTGCAGTCCGATCTCGCGGACGTTTTCGGCCCCGGCGACGCGTCGCAACGTCGGCAGCATGCGCTCGGTCAAAGCAGGGTCATTGCGTGTGACCGGATTCGGATCATCACCGAGCTCGAGCGTCGCCGTGGCGCCGCTCGCCTCGGCGGTCCGCGTCACCGTGCGCTCGATACGCTCGATGATGGCTTCGCGCATGTCCGCATCGAACGTCCGCAACGTGCCGTGCATTTCGACCGAGTCCGGGATGATGTTGGCGCGCACGCCCCCGTCGATCTTGCCGATCGTAATGACGACCGGCAGATGCGAGATGTCGGTCTGCCTGCTGACCACCATCTGCAGGCCACTGATGATCTGCGCGGCGGCTGCAATCGGATCGATGCCGCCCCACGGCCGTGAGCCGTGCGTCTGACGACCCGTTACGACGATCCGCAGCCGGTCCGACCCGGCCATGAACGGTCCCTTGCGATAACCGATCACGCCGACGGGCAGGTCCGAGAACAGATGCAGGCCGAATGCCGCCTCGGGCCGCACGATCTCGAACAGACCTTCCTCGAGCATCAGGCTCGCCCCACCCCGCTCGCCGGCCGGCGCTCCTTCTTCGGCCGGCTGGAAAATGAACAGCACCGTGCCTGGCAGCGAGTTGCGGCGCTGCGCGAGCACTTCGGCGACGCCGAGCAGAATCGCCATGTGCCCGTCGTGGCCGCAGGCATGCATCACACCGACCGTCTCACCCTGGTACTCGCCGATGGCCGTCGACTTGAAGGGCACGTCGACGCGTTCGGTCACCGGCAACGCATCCATGTCGGCGCGCAGCGCGATCACAGGGCCCGGGCGGCCGCCCCGCAGCACTCCGGCCACGCCGGTATGGGCAATGCCGGAATGCACTTCGAGGTCGAGGGACCGCAGATACTGCGCGATGCGTTCAGCCGTTTTGAACTCGCGATTACTGAGCTCGGGATGCTCGTGAAAGTGGCGACGCCACTCGATCACACGCCTATCGAGTGAGGCGGCAGCCGCCTCCAACTCGCGACCATCGAGCGGCTCGCCGATCGCGGGTTCAACGCCGGGAAGGCACGCACATGCTGCGAACAACCAACTGCGCCGCGAGTCCCTCGAGAGAAGACCAGCCCCAAACCGCCCGAGCCTCACTGGAACAGGACCAGTCGAGAGCGGCGTTCGAGAACGATGCGCTCGATGCGCTTCTCGCCTGCACTATCCGTCACGATCAGGTGCATCGTCAGTTGGTTCGCATCGTGCGTCAGCGTCAGACCATCGAATTGAAAGCGACCGGTATCGAACCGCAGCAGTTCGAAGTCCGCGGACTCCTTCGTTTCTTCCCACGCATCGAAGTCGGGACCGAAATGTTTCACTCGCAGCGTGACCCGGCCCTCCTGATCGATCAGCGTCATCAGCTCGCGCAGCACGACCTTGTCCTCCTTCACGAGGCGGAACATGCCCTGCATCTCCTTGCCGGCCGGCCCGACCCAGACTTCCTCGACCTCGCCGTCGAACCCGGCGCCGCGCCATTGCCCGACCAGCCATTCGAACGATGCGAGACTCGTACGCGCCACCTCGTTGACGTCGTCACGACTGAGCACCTCGACCTGATCCTGGGCATGCGCGAGCGAGCTGACCGCCGCGCCCACGCAAGTCACGAGGAGTCCCGCGATCGCCGATCGGGCCATCATCATCGTCAGTAACCTCGCTCTATGTCGACCACGGACAAAAGCGGCTCGCCCGCTGCGTAGCGAGCGAGATTCTCGCGCACGATCAGCCAGCGATCCTCGCGTCCGGTATCGATCGACGCAGAGACGTGCGGCGTAATGATCAGATTGCTCGCGCTCCACAGCGGGTGTCCCTCCGGCAAGGGTTCCGGGTCGGTCACGTCGAGTCCGGCACCCGACAATCGACCGTCAGCGAGGGCATCCGTCAAAGCCGCCGTCTTCACACTCGCGCCGCGACCGACGTTGATGAAGTACGCGCCTCGCTTCACCGTATCGAAGAACTGCGCGTCGAACAGCCCCGTCGTTGCGGGTGTCAGCGGCGCGGTGTTCACGACGACGTCGGCACGCGTGGCGAGCTCGCCGAGCTCTTCCGGCAACCCGACGTAACTGACGTAGGGAGGGCCTTTGCGGCTGCTCGCCCGCGTGGCGATCACGTTCATCCCGAACGCATGCCCGAGGCGTGCGACCTCCGAGCCGATTCCGCCGAGCCCGACCACCAGCAGCGTCTTGTGGCGCAGTGTCAGCATCCGTTCCCGGTCGACCGCACCCGGATGCCATGCACCCTTGCGCTGTGCGGCGAGATAGTCGTCGATGCCCCGTGTGAGCGCGAGCAGCATTGCGAACACGTGTTCGGCCATCACGGGACCGGCGACCCGCTGCATGTTCGTGAGCAGAATGTCGCGTTCCCTCAGAGCCTCGATGGCGACGCAGCTCTCGACGCCGGCCGACATCACCTGGATCCAGCGCAATTCGTTCCCCGCGGCAACGATTTCGGGGGTACAGAAGCCGAGCACAGCGTCGGCGCCAGGCGCCGCGGCCAGCGCTTCGGCGGGACTCTGCACCCCGATGATTTCGAGGCCGGGAGCTGCTTCTCTCAGCCAGTCGACGCGCGCAGGGGTGTCCACGCGCGCAACGACACGACCGGGCGGTCGCCATCGGGGATGCTCGCGGCTCGCGACCGGTGCGACCTCGAGGCCGAGATCCGCGACGAGATCGTCCGCTCGCGGCGCACCCGACGTGTCATCTGCCTGGACCGCCGCCGAGCCCATCAGGAAGGTCGTCAGCGCCATCCAGGCAATCCATCGCGCACAGGTCATCGGTGTCGATCTCGTGGCAGTCGCGGAAGCTCCACGTGATACCGTTCGTCCCGCACTCATGCAAGTCCCGCGGGACAAACCCGAGCCGACTGAACGCGGTGATCCACAAAGACGCCCCATGGCTGCTGCTGCCGCTCGCGCCGTTGATGCTGTTGCAGGCCATCGCTGTGAAGCGGCGCGCGCAACGACTGCCGCCGGCCCGCGGTTGCGAAGGTCGCTGTGGGGAGGGCAGCGTATTGTGGCGGCTGGTCGGGCTCGGCGATTCGACGATCGCCGGAATCGGTGTGACGGATCACACGCAGTCGGTGGTTGGGCGGACGGCGGCGCAGATGCACGCAGCCCGCGGCGAGACGATCGAGTGGCAGGCTCGAGGATTCTCCGGGCTGAAGCTGCAGGACGTCTGCACCCGGTTGGCACCGAGCGCACCGCCCGCGGAGATTTACCTCGTTTCCGCAGGTGTCAACGATGCTGTGGCCGGCACCGCCCCTGAGGCGTTCGCTAACGATCTGCAGGCGCTTGCCGCTCGGCTGCGCGAGCGAGCACCGGGCTGCCGGATCGTGTTCGCGGGCATCCCGCCGCTCGCAAGCTTTCCCGCGTTGCCCTGGCCGCTCTCTGCGTATCTCGACCGGCGCGGGCGGGCCCTGCAGGCGGCCGCGAGATCTGTCGCGGTTCGCGCGAACGAGATCGCCTGCCACGACTTCCCTGCCCGACTCGAGGCGGGCGACTTTGCGAGCGACGGCTTTCATCCCGGACCGAGCGGCTGCGATGCCTGGGCGCGCGAGCTCGTCACGCTGTTGACATGATCCTCGAGCCGTGCGGGTGTGCTCAATCGGGCTGGGCACCCTGCGCGATCCACGTGCGAAGCCTGTCGATCTCGGCCTGGCTCGGTTGCGGAGCGTCCCCGTGCGGCATCCGGATCGACGGATCAACGCGCCCTTCGACGAGCATCATCAGCGCACTCGTGCGGGGATCGCCCGGCAATACGACCGGGCCGAACCGGGTGCCCTTCATGACGTCGTCATAGCTGCCGAGCGCGAGACCGCTCGCCTCATGACCGGGCTGCCCTGGCTTATGGCACGGCACGCAGTACTGGTCGAAGATCGGCTTGACGTCGGCGTAGGTCACGGGCGGCCCCTCGCGCGCACACGCTGCGAGCATCAAGAGCGACAGCCATGCAACCAGACTGCAACGATGCGACACGGCGTTCATGGCAGCACTCCCGGAAGTGGCGAAGACCTCGCCACGTTCGCGCCGCACGGGCGTGCGTACAAGTCGGTGATTTACGGGGGCGGGGTGCCTGCAAGCAGCGGTCAGCCGGAACGGGCGCGCAATGGCGCGCTCTGACCTCCAGCCTACAGCCTAGGAATCTGTCGGACTGGGGTCCGACAGATTCCTTATGCAAAACCGCCCGCACAAAATGAAACGAGATAAGGAACAAGAACCAGGATTTCTTGCGGATTCATGTCAATTCTCGGGCGGTTTTGCCAATAGTCAGCAGCCTGTCGGTCCGTTAAGTCCGACAGGCTGCTGAGCCCACAGTCTTCTGTTCAACCCAGGTCCCTGATCGCCCGCAGCACGTCCCGGCGGCTGATCTGGCCGACGAGCCGGGTGCCATCCATTACTGGAAAGCGTCGCCGGCCGGTCTCGATGAACCGGCGTGCGACGTCCGCGATCGGCGTATCCGCTTCGATCGTGTCGACGCTGCGGCTCATGTACTGACCCACGGGGCCAGCGCGCTCGCCGTAATAGCCGGCTTCAAGCGCAACACCCAGACAATCCTTCTCGGACAGGAGACCGACGAGATTGCCAGTGCCATCGACGACCGGAGCCCCGGATATCCCGTGCTCGACGAGCACGCTGATCGCATCCATGACGTCTGTATCGGGCGAGAACGTCACGACGTCGCGCACCATGTAATTGCGGGCCCGGATCGTGCGCATCATGTCACCGTCCTCCTCGCTTCCCGCCTGTCGAGCTCACGCTGCTTGCGCGGGCAGGGTCGCTCGCAGACGCAGGGCTCGGTCGTGACTCTCCGCAATCCGCCACAACTGCCGCGCAGCGGCTCGCGGCCGAGCAGCACCCCGAGCGCGAGCCCGGCGACGGCCAGTAAGAAAACCAGGAATGCCGCGATGAATGCCGCCACGTTCATGACCTCCGGTCGACGCGCAGTCGCTCGAATGCGGGTGTCGACCATTCAACCAGCTCGGCGCCGTCCCGTACGAGAAACAGCGCAACGAGATGCTGCGCCTCGACGAACGCACGGCCCTCCGTCGGGCCGAGGATCGCGAGGACCGTCGCGAGACCGTCAGCGAGCATGGCCGACTCGCTGACGACCGCGACCGCCGCGAGCGCATGCTCGACCGGACGCGCAGTGCGCGGGTCGAGCGTGTGCGAATAACGGCGACCCTCCGCTTCGAAGTACTGGCGGTAGTCACCGGACGTGGCGATGGCACGGTCGTCGAGCTCGATTACCGTATATGCCTCGCGTGGCCCTTCGCTCGGCCGCTCCACGGCCACGCGCCATCTGAGTCCCGCGCCATTTCGGCCTCGGGCGCGCAACTCGCCGCCGACGTCCACCAGATAATCGACGATACCGACGGCTTCGAGTTCCATCGCGATCCGATCGACGGCATAGCCGGGCGCGATCGCGTTCAGGTCGACCTCGAGAGTCGGCTGTGCCTTGCGCAGCGCCGGCGGATCGAGCCGCACCTCGAGCCGGCCGAATCCGACGCTCGCGCGTGCCGCAGCGAGCTCCGCCTCGCCGGGGATGGTATCGCGCAAGCCGTCGGGCCCGAAGCCCCACAGCGCGACGAGCGGCGCCACGGTCACATCGAACGCACCCTGCGTCAGCACGGACAATCGCTGCGCAGCGGCGATGACCTGTGCGAGCTCGACAGGGACCTCGAACCAGTCTCGCGACTCGTGCGCGTTGAACCGCGCAAGCACCGAATCGGCGCGATAGGTCGACATCTGCTCGTCGATCTGCGTGAGGACGCCGGCGATCCGTGCTTCGATTTCGTCGACGACGGCGGGCTCGGCCGAAACGACCTTGACCGTCCAGGTCGTCCCCATCGTCGCACCGGTCAGCACGCGCTCGCGAGGCCCCTGCGTGCAGGCGGCGATCAGGCAACCCAGCGTGCAGACGAGCAGGCCGAGCGCACGCACGCCCGCACGCATCGATCTGAGCCCTGCCTGCTCGTGCACGGCGCTCACCGTCAGCCGCCGAAATCATCGAGCAGGATGTTATCCCGCTCGACGCCGAGCGACTCGAGCATGCCGATCACGGCCGTCGTCATCATCGGCGGACCACACAGGTAGTACTCGCAATCTTCCGGCGCCGGGTGATTGCCCAGGTACTCGTCGAGCAGCACCCGATGGATGAAACCGCGGTAGCCGGTCCACTCGTCCTCGGGCTGCGGATCGGACAGCGCCACGTGCCACTCAAAATTCTCGTGCTCACGCACAAGCCGATCGAAGTCCTCGACGTAGAACATCTCGCGCCGGCTCCGCGCGCCGTACCAGAACGTCATCTTGCGACCGGATTTCAGCCGCTCGAGCTGGTCGAAAATGTGTGAGCGCATCGGCGCCATGCCGGCGCCGCCGCCGACGAATACCATTTCGGCGTCCGATTCCTTCGCGAAGAACTCGCCGAACGGCCCTGAGACGGTCAGCTGGTCGCCGGGCTTCAGGCTGAAAACGTACGAGGACATGATGCCGGGCGGCACGGACTCGTCCGCACCCGGCGGTGGCGTCGCAATGCGCACGTTCAGCATGATGATGCCGGTCTCGAGCGGAAAGTTCGCCATTGAGTACGCCCGTGACACCGGCTGCCTGCAGTGCGAGACGTAACGCCAGAGCCGATAGCGGTCCCACTCCGGGCGGAAGCGCTCTTCGACGTCGAAGTCGGCGTACTTGACCGTGTGCGGCGGACATTCGATCTGCACGTAGCCGCCCGCGCGGAAATCGAGCTTCTCGCCCGGCGGTAACTCGAGCACGAGCTCCCTGATGAACGTCGCGACGTTGCGATTCGAGCGCACCGTGCACTCGAACTTGCGCACGCCGAAGACCTCCCGCGGGACCTCGATCTTGAGCGGCTGCTTCACCGTGACCTGGCAGGCGAGCCGCGCACCCTCGCGAGCCTGACGTTTGGTGATGTGAGTCTGCTCGGTCGGCAGAATCGCCCCGCCGCCCTCCAGGATCTTGACCCGGCACTGACCGCAGGTCCCTCCTCCGCCGCAGGCGGACGAGACGAACAGCCCCGATTCTCCGAGCGCACCGAGCAGCTTCACTCCGACCCGGGTCGTCAACTCGCGCTCGCCATTGACGAGGATCGGCACTTCGCCGCTCGCAACGAGCCGCGCGCGTGCGATCAGGATCACGAACACGAGGACCAGCACGATCGCGGTGAACAGCGCAACGCCGAGCATGATCTGCGTCATCTGTGCCGCACCGGACGATCGACCCGCGGGTGGATCGCGCTCACAGCTGGATCCCTGAGAACGACATGAAAGCCATTGCCATCAGCCCGGCAGTAATGAACGTGATACCGAGCCCCTGCAGTCCGTCCGGCACGTCGCTGTACTTCAGCTTTTCGCGAATGCCCGCGAGCAGCACGAGCGCCAGCGCCCAGCCAGCGCCCGTAGCAACGCCGTACACCACGCTCTCGCCGAAGGCATATTCGCGCTCCACCATGAACAGCGAGCCGCCGAGGATTGCGCAATTCACGGTGATCAGCGGCAGGAAGATGCCGAGCGCGGTGTAGAGCGCAGGTACGTAACGATCGAGCACCATCTCGAGAATCTGCACGAGGGCCGCGATCACGCCGATGTAGGTGACGAGACCGAGGAACGACAGATCCACCTCGGACAAGCCCGCCCACGCGAGCGCCCCGTCGCGCAGCAGGTACTGGTAGATCAGGTTGTTGAGGGGCACCGTGATGCCCTGCACGACGATGACGGCCAGACCGAGACCGAGCGCGATCGACACCCGCTTCGAGATCGCGAGGAACGTGCACATGCCGAGAAAGAACGCGAGCGCGAGATTCTCGACGAAGATCGCCCGGATCGCGAGATTCACATAGTCCTGCACGACCCGCTCCTCACGCCGTCTCGGTCCGGTGGACGACCTGAATGCGCAGCTCCGGCCGCTCGACCTGCTCGGGCTTCCAGGCACGTGCGCCCCAGATGATCAGCCCGATCAGGAAGAAGGCACTCGGGGCGAGCGCCATCAGACCGTTCGACTGGTACCAGCCGCCCTCGGTCGCGAGCGGCAGGATCTGCACGCCCAACAGCGAACCCGCGCCGAGTAATTCGCGTACCGTGCCGACGATGATCAGGATCAGGCTGTAACCGAGCCCGTGCCCGAGTCCGTCGAGGAAACTGAGCCAGACGCCGTGCTTCATCGCGTAGCCTTCGGCACGGCCGAGCACGATGCAGTTCGTGATGATCAGGCCGACGAACACCGACAGCTGTCGACTGACTTCGGGCGCGAACGCCCGCAGGACCTGATCGACGACGATCACCAGTGAGGCGATGATCGTCATGTGCACGATGATCCGGATGCTGCCCGGAATATGGTGGCGGATCAGGCTGATCGCCGCACTCGCGAACGCGGTGACGAGCGTGAGCGCGAGTGCCATCGTCAGCGATGGCAGCAGGCGCGAAGTGACTGCAAGCGCCGAGCAGATGCCGAGGATCTGCAGCGTGATCGGGTTGTTGTCGATGATGGGCTCGAAGAGCGCCTTGCTTGCTTCACCGTTCAAATCGCGTCCTCCCCGCGTTCGCGCACGCGCGCGAGATAGGGGCCGAAGCCCTGCTCGCCCAGCCAATAGCGCACCAGTTGCTGGACACCGCGACTCGTCAGTGTTGCACCGGCGATCGCGTCGATATGACTCTGCTCATCGCCGGGTGCGGCCGCCTTCGCGATCTGCAGCAGCACCTCGCCTGCAGGATCCGCAGCCACCTTACCCGGCCACTGCGCGAGCCAGCGCGGATTGTCGATTTCGCCGCCGAGTCCCGGAGTTTCCTGGTGACTGTAGAACGTGATGCCCCGCAGGGTTCGCGCGTCACTCTCGAGTGCGACGTACGCATACATCGTCGACCACAGTCCGTAGCCATGCACGGGCAGTACGATCGTCTCGAGCGTCCCGCCCTGCTCGACCAGAAATACCGGCATTTCAGTCGGCCGGCGGTGAATCTTCGCGATGTCCTCGCCGGTCGATACGGCCACACTGCGATCCGGGTCGCGGGATGCGCGCCGGATGTCGAAAGCGAGCGGGTTGCCGGTATCGACATACTCGCCGCTGGACAGGTCGACCATGCGCGCATCGACCCGCTCGAACTGCTCCGGGATCGGCACCCCCTCCTCGTAGATTCCTGCCACTTCGAGGATCTGCTGCTGGCGGCGCAGCAGCGCATTGCGCTCCTGGATCGGCTTCAGCAGCACCGCGCCGGTCGAGACGAGCACCGAGCAGACGAGGCACAGCACCACGGCGACGAGCAGGATCTTGAGGGGACGGTCGTTCGACGGGACCGAGATTCCCCGCCCGGACGCCGTGCTAGGCGACGACACTGCGTTTCCTCCTGCGCCGGATGTTCGCCTGCACGACGGCATGATCGATCAGCGGGGCCACCATGTTGCCGAACAGGATCGCGAGCATGACCCCCTCGGGATAGGCCGGATTGAGCACCCGGATCAGCGCGACCATGAACCCGATCACCGCGCCGTAGATCAGCTTGCCGTTGCGCGTCATGCTGGCACTGACCGGATCGGTGGCCATGAACACGAGTCCGAACGCATAGCCGCCGAGGACGGCGTGCCAGTACCACGGCACGGCCATATAGAGGTCGTCGGGGCCGGCGAGAAAATTGAACCACCAGCACGTCGCGACGAGCCCGAGCAGCATGCCGAGCATGATCCGCCAGGAGGCGATCCGCGTGTACAGCAGGAAAGCCGCGCCGATCAGGCAGGCCGCCGTGGACACCTCCCCGAGCGAGCCTTCGATCGCGCCGAAGAAGGCATCGCTCCATTCGATGCCGGCAGCAGTGAGCGCGGGTACGCCTCCATCGGCGGCGACTGACAGCGCCGTCGCACCCGTGTAGCCGTCGACCGGTACCCACACCGCATCGCCGGACTGCGACGCCGGATACGCGAAATAAAGAAACGCGCGGCCCGTGAGTGCCGGATTCAGGAAGTTCTTGCCGGTGCCACCGAACACTTCCTTGCCGATCACGACGCCGAACGAGATACCGAGCGCGACCTGCCAGAGCGGCGTCGCGGCCGGCAGGGTCAGCGCGAACAGCATCGAGGTGACGAGGAAACCTTCGTTGATTTCATGATTGCGGACGGCCGCGAAGATCACTTCCCAGAAGCCGCCCACTGCAAGCGTGACGAAGTAGATCGGCAGGAAATAGAGCGCACCGTGCAGGAAGCACGCGAGCGGATTGTCCGGCTCGTAGCCGATCCCGAAAAGGTCGAGCGTCGCACCGCGCCAGCCCTGCGCCGAAGCGCGACCGAGCTCCTGGAGCGCGTCGTTCGCCTGGAACCCGACGTTCCACATCCCCACGATCGCCGCTGGCAGCACGGCGATCACGACGAACGTCATCACGCGCTTCAGGTCGATTGCATCGCGCACGTGCGGCGCGCTGACGGTCACGTCGGCGGGCGTGTACAGAAACGTATCGACCATCTCGTACAGCGCGGCAAAGCGCTCGAGCCTGCCGCCTTTGGCAAAGAGCGGCGCGATGCGGTCGAGATAGCTGCGCAGTGCCTGCATCAACCCTCCTTCTCGATGCGCTGCAGAGCGCTGCGCAGCACCGGGCCGTAATCGTACTTGCCGGGGCACACGAACGTGCAGAGCGCGAGATCCTCCTCGTCGAGCTCGAGGCAGCCGAGTGCCTGCGCTTCGTCGGTATCTCCGACCACGAGGGCCCTGAGCAGCTGCGTCGGCAGGATATCGAGCGGCATGACGCGCTCGTAGCTGCCGATCGGCACCATTGCGCGCGGACTGCCGTTATACGAGGTCGTCAGCGGAAACCTGCGGCCGCGCGTGACGCTGGAGATGAAGGCGTTCGTAGCCGAGAAGCGGTTACGGCCCGGCATGATCCAGCCGAGCAGATCGCGCTGCTTGCCTTCCGACAGCACCGTGACCTGGCTGTGGTATCGGCCGAGATAAGCCGCCCAGCTTGCGGCGCGATGCCCGGCGAGGACGGATCCGGCGATCACCCGGTGGTCGCCCGGTTGCAGCTCGCCGCGCAGCAGATCGTCGGTGCACGCTCCAGCGATCGTCGTGATCAGCCGCGGTTCGCGCACGACCGGCCCACCGAGCGCGATGATGCGCTCGCTCGACAATCGTCCCGTCGTGAACAAGCGCCCGATCGCGATCACGTCCTGATAGCCGATGTACCAGACCGTGCGAGCGCTGCCCACCGGCATCAGAAAGTGGATGTGCGTCCCCGGCAGCCCGGCCGGATGCGGCCCGCTGAATTCCGCACACTTCACGCGCGGATGCTCCGCCGCCGGGACGTCGGCGCCGACGGCGCGGCACAGAAAAAGAGGTCCGGCGGTCAGTCGGCTGAGCACGCGCTGACCGTCGAGGAACGCCTCACGCTCACGGGCAATCGCGACGACCGGGTCGGCCGCGAGCGGCTGCGTATCGATTGCGGTGATGAAAATCGCGGCGGGTGCCGAGCCGGGCCGCGGCACGCGGCTGAAGGGACGCGTACGCAGCGCAACCCACAGGCCACTCGAGAGCAACTCGCCCTCGACCTGCGCCCGGTCGAGCTCGTCGAGCGCTGCGCGCGAGTGCGACTCGAACACGATCTCGTCCGATCCGTCACGCCGTATCACGATCGAATTCAGCTCGCGGCGTGGGCCACGCTGCACCGCCTCGACGACCCCGGATACCGGGGAAGTGACCTGGAGCAGGGGTTCGTGCCGATCTCGGAAGAGCGGCTCGCCGCGCTTGACGCGTGCATCGGGCGCCGTCAGCAGCGTCGGCTTGATGCCGTGATAATCACTGCCAAGCAGACCGACCGTGCGGACCGCAGGACCGTCGTGCAGCGATTGTCGAGGCAGACCCGCGATCGGCACGTCGAGCCCGCGCTTCACTTTGATGTGCATGCGTAACTGCTGCATGACCCGCCGTCCGTTCGTGATCGCGGGATTCGCGGCGGACACCCCCCTGGCAAAGAGCGGCCATTGTGATACATCGAGACCGCACTGCACATAGCCACGGTCATCCGTGAAAACGCAGAGTTGCAATCGACGGCGTTTACAGAGAGATTCGGCAGCTTCGACGGCCGCGGCGCCCGCGGTCGATGGCAGGGGCTGCTAGTGCACAGGTCCGGCATCAGGGTCGCAGCAGGGGCCGGCACGAACTCCTTGCCGGACACTCGTGGCCGTCACTGGGCGGCTCGTCTCGATCTGCTGCAGAGTGCCACGGGGCTCGCGCTCGCGCTCTTCATGTGGGCGCACATGTTCTTCGTCGCATCGATCCTGTTCGGCAAGGACGCGATGTGGACCGTGACGCGGTTCTTCGAAGGCTATTTCTTCTTCGGTCGTTCCTACCCGATCCTCGTTTCGGGGGTCGCGGCGATCGTGATCCTGCTGCTCGTCGTGCATGCGGCGCTCGCGCTGCGCAAGTTCCCTGCGAGCTACGCGCAGTACGCCGCGTTTCGCAACCACACCCGGGCGATGCGCCACCCGGACACGACGCTCTGGCTGTGGCAGGTGTGGACAGGCTTCGCGCTGTTTTTCCTCGCTTCGGTCCATCTGTACACGATGCTGATGCGGCCCGACCGGATCGGTCCGTACGCCTCCGCAGATCGAGTCTGGAGCGAGTCTCTCTGGCCGCTGTATCTCGTGCTGCTCTTCGTCGTCGAGACCCACGCAGGGGTCGGTCTGTACCGGCTCGCGGTCAAATGGGGCTGGTTCGCCAGTGACAACGCCGAGATCACGCGTCGGCGCCTGGTCCGCGCGAAATGGGGTGTGACCGCTTTTCTGATCGTGCTCGGGCTCGCGACGCTGGCTGCATACGTGCGCATCGGCATCGAGCACGCGCCGCAGTACGGCGAGCGCTATACACCCGCTCGGTACCTCGCGGAACCTGAAGGGTGAAGATCGAGTACACCGATGTCCTCGTGATCGGCGGCGGTCTCGCCGGCCTGCGCGTCGCGATCGGTGCGCGCCGGCGCGGACTCGACGTCACCGTTCTGTCGCTCGTGCCCGCCAAGCGTTCCCATTCAGCGGCAGCGCAGGGCGGCATGCAGGCGAGCCTCGCGAACGTAATCCGCGGCCACGGCGACAATGAGGACGTGCACTTCGAGGATACCGTGCGTGGCAGCGACTGGGGCGCCGATCAACGTGTCGCAAGGATGTTCGTCCAGACGGCGCCGAAAGCCGTGCGCGAACTCGCCGCCTGGGGAGTGCCCTGGAGCCGGGTCCGACGCGGCGATCGCGAAGTCATCATCAACGGACAGAAAGTGACGTTGACCGAGCGCGATGCAGCGCACGGGCTCGTCGCACAACGTGATTTCGGTGGCACGAAGAAATGGCGCACCTGCTACGTCTCCGACGGCACCGGTCACGCGATGCTCTATGCCGTCAGCGATCAGGCGATCGCACACAGCATTCCGGTACTCGAGCGCCGCGAAGCGCTGGCGTTGATTCATGACGGCAGTCGTTGCCATGGCGCAGTCGTGCGCAATCTCGTGACCGGCGAGTTGAGTGCCTGGGTCGCCCGTGCTACGGCGATCGCGGGCGGCGGCGCGGGTCGCCTCTACCGCGTAACGACCAACGCCGTCATCTCGGAAGGCATACCGACGGCGATTGCACTCGAAACGGGAGTCGCTGCGCTCGGTAACATGGAAGCCGTGCAGTTCCATCCAACCGGGATTTTTCCCGCTGGCATTCTGGTTACTGAGGGGTGCCGGGGCGACGGTGGGCTGCTGCGCGACGTCGACGGCCACCGCTTCATGCCCGACTACGAGCCCGAAAAGAGGGAGCTCGCGTCGCGCGATGTCGTCTCGCGGCGCATGGAGGAGCACATTCGACGGGGCAAAGGCGTCACGTCGCGCTTCGGCGAGCATCTATGGCTCGACATTACGCTGCTCGGTCGGGCACACATCGAGCGCAACCTGCGCGAGGTCAAGGAGATCTGCCAGTACTTTCTCGGCGTCGACCCGGCCGAGAGCCCGATCCCAGTGCGGCCGGCGCAGCACTACACGATGGGCGGCATTCGCACTCGGCACGACGGCATGAGCCCGACACTTGCGGGACTGTTCGCTGCCGGCGAAGCCGCATGCTGGGATCTGCACGGATTCAATCGGCTCGGCGGCAACTCGGTCGCCGAAACGGTCGTCGCCGGCATGATCGTTGGCGAGACCATCGCGGATTACTGCGCCAGTACTGCCGGCGAGCTCGATGTATCGACCGGACTCGTGCGCGAGTTCCTGGCGCGCGACCAGGCCGCGCTCGATGCGCTGCTTTCCGGACGCGGCGCGGAGGACGCCAATGTACTCAAGGTCGAGATGCAGGAGATCATGACCTCTCACGTCGGGATCTTCCGCCGCGGCGAGGATCTCGAGCAGGCCGTTGAGCGGCTGCAGGACCTGTTGCGGCGCAGCCGCGCGATCCGCTTGTCGGCGCTCTCGCCCGCCTCGAATCCCGAGCTCGTGACCGCCTATCGCACGCGCAAGATGTTGAAGCTCGCGCTGTGCGTCGCGAGCGGTGCACTGGCGCGGACCGAGAGTCGTGGCGCTCATTATCGTGAAGACCATCCACGGCGCAACGATGCACAGTGGTTGAAGCGAACCCTCGCAACCTGGCGCCGTCCCGATGACACGCTGCCCGCACTCGACTACGAAGCCCTCGACGTACGGCAGATGGAACTGCCTCCCGGATGGCGCGGCTATGGCGCACGCGACTATGTCGATCATCCCGACACGGCCTCGCGCCTCGCCGAAGTGGAAGCCGTGAAGACGCGGCTCACCGGAGCGAGCCGGCACGAAGTGCAAGCGGCGCTGATGCCTTTCGATCAACTGCTGCCCGAGCGTTTCCGCGGCCGCAATGCGCGCATCGAGGAGCCGAGCTCATGACGGACGCGAAGGACATTGGCCCTGGAGGTGCCCGGCGCACGCTGGTTCTGCGTGTGCTGCGCCACGATCCTCACGATCCCGCCTCCGTGCCGCGGTGGGCAAGCTACGAGCTCGAGGAAGCCGACGGCATGACTTTGTTCATCGCTTTGTCGGAAATTCGCGAACGCCAGGATCCCTCGCTGCAGTTCGACTTCGTCTGCCGCGCCGGCATCTGCGGCAGTTGCGCGATGGTGATCAACGGCCGCCCCACCCTCGCGTGCCGCACACTGACGCAGGCGCTGCCGACCGAGATCACGCTGGCGCCTTTGCCTGGCTTCGAATTGATCGGCGATCTGTCGGTCGACACCGGGAAGTGGATGCGCGCGATGAGCGAACGCCTCGCAGCATGGCTGCACATGCGCGACAGTGAGCCTGACCTCGACCAGCTCGAAGAGCGGATGGATCCGGACCTCGCCGAGAGGATCTACGAGCTCGACCGGTGCATCGAGTGCGGCTGTTGCGTCGCCGGCTGCGGCACCGCGCAGATGCGTGAGCACTTCGTCGGCGCCGTCGGGCTCAACAAGATCGCGCGGTTTCGTCTCGATCCGCGCGACACCCGGACCGACGCTGCGTTTTACGAACTGGTCGGCTCCGACGATGGCGTATTCGGCTGCATGTCGCTGCTCGGGTGCCACGACGTCTGCCCGAAGAATCTGCCGCTGCAGACGCAGATCGCCTATCTGAGAAGGGCGATGGCGAAGCAAGGCTGGAGCTGACGCTCCAGGCGGGGTCGGGGGCTTGGGGCTGGAGGTGAGATGGGCTCGCACTGAGACTCGCGCTTCCCGAGAGGAGCCGACGAGCTGCCCCGACGCTCCTCCTCAAGTCCCCAGCCTCCAGCCCGCAGCCACGGCGCGCCCTTGCGAACCGCGCGCCGTCCTGTATAGTGCGCCGCAGCAAAGAAGGCTTTCGTCCGGACAGCCTGTCCATTTGCATCTCGAGCCGGCTTTGCAGGTCGCTCGGATGCCTTCCGTTCCCGCCTCACCGGACAGGGGGCTCGCCCCCGCAGGCTGGTCGAGAACCACTTCCATATGACTTTCGAATCCTTCGGGCTACGCCCCGAGTTGCTGCGTGCGCTCGCCGATCGCGGCTATACGACACCGACGCCCGTGCAGTCGCACGCGATTCCCGGTGTGCTCTCCGGTCGCGACATGCTTGCCGGCGCTCAGACGGGCACCGGCAAGACTGCGGCGTTCACGTTACCGATCCTCGACCGGCTGAGCCGTGCCGGCCGCGCAGCGCGGCCACGGGCGCTGGTGCTCGTACCTACGCGCGAGCTGGCCGCGCAGGTGGCCGAGAGCGTCCGCCATTACGGAACACACCTGCCGCTGCGCTCGGCCGTGATCTTCGGCGGCGTCGGCATGCAGCCGCAAATCGATGCGCTGCGGCGCGGTGTCGACATCGTCGTCGCCACTCCGGGTCGTCTGCTCGATCACGCGGGTCAACGCACGGTCGACCTCGGTGCGATCGAGGTCCTCGTGCTCGACGAAGCCGACCGCATGCTCGACATGGGTTTCATCCATGACATCAAGCGCGTCCTGAGACTGCTGCCCGCGCAGCGCCAGAACCTGCTGTTCTCGGCGACCTACTCCAACGAGATTCGCGAGCTCGCCCAGCGACTGCTGCACGACCCGCTCGAAGTCGAGGTGGCGCGTCGCAACGCGGCCGTGGACAGCGTCGAACAGCGAGTGTTCCGGATCGATAAGGACCGCAAACGCGCACTGCTGTCACACCTGATCCGTGAGGGTCAGTGGGCGCAGGTGCTGGTCTTCACGCGTACGAAGCACGGCGCGAACCGGCTCACGAAGCAGCTCGAAACCGACGGCATCGGTGCGGCGGCGATTCACGGCAACAAGAGTCAGACTGCGCGCACGCGGGCGCTCGCCGATTTCAAAGGCGGCCGCATCACGGCGCTCGTGGCCACCGAAGTCGCCGCCCGCGGGCTCGATATCAAGGAGTTGCCGTACGTCGTGAACTACGAGCTGCCGAACGTTCCCGAGGATTACGTTCACCGGATCGGGCGGACCGGCCGCGCAGGTGCGACCGGAAAGGCAGTCTCACTGGTTGCCAGCGACGAATCAGGCCTGTTGCGCGACATCGAGCGCGTGTTGGGCCGCCGCCTCGAAACCGTCGAGCTGCCGCTGATCAGTACGCCAGCGCTCGTACCGCAGCCTGCCGCGTCGCCCGGCCGCGTCGTCGCCGACCGACGTGTCGCGACGCCTCAGAGAGCAGCGCGAGGGAGGCGCGGCGCACCCCCGTCCCATGAGCGGGCCAGCTCATCGACGGAGCGTCTGCGTTCCCCCGTTCGTCGCGCGGGTCCCTGGCCACGTCGCAATGGGTCGCGACCCGGCAACGCCTGATCGAAGGCTCGCGCATCGGAACCGCGCGCTGCCGGTCCGCCAGCGGGCGGTATAGTAGCGGCCCACCCGGGATGACGCTGTCCGATGCACGATGTTACGCGGGCGTCTGTCGCCATACAGCGCAGCGATGCTCTGGTGCTCGAGCGCTCCGAGCTGACCGCAGCACTCGAGTCGCTCAGGCGGCACGCGACATCCGGTTGCCGGCGCCGTCGCGCTGGTGGCCGGCGAGGCGGGTGTGGGCTTGGCGAGACAGCCGCTTCCTGCGCACCGTGACACAAGACCGCGTGCTGCGTGGCAGCTGTGACAATCTGTTCACGCCTCGTCCACTCGGCCCGCTGAACGATATCGCGCGAACGCTGCGCGGTGAGTTGCTGCGGCAACCGATCGAGGAAGCCTCGCGGCCGGTGATCTTCGGCCCACTGCTCGACTCCCTCGCTGCCGCACCCGCGGTCGTCGTGATCGAGGATATCCACTGGGCCGACGACTGCCGAGCGCCGGCCGGGCGTCGCACCGTGGGCGACCGGCAAGCTCCTCTACTGGCTCGAGCTCGCGGCGACGAGCGGCCCGACGGCTTCGAACTCGCAGAGCCCTGGAAGCGGGTATGACCGACTGCCAGATCGCACGCAAGCTGCACCTCTCGATGAAGACCGTCGGCCACCACGTCTCGGCGATACTCGCGAAACTCGAAGTGGGCTCGCGCAACGAGGCGGCGGCACGAGCGCGCGAAATGAAACTGATCGGGGACTGAGCTTGGCGGGCCGGCCAGGGTGGCCGACGGCGTTTCGTTGACGTGTGCAGCCCTCGCCGCCGCGAGCTACCGCCGCGCTGTCAGTCCCTCTCCGGCACCTCGATCGCCCGCTGCTCGAGGACGTGGGCCGTGCGTTCATACATCTCGAGCGCCGCATCACGCGTCTTGGCGATCGAGACGAGTCCGACCTTGCCGTAGCCGGAGAGTGCACCGAGCAGGTGAAAAGCGGTGCCCTGCTGCCGCGTCTCGTCGTAGTGCAGGCGGTCCTCGACGGCGACGTCGATCAGATCCTCAGGCGTCAGACGCCGCAGCGCATCCTTCTGCAGTGTGTCCGTGGCCGCGTAGAAACGCAGCTGTCCGGTCGGCACACGAAAAAGTCCGGTGTCCTTTTCGTAACGACCCGAGGTCAGGTACTGGAGCATTTGCATCGTGTGAGTCGTGCCACCTTTGCGCAGGTTGATCTCGATCGCATAGTGCTGCCAGCGCTGTCCCGCTGGAACGGATACGAAGTCGACCCCGAATCGCCCGAGCACGCCGCGTCCACGCAGCACCTCACCGACACGCTCGCCGACCTCGTGCAGGTCGCGGGCGTAGGCGGTAGCTGCCGGAAAGGTGCTGCCGAGAAAGACCTGGCGGCTCGAACCACCGAGGACCTGGTCGTGAGTAGAAATGAGCTCCAGACCGCCGATAGGCGTGATCCGCATCTGCACTGACGGCGACCGCTTCTCGCCGTCGATCCAGGACTCGACGATCCCGCCCATCTCCTGCAGCTTGGGCTCGTAACGCTCCCAGCTTTCGCCCATCGCCGCGAACTCGAGACGCTTCGGCAGTTCGCGCCGCACCCAGGCTGCGAGGTCCGCTCCCTGCGGCGCCCCTGAATAACTGAAAACGGCATTGCCTTCGCCGCTGAAGCCCTCTTCGAGCTTGACCGCTGCCCGCTCGAGGCCCGGGTTGCGGCGCTTCAACTCGAGGAGAGCCGAGACGACGTCGCTCACATCGCGCAGGCGCTCGCAGCCGTCCGGCATCTCCACGCCGGCCTCGCGAAAGATTCGGCGGCTGCCACTCTTGCTCCCGAGTCCGGTGAGCCGCGGGTCGCAGGCATAGAGCGGTATCCCGAGCTGTACTGCGAGGGTGCGCTCACGATCCGTGGCATTGAAGCACGATAGATGCGCCGTCTGCGGATCGTCGATCGCTCGCCGGATGCGCGCAAGCAGGCGCGGACGCTCGAGAATCTTCTGCGTCAGCGTATCCGGTGAAGCATCGTGCGCGGTGAGCAGGACCAGCCGCCGACGGGCATGCGAGGCAGGTACGCCGGACAGCAGGTGCAGGTAGTAATCGACGATCACCGGATCGAGCGGCAGACTCGTGACGAAGACGACCCGTGTGTTCGGCATCCTGAGCAGCAGCAGCATGCTGAGCTGCCGCTCCTCGTAATGCAGTCCGCCACTGATCTTGGCGAGTACGTCCTGATCGAGACTCAACCCCGGCACGACGACCACGGTACGCGGCTCGCGGTCGTCGCTGAAGACGCGACGGAACAGCGCGGGCAATCGCGACTGCAGTTCGGCGAATCGACGCAGCTCGTCCTCGCTGCCGGGCTTGGGCGTTATCATCGTGCCTCGGGAATCCTTGTGCCGGGCGGCCACGTCGCCAGCCGGATGCTAGCGAGGCCTCCCGCGCGGCAGAGTCCGTAGAAGTCGGGGGACAGTGTAGGAGATCCGCACGCGCGACCGCGACGCATCGGCCGGTAGACTCGGACGACCGGCTTTGCACCCGCCACGAAGGAGCCGCTCTTGCCAGACACCGCCCCGCATTCACTGCACCAGCGACTGCCGCGTCCGATCGCGGCACTCGGCCCGCTGGCACTCGATCTGCACTGGACCTGGAACCATGCGGCCGACGACCTCTGGGAGCGCATCGAAGGTGCGATCTGGCGGCAGGCCGGCAATCCGCTGTTCGTGCTGCAGAACGCTTCGCTGCACAGGCTCGAAATGCTGGCGCAGGACGTCGCTTTTCGGCGCGACCTCGAAGCCGCAGTCAAGGCGCGGGAGGAGTATCTGGCGCGCCCCGACTGGTTCGCCGAGACGCACACCGGCGCGGCGCCGCTCAGGATCGCGTATTTCAGCATGGAATACGGACTGACCGATGCACTGCCTATCTACTCGGGCGGTCTCGGCATTCTGGCGGGTGACCACCTGAAGAGCGCCAGCGACCTTGGCGTACCGCTCGTCGCGATAGGGCTCCTGTACCGGGAGGGCTACTTCCGGCAGACGATCGATTCAAGTGGCGCTCAGCTCGAGCTGTACACACACAATGGCGCCGAAAATCTCCCGATCGAAGCCGTCCTCGCGAGCGATGGCGCACCGATGCGGATTGCGATCCAGTTGCCCGGCCGGCATCTGCGGCTCCGGATCTGGCGCGTGCTCGTCGGCCGCGTCGATCTGTACCTGCTCGACAGTGACGATCCGCTCAACAGCCCCGTCGATCGAGCGATCACGGGCAAGCTCTACGGGGGCGATCGCGAGACTCGCCTGGTGCAGGAGATCGTGCTCGGCATCGGCGGCTGGCGGGTGCTCGAAGCGCTCGGAATAGACATCGATGTCTGCCACCTGAACGAGGGCCACGCCGCGTTCGTGACGCTGGAGCGCGCCCACTGCTACGCGAAGCGCAAAGCGATTCCTTTCCTCGATGCGCTCTGGGCGACACGCGGCGGCAACGTGTTCACGACGCATACGCCGATCGAAGCGGCATTCGACACGTTCCCGCTCGCACTGCTCGCGAAATACGGCAGCGAATACGCAGCGGACCTCGGCATTCCCGCGGAGCAGCTGATCGCGTTAGGTCGCGCGAGCGGCACCAACGGCAATGCGCCTTTCAACATGGCCTACCTCGCGGCACGCACCTGCGCGCGACTGAATGGAGTGAGCGCCTTGCACGGCCAGGTGAGTCGCCGGATCTTCGCGCCCCTCTTCCCCCGCTGGCCCGAGAGCGAGATCCCGATCACGCACATCACGAACGGCGTGCACGTACCGAGCTGGGATTCGGCGTGGGCAGACGTCGTGTGGACCGAGGCGTGCGGCAAGGGTCGCTGGCTTCGTGATCCGGCTCTGCTCGCCGGCACGATCGAGCGCGTCACCGACGAATCCCTGTGGAGCTTTCGCGGCGACGAGCGCCGCGACCTCGTCGAATACGCGCGCCAGCGCCTCGGGCTGCACCTCGGCCATCGCGGCGCGAGCGCCGCCGAGATCGCGGCCGCCGAGGACTGGCTGGACCCGAACGTGCTGACGCTCGGGTTCGCCCGCCGCTTCACGGATTACAAGCGTCCGGAGTTGCTGCTGACGGATCCGGACAGGCTCGCGCGGCTGCTGACCGATCCGCAGCGTCCCGTGCAGTTGATCGTCGCCGGCAAGGCGCATCCGCATGACGAACGCGGCAGGGCCGCGGTGCGCCGGTGGGTGCAGTTCGCCGGTCGACCCGACGTGCGCGCACGTGTCGTGTTTCTCGAAGACTACGACATGACCCTCGCCGAGCAGCTCGTGCAGGGCGTGGACGTCTGGATCAATACGCCGCGTCGCCCATGGGAGGCTTGCGGCACGAGTGGCATGAAGATCCTGGTCAACGGCGGCTTGAATGTCTCGGTGCTCGATGGCTGGTGGGCGGAAGCTTTCGGTCACGACCTTGGCTGGGCGATTGCCGAACCGACGACCGGACCGATGGCCGATGCAGCCGTCGCCGGAGAGCTCTACCGACTGCTCGAGCAGGAAGTCGTACCCGAGTTCTATACGCGCGACGCCGCAGGCGTGCCGCGGCGCTGGGTGGCCCGGATCCGCGCCAGCATGTCGCAGCTCGCAGCCCGCTTCAGCAGCAATCGGATGCTGACCGAGTATGTTGAGCGCATGTATCTGCCTGCAGCGCAGGATTACCGGCTGCGCTGCCTCGACCAGGGTGAGCGCGCGCACGCGCTGCGCGAGTGGCTGCACACGCTGCGTCATCATTGGCACGAGATTCACTGGGGTCCGATTGACATCTCGCCGGCCGAGGAAGGCTGGTCGTTTGCCGTGCCGGTGTATCTCGGCGGCGTGCCGCCTGACGCCGTCGAGGTCCAGCTGTTTGCCGACGGCGGAGCGGAGGGTGCCGGCGAATGTCACGACCTGTCGCGCAGCTCGTCTCTCCCCGGCGCAACCGGCGGCTACCTTTACAGCGCCAGGCTCTGGACCTCCCGTCCCGCGACCGATTTCACGCCACGGATCATTCCCTTGCGTAGGCTCGCGAACGTTCCCGCCGAAGCCAGCTTCATCGCCTGGCACCAGGCAAGCTGAGGGATCGCCGGCCGCGAGAATGAGGGCACCGTGGGCGCCGCAGCGGCCGGTCTCAGCCGGCGGAGCGCGTCGCAGCAACCGGTCGGGAAGGATCGGGCCGCCAACCTCGGGGAGAGGCCTGAGCCTGCTCTCGCAAGTTCTTGATTCGATGAGATCGCTCGATTAACTGACGGGCTCCGGGAAATCGAGGAACTCGACCAGCCAACCCTTTTCAACAATGCGTCGCACGGCGGTAGTATGCGGACATGAACGCAATGAACCCGGACATCAATGCGCTCCGTGAGCGGCTCCAGGCGGAGCGCAGTCAGCTCGCGGAAACGGAAACGATCCGGCGCGACGCCGCGGACGCGGCCGATCCCGACCAGGACGGCGTGGGACGGACCTCGCGCGCGGATGCACTGCAGGACCAGGCGATGGCGCGCGCCACCCAGCTGCGCGCTGAACAGCGCATTCAGCGTATCGACGCGGCGCTGGCGCGCATCGAGAACGGCACCTACGGCGAGTGTGTCCGCTGCGGGGAACCCATCGACCCGCGTCGCCTCGATGCGGATCCCGCCGTGCCGCTGTGCCTCGTCTGCGCCGAGAAGACTGGAGCCACCGCGGGCTGACGTTCACGCAAAAAAATGTCCCGGTGACCGCCGTCGCGGGTTGGCAAGACCGCCGTTGGAGCTCCTGGACAGCCGTCAGGGCATGCGGATCTTCCCGCCGCCGGGGAGTCCGCCCGAACCGCCGGGACCGCCCCCAAGACTTGGCATGCCGCCCTGTGGCACCACGAGCTGTGAGGCCTGCTGACGGCGCATCTCCTGCAGCTGCTGCACGGTGCGCTCGACCGCTTCGGTCGCGGCCTGCGGAAAACGGGCGATCGCGTCCGCGAGCGTCGCGCCAGGGATATCGAAACTGATCGGCAGGGGGCCCATGTTCGTCATGATCTCGGCCTGTCCGACGAACAGCACCTGACGGCCGGCATCGTCGCTGCCATCACTTCTGACCGGGACCAGACGGCGGATCACGCCGACCT
>Ga0268386_10000360_pt1 | contig 28282 bp, 26 predicted proteins | sample RVTome_15_FD_200260 | JGI IMG/M metagenome (GOLD analysis project Ga0268386, IMG submission 200260) | Soil microbial communities from uranium-contaminated site in the Upper Colorado River Basin, Wyoming, United States - RVT150D86... ... | reverse complement strand
CGGTTCTGGCTCGAGCGCGACGGCGTGCGCTGGCGCGGCGGGGCGGGCGGCGAGCCGTGGCGTCCGGAGCTCGAGCGCGGCGTCGAGGTGAAGGGCGCGACGCTTACCATGCTTCAGGTGCGGCAGTCGAAAGACGGGTGGGAGGCACGGTGCGTGGTCGATGTTTGACCGTGTCGTGAAACGTAAACCCCTTAGCCACGGAAACACACGGAAACACACGGACGGTCATGAAAAGCTCCGCGGCCGACGTGGGGTTGTTATGCCGGGAATTTCCGTGTGATTCCGCGGTCAAGTGACTTCTAAGGCCTTTGACCACGGAAACACACGGAAGGCCACGGAACGCTTCGCGGCAGGTTTAAAATTATTCCGTGTATTTCCGTGTGATTCCGTGGCTAATAGGCTTTCGAGGTTCAGTGCGTTTTTGAAAGCACGGTGGTTCTGGCGATGGATCTGACTCGACTGAAGAGAATCGACGAGTGGTCGTGGACCGTGCCGCTCGCGCCGGGCGAGACCCGCAGCGAGGTCAAGCTCTACGGCAGCCGCGCGCTGCTCGAGACCATGGACAACAAGGTGCTCGAGCAGATTACCAACGTCGCGCGGCTCCCGGGCCTCGTCGGCCCGGCAATGACCATGCCCGATGCGCACTGGGGCTACGGGTTCCCGATCGGCGGAGTGGCCGCCTTCGACCCCGAGCAGGGCGGCATCATCTCGGCCGGCGGCGTGGGCTTCGACATCTCCTGCGGTATACGCTGCCTGCGCAGCAATCTCGAGTTGCCGCAGATCGTGGGCGTTCTCCCCTCGCTCGCGCGCGAGCTCTCGGAGAAGATCCCCGCCGGCATGGGCGAGGAGGGCGATCTCAAGCTGGGTCCCGCCGAGCTCGACAAGGTGCTGACCGGCGGGGCGCGCTGGGCAGTGAAACGCGGTTACGGCGTTCCCGAAGATCTCGAGTTCATCGAGGAGCGCGGCTGCATGGCCGGGCCTGTGCCCGGGAACGTCTCGGCGCTCGCCAAGAAGCGCCAGCGCGGCGAGATGGGCACGCTCGGATCGGGCAATCACTATCTCGAAGTGCAGGTCGTCGACCGCATCGACGACGTGGCGGCAGCGCAGGCGTACGGCCTGCACGAAGGCCAGATCATCGTCTCGATCCACTGCGGCTCGCGCGGCCTCGGGCACCAGATCGGAACCGAGTACCTGGTGAGCCTCGCCAAGGCGGCGAGCCGCCTGGGCATCACGCTGCCCGACCGCGAGCTCGCCTGCGCGCCGATCAATTCGCCCGAGGGCCAGCAATACATCGGCGCCATGAACGCGGCGATGAACGTCGCGCTCGCGAACCGCCAGATCCTCACGCATCTCACCCGCACGGCCTTCGCCCGCATCATCAAGGGCGCGAGCCTCGAGACGCTCTTCGACGTTTCGCACAATACGTGCAAGGCCGAGCGCCACCGCGTGAACGGACGGGAGCAGGTTCTCTACGTTCACCGCAAAGGCGCGACGCGAGCCTTCGGACCGGGGCACCCGGACCTGCCTGCGCGCTACCGCGAGATCGGGCAGCCGGTCGTCATCGGCGGGAGCATGGGCACCGGCTCCTACATCCTTGCCGGGACTGCCGAGAGCGAGCAGCGGGCATTTTCCTCCGCGAGCCACGGAGCGGGCCGCGCGATGAGCCGTCATCAGGCGCTCAAGCAGTGGCGCGGGCGCCAGCTGGTCGACGAGCTGGCGGCGAAAGGAATCCTGATTCGCACGCGCTCGATGCGCGGGGTCGCTGAAGAAGCGCCCGGGGCCTACAAGGACGTCGATCTCGTGGCCGAGGCGACCGAGCGGGCGGGCCTCGCGCGCCGGGTCGCGTTCCTGCGCCCGAAGGTCTGCGTCAAGGGTTGAGCCGAATGCCCCATCGGTCGCTGCCGGTGCCTTCCCACTTCGACCCCGGCAGGGTGAGCGAGGTGTGGAAGGTTCCCTATGAGGAGCGCGCCCGGGAAGCCTCGCAATGGGCGAAAAAGCACCGGCTTCGACCGGCCGCGGACGACAGCTTCAGGATCTGCCTCGTGGCGGTCGACGTGCAGAACACGTTCTGCATTCCCGGACACGAGCTCTACGTCGGCGGGCGTTCAGGCACCGGAGCGGTCGACGACAACCGGCGGCTATCCGAGTTCATCTATCGCAACATCGGCGTGATCACCGAGATCTGCCCGACGATGGACACGCATCAGGCGATGCAGATCTTCCACGCCGTCTATCTCGTGAACGACAAGGGCGAGCATCCGGCGCCTTTCACGCTCGTCACCGAAGAGGACGTGCGCAAGGGAACCTGGAAGTTCAACCCTGCGCTCGCTCACAGCCTCCATGTCGACCCGGATTACGGGCAGCGTCAGCTCCTGCACTACACGAGCGAGCTGAAGAGGAGCGGCAAGTACGACCTCACTGTGTGGCCGTATCACTCCATGCTGGGAGGAATCGGCCATGCCCTGGTGCCATCGGTCGAGGAAGCGATCTTCTTCCATGGCATGGCCCGCTACAGCCAGCCCGATTTCCACGTCAAGGGAGACAACCCCTTCACCGAGCATTATTCGGTGATCGGGCCCGAGGTGCTCGAGGGCCCGGAGCGGCAGCCCATAGCCCGGAAGAGCGAAAAGTTCTTCAGGAAGCTGCAGCAATTCGATGCCGTTCTCATCGCCGGACAGGCGAAGAGCCATTGCGTCGCCTGGACCATCGATGACCTGCTGCGGCAGGTGCTCGTGAGCGATCGCAGCCTGGCTGAAAAGGTCTATCTCCTCGAGGACTGCACGTCGCCCGTCGTCATCCCGGGCGTGATCGACTATACGGACCAGGCCGACGCTGCGTTCCGCCGGTTTGCGGACGCAGGCATGCGCGTCGTGCGCTCGACCAAACCGATCGGGACCTGGCCGGGCATCAGGCTCTGACGGCTGCCCGACTCTTCGCCGGCGCGCGCTGGTGCGCGCGGGGCCTGCGCCCCGGGAGGCGGTTCAGGCGGCCTCCACCACCCTGAATCTCGCGCCAACCACCGTCGCCAGGACGACGAGCGTGGTCGAGATCGCGATCATGATGATGCCGAGGGCGGAGAGCTTGCCCCACAGCCCATCCTCGGCGAAACGCAGAATCTGAACGGCCAGCACCTCGGTCCCCGGCCGCGAGAGGACGACGGAGAGCGTCAGCTCCCGCACGAACATGGTCGCCATCAGTATCCACGCCGACACAAGCCCTGGAACAAGCAGCGGCACGATGATCCGGCGCATCGTCGTCAGGTGGCCCGCGCCGCACACGAGGGACGATTCCTCGAGATGGGCGTGGACCTGGACGAAGGCGCTCGACAGCGGCCGGATGCCGTAGGGCATGTAGATGGCGATGTAGCCGATGAGGAGCGCCCAGATCGTCGCGTAAAGCGGGGTCTGCACAAAGAACCACATGAATCCCACGCCGACCACGATGCCCGGGAACGAGAAGGAGAGGTAGCTCAGCGACTCGAGGATTCCCGCGGCCCGGGTGCGGACCTTGACGATGACGTAGGCGACGAAAACGGACAGCACGACACCGAGCGTCGCGCCAACCACGCCCAGGAACACGCTGTTCTTGAGCGAAAGCACCGAGATGGGATCATCCAGCACGTCGATCCAGTGCCTCCAGCTCATGAGCGAGAAGGCGCGGGCGCTCGGCACCATGGAGTAGGGCACGAGCGACGTGTAGAACAGCACCGCGACCGGCAGCACGATCAGGATGACGGAGAGGAACCCGACCACCAGGAACATCGGGATTCGCGCGCCCTTCAGCTCGATCACCGCCGGGCGGAAGCCGCGGCTCGAGATGGTGACGTAGCGCTCGCTCTCCGCCGTGAGCGCCCGGTAGACGTAGATCAACGTGACTGACGTCGCGAGGACGCTCATGCCGACTGCCGCCGCCTTGCCGTAATCCGGCGCAAAGCCCTTGGCGATCAGATCGTAGAGATGGGTTGCGAGAACGTAGACGCGCCCCGGCATGCCGATCACGGAGGGCACGGCGAAGGAGGCGAGCCCGCGCACGACGCACAGGATGAAGGAGGCCAGGATCGCCGGCCGCAGCACGGGCAGGGTGATGCGCACGAGGGTGCGCCAGGTTTTCGCGCCGCTCACGCGGGAGGACTCCTCCAGCGCAACGTCGAAGGACGCCATGGCCGGGGCGATGATGAGATAGGCGATGGGAAGGTCGAGCAGGCCTTCCACGAGGATCATGCCCCACAGGGTGTAGATGTTGAACGGTGCGGCGTCCAGGCCGAACACCTGCTTCAGCGCCAGGTTGAGCGTCCCGTTGGAGGGATTGAGCAGCAGCGCCCAGCTCACCGAGAAGAGCACGTGCGGGATCATCATCGGGATGATCGAGATGACTTTGAACAGCCCCTTGAAGGGAATGTCGGTGCGGTTGTTGAGGTAGGCGAGGAAGAGCGCGAGCCCGGTGGCAAGCAGCGAAGAGCCCAGCACGAAGACGACCGTGTTGACGATGACGTCCGCGATGGCCGGGTCCGTGTAGACCTCCACGTACTTGGCCAGCGTGAACTTTCCGAACGCGGTAAGCCCCTCGGAGAAGCTGCCGAGAACGAGCATGACCACGGGGCACAGCGTGAGCACCCCGACGATGACGATGAGCGACCAGGTGAGGCGGCTGCGCGTCGGATCCATGCCGGGCGCGCTCTACGTCGAGACCAGCAGGCAGTGGGCCGGGTCCAGGCTGAAGCTGACCGGGTCGCCTTCCTTCAGCTCGAGGTCCGGATCGACCTTGGCGAGCAGGCGCTCGGTGCCCGCGCGGATCTCGACCTCGTAGGCCTCCCCCACGAAAACCAGCGATTCGACCTCGCCGCTCACCACGTTCGCGCCGCGCTCGGCCTCGCCCTTCACGATCCGGATGAACTCCGGCCGGAGGCAGAGCGTGGCCTGGGCTCCCACCGGGATGTCGCGGCGCTGGCAGGCGATGCGCCCCAGCCCTGATTCGACTACCGTGTGGCCGTCGTCCTGGGCGACCACCCTGGCCTTGACCAGATTGGCGCGCCCGATGAAGTCCGCGACGAACTCGTGGTCCGCGTTGAAATAGATCTTGGTGGGCGGGCCGACCTCCACGATCGCGCCGGCGCGCATGATCGCGATGGTGTCGGACAGCGCGAGCGCCTCGACGCGGTCGTGGGTGACGTACACGGCGGTGATCTTCAGCTTGCCGAGGAAGGCCTTCAGCTCCTTGCGCGTTTCTTCGCGCAGCTTCGCGTCGAGGTTGGATAGCGGCTCGTCGAAGAGAATCACCTTGGGCTCGGCGACGAGGGCCCGCGCCAGCGCAACGCGCTGCTGCTGGCCGCCGGAGAGCTTCGTCGCCGGCCGGTTCTCGAAGCCCTCCAGGCGCACGAACTGCAGCGTCCGCCCGACCTTCTCCCGGATGACGCTGCGCCGCATCTTGCGGACCTGCAAGGGATAGGCCACGTTGTCGAAGACCGTCATGTGCGGCCAGATGGCGTAGGTCTGGAATACCATCCCGAGCCCGCGCTCCTCGGGCGGCACAGCGATGTTCTTGTCCTTCGACCAGACCACCTCGCCGCCAATCGCGATCTCCCCGCGGTCGGGCGTCTCGAGGCCGACAATGCAGCGCAGGAGCGTCGTCTTGCCGCAGCCGCTCGGTCCGAGCAGCGTGAAGATCTCGTTCGCCGGTATCGTCAGCGTGACGTCGTCGAGGGCCTTGATGACCTTGCCCTCGGAGTAGTAGTGCTTGCTGACGCCCTCGATCCGGATTTCCATGATTGATCCGCGTCTGTCCGTGCGTAGCCGTTGTCACTTGTTCCTGATCCCGCTGCGGACTCTTGGGGCCGCAGACAGCCGACCGCCCGGCCTGGCGGGGCCGGGCGGTCGGCGAGAGTCCGGCTTGCGGCGCTATCGTACGTCGAAGATCTTCTTGAACTCGCTGCCCCACTTCTGGATTTCCGCGTCCGAGAGCTCGCGGATGGCGATCACCTTGGCCTGGCTGATGCCCTCGATGGGCGGGTAGATTCCCGGCGCAAGCACGTATTCGCCGACGTTTTTCGCCAGCATTTCCATCGACTTCCTCGAGAGCCAGTAGTCCACGAAGACCCGCGCAGCGTTGGGGTGGGGAGCCTTGGATGCCACGGCGATGGCCCGGGCCGTGCCCATCATCGGCTGCTCGACCCGCGCCCAGTCGAGCGGAGCCGGGGCCTTGGTGACGATATATTTCGGCATCGAAATGCCGATCGGCTTCTCGCCGCTTTCGATCGGCGCGGGCGTGGGGCCGAGGGACGCGACGAACATCGGCCGGTTGGCGGCGAGGCCCCTCAAGAACTTCATCCACTCGGCGTCGGTCTTGAAGACGTGCTCGCGCAGCCCGACCAGCCAGCCGATGGTCGTGGCGTGATTGGACGGGTTGGGCATGACGATCTTGTCCTTCCACCTGGGAAGGGTCAGATCCTCATAGCGCCTGGGCGCGTCGCCCTTCTTCACGAACTCCTTGTTGTAGATGATCGCGATGTACTCGATGCCGAAGAGCTGGATGTGGGGATCCTTCCGGGTCCAGTCCGGATATCCGGCGGCCGCCGGGGAACGGTACTGGGCCAGGATGCCCTTGTCCTTGAGAATGTCGAGCACCGGCAGCGGCGCCTGAACGACGTCGGCCATGAACTTGCCGGCTTCGAACTCGGTGATGGCCGTGGCGACGAACCGGGCGGTGGAGATCCGCGTGTACTCGCCTTTCACGCCGGTGTCCACGCCGAACGCCTTGATGATGGGCTCGACCGCGGTGATATTGGCGTAGAACGCGGCGCGGCCTTCCTTGCGGGCGGCGTCGAGGATGGATTTGTCTTCTGCGGTGGCCGGCAGGGCCGCGAGCAGGGCAGCGAGCGCAATGAGCAGCTTTTTCATGATCGTTCCCTCATGTCTGGCCCGGGCGGAACGTCCGCCCGGTATCTGCACAGGCTACCGGCGCGGGCAGCCGCTCGATTTGATTTAGATCAGCCTTGCACCACTCCGTGTGCGAAGCGGCGCGGCTCCGTCGAACGCCCAATCCGGACATCATTTCTTGCGGCTCGGGAACAGCACCGATGCCTGCCACATGTAGAACTTCACAGGTTCGGACGTGGCGATAACAGTGCCCGCTGAATCCAATACCTGCACTCGGAGCAGGTGCTCGCCCCGCTCAATGCCTTCCAGCACAAAGGAGGCCGCGCGCGCCGCGGGCCCGAAGGGCTTGCCGTCGAGCAGCGCCCGGATCGATCCGCCTGCCCCGAGAGGCTCTCCGCCGGTTATGGCGACGGTGACCGGCACCCGGCCGGTGTTGTCGTGGATCGTCTCCTCGTTCTGCGGGCTCGAGATCTTCACCGCGACTCCGGGCTGCTGCGCCGCCAGGTAGCCGGACGCAACCGCAGCCAGGAAGAGACAAACTGAACCCGCAAGCGCACGCGTATTCATTGCCTGGCCTCCCGGCGAACGGTGGCGCGGAAGGGATGCCCTCCCGCCCAGCGCTTCGCCTGCGCGATCGCGATCCTGATCGCGCGGCCCTCGTCATAACCCTCTTCCAGCAACGCGTTGGCGATAGCAATCGCCTTTCCCCGTACCGAGCCGGGCAGGTTCCGCATCGATACAGGGTAACGGGACTCGTTCCAGGGCATGTTGGCGCCTTTGCAGAATCAATTGAAGCGCCAGGCGAAGGAGGTCTCATTGATCTGGGTCAAACCGCTATCGGATAGCCGGCGGGGGCGAAGGCGGTCCTATCTGTTGATCTAGGTCAAGGAGCGCGGGGCGGCTGGACCTATGATTGATTTCAAGAGGCCTCGCAGACGCGAGAGTTGAGAGCTATGGGCGAAAATCCGAAAAGGAAGACATCATGACAACGATAGGCACAGTCTGCAGCCGGGCCGTGGTGTTCACCACGCGCGAGGCGACGGTGGCGGTCGCAGCAAAGCTCATGCGCGAGCATCACGTCGGAAGCATTGTGGTGGTGGAGCAGATGAACGGGGGTAAGCGGCTGCCGGTGGGGATCGTCACGGATCGCGACCTCGTGGTCGAAGTGCTCGCCCCGGGGCTCGATGCCGAGACCATCATGGTCGGGGATATCATGGAAGCGGAGCTCGTGACGGTGCGGGAGAACGAGGGCCTGCTCGAGACAATGGAAATCATGCGCTACAAAGGGGTGCGGAGGATACCAGTGGTCGACGACGCCGGACAGCTGATCGGCATCGCTTCGATCGACGACCTGCTCGAGGTGCTGGCCGAAGAGATGACGGAGCTCGCGAAGATCGTGGCGCGCGAGCAGGCGCATGAAGTGCAGGCGCGCAAGTGAGAAGCGCGCAAGAGCGCGGGACGCATCAGCCGCAGATAGATGCGGATGGACGCGAATCGAGTATGACCCTTCATGATTCGGTCCAGATCACGCTGCGCGGCATTCCCCATACGGATGCGCTGGAGGCGCGCATCCGCAGCAAGGTCGGAAAGCTCGTGCGACTCTTCCCGTTGGTGAAGGGCTGCCGTGTCGTTGCGGAGGTGCCGCACCAGCGCCACAGCCAGGGGAATCAGTTCGTGGTGCGGCTCGACATCGCCATTCCGGGAAGCGAAATCGTTGTCAATCGCGACCACCACGAGGACATCTACGTTGCGCTGCGCGAAGCGTTTCGCGCCGCCCGGCGGCAGTTGACCGGGCACAATGGCCGGCAATCCGTCGCAATGGAGCAGCCCGGTGCCGGCAGCTAACGCCTGCATCATCGTCGCCGACGGAGGGCGGGCGAGGTTGTTTGTCCCCGGGGGAGATGACAGCTCCCAGACCGGAGCGAGCCTCGTTGAGCGCGAGTGCCTGGTGAATCCGGACTACCGAGCGCGCGGCGCGGACTCTCCCGGCCGCACGAAGACCGAGCAGGTGACGAACCGCCAGGCCGGGGACGTCCATCCGATCGACGCGCGCCGGGACCGCCACCGCCTGGAGCTCGAGCGGCGCTTTGCGCGGGAGATCGCGCAGCACGTGGCGGCGATGACGCATACCTGGACCGGCGGCACGGTCGTCCTGGTTGCGGACCCGCGCATGCTGGGGCTCGTGCGCGAGCCGCTGCACAAGGTCCTGAAGCCGGGCATCGAGCTGAAGGAGCTGGCAAAGGACTATTCCCATTTCACCCCGGCCGAGCTGCGCGATCACCTGGCGCTGAATCAGCTGATCCCCGCAGCCGGCCCCGACGTATGACCACATCTTGCGATGCAGGAAGATGAGCGAACACACCTTGAACCCAAGGAAGGAGCGTAAACCATGAAGTCGAAGACATTGAAGCTGTTGTGCATGGCTGCGGGAGCGGCCGCCTTCGTTCCGTATTCCGGGTTCGGCGCAGATCCCGCGAAAGTTGACTGGAGCAGCGTCCCGACCCGGACCGTAACCTTGTTCTTTCCGGCCCAGTCGACTTTTCAGTGGCTGAATAGCGCCGATCACCCGGGCGCAGGCATGGTCAAGACCGGAGGGGCGTGCGTGACCTGCCACAAAGGCGCCGAAGAGAAGCTCGGCAACAAGCTGGTCAAGGCGAACAAGCTGGAGCCGAACCCGGTCGAGGGCAAGAACGGCATCGTCCCGCTGAGCGTGCAGGTTGCCTACGACAGCGAGCAAGCCTATTTCCGCTTCCAGTGGAAGACGCGAAACCCGTATCCAGGAGAGGCCTATCCGTTCCTGCGCTTCGACGGGAAGGAATGGGAGCCCTACGGCAACCAGCGGCTCGCCGGCGCGGTCCGCAAGGGCGAGCAGCCCGCCGTCTACGAAGACCGCCTGTCGATCATGATCGATGACGGAGGCGTTCCCGCGTTCGCGAACCAGGGCTGCTGGCAGACCTGCCACGACGGAATGCGCGACGCGCCCAAACAGCCGAAAACCGCCGAGGTCCAGGCGAACCCGTTGCTGAAGGCGCTGAAGAAGAACGATGTCCGCAAGTATCTTCCGTCGACGCGCACCGATGCGCTCGCATCATGGGACAAGGGCAAGAGCCTGGACGAGATCGCGAAGCTCAAGGCGGCCGGCGGCTTTCTCGAGCTGATGCAATGGCGCGCCCACCGCTCCAACCCGGTCGGCATGGCCGATGACGGCTACGTGCTCGAGTATCGCAACTTCGATGCGGGCAAGAACATGTTCAGCTCGAACCTGGATCCGAAGGCAAAGCAGCCGAAGTTCATGTACGACGCGAAGAAGACCGGGAAGAAGGCGCTCGCAATCGAGGACATCCGCAAGGTCCAGACCTCCATGCTGCCCGGGCAGAACGCGGTACCATTCGACCCCAAGGCGGGCTGGAAAGCGGGTGATCTCGTGTCCCGGTACGTCGTCGATCGGAAGTTTGCGACGGGGTCGGCCGCCGACAACCAGCAGGCGAAGGGCGAGTGGAAGGACGGTGGATGGACCGTGGTATGGGCCCGTCCGAGGAGCCTGGCAAACGCGGACGACAAGGCACTGAAGGACGGCGCGGTCTACAACATCGCCTTTGCGGTGCACGACGACAACATGACGAGCCGCGGCCATCACGTGTCGTTCCCGGTCAAGGTCGGATTCGGCGCCAAGGCCGACATCGAGGCGACGAAGCTGAAATAAACTCTCGAGCCGGAAGGGAACCGGCTGCCGCCGGCGACCATGCTCGAGCAGCAAGGCACAGACCCCGCTTCGGCGGGGTCTGTGCCTTGTGCGCGCTCACCGGCGCGCGCCCGGCCGCGCCGCCATGCCGCTCACTCGATTCAGCGTTTGCGCACCGGCTTTTTCCTGTCGCGCGTCCAGTCGACGCGCAGCATATTCTCCGCGTCGTTGTAGTGGAATTGGAGCGTTCCCTGGTAGGCATGCTCCAGGGCCTCGCCGATGCCGCGCGCGAGGTGGATGTCGGTGGTCGTGACCAGGATTCCGCCGTCGTGGTCCTCGACCGCGATGATGCGGTCAAGGGGATGCTCGCGCTGCGCGTGCTCGCCGTGATGGCGGATAAGGCGCACGATCTCGTCGCGGTGCTGGCCGAGGAAATCCCCGCTCAAGGTGACGTAGCCCGCCGGAAAGCGGTCGCGGATGCGATGGCACGCGGGGCAGAGCTGCTCGTGCGGCTTCTCGGGGCGCGGCAGCCACTGCCAGTGGCCCTGGTGATAGACGGCGCCGCAGTCCGGGCACACGGTGGGCTCCGGCAGCTTGCCCCAGCTCTGGTAGGTGTCGTGGACGCGCTCCTTGAGTAGCTTGTCGCGCCGCATGGGGCGGAAACCAACGCGGAAGTTGACGGGGCCGGTCATGAGATTCCCTTCCTTCGTGAAACGTAAAACGTGAAACGTGCTTGGCCGCAGATAAACGCACATACACGCAGATCGAGCTGACAGAGAAGCGCCAGACGAGAGGCGATCAAACGCCTACTAGCGGGTCATCCTTCATCCTTCATCCTTCATCCTTCCGCGTTCGGCTTTGCCGGACGCGGGCTCCAGCTAAGTGGCGCGGTAGTCGATGGGCCAGAAGCGCTGGAGGTACTCGAGGACGTCGGCCTGGAAATCGTGCGAGCGGTAGAGCCACACCGCGTGGTGCTTGTCGAGCTTCCCCAGCCGCTCCGCGCGCACGTTGACGTGGCCGAGCGGCATATTGTACTCGTCGTATGCCTTGCGCTCGGCCGCGATATCCGGGTCCGTGTCGAAGAACAGCCATTCCCTCGCGAACATGTCCTGGACGCGCTCGAGCTCGTGCGATGCCTCGTCCTCGACCGGCACCGGCTTGTCGAGCGCAGGCTCGCGCGCCGAGTAGAGATACTGCCAGCCGCCGTAGAGGTCCATCCCGTCGCTCGCATAGAAGCGCGTGGGCTTCGTGGTGAAAAAGCTCTCGAGCTTGAAATACGCCGAGTGGCAATCGGAGTTGCGCGCCCCGATCCACCAGCCGTAGACGTCGGAGCCCTGCTGAAAGTAGACAACCGCACACATGAGTCCCACGCCGTAGGGGGCGTGGGCGATAAGGCTCTGGGGTGTCGTCGTCATGGGGCGTCTCGCTGCAGAAGGCGGTCGGCTCGGTTACAAAGACGATAACCCGCTGGCCGTCCAGGCGGCTTGATTTAAGTCAAGCGCGCGAGCGCCGCGCGAGATAGTCGACAGCCCGGTTGAGCGTGGCGAACTCGCCGTAGTCGCTCTCGGGGATATCGACGCCGAGCCGCTCATGCAGCCGCACGATCACATTGAGGAAATCGAACGAATCGATGTCCACCTGGCCGCGCAGCGGCTTGTCCGCCTCGATCGCGGCGGGCTCGAGCTCGGGCGCGACCGAGGAGAGCGTGTCAAGGAAAATCCCCCGGACCTGCTCGCGCGTCAGTTCAGTCATTCGATCCCCAATTCATTGAACCGCCGAGACGCCGAGACGCCGAGACGCCGAGACGCCAAGAGATACGTGGTGGCGGGTGTTTTCCGATTCGCGATTCGCGACTTATGCAATTCATCCTGCTTCTCGCCGTATCTCCGTGGTTCAGTTGTTGCTTTTCCTTCGTGTCCTCCGTGTCCTTTGTGTCTGCGCTTTACCGTTCTTGCTTCGCTCGGCGGTCTCGGCGACTCGGCGGTTTCAATCCAGCTTTTTCGGGGTTTCAAGCAAGCGCGCGAGCGCCGCGAGGAAGAGCGCGCCGCGATGGCCATCGCTCGCGCGGTGATCGGCCGACAGCGTCGCGGTCAGCACCTTGCGCACGCAGACCGTTCCATCCGCGGCCCACGGCCGCTCGGTCACCTTGCCCAGACCGACGATCGCCACCTGCGGCGGATAGATGACCCCGAACACGCTCTCGACGCCCTGCTCGCCGAGACTGGTGACGGTCACCGTGGGGTCGCTCATCTCCGAGCTGCGGAGCCTTCCGCCCCGCACGCGCGTGATGAGATCGCGCAAGTCAGCCATCAGCTGGTCGATCGTCTTCTTGTCGGCGTCATGGATCGCGGGCGCGACGAGACCTCCGCCGCGCATCGCGATCGCCATGCCGAGGTGCACGGCCGAGGAGGGCTTGAACGCGCCGTCCATCCAGAAGCCGTTCAACTCCGGCACATCGCGCAGCGCGAGCGCGACCGCCTTGAGCAGCGGCACCACCGGCAGCACGCGCTCGGCGACGGAGCGCTTGCGGTTTTCTTCCGTGAGCCAGGCCAGCACCGCGGTCGCATCGATATCGGTTGCGAGGTAGTAGTGCGGAATCTCGCGCTTCGAGCGTGACATGGCCGCCGCGATCGCCTTGCGCATGGGCACGCGCCAGTCGGCTTCTGCCGCAACCGGCGCAGCGCGGGGGCGCCCGCGTGCGGCGTGCTCGACTTCGGCGCGGGAGATGACGCCGCCGGGCTTCGCGGGCGTGATGGTCGAAACATCAAGCCCCAGCTCCTCGGCCAGCTTGCGTGCGGCGGGCGCGATGCGCTGGCGCGTCGCGGGAGCGGCCGGCTTGGCGCCCGCTGCGGGAAGGGCAGCCGCCGGCGCCGGGCTCGGCGCGGCCGCGGTGGCCGGCTCGCCTTCGGCCCGTAGCGTTGCGAGCACCGTACCCACCGGAACCTTGGTGTGCGGCTCGACCAGGATGCGCTCGACCGTGCCCGACTGCCAGATCTCGACCTCGATCGCGCCTTTCTGGGTCTCGACGACGGCGACGACCTGGCCGCGTTCAACGCGGTCGCCCGGTTTCACCAGCCATTCGACGAGCGTACCGGCGTCCATGTCGGCGCCGAGCGAGGGCATGCGGAATTCAGACATGATGGCGCACGACTCGCGTGGCGGTCTCGACGATGGTCGCGACCTGCGGTATCGCGGCGTCCTCCAGGTGCTTGGGATAGGGAATCGGCACCTCGGCGCTGCACACGCGTGCGATGGGCGCGTCGAGCTCGTAGAACGCCTGCTCCATGACGCGGGCCATGATCTCGGCGGCGATGCCGCCGCTCCTCCAGCCCTCGTCGACGATCACCGCGCGCCGCGTCCGGGAGACCGACGAGATGATCGCTTCCGTGTCGAGCGGGCGCAGCGTTCTCAAGTCAATGACCTCGGCGTTGACCCCTGCGCCCGCGAGCTCGTCGGCGGCCCGCAGGCACTTGCCGAGCGATCCGCCGTAGGTGATGAGCGTCACATCGTCTCCCGCACGCCGTACCGCCGCGCGGTCGATGTCCACCGCAGCCGCATCGGCGGCGAGCTCGCCTTCCAGGTTATAGAGCAGCGCGTTCTCGAACATGATGACCGGATCGGGGTTCATGAGCGCCGTCCACAGCATGCCGCGCGCGTCCTCGAGCGTCGCCGGCGTCACGATGCGGATGCCGGGCACGTGCGCGTACCAGCCCTCGAAACTGTGCGAGTGCTGGGCCGCGAGCTGGCGGCCCGCTCCCGTCGCCATGCGGATGACGAGCGGGACGCTGAACTGGCCGCCGGACATGTGGCGGATGGTTGCCGCGTTGTTGACGATCTGGTCGAGCGCGAGCAGGCTGAAATTGCAGGTCATCACCTCGACGATCGGCCGCATGCCGTTAAGCGCCGCGCCAATGCCGGCGCCGACGAATGCGGACTCGGAGAGCGGCGTGTCGCGGATGCGCTCCTCGCCGAACTCCGCGAGCAAGCCTTTGCTCACGGCGTAGCTGCCGCCGTAGCGGCCGACGTCCTCGCCCATGAGGAACACGCGCTCGTCGCGCTTGAGCGCTTCGCGCAGCGCTTCGCGCAGCGCCTCGCGGTAGGTGGTGTGTCGTGCTGCAGCGGGCCGGCTCACGCGGTTTTCTCCGTGTAAACGTCGCGCGCGAGATTCTCGAGCGGCTCCCATCCGCCCGCCTCCGCGAACTCGACCGCCGCCGCGATCTCCTTGGCCACCTCGGCCTCGATCGCGGCAAGCTTCGCGTCGTCGAGGAGCCCCTCGGATCTGAGCTTCGCCGTGAAGGTCACGATCGGACCGCGCTCCTTCCACTGCTCGACTTCCTCCTTGCTGCGATAGAGCTCGGCGTCGAACATCGAGTGCGCGCGGAAGCGGTAGGTGCGGAACTCGACGAATTGCGGGCCGCCGCCAGCCCGTACTTCGGCAACGGCCTTTTTGGTCGCCTCTGCCACCGCCAGGACATCCATGCCATCCACCGACCGCGCCGGCATCTTGTAGCTGCGGGCTTTCTCGCAGAGATCGGTGTCGGCCTCTGAGCGCTCGATCGCCGTGCCCATCGCGTAGAGATTGTTCTCGCACAGGAAGAGGGCGGGCACCTTCCACAGCGAGGCGAGGTTGAGCGACTCGTGGAACTCGCCCTCGGCGACCGCCCCTTCGCCGAAGAAGCAGGCGGTGACGCGCGGGCGGCGCATCAGCTTGTCGGCGAGCGCGAATCCGACCGCCAGCGGCAGCCCGCCGCCGACGATCGCGCTGCCGCCGTAGAACCGGGTGGCGGCGTCGAAGATGTGCATCGAGCCCCCGCGCCCGCGCGAGCAACCCTCGTACTTGCCGTACATCTCGGCCATGATCGGGCCGGCCGCGATGCCGCGCATCAGGGCGTGGCCGTGCTCGCGATAGGTCGCGAGCACGGCGTCCTCGGGCCCGAGCGCCCGCATCGCGCCGGCGGCGACCGCTTCCTCTCCAATATAGAGATGCAGGAAGCCGCGGATCTTGCCGGCGCTGTAGAGCTCGGCGCATTTCTCCTCGAAGCGCCGGATGCGCAGCATCTGCTTGAGCAGCTCGAGCGCGAGCGCCGGCCCCGTCACGACGCGCTCCCTTCGAGCGTGGAGGTATCGCCCTCCGGAAGGCCCAGCTCGCGCGCCTTCAGGAGCCGCCGCATGATCTTGCCGCTGCGGGTCTTGGGCAGCCCCGGCAGGAAGTCGATCTCCTTGGGGGCGACTGCGGCGCCGAGGCGCTTGCGCGCGAAGCCGAGCAGCTCGCGGCGCAACGCCTCGCTCGGCTCATGTCCGAGCTTGAGCGAGACGAACGCCTTCACCGTCTCGTGCTGCAGCGGATCGGGCTTGCCGATCACGCCCGCTTCCGCGACCGCGGGGTGCTCCATCAGCGCACTCTCGACCTCGAACGGCCCGATCAAGTGGCCCGAGGACTTGATGACATCGTCCGCGCGACCCACGAACCAGAAGTAGCCGTCAGCATCGCGCCTGGCGAGGTCGCCCGTGAGATACCAGTCATCGGCGAAGCACTTGCGGTAGCGCTCTTCATCGTTGAGGTAGGCGCGGAACATCGAGGGCCAACCGGGCCGCAAGGCAAGCTCGCCTTCGACCCCGGGCTCGGTGATCACCTGGATCCGGCCCTGTTCAGTGCGGTGCACGATGCCGGCCTCGATGCCAGGCAGCGGGCGTCCCATCGAGCCCGGCTTGATATCCATCGCCCGGAAGTTGGCGATCATGATGCCCCCGGTCTCCGTCTGCCACCAGTTGTCGTGGATCGGAAGCCCGAAGGCCTCCTCACCCCACAGCACGGCCTGCGGATTGAGGGGCTCGCCCACGCTCGCGATGAAGCGCAGGTCCGGGAACTCGTGGCGGCGCGCCGCTTCGGCGCCCGCCTTCATCATCATGCGCACCGCGGTCGGCGCGGTATACCACACGGTGACGCGCTCGCGTTTCAGGGTCGAGTACCAGCGCTCGGCGTCGAAATCGCCTTCGTCGACGATGCTCGTGATCCCGTTGGTGAGCGGCGAGATGATGCCGTAGGAGGTGCCCGTCACCCACCCCGGATCGGCCGTGCACCAGAAAACGTCCTCCGCATGGAAATCGAGCGCAAGCTGCCCGGTGACGTGGTGCGCGACGACCGCGCCGTGCACGTGGACCGCTCCCTTCGGCCGGCCGGTGGTGCCGCTTGTGAAGTGCAGCAGCGCCGGGTCCTCGGCGCCGGTAGGTCCGATGCGATAGTCGGGACTCGCGGAGGCCATGAGCTCACCGAAATCGAGCACGCCGGGCGCGGGCTCGAGCTTGCCGCCCTCGCTCACCACCAGCACGTGGCGCAGGTGCGGCAGGCGATCACGCAGCCCCGCGACCTTCCTGCGGTAGAGGCTCTCCGTAGTGACGAGCACGGTGCCCTCGCCGAGGGAGAGTCGAGTATGGATCGGCTCGGGCCCGAATGCGGAGAAGAGCGGACAGGCGATGCAACGGTGCTTGAGCGCTCCCAGCACGGCGACGTAGAGCTCGGGAATGCGCCCCGCGAGCACGAAGACCCGGCTCCCCGCCGCGACCTCCAGCTCCTGCAATGCGGAGGCGAAACGGCTGGTGAGCGCGGAGAGCTCGCGGTACGTGATGTCCCGCGTCTCACCGCTCTGGCCAAGCCAGCGCAGCGCGAGATGCTCGGCACGGTCCCCCAACGCATGCCGGTCGACGGCTTCATGGGCGATATTGATTCCGCCGCCAGGGAGTCCCGCCAGCGACCGAGCGGCGCGTTCCCAGGAGAACTCCGCGCACACGCGATCGTAGTCGGCGAGCGTTGGCGCAACGCGCCCGCCCGGCGCCTTCCTGATGATCTCGGGGGCGGACGTCGCCTGCCGCCCCGCCTCCAGGCCCGTGGCACTCATCGGCCCAGCATAGAGAGGGGTGAGCGGCCGGATATTGACTCAGATCAAGAGGATGCCCGGCCCTCCAGCCACGAAGGGGGTCCGCGGCCGGCTTCGGGGCGCCGCGTGGCATTGGCGAGGACGGCGCCATTGACGTACATCAAGACCGCCCCGATGGCGCGCCCATACGATCTTACGGGAAAGCGCCACCCAATCATCACGGATCCGCACGCATGAACCCGCAATATCGCATCAATCTTGCTTATTTCATCCTCGCCGTCTTCGCGGTCCTGTGGCTGCAGAGCCTCTGGGTCCAGTCGAAGCAGATCGAGCGGCTTTCCTACAGCGAGTTCCAGCAGCAGCTCAAGGCAGGACGGGTCAAGGAGATCGTCGTCTACGAGAACCGCATCGAAGGCGCCTTCAACCAGCCGACTGCCGAAGGTCACACGCGGTTCGTCACCATCCGCGTCGAGCCGGAGCTGGCGAAAGACCTCGAGGGCTACAACGTCAAGTACGGCGGGGCGCTCGAACAGACCTTCATCCGGGACCTCCTGTCCTGGGTCATACCGGCGCTCATCTTCATAGGAATCTGGATGTTCATCGTGCGCCGCTTCGCGCAGAGCCAGGGCATGGGCGGCGGCTTCCTCACCATTGGCAAGAGCAAGGCCAAGGTGTACATGGAAAAGGACACCAAGGTCACTTTCGACGACGTGGCGGGCGTGGACGAGGCGAAGGACGAGCTGAAGGAAATCATCGCTTTCCTGAAAGACCCGAAGGGCTATGGCCGTCTCGGCGCGCGCATCCCCAAGGGCGTGCTGCTGGTCGGCCCGCCCGGCACCGGTAAGACGCTGCTCGCGCGCGCGGTGGCCGGCGAGGCGGGCGTGCCGTTTTTCTCCATCAGCGGCGCGGAATTCGTCGAGATGTTCGTGGGCGTGGGGGCGGCGCGCGTACGGGACCTCTTCGAGCAGGCGCGGCAGAAGGCGCCCGCCATCATCTTCATCGACGAGCTCGATGCGCTGGGGCGCGCCCGCGGCGCCTTTCCGCTCGGCGGCGGGCACGACGAGAAAGAGCAGACGCTCAACCAGCTGCTCTCGGAGATGGACGGCTTCGATCCCAGCTCGGGGCTCGTGCTGCTCGCCGCCACCAATCGCCCGGAGATACTCGATCCGGCGCTTTTGCGGGCCGGACGCTTCGACCGGCAGGTGCTGGTCGACCGTCCCGACCGCAGGGGCCGGCTCGAGATCCTCAGGGTACATATCAAGAAGGTGCGCGTCGCGCCGGAGGTGGATCTCGAGAAGATCGCAGCGCTCACTGTCGGCTTCTCCGGCGCCGATCTCGCGAACGTGATCAACGAGGCGGCGTTGCTGGCGACGCGCCGCGGGGGAGAGGCGGTGGCGTCCGATGACTTCACCAGTGCGATCGAGCGCATCGTGGCGGGGCTCGAAAAGAAAACTCGCGTGCTCAACCCGCGCGAGCGCGAGGTGATCGCGCACCACGAGATGGGCCATGCGCTGGTAGCGATGAGCCTGCCCGGCACGGATCCGGTGCACAAGATCTCGATCATCCCGCGTGGGATCGGCGCACTGGGCTACACGATCCAGCGCCCGACCGAGGACCGCTATCTCATGACCCGCGCCGAGCTCGAGAACAAGATGGCCGTTCTTCTCGGCGGGCGGGCGGCGGAGCACGTCGTGTTCGGGCATCTTTCCACCGGGGCCGCCGACGATCTCGCCAAGGTGACCGAGATTGCGCGCAGCATGATCATGCGCTACGGAATGTACGAGAAGCTCGGCCACGTAACCTACGAGACCGAGCGCCCGACGTTCCTGGGAGTTCCGGGAGAGCTTCCGCGCGGCCGCGAATTCAGCGAGGAGACCGCGCGCGAGATCGACAACGCGGTGCGCGAGATCGTCAAGAGTGCGTTCGAGCGGGCGGTAGCGATCCTGAAGCAGCACCGCGCGCTGCTCGATCGTGGCGCGAAGGCCCTGCTGCAGAAGGAAACGTTCGTGGAGGAGGAGCTGGAGCCGTTTCGGCGCGAGCTTGCCGCTGCGCCGTCAGCTGCAATGCAACCGCCGACAAACGCCGATAAGATCGAATTATCCAGCCGCAGATAAAACCGCAGATACGCGCAGATGCTTCAATAATTGAACCGCCGAGACGCCGAGATCGCCGAGAGGATCAAGCACGTGTCACCGGGTCAAGCGCTCTGCCTTCTGACTTTGGATCAGCCGACGATGTGGTGCTTGCCTACGACGTGCACGGTGCTCGCCTGCGGCCCGCGTTCGCCCGGCTCCTCATCGAACCGCACCTCCATGCCGAGCTCGAGCTTGTCGAAATCCGCGTCGAGGATGCTGTTGCTGTGGAAATAGATGAGCCGTCCGTCGGGCGACTCGATCCTGCCGTAGCCCTCGTCGGATTTTAGCTCCACGATCCGCCCGTGGCCCGGCGTTTCGTGGGCCTTGACCTGGCCCCGGCGCCGCCGCGCGTAATCCTCGAGCTGACGGCGCATCGAGTCGAACGCGTCGCGTATCGCGACGTACACATCGGTGTAGCGATGATGCTCATCGGGCTCGCGGTTGGCGATGAACTCGCCGTCCGGTACCGTCACGTCGACCCGGACATGATAATGATTGCCGCGGCGGTGGTGCTTGTGCGCGGCTTCCACCACGACGCGGCAGCCGATGATGCCGTCGTAGTATTGCTCGAGCTTCGAGGCCCGCTCCTCGACTTTCGCCGCGATCGCTTCGGAGCGATCCAGATTGCGGAACGCGATTTGCAGAGGAAGTTGCATGCCGGCTCCTACCGCGTGGTCAGGGTTGCTGTTTCGGGGCCCAGCCCCACGCCACCGCCCGTAGCCCGGGTGATCGCGCAGAAAATAGTTTCCGCCAGAAATCGGGGGCCGGATTTGATCCACATCAACTCTTGCGCGACCCCAGCCGCCCGGCGCGGAGGTGCCCCCGGCGAACGGCCCCCCCCGCGTCGAGATTGACGTATGTCAACAAACGTGTCGGACCGGCGCGTTAACTTATCAAAATTAGGAAGTACCCGGCCATCTGCGAGCGCCATGACATGAAGAAGACGTCACTTCCTTTTCCGGATCGGGACGCAGCGGGGCGTGCCCTTGCGAAAGCCCTCGAGGCCTACCGCGACCGGGACGATGTGCTCGTGCTGGCATTGCCGCGCGGGGGCGTTCCGGTCGCCGCCGAGGTCGCCGCGGCGCTCGGCGCCGAGCTGGATCTCCTGATCGTGCGCAAGCTGGGCGCGCCGGACCAGCCCGAACTCGCCATGGGTGCCATCGCGAGCGGTGGGGTGAGGGTGCTCAACCGCGACGTCATTGCCTCGCGCGGCATCCAGGAGCACGCGATCGAGGAGGTAGCCCGGCGCGAGCAGCAGGAGCTCGAGCGCAGGGAGCATGCCTACCGCGGCGCGCGCCCGCGGCCGGCGATCGAGGGCCGCTGCGTGATCCTTGTCGACGATGGCATTGCCACCGGGGCGACCATGCGTGCCGGCATCTTGGCGCTGCGGCGCCAGAAACCGGCGAAGATCGTGGTGGCCGTGCCGGTCGCGCCGCCGGATACCGTCGCGCGACTGCGCAGCGTGGCCGATGATGTCGTGTGCCTTGCGACCCCCGACGTGTTCTTGGCCATCGGCCAGTGGTACATTGATTTTCCCCAGCTCTCCGACGAGACGGTGCGGCAGGCACTGGCCGAGGCGTGGAAGGAAAGTCCTGCGGTTACCGACCGCCACGGGGTGTAAGGACTGAAAAACCGCGCTTGATCTGCATCAAGACGGCATGCGGCGTCTGGGTGCGGAGGGGCGAGATGATTTCCCGCTGAGCGGGGAGCGGGGCCATAATCCGGCATGACAACGGCCTCGGCCCGCAAGGAACCGGAGTTTCTTCCGGCGACGGCCGGCGGCATAGGAGCGACACATGTACAAGCACATCCTTATCGCGGTGGACGGAAGCGAAGCGTCGCGCTCGGCCTTGGGGGACGCGCTCGAGCTCGCCCGGGAACAGCGGGCCAAAGCCGTGCTGGTGCACGTCTACGAGCCCATCGTCGGTTCGTCGAGCCAGGGCGTCATCGATCTCACCAAAGCGATCCGCGAGGAAGGCGAGCATATCGTCGCTGCGGCGCTCGAACAGGCACGCAAAACCGGAGTAGAAGCGCAAAGCCGCGTGATCGACGCGGCGGGGCGGCGCGTTGCCAGCGTGATCGTGGAAGCGGCAAGCGAAGCCGGCGCCGATCTCATCACGCTGGGAACGCATGGGCGCCGCGGCATCGAGCACCTCCTGCTCGGCAGCGTTGCCGAGGGGGTAGCGCGGCGCGCCGAGGTGCCCGTCCTTCTGATTCGCAAACGATGAGCGCTTCATGGCGCGGGCGTGAGTGAGCTGAGTCTCTTTGCGTTGAACGCCAGCCGCGAGTTCGGCTGGCGCGTGGCAGAAGCGCTGGGCGTGCCGCTGGCCGCGCACGAGGAGCGCGAGTTCGAGGACGGCGAGCACAAGGCGCGGCCGCTCGAGAGCGTGCGCGGGCGCGACGTCTACGTGGTGCACTCGCTCTATGGCGACGCGTCGCAGAGCGTGAACGACAAGCTGGTGCGGCTGCTGTTCTTTCTCGGCGCGCTGAAGGATGCGTCGGCCGGAAGGATCACCGCCGTGCTCCCGTACCTCTGCTACGCGCGCAAGGACCGCCGCACGAAGACCCGCGATCCGGTATCAACCCGCTATCTGGCGACGCTGCTTGAGACAGTCGGGACGGAGCGGGTCGTAACACTCGATGTGCACAACCTTGCGGCATACGAGAACGCCTTTCGAATCCGCGCCGAACACCTCGAGGCAAGGAAGCTGTTCGTCGACCATTTCAGCGCTCTGCTCGGGGGCGAGGAGGCGGCGGTGGTCTCGCCCGACGTCGGGGGAGTCAAGCGGGCGGAAGCCTTTCGCGAGGCGCTGGAGCGGCGGCTCAAGCGCCCGGTCGCGCGCGCTTTCATGGAAAAGCAGCGCAGCGCCGGAGTGGTGTCGGGCGAGCGTCTCGTGGGGGAAGTCGTGGGACGCGTGGTGATCATCATCGACGATCTCATCAGCAGCGGCACCACGCTTGCGCGGGCGGCCGCGGCCTGCGGCGGCGCGCGGAAGATCTACGCCGCGGCTTCGCACGGGCTCTTTGCGCAGAAAGCCGGGGAGGTGCTGGGCGCGAGCGCGATCGAGCGGCTGGTTGTGACTGATACCGTTCCGCCGTTCCGGCTCGCCGCGGGCGCGGCGCGCGACAAGCTTACGGTCCTCGACACTGCGCCGCTGTTCGCCGAGGCCATCCGCCGGATGCATTCCGGCGGCTCGCTCGTCGAGCTGCTCGAAGTCTAGTCTTATTAACCGCCGAGACGCCGAGAACGCCGAGGCAGACAAGAACGCTAGAGCGCCGACTTTATGTTTCACGAAGGGGAGGCGTAGCGCGCGGCGAGCTCGAGATAGCGCTGCGCCCGCGCGATCCACTTCGTCCGGTCGGCGGGATCCACGTGATCCTTCAGGTGCCAGGCCGAGAGCTTTGCCCTGAGGGTTGCGCGACAGGACTTGTAGAAGCGCACGAGCGCGGCGGGAGGATCATCGCCGGTGTGCTCCCGGTGGATTTCAAGTACTGCCTCGCCGATCCAGGGCGCCCCGGCGCACTCGCATTCGAGAGCGAGATAGGCGATCTCGTCGACCGGGTCGAGCAGCCGCCAGTCCCGGTTGAACTCGAGGCAGTCGATGAAGACAGGCTCGGGTCCGAGGAAAACGTGCTCCGGCCGGAGATCCCCGTGTCCTTCCACGATCTTGCCGGACGCGACGCGCCGATCGAACGAGGCGGCTTGCTGCTCGAGCGCCGCAAGCTGGCCTGCGGTGACGGTCTCAATGAGCGCAGGCGAGAGCTCGTAGTCGGGATCGAGCAGCTCGCGGCGGTTCGCGCGGATATCGCGCTCGAAACGCTGTCGATAGACACCGGGATCCATTGCCACCGGCTGGGCCGCCCAATAGAAATCGTCCAGCACACGCATGAAGCGGCGCACCTCGTCACGGCTCACGCGCTGCTCGCGCATCGCGTGATCGAGCATGAGCTCGCGCGGCAGGCGCCGCATCTTGACGAGCCACTCGACCGCCTCGCCCTCTCCGGCGAGCTGCAGGCTTCCTCCCGGCGCGAGCGTCAGCGCAACCACGTCGAGGTACACATCGCGCGCGAGGCGGCGGTTCAACCGCAGCTCCTCGAGGCAATCGGCACGGCGCGCCGCGAGCGTGCTGAAATCGAGAAACTCGTAGCAGACCGGCTTCTTGAGCTTGTAGGCGTGGTGGTCCGTGAGAAACACGAACGACATGTGGGTCTCGACCACTTCGACGGTTAAGGTCCCCTCCGGGTAGCTCTCCGCGCCGCTGAGGAAAGCGACCTTCGCCTGCAGCTCGACCGGCCGATCCTCAAGCGTCGAAGCGCTCACGGCCCTGGCTCCGTATGTGCGCGAAATCATGAGTGATTTTCCCGTCGTGCGGGAGCTTGCGGCTTGATCTGTGTCAATCGTGTCCGGTGCAGCAGGCGGAGAATCTCATTATCGATGCCGGGCAGGGCCGAAGGGAAGGCAAGTATGGATCTTAGCGACATCAAGGACTTCGAGCTGATCAGCGGTCACGGCTACAACCAGGATCGCATGCTGCACGCGGGGATGGCGCGACTCACGCAGGGCCTGTCGCCCGCATCGCTCGCGGCAGCTGCCGGCGACTGGCTGACGCATCTCGCGCTCTCGCCCGGGAAGCAGCAGCAGCTCGGGGAGAAGGTGCTGCGCAAGCTCAATCGGCTGCTGCTTTATATGAGCCAACGCGCGCGGGGGCCCAGCGCGCCGTGCATCGAGCCGCTTCCCCAGGACAGGCGCTTTCAGCATCCCGACTGGCAGCAGTATCCGTTCAACGTCATCTACCAGGCGTTTCTGCTGCAGCAGCAGTGGTGGTACAACGCGACGACGGAAGTGAGGGGCGTGACGCCGCACCACGAGCAGGTCATGACTTATGTCGCCCGCCAGCTCCTCGACGTGGTCTCGCCCTCCAATTTCCTGCTGACCAATCCCGAGGTGCTGCACGAGACGATCCGCAGCGGTGGCATGAATCTCCTGCAGGGCGCCGCCAACTGGTGGAATGACGTCGAGCGGCTCGGTGCCGGGCGCCGCCCTGAAGGAACCGAAGCCTACGAGGTCGGCAAGAACGTCGCAGTGACCCCCGGCCAGGTCGTGTTCCGCAACCGGCTGATCGAGCTGATCCAGTACCGGCCGGCAACCGCGCGCGTCTACAAGGAGCCGGTGCTGATCGTGCCCTCCTGGATCATGAAGTACTACATACTCGATCTCTCGCCCGCTAACTCGCTCGTGCGCTATCTCGTCAGCGAGGGGCACACGGTCTTCATGATCTCCTGGAAGAACCCCGATGCGACGGACCGCGATCTCGGCATGCACGATTACCTGCGGCAGGGCGTGTTCGCGGCGCTCGATGCGGTCTCCGCCATCGTGCCGAAGCGGGGCATCCACGGCGTCGGCTATTGCCTGGGCGGCACGCTGCTCGCCATCGCCGCGGCGACGCTCGCGCGCGACGGCGCTCGCTCGCTTCGATCCCTGACGCTGCTCGCCTCCGAGGTTGACTTCGAGGAGCCGGGAGAGCTCTCGCTTTTCATCGACGAGAGCCAGGTGACTTACCTCGAGGACCTGATGTGGGACCAGGGCTATCTCGACGGCAAGCAGATGGCGGGCGCCTTCACGCTGCTCAACTCGAAGGATCTCGTCTGGTCGCGCATGGTGCACGACTATCTCATGGGGCAGCGCCGGCCGCTCACGGATCTCATGGCCTGGAATGCGGATGCCACGCGCCTGCCATATCGCATGCACACCGAGTACCTGAGAGACTTCTACCTGAAAAACGAGCTCGCCGAAGGCCGCTACGAGGTCAACGGCAAGCCGGTGGCTCTTGGCGACATCGACGTGCCTCTCTTCGCGGTCGGAACGGTGCGTGACCACGTGTCTCCCTGGCGATCGGTGTACCGCATTCACCTCCTGACCGATACCGAGGTCACTTTCCTCCTGACCACCGGCGGGCATAACGCGGGCGTGGTGAGCGAGCCCGGGCATCGCAACCGCACCTACCAGGTGGCGACTCGCGAAAAGGGCGCCAAGTACGTCGACCCCGAAACCTGGCAGGCAACGACACCGCACGTCGAGGGCTCGTGGTGGCCGGAGTGGCAGCGCTGGCTTGCGGCGCGCTCCACGGGCCGGGTGCGGCCGCCAGCCATGGGCGCCCCCGGGCGCGGATACGCTCCGCTCGCCGATGCGCCCGGCCAGTACGTTCTGGTTCCCTGATTCTTCCCGCAGGAACTTTCCGGGTCGCCTCGAGCGCGGGCCCAGCGCGCCCCTGCGCTATACTTCTTACGGCTCCAAGAAGCAAGCAAATCTTAGTGGCATCGGCGACCCACAGCATCCTCAGCGCGCTATCGCGCCGCACGGTTCTATTCGTCGGCATCGGGCTCATTCTGGTGATCGCGGCCGCTGCGGCTCTGATCATCTGGCTCCTGCGCGAGCAGGCGCTCGACCGCGCGGAGCTGCATCTGAACGATCTTGCGGCCGCTGTTGCAGAGCACGCTCATCAATCGGTGCACTCCGTCGACCTCATCGTTGCAGCGACTGTGGAAGAGGTCGGGTCGCGGCTCGGGCCGGGGCGCCAATTCGAGGAGGCAACCGTCCACCGGCGCCTGAAGGAGCGGGTCACCCCGCTGCCTCACGTCCTGGCGCTCACCGTCATCGATCGGGACGGTAATCTCAGGGCTCACAGCGGCCTCTTCCCGGCGCCTGCGGTGAACTACGCCGACCGCGAATACTTTCAGGCGCAACGCGAAGGCAAAGCGGCGGGGCTTTACATCGGCAAGCCGTTGATGGGAAGGACGACCGGAACCCCTACCTTCACCTTCTCCCAGCGAGTGGATGGGGTGCGGGGGGAGATGCGCGGCATGGTGGTGGCCGCGGCACGGCTCGAGTACTTCCATGATTTTTACAAGAGGCTGACTCTCGGATCGGAGGGGCGCATTGTCCTGTTCCGCGCCGACGGCGTATTCCTGACGAGCTACCCTGTCATTGAGAACGCGATCGGACGCAGCTTCACGGACGATCCCCTCTTCGCGCAGCCGTTTGCGCGGGGGGAGGGCAGCGTCGAGCGGCGTACCGGGTTCCTGGACGCGAAGCCCCGCATCGTTGCCTACCGGAAGCTCTCGGATGAGCCGGTCGTGGTCGCGGTATCGTCGACCGAGGATTTCATACTGTCGGGGTGGCGCGCAGAAGCGCTCCAGCTCGCCGCCGTGGGAGCGGCAATGGCGGCCATCTTCGGACTCGCAATGCTGCTCGCACTGCGCCAGGTGCGCGAGCGCGCGGCCCTTCAGGGGGAACTTGCGGAATCCGGCGAGCAGCTGCATCGAATCGTCGACTCGGCAATGGACGCCATCATCACCGTAGACGAGCGGCAGAACGTCGTGCTGTTCAACACCGCCGCCGAGAAGATCTTTCGCATCCCGGCCGCCGAGGCTCTCGGGAAACCGCTTGACCGCTTCATTCCCGAGCGCTTCCGCACCGCGCATCGGCGGCACATCTGGCGCTTCGGCGAGACAGGGGCCAGCATGCGTGTGATGGGCGAGCATCTCGTTCTCTACGGGTTGCGCTCCGACGGAGAGGAGTTCCCGATCGACGCCTCGATCTCGCAGATCGACCATGAGGGAGGCAAGCTCTTCACGGTGATACTGCGCGATATCGCCGTGCGCAAGCGGGCCGAGGCGGCGCTCGAGCGTTCCTACCGCGAGCTGCGCGAGCTCTCCGCGGCGATGCACGAGGTGCGCGAGGCGGAGCGCACGCGGATCGCGCGCGAGCTGCACGACGAGCTCGCACAGTGGCTCACCGCGCTCAAGATGGACGTCGCCTGGCTTTCGTCGCGATTGCCCGACGAGCAGCGGCAGCTTATCGACCGGACGGAGAAGATGAAGGGTCTCGTGGACACGACGGTCGGCGCGGTGCGCCGCATCGCCGCGGCGCTGCGCCCGGTCATGCTCGATGACCTGGGCCTGCTCGCGGCCACCGAGAACCTCCTGCACGACTTCTCGCAGCGCACCGGGGTCGTCGTCAGCCATGAGATCGAGGACTGGGCGGACAGGCTCGGCGAGCCTCTCGCCACCTCGCTCTACCGCATCCTGCAGGAGGCAGTGACCAACGTAGCGCGCCACGCAGCGGCAACGGAAGTGCGCGTGTCGCTGCGCCGGGAGAACGGCGATCTCGTGCTGCGGGTGTACGACAACGGCCGCGGCTTCGACGTGGAGGCGGCGGCGCACGGCAAATCCTTCGGAGTGCTCGGCATGCGCGAGCGGTCGCACACGCTGGGCGGGCGCGCGCGGATTGAGCGCCTTGCGACGGGCGGGACCGTGGTGGAAATCGTGATACCGTACGAACGCTATGAGAGAGGAGAGGAGGGCGGCGGACATGATTCGCGTGCTGCTGGCTGACGACCACGCAATCGTACGCGCCGGCTTGAAAGAGATCCTGGCCGAGATCGGCGATATCGCAGTCGCGGGCGAGGCGGCGAGCGGGCCGGAGGTGCTTGCGCGGATTCGCGACAGCGACTACGACGTCGCCGTGCTCGACATGTCGATGCCGGGCCGGAGCGGCATCGAGCTCATCCGCCAGGTGAAGGACGAGAAGCCCCGGGTGCGTATCCTGGTGCTGACCATGCACAGCGAGCAGCAGTACGCGGTGCGCGCGCTGAAGGCGGGCGCATCGGGCTATCTCACCAAGGAAAGCGCACCGGATCAGCTCGTGGCCGCGATCCG
>Ga0268386_10000359_pt1 | contig 28320 bp, 33 predicted proteins | sample RVTome_15_FD_200260 | JGI IMG/M metagenome (GOLD analysis project Ga0268386, IMG submission 200260) | Soil microbial communities from uranium-contaminated site in the Upper Colorado River Basin, Wyoming, United States - RVT150D86... ... | reverse complement strand
TGACCAGCACCTTGCCGTGCCGCTTGATCACGCGGCAGCGGTCACACATCGGCTTGACGGATGGACGTACCTTCATGAGAGATCGGGGACAAGGCGGCACCCACGCAAAAGCGCGGACCAGCCGCGAACGTGCATCGTAGCAAAGGGGCTCATCCCCTCTTCACTTTCGTGAGGACGAGGGGCCCGTTGTCGGTGATCGCCACGGTGTGCTCGAAGTGAGCGGAGAGCGAATTGTCGTCGGTCGAGATCGACCAACGGTCGTCGGCCATCCAGACGTCGGGACCGCCGGCGTTGATCATCGGCTCGATCGCGAGCGTCATGCCCGGCTGGAGCAGGGGGCCCTGCCCGGGCTCGCCGAAGTTCGGCACCTGAGGCTCCTCGTGCATCGACCGCCCGATCCCGTGGCCGACGAGCGACCGGACGATCGAGAAGCCGGCGGCCTCGGTGGTGCGCTGGACGGCGGCCGAGATGTCCTGGACGTGGTTGCCGGCGCGGGCTTGTTCGATGCCGGCCGCGAGCGCCTCCTGGCAGACCTCGAGCAGCCGTTCGGCCTCCTCGTCGACGTCGCCCACGGCGAACGTGTAGGCGGAGTCGGCGACGAAGCCGTCGAGCGTGACGCCGACGTCGACCGAGAGCAGGTCCCCCTCCTCGAGGGCGTACGAGCCCGGGATGCCGTGGACGACCATCGAGTTCGGGGACGCGCAGATGGCGGCCGGGAAGCCGCGGTAGCCCTTGAAGGTCGGGACGCCGCCCTCGGAGCGGATGTGGCTTTCCGCCGCCTCGTCCAGCTCGGCCGTGGTGACCCCGGGCTTCGCGAGCTCCCCGAGCAGGGCCAGCGTGCTCGCCACGATGCCGCCGGCGCGGCTCATGGCCTGGATCTCGTCCTTGGATTTCCTGATGATCATCGGGTCGAAGCGGCTTCGAGCGCGTCCTGGACCTCCGCGAAGACGTCCTCGACGGAGCGGTCGGCGTGGATGGGGACGAGCAGCCCCCGGGTCCTGTAGTACTCCACGAGCGGTTCGCTCTTCTCGTGGTAGACGTCGAGCCGGTGCTTGATCCGATCCGGGAGGTCGTCGCTCCGGCCCTCCACCGCAGCCCGGCCGAGCAGGCGCTGCATGGCGAGATCGTCGGGCAGCTCGAAGTCGAGGACGGCCGAGAGCTCTCCCCGGTCGATCTCCTCGAGCACGCGGTCCAGCGCCTCCGCCTGCGCGAGCGTCCGGGGAAACCCGTCCAGGATGAAGCCGTTCACGGTGTCGTCCTGGTCGAGGCGCGCGCGCACGACCTCGATCGTCAGCTCGTCCGGCACCAAGTCGCCCGCGTCGAGGATCGCCTTCACGCGCTCACCCAGCTCGGTCCCGGCGGCGCACTCGGCGCGGAACATGTCGCCGGTGTTGATGTGCGGGATCCCGGCCTCGGTTGCGATGAGCTTGCCCTGGGTGCCCTTGCCCGCCCCGGGAGGGCCGAGGATGACGATGTCGAGGGCCACCTGGTTACCTCAGGAAGCCCTCGTAGTGGCGCATCATCATCTGCGACTCCATCTGGCGCATGGTGTCGAGCGCGACGCCCACCACGATCAGGATCGACGTTCCGCCGAGCGCGGCCGAGGTCGCCTGGGAGAAACCGCCGTAGCGGATGAAGAGCGTCGGGAGCGTCGCCACGAGCGCGAGGTAGAGCGCGCCCGGGAGCGTCAGGCGGGTGAGCACGCGATCCAGGTACTGCGCCGTGGGCGGACCGGGGCGGATGCCGGGGATGTAGCCGCCGTGCTTCCGCAGGTTGTCGGCCTGGTCGATCGGGTTGAACTGGACCGCCGTGTAGAAGTACGTGAAGATCACGATCATGAAGCCCTGCAGCAGGAGGTAGGGCACCGCCGTCGGCGAGAAGTTCTCGTTGATGAACGTCTGCGTCTGCGGGAAGAACTGCGCGACCGTGGGCGGGAAGGCCATGATGGCGGCCGCGAAGATGATCGGGATGACGCCGGCCATGTTCACGCGGAGGGGCATGTAGGTCGAGCCGCCCGCGGTCATGCGCCGGCCGACCATCCGCTTCGCGTACTGGATCGGGATCCGGCGCTGGCCCTCCTGGACGAAGACGACGGCGACGATGATCGCTAGAGCGATCAGCGGGAACATGAGCCGCTCGAACGAGTCGCCGGCCCACCACGCGCGCAGGCCGCCGGGAAGCCCCGCGAGGATCGAGGCGAAGATGAGCAGCGAGATCCCGTTGCCGACGCCGCGCTTCGTGATCAGCTCGCCCATCCACATGAGCAGGGTGCAGCCCGCGGTCAGGGAGATGACGATCAGCACGAAGCGGCCGGGGGTGAGCTCGAGCGCGCCCTGGCGGCTGAAGAGGTACGAGTAGCCGGCTGCCTGGAGCGCGGCGAGCACGACCGTCAGGTAGCGCGTGTACTGGTTGATCTTCGCGTAGCCGGCCTCGCCCTCCTTCTGAAGCTGCTCCAGCTTCGGGATCACCACCGTCATCAGCTGCAGGATGATCGAGGCCGTGATGTACGGCATGATCCCGAGCGCGAAGACGGCGAACTGCGAGAGCGCCCCGCCCGAGAAGATGTTCAGGAGGTTGAGGATCGTGCCGCCCTGGCCCTCGAAGTAGGCCTCGATCTGGGCGGAGTCGACGCCGGGCACCGGGATCCAGCTCCCCAGGCGGTACAGCGCGAGGATCATCGCCGTGAAGAGCAGGCGCCGCCGAAGCTCCGGGACTCTCCACGCGTTCGTCAGCCAGGAGAACATCTAGTCGACGGCCTCCGCTTCCGGCTCCTTGGCCGGCTCCTGCGGCTCGGACGCCTCCGGCTCCTCGGCCGGCTCGGCGACGGCCGCCTTCCGGCGTCGCTTCTTCGCCTCCCTCGGAGGCCGAAGCGCCGTCGCGGATCCGCCGGCCTGCTCGATCTTCTCGCGGGCGCTCGCCGAGAACGAATGCGCGGTGACCGCGAGCTTCTTCGTCAGCTCGCCCTGCCCCAGCACCTTGACGTCCGTCCGGGTGTTCTTGATCAGCCCCTTCTCGACCATGGCCTCGAGCGTGGCCTCGGCGCCGTCGTCGAAGACGCGCTCGAGGTCGCGCAGGTTGACCGGCACCGTGTGCGTGCGGTGCGGGCCCATCGGCATAGCGTCCTTCGAGTGCGGGCCGCGCTGCTTGGGGAGACGCATGTAGATCGGCATCTGGCCGCCCTCGAAGCCCGGCCGCATCGTGTGCGAGCCCGAGCGAGACTTCTGGCCCTTGATCCCGCGCCCGGAGTAGCGGCCCTTGCCGGAGCCGAGGCCCCTGCCCACGCGCTTGCGCGCCCGGCGCTTCTGCGCGGGCTTCAGGTTCGAGAGCGTCAGGTCTTCCTGCTCGGGCTGCTTCTGCTCGTCGGCCATTTAGTGTCCCTCCAGGTAATGCGAGCCCGCTTCTGCCCCGCGATCACGCTGCGCCAGAGCCCGCCCTCGCTCTTGCCAAGGCAACCAGCCATGGCTGCGCGCGAGTGCGGCCTCTGGCTTGGTGCTCGCGACGCAGAACCTGCGCTGAATTACCTGAATAGGCACTAGGCCTCCTCCACCTTCACGAGGTGCCGGACCTTGCGGAGCATCCCGAGCGTCTCGGGGCTGTCCTCGCGCTCGGTCGTCCTGCCGATCTTGCCGAGGCCGAGGGCGCGAAGCGTGCCACGGTGGCGCTCGGTCTGGCCGATCTGGCTACGCGTCTGGGTTATCCGTAGCTTGGTCACTGTCTGCTGCCTCCGTCGCGGCCTCCGCCTCCGGCTCGGCCGCGGCGACCGGCTCCTCTACCTTCTTCTGGGCCGGGAACAGGATGTCTTCCACCCGCTTGCCGCGGATGCGCCCCACCTCCTCGGGGCGGCGCAGGCTCTTGAGGCCGTTCACGGTCGCCTTGAGGAGGTTGATGGGATTCGGGTTGCCGAGGCTCTTCGCCAGGATGTCGCGGATGCCGGCGAGCTCGAGGACGGCGCGGACGCCGCCGCCGGCGATGACGCCGGTTCCCTCGCTCGCCGGGCGCAGGAGGACGCGGGCCGCGTCCGAGCGCCCCAGCACCTCGTGGGTGATCGTCGTCCCGTGCTTGGGCACCTGGAAGAGGTTCTTCTTCGCGTCGTCGACCGCCTTCGAGATGGCGAGCGGGACCTCCCGCGCCTTCCCGTAGCCGACGCCGACCCGGTCGACCTCGTCCCCGATCACGACCAGCGCCGTGAACGAGAAGCGCCGGCCGCCCTTGACGACCTTGGCCACCCGGTTGATCTCGACGACGCGCTCCTTGAGCTCGCGGGCGTCGATCTCGCGCTCCCGCACCTGCTTGACGTCGATCGCCACTAGAAGATCAGTCCTCCTTCGCGCGCGCCGTCGGCGAGCGCCTTCACGCGGCCGTGGTAGAGGTAGCCGCTTCGGTCGAAGACGACGTTCTCGATGCCGGCCTTCGTCGCGGCCGCCGCGAGCTGCTTGCCCACCTCGGCCGCCTGCTCGCTCTTCGTGCCCTTGAAGCCCTTCTTGATGCCGAGGTAGCTCGCGTGCGCGAGCGTCTTCCCCTCGACGTCGTCGACGAGCTGCGCCTCGATGCCACGGTTGGAGCGGTGCACGACGAGCCGTGGCCGCTCGGCCGTGCCGGAGATCTTCGCCCGCACCCGCCGGTGGCGGCGCTCGCGGGCCTGGCGGACTGTCAGGGTTCCCACGGCCTACGCCCTCTTCCCGACCTTGCGGCGGACGTACTCGCCGGCGTAGCGGATGCCCTTGCCCTTGTACGGCTCGGGCGGCCGGATTGCGCGCACCTCGGCGGCGACCTGTCCGACCCGCTGCTTGTCGATGCCCTTGACGACGATCTGCGTCGGCTGGGGTACCTCGAAGGTGATCCCCTGCGGCGCCTTCTTCACGACCGAGTGCGAGAAGCCGACGTTGAGCTCGAGGTCGGCACCGCGCATGCCGGCCCGGTAGCCGACGCCCTGGATCTCCAGGGTCTTCTCGAAGCCCTTCGTCACGCCCTCGACCATGTTCGCGACGAGCGTGCGCGTGAGGCCGTGCAGCGCGCGGTCGTCACCGCGCTCCGTCGGGCGCGTGACGACCAGCTCGCCGTCGCGCTGCTCGATCGAGATCCGCTGGGGCACGTGCTGGGAGAGCTCGCCGAGGGGGCCGTTCACCATCACGCGGCCAGGCGACAGCGACACCGAGACGCCGGCGGGAAGCTCGATGGGCTTGTTTCCGATTCGCGACATGCAGCTACCAGACGAAGCACAGCACCTCGCCGCCGACGCCGAGCTCCTGCGCCGTGCGGCTGGTGACGAGACCGCTGGAGGTGGACATGATCGCCGTGCCCATCCCGCCGAGGACGCGCGGGAGGCGGTCCTTGCGGGCGTAGACGCGGCGTCCGGGCTTGGACACGCGGCGCAGGTCGGTGATGACGCGCTCGCGGCTCCGCCCGTACTTGAGCTCGACGACCAGGTTATCGAACGACTCGCCGCGCTCGACGCGGTAGTCCTTGATGTAGCCCTCGTCCTTGAGCACCCGGGCGATCTCGACCTTCATGCGCGAGGCGGGCATCGCGGCCGTCTCGTGGAGGGCCCGGTTGGCGTTTCGGATCCTCGCCAGCATGTCGGAGATGGGGTCGTTCAGCATCGCTTCCTCTTCCTCACCAGCTCGACTTGGTCATGCCCGGGATGAAGCCCTCGTGCGCGAGCTCGCGCAGGCAGATCCGGCAGAGACCGAACTTTCGGTAGACCGCGCGCGGGCGCCCGCACCGGTTGCACCGGCTGTAGGCCCGCGTCCTGTACTTCTGCGGGCGGGCGGCCTTCACGATCAGGCTCTTCTTCGCCATGCTCCTCCTAGCTCTCGTCCGTCCGAAACGGGAGGCCGAGGCCGCGGAGCAGCGCCAGCCCCTCCTCGTCCGTCCTCGCCGACGTGGTGATGACGACGTCGAGGCCGCGAATCTCCTGCACGTCGTCGTAGTTGATCTCCGGGAAGATGATCTGCTCGCGGATCCCGATCGAGTAGTTGCCGCGCCCGTCGAAGCTCCGTGGCGAGAGGCCGCGGAAGTCGCGGATGCGAGGAAGCGCGATCGACACGAGCCGGTCGAGAAACTCGTACATGCGCACGCCGCGAAGCGTCGCCTTGGTGCCGATCGGCATGCCCTCGCGGATCTTGAAGCCGGCGATCGACTTCTTGGCCCGCGTGATCTGCGCGCGCTGGCCCGTGATCGCCGTCAGCTCCTCGACGGCGCTGTCGAGCGCCTTGGCGTTCGTCTTCGCCTCGCCGACGCCCATGTTCACGGTGATCTTCTCGACGCGGGGCGTCTCCATGATCGAGCTGAACCGGAACCGCTCCTTGAGCTCGGGGCGCACCTCGCTCTCGTAGCGGCTCTTGAGGCGGGCGACGTAGCCGTTGTCCGTCTTCGTGGCCATCAGCGATCCAGAACCTCCCCGCAGTCGGCCCGCTTGCAGACGCGCACCTTGACGCGGCCGTCCTTCGAGTCGCGGTACTCGTAGCCGACCCGCGTCGCGCGGTTGCAGGTCGGGCAGACGACCATCACGTTCGAGACGTCGACGGGGGCCGAGAGCTCGAAGATGCCGCCGGGCTGGATCTGCGTCTGGCCCATGCGGCTCGAGTCCTTCATGGGCCGCGGCCGGCGATGGCGATGCACCGTGTTGAGGTTCTCAACGAGGACCCGGCGCTTCTTCGGGTCCGCCTCGATGATGCGGCCCTGCTTGCCCCGGTCCTTCCCCGAGAGGATCTGGACGACGTCGCCCTTGCGGACTTTCATGGTCTGGGCCACTCTCAAAGCACCTCCGGGGCGAGGGAGACGATCTTCATGAAGTTCTTCTCGCGCAGCTCGCGGGCGACCGGCCCGAAGATGCGCGTGCCGCGCGGGTTGTCCTGCGCGTCGATGATCACGGCGGCGTTCTCGTCGAACGCGATGGAGGTCCCGTCGTTTCGCCCGAACGGCTTCTTCGTCCGGACGACGACGGCCTTCACGACCTCGCCCTTCTTGATCGTCCCCTGCGGGGTCGCCGTCTTGACGGTGCCCACGATCACGTCGCCGACGCGCGCGTAGCGGCGGTGGGAGCCGCCGAGCACGCGAATGCAGAGGAGCTCGCGCGCTCCTGTGTTGTCGGCGACGCGGAGACGGGATTCCTGCTGGATCACTTCGCTTCCTCGAGCACCTCGGCCAGGCGCCAGTGCTTCGTCTTCGAGAGCGGGCGCGTCTCGACCACGCGGACGAGGTCGCCGAGCTTGGCGGCGTTGGCCTCGTCGTGGACGTGGAGCCTCGACGAGTGGCGGACGATCTTCTTGTAGACGGGGTGCGGCTTCACGGTGTCCACCCGGACGACGATGGTCTTGTCAATCGCCGCCGAGACGACCACGCCGCGGCGCTCTTTCCTCGTCCCGCGGACGTGCTCGGGCTTGGGGAGGCGGACGATCGGCTTGCGCTCCGCCGCCGTCTCGCGCGTCGGCTTCGAGCGCTGCCGGCGCTCGCTCCTGCGAACGCGCTTGCGCTTCGGCTTAGGCTTCGGCTCGGCGACCGGCGCCGACGGCTCCTCGGCCGCGGCGGCGGGCTCCTCGCCGGAAGGCTCCTCCGCCGCCGGCTCCTCGGCGGCCGCGGGCTCTTCCTCGGCCACGGGCTGCTCCTCGGCCACGGGCTCGGGCGCCGGCTCCTCGGCCGGCTCCTCCTCCGCGTCCGGGGCTTCCTCGGCCACGGGCGCTTCCTCCACCTGGGGCTCCTCGGCGGGAGCCTCCTCGGCGGCGGGCGCGGCCTCGGCCTCCGGCTCCTCGGCCGGAGTCTCCTCGACCTGCTCCTGCGTCTCTTCTTCGGTCTTCTTCCTCGGCCTTCCCATCTACCTACTCTCCAACGAGTGTCTCCGCTCCGCCTGGATCGTCAGGATCCGGGCGATGTCCCGCTTGGCGAGCGAGAGGCGCGACGTCGCGTCGAGCGCCCCGGTCGCCATCTGGAAGCGGAGGTTGAACAGGTTCTCGCGGCTCTCGGCGAGGCGCTTCACGAGCTCCTCGTCCGAGAGGTCTCTGAGCTCCTTAGCCTTCAAAGAGATCAGCCTCCCGTTTCACGAACTTGGTCTTCACCGGCAGCTTCATCCCGGCGAGGCGCATGGCCTCGCGGGCGAGCGGCTCCGACACGCCCGAGAGCTCGAACATGACGCGGCCCGGCTTGACGACGGCCACCCAGTGCTCGGGCGAGCCCTTTCCCGAGCCCATGCGGGTCTCGGCCGGCTTTTGCGTCACCGGCTTGTCGGGGAAGACGTTGATCCAGACCTTCCCGCCGCGCTTGATGTGGCGTGTCATGGCGATCCGGGCCGCCTCGATCTGGCGGTTCGTCACCCAGCCAGAGTCCAGCGACTTGAGGCCGAAGTCGCCGAAGTGCACCTGCTGCTGACCCTTGGCGACCCCGCGCCTGCGCCCGCGCTGCTGCTTTCTGAACTTGGTCTTGCGCGGCATGAGCATTACGACTCACCGCCTCCGTCCTCGGCAGGCGTGGTCTCGGGAGCGGCGGCCTCCGGGGCCGGCGTCTCCGCGGCCTCCTCGGCGGGAGCCGCCTCGGACTGAGCCTGCGGCTGCGCCTCCTGCTCGGGCGCCGGAGACTGCTGGCGCTCGGCCTCGCGCGCTCCGGGCCGGCGGCGCTGGCCGCGGCGCGGCCTGCCCACGGGGCCGAGGCCCTCGCGGTCGCCGCCTCCGCGCCGTCCGCCCTGGCCGACGGGGCCGAGGCCGTCACGACGGCCTCCGCGCCGGCGCGCCTGGTCCTGCTCGCCCAGCCGGCCCGCGGCCCCGGTCTCGCCGGAGTCGAAGCCCTCGGGCATGATCTCGCCCTTGTTGATCCAGACCTTGACGCCGATCCGGCCGAAGGTCGTCTTCGCCTCGGCGAAGCCGTAGTCGATGTCGGCGCGCAGCGTGTGCAGCGGGACGCGCCCCTCGGAGTAGGTCTCCGAGCGGGACATCTCGGCGCCGCCGAGGCGGCCGCCGCAGGTGATCTTCACGCCCTTCGCGCCCGAGCGGATGGCCGAGGCGAGCGAGCGCTTCATCGCGCGGCGGAAGCTGACGCGGTTCTGGAGCTGCTCGGCGATCGACTGGGCCACGAGCTTCGCGTCCAGCTCGGGGCGCTTGATCTCGTTGATGTTGATCTGGACGTTCTTGTGCGTCATCCCGTGGACCTCGCGCCTGAGCGCGTCCACCTCGGCGCCGGACTTGCCGATCACGATCCCCGGGCGCGCCGTGTAGATGTCGATCGTGATCCGCTGCTTGTCCTTGCGGATGAGGATGTCCGAGAGCCCCGCGTGACCGAGCTTGCCGTAGATGTGGTCGCGGATGTTGACGTCCTCGATGATGTACGACGGGAACTCCTTCGAGCCCGTGTACCAGTTCGACTTCCAGTCGTGGATGACCCCCACGCGCAAACCGCCGGGATGGATCTTCTGACCCACTAGTCGTCGCTCCCCTCGTCGTTCTCGGTCTTCTTCTTCCGGGTGGTTCTGGGCTTGGCCTCCGCCTCGGGCTCGGCGGCCTCCGCCTCGGCCTTCGGCTTTGCGGCACGCGTGCGCTTCGGCTTGGGCGCCTCTTCGGCCTCAGCCGCCGCCTCGGGAGCTTCGGCCTCGGGAGCCTGCGTAGCCTCCGCGGCCTTCTTGCGCGGGGCGCGCTTGGGCTTCTCCTCGGCCGGCGCCTCCTCGGCGGCGGGCTCCTCGACGGCCTCGACCTCGGCGCCCGTCTCGTCGTCGACGACGATCGGCTCCGGCTCCTCGGTCAGCGTGACCGGAGCGGGGCGCTCGATCGGCTCCGGAATCGCCTCGCCGCCGGGCTGGGCCAGGGCGATCGTGATGTGGCACGTCCGCCGCTTGATCCTCCCGACCCGGCCGCGCGCTCGGGCGCGCCACCGCTTCAGGGTCGGGCCGGCGCCCACGTGGGCGGACACGACGTAGAGCTCGTCCGCATCGAGCCCGTGGTTCGCCTCGGCGTTCGCCGCCGCGGAGTCGAGCACTTTGCGGACGTCGTGCGCCGCGTCCCGCGTCATGAACGCGAGGATCGTCCGCGCCTCGGGCACGGTGCGCCCGCGAATCTCGTCCACGATGAGCTGCGCCTTGCGCGGAGCCGTGCGCACGAAGCGCGCTTCCGCGCGGACCTCGGAGCGTGTCTCGACGGCGGCCATTACTTGCGCTTCACCTCGGTCTTGCGGTCGCCTGAGTGGCCGCGGAAGAGCCGCGTCGGGGCGAACTCGCCCAGCTTGTGGCCGACCATGGACTCGGTGACGAAGACGGGCAAGTGGGCCTTGCCGTTGTGCACGGCGATGGTGTGCCCGACCATCTCCGGGAAGACGGTCGAGGTGCGCGACCACGTGCGCAGCGGGCGCTTCTGACCGGACTCGTTCATCTCCTCGACGCGCTTGATGAGGCTGGCCTCGACGAACGGGCCCTTCTTGGACGACCTGGACACCTAGCGCCTCTCCTTCCCGCGGCGGCGGCCGCGGACGATGAGCTTGTCGGATTCCTTGTGCTTTCGGCGCGTGCGCTTGCCGAGCGTCGGCACGCCCCAGGGCGTGACGGGATGGCGGCCGCCCTTGGACTTACCCTCGCCGCCGCCGTGCGGGTGGTCGACGGGGTTCATTGCGGATCCGCGAACGGTCGGGCGCTTGCCGAGCCACCGGCTCCGGCCGGCCTTGCCGCTCGAGACGTTCTCGTGGTCGGTGTTCCCGACCTGGCCCACGGTGGCGCGGCACGCGAGCGGCACGCGGCGCATCTCGCCGGACGGGAGCCGGAGCACGCCATGGCCGTCGTCCTTGGCGACGAGCTGGATGCCGGACCCTGCGCTGCGCGCCAGCTGGCCGCCGCGACCGGGCTTCAGCTCGACGTTGTGAACGAGCGTGCCGGTCGGGATGCTGGCCAGCGGCAGCGCGTTGCCGGGCTTGATGTCCGCCTCGGGGCCGGACTCGACCTGCGCGCCGACGCGGAGCCCGGCGGGGGCGAGGATGTATGCCTTGGCGCCGTCCGCGTAGTGAAGGAGCGCGATCCGTGCCGACCGGTTGGGGTCGTACTCGATCGCAGCCACCTTGGCCGGGACGCCGTCCTTGCGACGCTTGAAGTCGATCACCCGGTAGCGGCGCTTGTGCCCGCCGCCCTGGTGCCGCGTGGTGATGCGGCCCTGGTTGTTGCGGCCGCCCTTGCGCTTCACGGGCTCGAGCAGGCTCTTCTCCGGCTCGGTCTTCGTCACCTCGTCGAAGGCGGAGACCGAGCGGAAGCGCCGGCCGGGAGACGTCGGCTTGTACTTCCTCAACGCCATCAGACTGCGGCTCCCTCGAAGATCTCGATCCTGTCGCCGGCGCGGAGCTGGACGATCGCCTTCTTCCAGCCCGGCTTGGTCCCGCGCGTCCAGCCGCGGCGCTTGGGCTTCGGCTGCACCTTGAGGACGTTCACCGAGACGACCTTGACGTCGAAGAGCTCCTCGACCGCCTGGCGGATCTGCGTCTTGTGCGCCTTCGGATGAACCCTGAACGAGTACTTGTTGTCCTCGATCAGGCTGTAGCTCTTCTCCGAGACGACCGGAGTGATGATGATCTGGCGCGGATCGAGGCTCACTTCGAGTTCACCTCCGTGAGGCGTTCGAGCGCTCCCTCGGTGGCGAGCACCGAGCGGGCCCAGACGATGGCGCCGACCTCGAGCTCGGACGGCTCGAGGACGAGCGCGTTCGCGAGGTTGCGGAAGCTCTTGACAAGCGTTTCCTCGTCGGGCTGGGCGATGACGAGGAGCGGCAGCTCGCCGCCCCAGGACGCCACCAACGAGGCCGCCTCCCGCGTCGAGGGCTCCTCGAAGACACCGCCGTCGATCACTGCCAGGGACCCGCGCCGGGCGTGATCCGAGAGCGCCGCTCGAAACGCGGCGCGGTGCGCCTTGCGGTTCACCTTCAGGTCGAAGCTGCGCGGCTGGGGCGCGAAGGCCATGCCGCCGCCGGTCCACTGCGAAGCCCGGGTCGTGCCCGCGCGTGCGCGGCCGGTGCCCTTCTGCCGCCACGGCTTGGAGCGGCCGCCCGAGACGAGCCCGCGGCTCTTGGCCGCCTTCGTGCCCGAGCGAGCGGCCGCCGCCTCGGCCCGCACCGCCTCGTGGACGAGGTGTGGCTTCACGTCGGCGGCGAACACCGCCTCGGCGAGCGTCACGTCCTTGGCCTTCTTGCCGGTCCCGTCGAGCACGGGTGCCTTGGGAGCGGCCATCAGTGCCCCTCCAGGCAATACGCGATTACCTGACTGGGCACTACCGCGAGTCCTCCCGCACCACGACGTATGCGTTCTTGTGGCCCGGGACGGCGCCCTTGACGAGCAGCAGGTTCTGCTCGACGTCACGGTCGACGACCGTGAGCCCGACCTGGGTCACCGTCTTCGCACCCATCTGGCCGGCCATCTTCTGGCCCTTGAACACACGCGAGGGGGTCGCAGACGCGCCGATCGAGCCTGGCTTGCGGACGTTGTGCGAGCCGTGGGAGACCGGGCCGCGGTGGAACCGGTGCCGCTTGATCGTTCCCTGGAAGCCCTTGCCGATCGAGATCCCGGTCACCTTCACCTTCTCGCCCGGCTCGAAGGCCTCGACGGTCACGGTCTCGCCGGGCGCGAGCTCGCTCGGCCCGCGGACCTCGACCAGCCGCCGGTGCGGCCCGACCTTGCTCTTCGCGAGGTGCCCGAGCTCGGGCTTCGTGAGCTTCCCCTCCGGCACCTCGTCGAAGGCGAGCTGGACGGCGTCGTAGCCGTCGGCCTCGGCCGTCCGCACGGCGACCACGGGACAGGGCCCCGCCTCGATCACCGTCACGGGCGTGAGCACGCCGGTCTCCTCGTCGAAGACCTGCGTCATGCCGAGCTTCCTGCCGACGATGCCCTTCGCCATTACAACTTGATCTCGATGTCGACGCCGGCAGGGAGATCCAGACGCATCAGGGAGTCGACCGTCTTCGGCGTCGGCGAGTGGATGTCGATCAGGCGCTTGTGCGTGCGCACCTCGAAGTGCTCACGGGAGTCCTTGTCCTTGAACGGGCTGCGGATGACCGTGTAGACGTTCTTCTCGGTGGGCAGCGGCACCGGGCCGGTGACGGTGGCGCCGGTGCGCTGCGCCGTCTCGACGATCGAGAGCGCCGACCGGTCGAGCTGGGAGTGGTCGTACCCCTTGAGGCGGATGCGGATCTTCTGCTGCGGCAAGGGGATCTACTTCACGATCTCGGTGACGACGCCCGCGCCGACCGTGCGACCGCCCTCGCGGATGGCGAAGCGGAGGCCCTGATCCATGGCGATGGGCTGACCGAGGTCGATCTCCATGTTGGTGTTGTCGCCGGGCATGACCATCTCCTGGCCCTCGGGGAGCCTGATGGAGCCGGTCACGTCCGTCGTCCGGAAGTAGAACTGGGGCCGATAGCCGTTGAAGAACGGCGTGTGGCGGCCGCCCTCGTCCTTCGAGAGGACGTACACCTCGGCCTTGAACTGCGTGTGCGGGGTGATCGAGCCGGGCTTGGCGAGCACCTGGCCGCGCTCGACCTCCTCGCGCTTCGTCCCGCGCAGGAGCGCGCCGGCGTTGTCGCCCGCCTGGGCGTAGTCGAGCGTCTTGTGGAACATCTCGAGGCTCGTGACGACGGTCTTCTCGATCTCGGGGTGGATGCCGACGATCTCGACCTCGTTGCCGGACTCGATCTTGCCCTGCTCGATGCGCCCCGTGACCACGGTGCCGCGGCCCTGGATCGTCATGACGTCCTCGATCGGCATGAGGAACGGCTTGTCGATGTCCCGCTCGGGCTCCGGGATGTAGGTGTCGACCGCCTCCATGAGCTCGAGGATCTTGGGCGTCCACTCGGCGTCGCCCTCCAGCGCCTTCAGCGCGGAGACGGCCACCACGGGGACGTCGTCGCCCGGGAACTCGTACTTGGAGAGGAGCTCGCGCACCTCCATCTCGACGAGCTCGAGCAGCTCGGGGTCGTCGACCATGTCGGCCTTGTTGAGCGCGACGACGATCGAGGGCACCTCTACCTGGCGAGCGAGCAGGATGTGCTCGCGCGTCTGCGGCATCGGGCCGTCGGCCGCCGAGACCACGAGGATGGCACCGTCCATCTGGGCGGCGCCCGTGATCATGTTCTTGATGTAGTCGGCGTGGCCTGGGCAGTCCACGTGCGCGTAGTGGCGGTTCGCCGTCTCGTACTCGACGTGGGCGGTGTTGATCGTGATGCCCCGCTGCCGCTCCTCGGGCGCGTTGTCGATCGAGTCGAAGTCGCGCTCCTCGGTGTTCGTGCCCTGCTCGGCGAGGACCTTCGTGATCGCCGCGGTCAGCGTCGTCTTGCCGTGGTCGATGTGACCGATCGTGCCGACGTTGACGTGCGGCTTCGTGCGCTCGAACTTCTGCTTAGCCATCAGCTCCTCCGGTGTGTTCTACGTGCCTTGCGCCGCGGAGACGATCTCGCCCGCGACCGACTGCGGCGCTTCCTCGTAACGGTCGAATTGCATCGTGAAGGTCGCGCGTCCCTGAGTCGTCGACCGCAGGTCCGTCGCGTACCCGAACATCGTGGCAAGCGGGACGCGGGCGCGCACCGCCTGCGCGTTGCCTCGCGGCTCGAGGTGCTCGATGCGGCCCCGGCGCGAGTTGAGGTCGCCCATGACGTCGCCGAGGTACTCCTCGGGTGTCACGACCTCGACGGACATGACCGGCTCGAGCAGCTTCGGCTTCGCGCGCTGCATGGCCTCCTTGAAGGCCATGGAGCCGGCGATCTTGAACGCCATCTCGCTCGAGTCGACGTCGTGGTACGAGCCGTCCACCAGCTCGACACGCACGTCGACCACGGGGTAGCCGGCGAGCACGCCGGCCTCCATGGCCTCCTGGATGCCGAGATCGACGGACGGGATGTACTCCTTGGGGATCTTGCCGCCGACGATGCGGTCGAGGAACTCGTAGCCCTCGCCCGGCTCGGACGGCTCCATGTTGACGACGACGTGGCCGTACTGGCCGCGGCCGCCGGTCTGGCGGACGAACCGGCCTTGAACCTTCTCGACGGCCCTGCCGATCGTCTCGCGATAGGCGACCTGCGGCCGCCCGACGTTCGCGTCGACCGAGAACTCGCGCATGAGGCGGTCGACGATGATCTCGAGATGGAGCTCGCCCATCCCGGCGATGAGCGTCTGGCCGGTCTCCTCGTCCGTGCGGACGCGGAAGGTGGGGTCCTCTTCGGCGAGGCGCGTGAGCCCCTGGCCCAGCTTGTCCTGGTCCGCCTTCGTCTTCGGCTCGATCGCCACCGAGATGACCGGGTCGGGGAACTCCATCGACTCGAGCCGGATCGGCGCGGTGTCGATGGCGAGCGTGTCCCCGGTCGTGGTCGCCTTGAGGCCGACGGCGGCGACGATTTCCCCGGCGCCGATCGCCTCGCGCTCCTCGCGGTGGTTCGCGTGCATCTGGAGCAGGCGACCGATGCGCTCGGTCTTCCCGTTCGTGACGTTCATGACCCGCTCGCCCGCCTTGACCTTGCCCGAGTAGACCCGGAAGTAGGTCAGCTTGCCGACGTACGGGTCGCTCATCACCTTGAAGGCGAGCGCCGAGAACGGCTCGTCCTCGGACGGCCGGCGCGAGAGCTCGTGGCCGGTGCGCGGGTCGACGCCGTGGATCGGTGGGACGTCGAGCGGGCTCGGCAGGTAGTCGACGACGCCGTTGAGAAGCGGCTGCACGCCCTTGTTCTTGAAGGCGGAGCCGAGCAGGACCGGGGTGACGGCGATCGCGAGCGTCGCCTTGCGGAGCGCGCGCTTGATCATCGCCGGCGTTACCGCCGACTCGTCGGTGACGTAGGTCTCGAGCAGCTCCTCGTCGTGCTCCGCAACCGCGTCGATCAGCTGATGGTGGTACTCGTCGGCCTGCTCGCGCAGCTCCTCGGGGATCTCGATCACCATCTGCTTCGTGCCGAGGTCGTCCTCCCAGACGGTGCCCTGCATCTCCACGATGTCGACGACCCCGCGGAAGTGCTCCTCCTGGCCGATCGGAAGCTGAATCGGGACGGGGTTGGCCCCGAGGCGGTCGACCATCGACTGGACGGCGGCGAAGAAGTCCGCGCCGGTGCGGTCCATCTTGTTGATGAAGGCGATCCGGGGGACGCCGTAGCGGTCGGCCTGCCGCCAGACCGTCTCCGACTGCGGCTCGACGCCCGCGACCGAGTCGAAGACCGCGATCGCGCCGTCGAGGACCCGCAGGCTGCGCTCGACCTCGACCGTAAAGTCCACGTGCCCGGGCGTATCGATGATGTTGATGCGAAAATCGCCCCAGAACGCCGTCGTGGCGGCGGAGGTGATCGTGATGCCGCGCTCCTGCTCCTGCGCCATCCAGTCCATGACGGCCGCGCCCTCGTGCACCTCGCCCATCTTGTGGGTGCGGCCCGTGTAGTAGAGGATGCGCTCGGTCGTCGTCGTCTTGCCGGCGTCGATGTGCGCCATGATCCCGATGTTGCGGACGCGGTCGAGCGCGACCTTCCCACCTGTCTTGACGGCGGCCACGGTTACCACCTGTAGTGGGCGAAGGCCTTGTTGGCCTGCGCCATCCGGTAGAGGTCGTCCTTGCGCTTGAAGGCGCCGCCCTGCTGGTTGAGCGCGTCCATGATCTCGTTGGCGAGCTTCTCGTCCATCGACTTCTCGCGGCGGTCGCGCGCGAATCCCACCAGCCAGCGCACCGCGAGCGTCCGCGCGCGGCGCTGGGGCACCTCGACGGGCACCTGGTAGTTGGCCCCGCCGACGCGGCGGGAGCGAACCTCGAGGACGGGCGTCACCGACTTGACCGCCTGCTCGAGGGCCTCGACCGGCGGCTTGCCGGTCCGCTCGCCGACCTTCTCCAGCGCGGAGTAGACGATGTGCTCGGCCGTCGACTTCTTGCCCTCGAGCATGACCTTGTTGACCACCTGGGACACGAGCTTCGACCCGTAGAGCGGATCGGCCTCGAGCTCGCGGATCTGGATCTCTGCTCGGCGCGGCACGACTAGCTTCCCCGCTTCGCGCCGTACTTGGAGCGGCCCTGCCGCCGATCGGCGACGCCTCCGGCGTCGAGCGCGGCGCGGATCACCTTGTAGCGGAAGCCCGGCAGGTCCTTGACGCGACCGCCGCGAATGAGGACGACCGAATGCTCCTGGAGGTTGTGCCCCTCGCCGGGGATGTACGCGCCGACCTCCATCTGGTTGGTCAGCCGCACGCGCGCGACCTTGCGCAGCGCGGAGTTCGGCTTCTTCGGAGTCGTCGTGTACACGCGCGTGCAGACCCCCCGCTTCTGCGGGGCGCCGCGGAGGGCCGGGGTCTTGACCTTGGTCGGAGGGGTCTTGCGACCCTTCCGCACGAGCTGGTTCACGGTTGGCACGCGGTGACGATTCCTTCGCTTCGAGGGGTGTGTTCTGGACAGCTTCCAGACGCAACAAAAGGTCGGCGTGGGGCAGGCCCAAGCCGAACCTCGCGGCATGCTAGCAGCTGCCGGCGGGGCGCCGCCAGGGATTGTGGCGAGGGCGGCTCCGGCGTATCGTGGGGTCGCACCCAGCGATGCTCCCTCTCGCGGATACCGCCACGTGGATCGGCGTCGGATTCGCCGCCGGCGCGGCTGTGCTCGCGCTCGCAGCCTCCGCCGTCCTCCTCGTCGTCGTCCTGCGGCAGCCCCGCAGCCACGGGGCGCCGACGGCAGGCGAGCACGAGCTGCCTGAAGAGCCCGATGGGGATCTCGTCCCCGCTGTCCGCGAAGCGCACGCGGAGACGGCAACCCCGCGCCGGTTCTCCGAGATCGCCGCCACGATCGACCTGGACGCGGTGCTCGAGCGCACCCTGGAGGCCGCCGCGTCGACGGACGGCATCGACGCGGCCATGGCGGTCATCGGGCAGACGGAGGAGGCACCGCTCGTCGCGACGCTCGGGATGACGACCGATGAGGCGGAGCGGCAGCCGGTATCCAGCACGCCGTCAGGAGGCGCGCGCGCCGTGCGCATCAGCTACCGCTACGACTCGGTCGGGGCGCCGGTGCCCGAGCCGGGCGGACGGCTGATTCGCGGTGGCATCGCGGTCCCGATCCGCGAGGAGCACGTGGGCACGATCGGCACGCTCGCAGTGTTCTGGCGCGGGGACGACCGCGTCCCCGAGAACGAGGAGATCGCCGAGCTCGAGGAGCTCGCCCGCACGAGCGCGCCGGCGATCAGGAACGCCAAGGTGTTGCGCGAAGTGCGCCAGCTTGCGGACGTCGACGCCCTCACCGGCGTCCACAACCGTCGCTTCTTCCAGGAGACCCTCGAGCGCGAGTGCGCACGCGCTCACCGGTACGAGCGCGGCGTCGCGCTCGTCATCCTCGACATCGACGACTTCAAGTCGACGAACGACGCGCTCGGGCATCTCGCGGGGGACGCCGTCCTGGCGGCCGTCGCGGAGCGTCTTGGCGAAGCCGTCCGGCAGTCCGACGTCGTCTGCCGGGTCGGCGGGGACGAGTTCGCCGTGATCCTCCCCGAGGCAGGCGCGCAGGACGCCCTCCACCTGTACCGTCGGATCCAGTTCGCCGTCGGGTCGGGCGCGTCGGGGCCGGCGGAACGCGTGCGGCTCTCGGCCGGGATCGCCGAGCTCCGGCCGGAGGACGACTCGGTGGCGCTCTTCCAGCAGGCGGACGAGGCCCTCTACCGGGCCAAGGAGCTCGGCAAGGGCCAGGTGCAGCAATCGGAGGCCGAGGTCGGTCCCGCCAGCCGCGCCCTCGAGCCCGGCTCCGGGTAGCCAAGGAGCACCGTGGTACTCGAACCCGGGCCGGTCAGGCCTGCGGGCTCAGGCGGCCGACGACGGTCTCCTGCTCGCGGCGGCGCACGAGCGCGCGCACGTCCTCGAGGAAGCGGGCGCAGTCGGACTCGAGCTCGTGGGAGAGGAAATGGCCGGGCGGCGCGGGCTGTGCCTGCTCCGTGCCGCTCGAGGCCTCGGGTTCACCGGGACCGTACACGTTCCTCCCCACCTTCCTGTGGATCCTGTGGATAACTCGCCGCTGACGCCCCGCCGCCGCTCTCCGAGCGCTTGTCTCCGCCGCGACGAGGGCAGTCTACGCGGACGCTCGGCGCGTCCGATCCCCCATTCGAGGGATGCCGCGAGAAGTCCTCGCAAAGAGCGCGAAAAACAGACTAGGCGCGGGCGATCACCTTCCAGAGCTTCTCGTACTCGAGGACGAGGCCCTGCTCGTCGACCGTCAGCTCGGCCGCGAAATCGTCCTGCGCGTAGCGGTAGCGGTTCGGGGCGAGCCGGACGTAGCGCTGGCGGACGCGCCGGACCCCGAGCTCCGGCCAGACGAGCCACGCGACGTGGATGTCGGCCTCCTCGCCGACGTCGAGCCCGAGGCGGCGGATTGGCAGCGTGTTCGTCGCCGGCGTGAAGCTGAGATCGACGTCGACGCAGTCCTCGAATTCGGGCGGACGATCCGTTCCGGACCACAGTCCACCGATCTCGGCGAGCTCGCGTAGCTCGCCGCCGGCTAAGGCGACCAGCACCTCGACGTTCGAGGTGGCCCAGGCAGCATCGACCGTGACCGCATAGCGGAGCTCGATGGGCTGCTTCGCCTCGTGCGTCAGCACCGTCCCGCGCAGGCGCCAGCCGCGGCCGGCCCGTTCGAGCACGCATACCTCGCTGCCGCCGTCGCTGGCCTGCCAGAGAACCGAGGTCACAGGGCCAGAATACGAACTCGAGGCGAAATGACGGCTCGTCGTCGCGCCGCCCAGGGCGGCGCGACGGCACAAGGCCTCGTCTTGGTTCGAGTTCCAAGAACTCGTTTCAGAATGATGCTTCGCCGTCGGGAGGGCGCCTTTCGGCGCCCTCCTCCAGCCCTGCGTGGAACGTCCGCTAGCTAGCTCTCCTCGTCGAGCGGCGAGTCGACCTCGGGGATCTCATCGGCCTCGAGCGAGCTGCGGCCGTCGCCGCCGTTCGTCTCCGACTCGCCCTCGAAGGTCATGTCGAGGAGGCCGAGGCTCTCGCCGTCCGAGCCGATCTCCTCCAGCGCGGCCAGCAGCTGCTCCTCGGTCTGCGGCCGCACGAGCGCGGACGCCGGAACCTTGTCGCTCGGCTTGATCTCGACGTTGCGGTACTGCTTGAGGCCCGTCGCGGCCGGGATCAGCTTGCCGATGATCACGTTCTCCTTGAGCCCGAGCAGGCGATCGACCTTGCCCTCGATCGACGCGTCGGTCAGCACCTTCGTCGTCTCCTGGAAGGAGGCCGCCGAGAGGAACGACTCGGTCGCCAGCGAGGCCTTGGTGATGCCGAGGATCAGCGGCTCGAAGGTCGCCTGCTCCTTCTTCTCGCCCTTGACGCGCACGTTCTCGCGCTCGAGCACGGCCTTGTCCACGAGCTGGCCGGGCAGGAGGTCCGTGTCACCGGCGTTCTCGACCCTGACCTTCTTCAGCATCTGCCGGACGATCAGCTCGATGTGCTTGTCGTGGATGTCGACGCCCTGCGACTTGTAGACGTTCTGCACCTCGCCGACGAGGTAGAGCTCGGTCGGCGTCGAGCCCTTGCCCGACTTCGAGTGCAGCGCGAGCAGCTCGGCCGGAGCGAGCGAGCCCTCGTGGAGCGGGTCGCCGGGCTCGACGACCTGCCCCTTCGCCACGAGCAGGCGCGTCCGTCGCGGGAGCTGGTACTCCTTCGGCTGCAGCGGCTCGCCGTCCTCGTCGACCCCGTCGGGGACGACCGTCACCTTCGGCCCGCGGTCGGTCTCCTCGATCTCGGCCCGGCCGCCGACCTGTGCGAGCGTGGCCGCTCCCTTCGGGTTTCGGGCCTCGAAGATCTCGACGACGCGCGGGAGGCCGTGCGTGATGTCCGCGCCGGCCACGCCCCCGGTGTGGAACGTCCGCATCGTCAGCTGCGTCCCCGGCTCACCGATGGACTGCGCGGCGATGATCCCCACCGCGTCGCCGATCTCGCACATCTGACCCGTGGCGAGGAACGTTCCGTAGCAGGCCCGGCACACGCCGTACTCGCTCTTGCACTTGAGGACGCTGCGCACCGGAACCGTGAACCCGTCGAGGTGCTCCTCCAGCTCGTTCGCGAGCTCGCGGAGCCGCAGCGGGGTGATCTCCTCGCCCTTGGCGAGGAGCACGGTCTTGCCCGGCTTCCCGTCCTTGAGCGGCTTGCGCACGTCGACGGCCGCGACCCGGCCGGCGAGCGAGCGGTTGAGGCCCTCGGGGACGAGCACCGGCATCTCGACCGCCTCTTCGGTTCCGCAGTCCTCGGTACGGACGATGACGTCCTGGGACACGTCGACGAGGCGGCGCGTGAGGTATCCGGAGTCGGCCGTGCGAAGCGCCGTGTCGGCGAGGCCCTTGCGCGCGCCGTGCGTCGAGATGAAGTACTCGAGCACGGAGAGGCCCTCCATGAAGTTGGCCTTGATCGGGAGCTCCATGATCTCGCCCTTCGGGTTGGCCATGAGGCCGCGCATCCCCGCGAGCTGGCGGATCTGCTTGAAGGAGCCCCGGGCCCCGGAGTTGGCCATCATGTAGATCGGGTTGAGCCTGTAGAGCGTCGCCTCCATTGCCTCGGCCACCTTGTCGGTCGCCTCGGTCCAGATGTTGACGATCGACTCGTGGCGCTCCTCCTCGGTGATGAGGCCACGCTCGAACTGGGTCTCGATCGTGCCCACCCGCTCCTCGTAGTCCTCGAGGATCGAGTCCTTCTCCTCCGGCACGACGATGTCGTTCTTCGAGATCGTGATCCCGGCCTGCGTGGCGTAGTGGAACCCGAGCTCCTTGATCGTGTCGAGGAGGACGGAGATGACCGCGGCGCCGTAGGCGTCGACGAGGCCGGTGACGAAGTCGTTGGTCTCCTTCTTGCCGAGCGTCCGGTTGATGAACTCGACGGACGTGGTCTCGATGTCGGGCATCGCGCCCGAGACCGCCCGGGCGACCTCCTCGTTGAAGACGACCCGTCCCGGCGTCGTGAGCAGGAGCTCGCCGTTGCGCCGGTACTCGATCGGATCCTGGAGCCCGACCTGACCGGCGTCGAGGGCGAGGATGACCTCCTCCTCGGAGCCGTAGCGCCGCGGCCGCGGATCGAGCTCCTCGGCCGTTACCGCGCTCAGGTCGTCCCCGCAGTACGTCAGGTAGTAGCCGCCGAGCACCATGTCCTGAGAGGGCGTGGACAGCGGCTTCCCGTGCGCGGGCGAGAGGATGTTGTTCGACGACAGCATCAGGATGCGCGCCTCGGCCTGCGCCTCCGCGGAGAGGGGCAGGTGGACGGCCATCTGGTCGCCGTCGAAGTCGGCGTTGAAGGCGTGGCAGACGAGCGGGTGGATCTGGATCGCCTTGCCCTCGACGAGAACGGGCTCGAACGCCTGGATGCCGAGGCGGTGGAGCGTCGGCGCCCGGTTCAGGAGCACCGGGTGCTCGGCGATCACCTCCTCGAGCACGTCCCAGACCTCCGGGACCATGGACTCGACGTACTTCTTCGCCGCCTTGATGTTCTGAACCGACTTGCGCTCGACGAGCCGGCTCATGATGAACGGCTTGAAGAGCTCGAGCGCCATCAGCTTGGGGAGGCCGCACTGGTGCAGCTTCAGCGTCGGCCCCGACACGATCACGGACCGGCCGGAGTAGTCGACGCGCTTCCCGAGCAGGTTCTGGCGGAAGCGGCCCTGCTTGCCCTTGAGCATGTCGGAGAGCGACTTCAGCGGCCGGTTGCCCGGGCCGGTGACGGCGCGGCCGCGGCGCCCGTTGTCGAAGAGGGCGTCGACGGCCTCCTGGAGCATGCGCTTCTCGTTGTTGACGATGATCTCGGGCGCGCCCAGGTCGAGCAGCCGCTTCAGCCGGTTGTTCCGGTTGATGACGCGGCGGTAGAGGTCGTTGAGGTCGCTCGTGGCGAAGCGGCCGCCGTCGAGCTGCACCATGGGGCGGAGCTCCGGCGGGATCACCGGGATCGCCTCGAGAATCATCCACTCGGGACGGTTCTCCGAGGTCACGAACGCGTTCTGGACCTTGAGCCGCTTGATCGCGCGCTGCTGCTTCTGGCCCTTGGACGTCCGGATGGTCTCGCGCAGGGTCTTCGCCTCGGAGTCGAGGTCGAGGTCCTTGAGGAGATCGCGGATCGCCTCCGCGCCCATGCCGCCCTTGAAGTAGACGCCGAAGCCGTACGGGGAGCCGAAGCGGTCCTTGAGCTCCCGGAACAGCATCTCGTCGTTGACGATCATCTTCGGCTCGAGCTCGCTGAAGAGCTGCCACGTCTGCTCGAGGCGGGCGACGGAGTCGACGGCCGCCTCGCGCGCGTCGCCGCGCCGGGACTCGATGTCCTGGTACATCTCGCGGACCTTGAGCGCCCACTGCGAGAGCGCGTCGAAGTCCTCCTTCTTCGCTCCCTCGCGCAGGCAGAGGTCGTAGGCGAGCTCCTTGACCGCGGCCGGGTCGCTTCCCGGCTCCGCCTGGTCGAGGACGTCCTTCAGCAACCCGTTGCCGAGCTCGCGGGCCTTCTCGAGGTTCTTCGCGTCGACGCCGGAGACGAGCTCCGCGTCCTCGCCCTCGAGCGCCTCGCCCGCGAGAAGCGCGTCGCGCACCTTGTTCATGTGCTTCGTGATCGCGCCCTTCTTGGAGCCGGTCGCCTTGTCGGCCTGCTTGGCCAGCGGCGCCAGCGCCTCGAGGATCTGGACCGCTGCGTTGCCGACCGCCTCGACGTCGCGGGGAGCGAGCCTGCGGTCGTCCCGGACCGCGGTCGAGCGGACGAGCTCGCGGATCTTCTTCGAGTCCTCCGTCGTGACGGTCTGCGCCACCTCCTTGAAGATGCCGCCCGCCAGCGAGCGCGCCTCCTCGATCGGGGGCAGGCCCTGCTCCTCGGCCCAGGCGGTCAGGCCGCGGACCCAGAACTCGTCGTCCTCGTCGAAGTTCCGCTCCTTGCCCTTCGTGAAGTACTCGCGCCGGCGCGAGAGCCGGTCCTCGAGCGCGGCGAGCGCCTCGTCGCGGTCGACGTTGATGCGCTCGTACTCGCCACGCACCTTGTCCTCGAGGTCGGCCAGATCGGCGGCGCGCTTCTCCACCTCGACCTGGGTGACGATCGAGGCGGCGAAGTACAGGACCTTCTCGAGCTCCTTCGGAGCGATGTCGAGGAGGTAGCCGATGCGGCTGGGAACTCCCTTGAAGAACCAGATGTGCGAGACCGGAGCGGCGAGGTCGATGTGGCCCATCCGCTCGCGCCGCACCTTCTGGCGCGTCACCTCGACGCCGCAGCGCTCGCAGATGATGCCCTTGTAGCGGACGCGCTTGTACTTGCCGCAGTAGCACTCCCAGTCCTTGGTCGGACCGAAGATGCGCTCGCAGAAGAGGCCGTCCTTCTCGGGCTTGAGCGTGCGGTAGTTGATCGTCTCGGGCTTGGTCACCTCGCCGGACGACCAGTCCCTGATCTGCTTGCTCGACGCGAGGCCGATGCGGATCGCGTCGAAGTTGTTGATGTCGATCACGTTTCGCTCTCCCCTAGCTCTCTTCGGTTTCCAGGTCGGCCCGGTTCGCTTCCGCGGGGGCGGCGTCGCCCTCGGCCGCGAGCCCGTCGGCTGCGGCCTCGTCGAGGTCGCCGAGCTGCTCGTCGGCCGGGAGCGTCAGCTCCCCGTCGGTGTCGACGCGCTCCTGCCCCTCCTCGGCCTCCTCGGCCGTGGGCTGGCGGGCGGCCGCGCGCAGCGAGCCGGGCGAGAGGTCGATGCCGAGCTCCTCCGCGGCGCGGAGCAGCTCGTCGTCCTCCTCCCGCACCTCGACCTCCGCGCCCTCCTCGGAGATGACGTGGACGTCGAGCGCCAGCGACTGCATCTCCTTGAGGAGCACCTTGAAGGACTCGGGAATCGACGGCTCGGCGATGTTCTCGCCCTTGACGATCGCCTCGTAGGCCTTCACGCGCCCGACCGTGTCGTCGGACTTGATGGTGAGCATCTCCTGGAGGGTGTAGGCGGCGCCGTAGGCCTCGAGCGCCCACACCTCCATCTCGCCGAAGCGCTGGCCGCCGAACTGGGCCTTGCCGCCCAGCGGCTGCTGCGTCACGAGCGAGTAGGGCCCCGTCGAGCGCGCGTGGATCTTGTCGTCGACGAGGTGGAGCAGCTTCAGGATGTACATGTAGCCGACGGTCACCTTTTGGTCGAATGGCTCGCCGGTGCGCCCGTTGAACAGCCGGGCCTTGCCCGAGCAGTGCCGGCCGGCGGGCCGCTTCTCGTCGACGACGAACTTGATCGCCGAGTCAGGGTTCTGGCGCGTCCACTCGACGAGCGCCTCGTCCACCTGCTCCGGCGTGGCGCCGTCGAAGACGGAGCTCGCCACCGGCGTCGGCCCGTTGGGCTCCCCGTCCTCGGCGAAGACGCCATGGTGCGCGGCCCAGCCGAGGTGGGTCTCGAGGACCTGGCCGATGTTCATCCGGCTCGGGACGCCGAGCGGGTTCAGGACGACGTCGACCGGCGTCCCGTCCTCCAGGAACGGCATGTCCTCCTCGGGGACGATGCGCGCGATGACGCCCTTGTTCCCGTGGCGGCCGGCGAGCTTGTCGCCCTCCGCGATCTTGCGCTTCTTGGCGACGTAGACGCGCACGAGCTCGTTGACGCCGGGCGAGAGGTCGTCGCCGGCGTCGCGGGAGAAGGTCTTCACGTCGATGACCTTGCCGCCCTCCCCGTGCGGCACCTTCAGGGAGGTGTCGCGCACCTCGCGCGCCTTCTCCTTGAAGATCGCCCGGATCAGCTTCTCCTCGGCCGTCAGCTCGGTCTCGCCCTTCGGCGTCACCTTGCCGACGAGCAGGTCGCCGGACCCGACCTCGGCGCCGATGCGGACGACGCCGCGGTCGTCGAGGTCCTTGAGCGACTCCTCCGAGCGGTTGGGGATGTCGCGCGTGATCTCCTCGTCGCCCAGCTTCGTCGAGCGGGCGTCGATCTCGTACTCGTGGATGTGGATCGAGGAGAGCACCTCGTCCTTGACGAGCCGCTCCGAGATCACGATCGCGTCCTCGAAGTTGTAGCCCTCGAACGGCATGAAGGCGACGAGCAGGTTCTTGCCGAGCGCGAGCTCGCCGTCGGAGGTCGAGCTGCCGTCCGCGAGGACGTCGCCGGCCTTGACCCTGTCGCTGAGGCGCACGGTCGGCTTCTGGTGGATCAGCGTGCCCTGGTTCGAGCGCATGAACTTCTCGAGCTCGTACTCGTCCTGCCCGTCCCTGGTCTCGACCACGATTTTCTCGGCTTCGACGTCCACGACCGTGCCGCCGTTCCGCGCGATCGTGACGTCGCCGGTGTCGATGGCCGCGCGGAACTCGAGCCCGGTGCCGATCAGCGGCGGCTCCGTGATCATGAGCGGGACCGCCTGGCGCTGCATGTTCGAGCCCATCAGGGCGCGGTTCGCGTCGTTGTGCTCGAGGAACGGGATCAGCGCGGTCGCGACCGAGACGATCTGCGCCGGATTCACGTCCATGTACTGGACCTGCTTGGGATCGACCTCGACCGGCTGACCGCCGGGGCCGCGGCAGAGGACGGTGGCGTTCACGAACTTGCCCGTCTTCTCGTCCACGGCCTCGTTCGCCTGCGCGATCGTGAGCTTCTCCTCCTCGGCGGCGTCCAGGTAGACGATCTCGTCGGTGACCTTGCCGCCCTTGACGACCCGGTACGGCGTCTGGACGAAACCGAACTCGGAGACGGTCGCCATCGACGAGAGCGAGCCGATCAGGCCGATGTTCGGGCCCTCGGGCGTCTCGATCGGACACATGCGGCCGTAGTGGGTCGGGTGCACGTCGCGGACCTCGATCGGGGCGCGCTCGCGCGTGAGACCACCCGCGCCGAGGGCGGAGAGCCGCCGGCGGTGCGTGAGGCCGGCGAGCGAGTTCGTCTGGTCCATGAACTGCGAGAGCTGCGAGGAGCCGAAGAACTCCTTCAGCGCCGCCACGACCGGGCGGATGTTGATGATCGTCTGCGGCGTGATCGTGTCGACGTCCTCGGTGGTCATTCGCTCGCGCACGACGCGCTCCATGCGGTAGAGGCCGACGCGGAACGCCTCCTGGATCAGCTCGCCGACGGTGCGGAGGCGGCGGTTGCCGAAGTGCTCGTACTCGTCGAGCTCGCTCCGGATGGGCTCGCGCGAGAGGACGATGGCGTCCGCGGCATAGTCCTTGGACTCCTCGGGGACGCCGAGCGTCTTCGGGAGGCTGACGAGCCGCTGCACGAGCGCGAGGATGTCCTGGGTGGTGAGGACACGGACGTCGTCGGGCACGTCGACCTCGAGCCGCTGGTTCAGCTTGTAGCGGCCGACCTTCGTCAGGTCGTACCTCTTGGGGTCGAAGAAGAGCCCGCGCAGAAGGTTGCGCGCGTTCTCGAGTGTCGGGGGCTCACCGGGCCGCTGCTTCTTGAAGACCTCGACGACCGCCTCCTCCTCGCGCGTGGTCGTGTCCTTGTCGAGCGTGTTGGCGATGAAGGTCGAGTTGTCGAAGAGCTCGAGGATCTTCTCGTTCGTGCTCGTGTCGAGGGCGAAGCCGATCGAGGGATCCTCGGCCGGGAGCGCGCGCAGGAGGGTGGTGATCGGAAGCTTGCGCTTCCGGTCGATGCGCGCGTAGACGACGCCCTTCTTGTCGATCTCGAGCTCGAGCCAGGAACCGCGGCTCGGCATCAGGTTGGCGATGAAGACCTGCTTCGTCGCGTCCTTCGGCTCCATGAGGTAGGCGCCGGGGGAGCGGACGAGCTGCGTGACGATGACGCGCTCGGTCCCGTTGATGATGAAGGTCCCCTGGTCGGTCATCATCGGGAAGTCCCCCATGAAGACCGTCTGCTCGCGGATCTCGCCGGTCTCCTTGTTCACGAACTGGACGGAGATCGACAGCGGGACCTGGTACGTCAGGTCCTTCTCACGGCATTCCTTGATCGGCACCGGAGGCTCGCCGAACTCGTAATCGCGAAACTCCACGGCGAGCGTGCCCGTGTAGTCCTCGATCGGCGAGATGTCGGCGATCGTCTCCTTGAGGCCCTCCTCCAGGAACCAGTGGAAGGAGGCCTTCTGGATGTCGATCAGGTTCGGTAGGTCGATGACGTGCTTCAGACGAGAAAAACTCTTGCGCGCAGGGCGCGCGGCGACCTTGGTATCCAAGGACGGAGACCTCCCTCTAGGCAGGGTCTAGCGACAAGAAACAGGCAGAAATCTGCGGTACAGCGGCGCGACCGACAAGAATAGCACGAGCAGCGGCCCCCACGCAACGCGACGCCCGCGGGAAACCGCTCGATTGGGCCAGATCATAGCGCGACTGGGCGGATTTCGCTAGCCGCAGTAGAGTCGGAGGCGCACGAGGGTGCCGCCTCCGTTCGCCCGCTCGGCCGTCACCTCGCCGCCGTGGCTCTCCGCCACCTGGCGAACGATCGCGAGGCCGAGCCCCGAGCCGGGGTGCCCACGTGCCGAG
>Ga0268386_10000358_pt1 | contig 28338 bp, 15 predicted proteins | sample RVTome_15_FD_200260 | JGI IMG/M metagenome (GOLD analysis project Ga0268386, IMG submission 200260) | Soil microbial communities from uranium-contaminated site in the Upper Colorado River Basin, Wyoming, United States - RVT150D86... ... | reverse complement strand
CCGCGCAGCCCGGCCTCCGTCATCAAGCTCCTGACGACGTTCGCTGCGCTGGAAGTGCTCGGCCCGGCGTGGCGTTGGCGGACCGAAGTCTGGACGACCGGCGAGATGGATGGAGAGCGCCTGACGGGCGACCTGATCTTCAAGGGCGGCGGCGATCCCGCTCTCAGCATGGAAAAACTCTGGACGCTGCTCCGCGAATTGCGGTCGCGTGGAATCGGCCGCGTGGAGGGCGATCTCGTCATCGACAATACCTTGTTCGCGCCCGACCCCGGGGACCCGAACGGCTTCGACGGGCAACCCTACAGGACGTACAACGTGCAGCCGGACGCGCTGCTGGTGAACCACAAGGCGGTGGGGTTCCGTGTGCGGAACGGAGCGAATGGCGAGGTGGAGGCAACCCTCGACCCGCCGCTGTCCGGCTTTACGGTCGAGAACCGGCTGCGCCGGGCCCGGGGCCGGTGCGGAGGGTTCCAGCGCGGCGTGGCCTTCGATCTGCCGGGCGGCCCGGCCGGGACGCAAGCCGTTCTCTCCGGCAGCTTCCCGTCCGGCTGCAGTGAATACACGCTCTGGCGCACCGTGCTCGACGGCCCGCGTTTTGCGGACGCCGCCATCAGGCCGTTGTGGCGGGAGATCGGTGGAAGCATCGACGGCGGGCTGCGCGTCGAGCCGGTGCCGCCGGAAGCACGGCGCGTGCTCGTGTTCGAATCGATCCCGCTCGGCGAAGTGGTTCAGCAGATCAACAAGTGGAGCAACAACGTGATGACGCGCCACCTGTTGCTGACCCTCGGGCTGGAGCGCCTGGGGCCGCCGGCGACACGGGAAAAGGGGCGCCAGGCGCTGCAGGAATGGCTGCAATCGCGTGGGCTGGAGTTTCCTGAACTGTTCCTCGACAACGGCTCCGGCCTGTCGCGCCGCACGCGTATTTCCGCCGCCAGCCTCGGGCAGCTGTTGCTGCACGCGTGGTCTCACCCGTACATGGCGGAGTTCGTCTCGTCCCTGCCCTTGTCCGGCATGGACGGGACGCTGCGCAGCCGTTATCGGGGCGCCATGGCCGGCCGCCTGCACCTGAAAACCGGCAGCCTGGACGACGTCTCCTCGGTCGCCGGCATCGTGTCCACGCCGTCGGGCAGGCGCTATGTCGTGGTGGTCATGCTCAATGCGCCCGGGGCCCATCGCGGGCCGGGACATGCCATGCAGGACGCGGTGATTCGCTGGCTGTTCAGACGCTGAGCCCGATACCGCCGTCCCGCCTTAGCGGGTAAGCTGCGGCGATGGTCCGCATCTCGTCGCGACTCGCTGCAAGTCCCGTTCGGACCCCCGAACGTACCCCGTGGCACCTGTCGAATCCATGTCGGTAATCGTCGTCACCGGCAGTTCAGGACTCGTCGGCAGCGAGTCGGCCCGTCACTTTGCCGCGCAGGGCTTTGACGTCGTCGGCATCGACAACGACCTTCGCGCCAGCTTTTTCGGCCCGGGAGCGAGCACCCGGCGAAACAGGTCGGCGCTGGAGCGCGACGTGCCGGCGTACGTGCATCACGACGTGGACATTCGGGATCCGGACGCCGTCGGCCGGATCTTTGCCGGCCACGGGAGCGCCATCGCGGCGGTCGTGCACACCGCCGCGCAGCCTTCGCACGACTGGGCGGCGCGGGACCCGGAAACGGACTTCGGCGTGAACGCAACCGGCACGCTGCGTCTGCTCGAGGCGACCCGGCGCCACTCCCCCGAGGCGGTCTTCATCTTTACGAGCACCAACAAGGTCTATGGCGATACGCCCAACCGGCTGCCGATGGAGGAGCTCGATCTCCGCTGGGAGCCGGTTGCAGACCACCCGTTCCATGCCAGGGGAATCGATGAGTCGATGAGCGTGGACGACTGTCTGCACAGCCTGTTCGGCGTATCCAAGCTGGCTGCAGACGTCATGGTGCAGGAGTACGGCCGGTACTTCGGCATGCGCACGGCCTGTTTTCGCGCGGGTTGCCTGACGGGACCGCAGCACGCGGGCGCGGAGCTCCACGGCTTCCTCGCCTGGCTCGTGAAGTGCGCCGTGACGTCCACGCCCTATACCGTGTACGGTTACGGCGGCAAGCAGGTCCGGGACAACCTGCACTCTGCCGACCTCGTCAGGGCCTTCTGGGAATTCTTTCTGGCGCCGCGCAGCGCCGCCGTCTACAACATGGGCGGCGGGCGTCGCTCGAACTGCTCGATGCTCGAGGCAATCGCCCGCATTCGCGAGCTGACCGGCCGCGAGCTCGACTGGCGATACGAGCCCAGGGCGCGCATCGGCGACCATATCTGGTGGATCAGCGACACGACGCGATTCGAGGCGGATTACCCCGCCTGGTCGGTGCAGCACGACGTGGACGCGATCCTCTCCGAGATCGCCGATGCGGTCGCCGCCTGAAGCCGACGGGCGCCTGCCGGCCCCCTCGACGCCACGAATGCCGGCAGGCCGGTAGATAATGGTGGCCCGCGAGGACATTCCCGCCGAAGTTCTCGCGCTGCGCGAAACCTGCCGCGATCAGTATCAGCGCCGCGATCCGATCGCGGATGACCGCATGCTGTGGCGGGCGCAGTCGTTCCGTCACCTGGTTCACCTCATGCCGGGCGAGCGGATTCTGGAAATCGGTTGCGGCGACCTGCGGCTCACCCGCCAGATCGTGCGCGTGAGCCGCGGCGAGAATCCGGTAACCGCCCTCAGGTTCGGGTCGACGCAGGACGACAACCCTCCGGCTGCCGTGACGGTGTTGCCGGGGCACCGGATGGCGACGGAAGACTGGCCGGGGACCGGCTTCGAGCACGTCATCGCAGCGGACATGCTGGATCAACGCACCGCCGCCTGGATGCTCGAGCGCATCATGGGGTCCCTCAAGCCCGGTGGCACGGCCGTTCTCTGGCAGACGAATCCCTGGAACCCGGTGCTGAATGTCCGCCGCGCGCTGAACCGGCTGTCCGGACGGGCCGATCCGCGCCTGCTCATCGACCGCACCAGGCTGTACGAGCTGGCATCCGCCAGCGGGTTCGTGGGAGTTTCTGCGGTCTTCAGCGACTTCGTCTATCCGCCGCTCAGTGCCCGCCTGATGTGGGCGCTGCGGAACGCCTCGATCATCCTCGAAAACATGCCGGGTATCCGCCAGCTCGCCGGCTCAATCCTGATTCTGCTGCAGCGTCCGCCAGCCTCCGAAGGACCGCTCCGGGAACTGACGGACCATGACGAGTTGTGCGGCAGGATCAGCGTCGTCGTGCCGTGCCACAACGAAGAAATGAACGTGGGTCCGCTCGTCCATGGGCTGACCGCCCTGTACGGACCCTACCTGCGCGAGATCATCCTGGTCGACGACAACAGTCGCGACGGAACCCGGCAAATGATCCGCTCGCTGGAGAAGAGCGAGCCGCGCGTGCGAGGGCTGTATCGAACGCCTCCCAACGGTGTTGGACTGGCATTGCGCGACGGCTATGCGGCGGCGCGTGGCGCGTGGCTGTTGTCGATGGACTGTGACTTCCGCATGTTGCTCCCCGAGCTCCGGGATGTTTTCGATGCAGCCACGGCGGGCGCCGACGTCGTAGTCGGCAGCCGCTTTTCCCGTCACAGCGTCCTGCTCAATTATCCGTTTGCCAAGATCGTCGCCAACCGGGGCTTTCATCTCGCCGCCCGAGCGGTGCTGGGACGACCCATACGAGACCTTACGAACAACCTCAAGCTGTTCCGTCGCGAGGCACTAGACAGGCTGCGGCTGATCGAGCCGGGTTTCGCCTGCAACGCCGAAACGGGCCTGCAGCCGGTGGCACTCGGGCTGCGCGTCGAGGAGGTGCCGATCTCCTGGATCGACCGGCGCCACGGCATGGGAAGCTCGTCGTTCAGCCTCGCCAGTGCGGGTGCGCCGTACTGGCGTGTCCTGTACAGGCTCTGGCGCGGGAAGGTGGCCCAGACGGGTCCCTATGCGGACCTGTTCCGGGGCGCCCGCGCGCCTGTCCGCGATGAGCCGTGACGCTGCAGTCGAACGGCAGCGGAATCTGGCGGCGTGGCTCGTCGTATTCGTCACCGCGACACTGGTCCTGGTAAATCTCGTGCACCTCGCGCGCTACGCGCGCGACTTCCCCCTGGCGGAAGACTGGCTCATGGTCCCCGCGCTGGTCGGCGAGGAGCCCTCGCTGGCGGGCTGGCTCTGGTCGCAGAACAACGAGCATCGCCTTCCCCTGCCGCGTCTCGTTCATCTCGGCCTGCTCCAGCTGTCAGCGGGCGATTTCCGCGCGGGCATGGTCGCCAACATCCTGGTGCTCGCGGGGCTCGGGCTGGCACTGGCCTGGCTGGCCCGTCGCCTGCGCGGCGGCGTTTCCCGTCCGCAGGACGCGTTCTTTCCACTCGCGCTCCTGCATCTCGGCCACTGGAACAACCTGTTCTGGAGCTGGCAGCTTCAATACGTCCTGTCGCTGGTTCCGGTGTGCGGATTCCTCGCACTCGCACTCACCTGCCGGACCCCGCCCGGCCTGCGCTGGAGCCTCGGCGCCCTGGCGGTGGCCATCGCCTTACCTCTTTGCGGCGCCAACAGCCTCCTCTTCGCACCCGCACTGGCGGTATGGCTGGCGGCCGTCGGAACCACTGCGTTGCGGCAGCCGGTCGCCCGGCCGGCCGGCCGGCTGTGCCTGATGGCAGCCGCGATCGCGGTCGCTGGCGTGGCCGCCTACTTCATCGGCTTCGAGCGCTACGACTGGAATCCACCGAGCCCGTCACCCCGCGCCACGCTGAGGACCGCATTGCGCTTTGCCGCCATGGGGCTCGGTCCCGGGGCGGAGGTCGTACGCTGGCCCGCCTCGGTGTTCACCGCCGCGGCCTTGCTCGGCTCGGCGGCGCTGATCGGCTGGCGAACGCTGCACGAGCGCGCCGACCGCTTGCGCCTCGCGGGCATGTTCTGCTTCCTCGGCGCGAGCGCCCTGCTGGCGATTGCGATCGGCGAGGGCAGGGCCGCGCAGATGCCTGCAAGCGGCATGCCGGACCGTTATGCCCTGCTCGCGGTCCCGGCCCTGGCCGGGACCTGGTTCTCGTGGCAGGAATGGGGAGGGCGATTCCGCGCAGCGATGCCGGCCCTGCTCGCCATAGCCATGGTCGCCCTGCTCCCCGCCAACGTTGCGGCCGGCTACTCGTGGCGCAACTGGTACGTCGGCGGCATGAAAGCCGTGGAGCTCGACCTTGCCGCCGGGCGCTCGCTCGAGGCCATTGCGGCGGAGCACCGTGCCTTTCTCATGCACTGGGACGAGGGCCGGCTGCTCCGGGCGCTCCGCCTCCTCGAGCACCACGACCTGGGCCCGGTGGGGCGGCGCTGCCGCAGCGTGCCGGCGTATTGCGATGCGCCCGACGGCCTGCCGGAACGGTCGCCCGGCTCCTGAATAGGCGGCGCGCCGCCGGCCCCGGCTCCTGTCCCGGCCGAATCACATCGCGCCGACGAGGTTCAGAAAGACGCCGTGTTCGTCGAAGCTCAGGTCCGTCAGGTCTTCTGAAAAGTCGGTGAAATTGTAGCCGGCCCCGAGCTTCACGCGCTTGCCGAGGTACCGGTACAGGGCGACGAGCGCTCCGCTCCGGCGTTCGTCCAGGTCCGGCATGTCGAGCATGCGCACTTCCATCAGGCTCTCCCAGTTGTCCCGGAAGCGCCAGTCGGCGCGCACGATGTACAGATGGGCGTTGTTGTCGAAGAACTCGGGATTCTCCCGATCGAGGCTGAGCTGGCCGAGGCGGTAAGCGTACTTGCCGCCGAGCGACCAGCGGGCAGTCACGTCATAGGTGACATCCAGCGCCGCCACATGGCTTTTCTGGATGAACTGGGCGGCGGTATCGACCACGGTGACCTGGTCTTCCGTAGGCACGTTGTAGAAGTAGGTGTACTTCGCCAGCGCATTGAGCCGGTCGTAATCGACGGGCCGATAGGCGTAGCCCAGCACGGCCTCCGTGTACCCGCCGTCGTAGAACTGTCCGAGGGAGCTCTCGCTGTCGGAATGATTCAGCTTGCCGAGCACGCGCCAGTCCGGCCGGACCTGATACTTGAGGTTGTTTCTGAACAGCCAGGTCGTCCTGTCCGACCACGAGCCGTCGAGCTGCTCCGTGTCGTCGAACCGGTACTCGATGGCGCTCGACACCTGCATCGACTCGAAGCCGTACCCGGTACGGACTCCACCCGCCTTGCGCCGGATTTCCGCTCCCGTCTGCCTGTCCCTCAGTGTGCCGATGTCCGTGTTGGCGCCGAAATTCCACCGCTCGTTGACTGCAAGGCTCACGCCCGTGGCGTGGGTCAGGCCGGTCATCGAATCGGTGTGCTGGTACCTCTCTTCGAGGTAGACGCTCGTGCTGTCCGAATAGCGGGTCCGCGCGCCCGAGACCAGGTTGCCCCTGCGTCCTCGCAGGCCGTTATCCGTGCGCTCATTCTCCAGGGCGTAATTGAGATAGAGGCTGGTGCGCTCGGAATACAGAAAGGTGGTTCCGAGTTTGCCCGCGCCGCCGAGGTCCCCGTCGGACACCTCGCCCTCGAGCATCAGGCGCTCCCTGAATCGCCAGGATCCGCCTGCGCCGACGCGGCCGTTGTCCTCGCGATCACCGGAAGTCGAGATGGTTTCCTGTGCGAAGCCATAGCCGCGCCATTTCGCTTTCGAGTCGAATGCCAGCTGCACGACCGCGTCAGTTCGCTCGCCCTGCTCCTGGGTCACCACCACGACGGGCGAGTGATCGTCGCGGCGATCGTTGCGCACGCCCGTACTCAGGCTCCATCTGTCCGACAGCTCGTAGCCGATGTCGATTTCCTGGGCGGTGGTCTCCAGCCCCGCCTCCTGCACCCGCCGGTCCGCCTTCGCACCGAGATCGAGGCGGTCCGTGACCGGCATTCTGAACGTGCCGCCGAAGGTCTCGGTGTCGGTCAGGGTCGTCAGACCGGGGGCCGAGTAGCCGGCTCCCATGTTCTGCACGTAAACGGTCACGCGGCCTGTCGAAGCCTCGAAGAAATCGGCTAGTCCGAGGCTGACGTCCGCCCGGTAGGCGTTGGCCGTGGCGTCGGTCAGGTCCCATCCGTCAAATCCGGCGAATCCGAAACCGCCGTCGTTCGAGAAATACGTGCTGGAGACCTGCCCCTCGCTTCTCCCGCCCTGCAGCTTGACCCAGGTGTCAGTGCTCTTTCTCACCGTCAGGTCCGCAGCGTTGAGGCTGCTGTCCGCGTCGTTCTCTTCGCTGGCACTCGCGGTGAGCCCGACCTTGACGTAGTCGTTGAACCAGAAATGGCTCTGGCCGCCTACCGACACGGCATCGAGCTCCTCGAAGCCCGGCGTATGCTCGTATCGGGTGACCAGCCAGGCCTCGTCGCCACTGACGCCGCCGCTGCGCACGAGAAGCTCATCGTCCACGGTCGACGCCAGCGGCTCGGACAGCAGTACGCGGCCCTGCAGATAGTCGATGTCGTAGTCCACGGTCGGTCGCAGGTTCACGACCCCCGTCACCAGCCCGGAATCCTTGTCGCGGACCTCGATGCGCAGTCGCTCGGAGCCGGGCAGGATGTCCTGGTGTCGCAGGAAGTATAGCGACCCGCCGGTGCCCCGGAACTCCTCGCGACTGGCCATGGTGCCCGGTTCGGCCGCAAAGGCGTCGAAAGCAAAGCGCTGCTCGCCCGCGCTCGTGGCGGACGGCGATTCGAAGTGCAGGTTGCCGCCGTAGAGGCCGCGGTCGACGTGCGCCAGCTCGTTGTCCACGTAGCCGATCTTGAAATTCCCCCACAGCGCGTGGTTCTCGTGCCGGCTCGCCTTCACGTAGAACTTGCCCATCGTGGGGGCCGTTTCCTCGACAGTGCCATCGTCGCCAAACGTCGGGTAGTAGTAATCGGGATCGATCCGCCTGAAGAGCGAATCGGGGGACTTGTTCATGAAGTTGCTGAACAGGTCCTTCACCGGCCCCTCGCGCGTATCCGCGCTCGCAGTCAGGTCCCAGTCTTCCCCGAACTTTCCGGTCACGTAGCCCGCCAGCCGGCCATCCACGGACGAGTCGTACGAATACGGTGCATTCTCGCCCTTCAGCTCGTCCGCAGGGCCGCTCGTGTTGCTCTTGGACAGGGTGAGGTCGGCCATGCCGACGTAGAACCAGTCGTTCTGCTTGAATTCCAGGTCGCGCAGGAACAGCTCCCCGTTACCCTCCTCGTCCAGCACTGCCACTTCGACCGTGTGCATCCCTGCCGGGAGGATCTCCTCGGCCACGAAGTTGCCTTGCTCGTCCACCGGGATCCTGCGGCCGGCGACCCAGATCGTGTGGCCCGGCGGTATGCCGCTGCCGCGCACCTTCACCGCCCCGCTGCCGAGCTGGATGTTGTGCATCGCCAGCGCGTTCTCGCCGTATTCGGAGGCCCGCCCCGCTGCCAGGTCGGGGGCGGCGCCCTCCTTTTCCCCTGCGGTGGCGGCGTCCTGCTCCTCTCCGGCGGCGCCGACCGCGCCATAGACGACCCACAGCGGCTGCGGCCGCGTTTCATCGAAGTTGCCGGCCTCGTCGTATGCCCGCAGTACGAACTTCAATTCGCTGAGGGGCGCCGCAAACCGTCCGACGGCAGGTTGCCACTCGGCCACGCCGTCCCGGCCCATCTCGACGACGGCGAGGGGAACGGCCTCGAGGGATTTGTCGCTGGCAAAGATCCGCACTTCGGAGCGCGAGATGTAGTGGGAGTAATTCGTATACATGCGGAACCGGACGGGCGACGGCGTGGCGTCCGGCTCGCCCGACTCGGGAACCGATATGGACGCCGGCCGGGCGGAGACCGCCAGGCGCGGGTCCGAGTCCAGGTTGTCGAACCGGAACTGGACGCTTGCGCCGCTAAGGGCCACGTCGGTACACCGCTGGATGTCGGAAAGGCTTCTCCCCGGATCGTCGACGGGCTCCCCATCGACGGTGATACGCATCAGGTTCAGGCCGAATGGCTCCTTGGGAGCCAGTTCCCTGGTGATGCGCGTGACGTCCATCCCCTCGAAGTCGTCGAGTACCGCGAGCTCGTCGAACACGACCTGGACGGCAACATGCGAGGATTCGCCCTGCACGAATCCGCCATTGACGACGTCCGGGGAGTGGACGTACCCCCGTCCCTCATGCTCGAGCTGGGATTCGGCCAGCCCGAGTTCGGTCGCAACGGCTTCCATCGCCCGGCGCGCGCGCGCAGCCGATAGGCCGATGTCGTCGCCGTAGACCATTGCGGTGCGCCGGTCGAGTCGCTCGTTGGCGGTGTAGCCCACGAACTTGAGTCGCACATTGGTCTTGTCGCCGACGTCCGCCATGGCGCGGCGCAGCCCGTCGAGATAGCCGGGGGGGACGACCGCCCGACCCGCCTCCAGCTCCAGCGGGGCGATGCGCCCCCACGGTGGGTCGTACACCTTCGTCACGAGCTCCGCACCCGCCTGCTCCGGGCAAAGTTGCGGCTCGTCGGGCAGTTCCTGCAGCGGGTCGTCGTACCAGAATTCGACCTCTATGCGCCGGTTCATGGCGCGACCCCGGGCGGTCTCGTTCGATCCCAGCGGCACGCTCGAGCCGCGCCCGTCACTGCCAATGGCGGCCGTCGCGAGTCCGAGCTTCTCCTGGACGGCCAGCGCCACCCGGTGCGCCCTTGCGCGGGACATCGCCAGGTGGTTGCCGTAGATGCGCTCCGCCCTGTCGGACAGCGGCTCGTCGTCGGTATGGCCGATGAACTTCACCGCGACGTTCTGCCGGTCTCCCAGGTTCAGCAGCGCCTGCCGGACCTGCCCGATGAATTCATCGGATACGGGCGTGTTCTCGTACTCGAAATGCAGCGGGGGCACGAGATTGCGCACGCGTGCGCGCCGCGAGTGTCCTTCCAGGTAACGCAGCTTGCAGACTGTCTCGACGCGGCAGACCTTGACGCGCTTTATGTCCTCGGTGACGAGGACCTCTTCTTCCGCGAGTGCCTCGCTCGCCTCGTCGTACCACACTTCCACTTCGACGCGCCGATTCAGGGCCCTGCCTTCCGGCGTGGCGTTGCTGGCGACCGGCCGCGTATCGCCGGCCCACTCGAAGGTGATCGATTCCGGCGACAGGCCGAGGGCAAACTGGAAGAATTCCGCCACTTCGCCGGCTCGCTCGCGAGACAGGCCCGCGTTGTCGCCATACACCCTTGCAAGGGCGTCCGACAGCGGCTGGGTATCCGCGTGACCGACGAGATTCAGGCGCACGTTCTTCCGGTTCTGCATGCTCTCCAGGATCCGCCGCAATTCGTCGACGTAAGCCTGCGGAATGTCCGCAACGCCCGACTCGAATCGGATCGGGGGGATGAGGTTGGCCAGCTTGATCGTTTCCAGCTTCTCGACGACGACTTCCTGCGTCTCGAGCCGGTCTCCCGCTTCGGTGGCCAGGAGGGCCGGGTCGTGCGCCCACCGGGAGAATGGCTCGTTGGCGGGCAGGTGGCGTTCCACGCCTTCGCCGCGGCGCACCTCGTCCGCACCGACCGCGCCTTCGGCGATGGGTGCCAGGGAGGCGCACAACAGCAGCAGACAACTACGCTTGATCATTTCGATCACCTGCCGTCCGGCCGCTGCAGGGCGGACTGCCGGACGGGGCCGCCGCGCCTCCAGAACACTTCCGGCTCTACAGTCAGCTGGTAACAGCAATCCAGCGCCTTCCAGGCGGCGGTTATTTCCCTCTTGATCGTGTCCAGGCGCCGTTCGACGAGGTCCGCATCCTCGAGGTCGGCGACGTAGGAGAGCCGCAGCACCGCAGGCGCCTTGCGGAGCTCGTCGAGCAGCAGGTTGATCCGCGGTTTCCACTGCGGGCGCATTTCGGTGGAGTCGGGCTCGAACACCGCGTCGGCGATGTCGAGCGCCACCACCCGGTGCAGGGAGGCGCCGAAGTTGAAGCGCAACGCCTTGCCCCGGGTGGCTCGCTTGACGAGGACTTCGCCGGTAGACATCCGGAAGCCGCTCGGCAGGGTTCTGTCATCCAGCTTCAGGACGAAGTTGCTGCCCCGGCTCTCGCGCGGCACGGTTGCGCAGGTAATGTGGTATCGCCCGTGCTCGTCGGTGGTGGCCGACAGGCCACGCGCCGTCACGAGGCGCACACCCGGCAGTCCGTGCTCGTCCCCGTCCTGGACGCCATTACGGTTGGCGTCGTCGAAGACCTTGCCGGTGACATCGGTGCAGTCGAACGTGGGATCCGGAACCACGCGCACCGTGGCGCTGGCCTCGCCCGAGACCGCGTTACCGCTCAGCTGGCTGACGACCTGCGCGCGGTTCACGTACTCGCCTTCGCCGACGCCGGCGCCGACTGCGAGCAGCAGGAGCAGCGTTCGCCGGCCGGAGGCGGGGACTTCCACGCCGTTCCAGTAGAGCTCGCGACCCACCAGAACCGGCTCGACCGCTACTCCGTCGATGCGCGCGGAGCCGTCGATGTAGCGGAAGCCGGCCGGATAGCGGTCGACGATGCTGAGGTCCGGGAGATTCACGCCCAGCGTGTTGTTGACGGTGATCTCGTAGGGCACGAGCTGACCGCGGCTGACGTTCATCGAGGGCGTCGTCTTCGTGATGGCGACGGCGCCATCGAGGACGGGATCGAGCGGAATGTGGTTGTTGAATATCTGGCTCGACCCCGGCACCTGCCCGCCGTCGAGACTCAGGTGTACGTGGTAGTTCGTGCCGGCGGTGCGGGCGCGTGCGGAGACAGGTGGCGCAAGCTCGGAAGCCTGCGTCTCGCAGTGCAGGCTCGTGGCCGGTACCGCGTCCTCGGTGCTGCCCGGACACGCCGGTACGGCAAACGGCGCCGTCGAGGGCTCCGAGACGGGCGGAATGATCTGGGAGTAACCCGCGACATAACCCGACGCGGGGGCGGTAACGCTGACGACGTAACTGCCGCTGCTCGGACAGGCCGGATCCGAGAAGTTCAGGTCGAACTTGTAGTAGCCGTCGCTGCGCGTGACCTGGTCCTGCTGGGCCGCGTCATCGAAGCACGCCTCAGGTAGCGCCGCGCCGCTGCCCGCCTGCAGCATCGTCAGCGTCGCTCCCGGGACGGGCGTCCGCACGATCGAGTTGTAGACGACGCCGTTCGGATCGATCGGGAGATTCAGGTTCTGGAGATTGCTGCCCGACGCCACGATGATGTCGGCGATCCGCTGGGGACCGTTCGTGAAGGACGAATCGGCCTCTCCGAGCGCGGCGGTATTTGGACCCGCACCGGGCGCGAGGAAACGAATTTCATAGCGGTCGCCGGACGTGTCGTTGGGCCCCAGCCCGCTCATCCGGTACGTCCCGTCGGCATCGGTGAGTACCGAATGCAACGGCCGCTCGTTGCGGTACAGCTCGACGGTCCAGCCCTCGAGCACTCGCTCGTTGGCGTCCAGGAGCCCGTCGAAGTTTGCGTCGTGCCAGGCGGTGCCGTTCACCATGCCGACACCGGGAGTGCCGCCGACGTCTACCGATACGCTGGCACTCTCGGTCTGGGCAGGCGTGTTCCAGGTGACCACGGCCACGTTGGTGACGGTTGTGCCGATGGGCAGATCCGGATCGATCACAGCTCTGAAGCGGAGGGTGACCGACTGACCGGGCTGCAGCGGCCCGCTCACTGCGGAGTAGGCGGCCGTCAGCACCGATCCCGAGATGCTGATGCCGTCCACCGCGCCGTTCATGGTCGCCGTCCCCGCCACGAAGGTCAGCTGACCGGGGGCAGGCACGTCCAGGTCGTCCGTCAGCACCACGTCGAACGCGGGCACGGAAGCGATGTTGGAGACCCTGACGATATACTCGAGCAGTGCCCCGGCTTCCGCCGTTCCGCCCCCGACCACCGACACCTGTTTGGTAATCGAGAGCTGCTGCCCGTCGCCCACCACGACCTGGGTCGGCTGTGGGCCGTTGTCGGGATTGCCGTCACCGTCCGTGAGCTGGTTCGGCAATTCCGCGGTCGCAACCAGCCCCTGGTTGCTGATGATGGTGCCCGACGGCACGCCGTCGTTGATCCGGACGTCGAACCGGATCACCGCCGTGCCGCCGGGCGATAGGGTGCCGCCATCCGGGCCAGGGAGCGGCGGCGTGAGGTCACTGGAGCTGACGGCGATTCCGGCGATCAATGGCGAGACGCCACCGTCCGGCTGGCCCACGGGCAGCTCGTCCAGATGCGTGGAATCGGCGACATAAGCGGTATCCGCCGGCACCGCATCGCTCAGCACCACGCCGGTCGCCGCCACGTTGCCGAAGTTGTGCAGCGTGATGGTGTAGCGCAGCACGTCGCCCGGGTCGACGATGCCCGGCGTGCCCGCGTCGGTGAGCAATGCGACGGCCTTCTCGGCGACCAGGGCCGGCGAATTGCCGACCACGTCCCGAGTCGGGTCGTCCGCAACGGGCGTGCGCGGATCATCCGAGGGCTGGTCCGTCACGCCGCTGCCCTGCGCGCTGACGAAGGCCTGGTTGGAGATCACCGTGCCGTCCACGACGTCCTCGTTGACGACCACGTCGAAGGTGATGGTGGCGACGTTTTCCTGCGTCTCCGAGGCTTCGGCGCGCATCGCGCCCGGCGTGGGATCCTCCGGTGCGTTGATCGGGATGCCGTCGCTGAGCGGCGCTATGCCCGAGGCCGGGTCCGCAACCGGCTCGCCATTCAGCGTGGTGCTGCCCGCCACGTACGTGGTGTTCGTCGGGATCGCATCGCGCACTACCGCATCGACGGCGTTGTCCGTGCCGACGTTCTTTACCGTGATGGTGTAGCGCAGCGTTTCGCCGGCGAGCAGTACGTCCGGGTCGCCGGTGATGTAGGCCGACACCTTCTCTGTCTGAAAGTCCGGCGCCGACTCGATGCGTATCCGGGTGGGGTCCTCGTCCCCCGCGATGAGCGGGTCGGAGGTGCCGTTGACGTTGGGGTCGTCGCTATCGGCAATCGGCACGCCGTCGACGACCAGCTGTGACTGATTCAGCACCCAGGTGCCGTTCGCGATGACCGGCGCCAGCGTGATCTCGAACTCGATCAGCAGGTTGTCGTTGAGGCCGCCGAGGTTGAGATTGCGAATATCGAGCACACCGGTGCCCCGCGTCCCACCGGTGGCGCTCGTATTGGCGCCGTTCGCGCCAGGGGGCACGGTGATCAGCTGCAGGGAGCCCGCCTGGAACGCCGGCGGATCGTTCAGACGGTCGAGCTGGTCGAGAATGCTGAACTCGCCGACCACGGCCTCGCTCAGGTTCTCGACGATCAAACGGTAGCGCAGGATGTCTCCCGGGGTGGCAATCGTGCCCGGGTCGTCGCCGCGGGTGACGTTCGCGACCGTCTTCTCGAACCGCAGGATCGGCAGGTTGGCGGAGACGGTGTGGGCGTCCTCGTGATCGAGCACGCCGACCGTGCCGTTGGTCAGCAGACGGGTGTACTCCCGCGCCTGATCGTTCGGCGCCGGCGGGAGCGTGCTGAACCAGCTCGTGGCGGCAGCGACGTTGGTGAGGCTCGCGTCCTGTTCGCTGTCCGGGTCGAGCACCGTCCGATAGCTGACGATCAGGCGCTGGTCCGGCCCGATGGCCGCCGCGGGCGTCAGCATCGTGAGCGTGAACAGGCAGTCCGGCACGCCCGCGAAGGTGACGGCAAAGTCCGTGCCGGAGACGAGGGCCGGGGCAGCGGGCGTCACGCCATCCGCCTGGAACAACCCCGCCGTGACCTGTACCGGGGCGGCGGCGCACATTCCGCCCGCGGGCGTGTTCGGCAGCCTGTCTGTAATCGTCAGAGCGAAGGCGGGCGAGTCGCCCACGTTGTGGACATTGAGCGTGAAAGTGCCTGGCACGCCCGGAAGCATGCGGATAGGCCCGCCCTTGTCGAGCGTCAGCTCGGGCTCGACGATCGTCATCGGCCCGGTCGTGCCGCTCCCGCCCGGCCGCGTGCTCGTGCCGCTGTTGTCGATCAGGTTGTAGGTGTACGAGGCGGTGTTCGTGAATGCGAGGCCGGCCACGTTGGTCATCGTGTCCAGCAACTGGACAGTGATCTCGATGACGACCTGCTGGCCGGCGGGAATATCGATCCCGTTCACCGGATCCTCGATCACGATATGGGTGCTCGTCCCCGTGTTGACGGGCGCCCACGTCCCGGATCCGGATACCTTTCTGACGCTGACGAAGCGCAGATCGGCGGCGGAGGCGGTCAGGTCATCGAGGATCCGCACGTCGTACAGCGGGGCCGAGTGCGGCACGCTCGGCACCGTGACCCGATAGCTGAACGGTTCCCCGACCGCGGCCGTAGCCTGTGTGTTCGCCTTCGTCAGGGCCTCGGGCGGCACGGTCTCGATCACGACACGCGTCGGGTCCTCGTCACCCGGCACGAAGGGGTCGGCCGGGCCATTGATGTTGGGGTCGTCACTGACCCCGATCCCGGTGCCGCCGTTGATGAGGTCGGCCTGGTTCAGGACGACGGCCCCGTCGACGAGGGTCGAGCGCAGCCTGATGTCGAACTGGATCGCGACTTCGGTGTTCGCCGCCAGGGACATGTTGCGGATGTCGAGAACGCCCGCCCCGTTCGTGCCGCCGGCCGGATTCGTGTTCGAGGTGTCGGCGCCGGGCGGGAGGGTGCCGGCGACGAGCGTGAGCGTCCCCGGCTGGAAGACGGACGAGGCGTTGAGGGCACCCATGTCGTCGCGGAAGGTCACGTCGCTGAACGGGTCGTCGATCGCCCGCAGGCGCAGGGTGTAGCGCAGCGTGTCGCCCGGGGCGGCCGTGGCGGTGGGACTGACGCCGGTGGTGAGGTTTGCGACGGTCTTCTCGAAGAAGTAGCCGGCCAGCTCGACCGAGACCGTGTGGGCGTCCTCGTGGTCGAGGACACCGACGGTGCCGTCCGTCAGCTCGCGCGTGAAGCTTTGGCGGAAGCTGCCGCCCGGGTCGACGTGGAACCACTCGACGGCCCCCGCGACATTGGTGAGCGCCGCGCCTTCCTGGCTGCCGGCGTCGAGCTTGGTCTGGTACCGGATGATCAGGTGTTCGTCCGGTCCGATCGCGCCCGCAGCCGTCAGTACCTCGAGGCTGAGCTCGCAGGCGGGCGCACCGCTGTAGTTGAGGAAGTAGTCGGAGCCCTCGGACAGCAGCCCCTTGCCGGCCACGGGCGTGACCCCATCCGCCGCGAACACCTGGGCGCTCAGCACGTTCGGCGTGAAGTCGCACATGCCCGCGCCCGCGCCGTCGGGGAGCCTGTCGAGGATTCTCGTCTCCCAGGCGTCGCCGTTGCCGACGTTCTGGATATCGAGGGTGAAGGTCCCCAGCTCGCCCAGGTTCAGGGTTGCCGGGCCCGTCTTGGTCATCGTGAGATCGGGCCCCACGATCGTCATCGGCGGCGTGACGCCCCACTCGCCTGGGAGCGGCTGATAGAAGACGTCATCGATGAGTCGCCCGAACTCCCACTTGGCAGTGTTGACGAACTGCGTGCCGACGACGTTCGCCGATGACTCGTCGAGCACGACCGTTATCTCGATCACCATCTGCTCTTCGGCCGGGATGATCGGCTCGATGACGAAGGTGAGCAGACCCCCGACGTTGGAGAACGTGTGCGGCACTTCGATGCCGCTGTCGAGCCAGTAGGCGGTGTGGCTCAGGTAGGTGAGATCCGCGCCGGTCGCGTTGAGATCGTCCCAGATGGTGATGCCGTGCAGGTCGTTGGGCGAGCCGCTGAAGTTGATGACGCCGCCCGTTGCCGGGTCGAACAGGACAGGGATGACGAGCCGGTAGGTGAAGGGCGTACCGACGACGGCCGTGGTCTGGCCCGCCGGGTTCTGCTTCTCGATCTTTTCGACCGGTATCAGGAGGTTCTGACAGTTCTGCTTGATCTTGCTCGACGAGCCGTTGGTGAACCAGATCTTGTGTTCATGAACGGCGTTGCACGACATGTTGCCGAGGTGCACGACGTTGTCGAAGACAACCAGCCATCGCTCCTGGGTCTGCCCGGGTTGCGTGAGAAAGCTGAAGTTCGTGCTTAGCGGGTTGGAGGCCGGATAGTTCCTGATCGTGCAGTTGCCGTCGATCTGGATCTGGTCAGGGGGCGGATGGACGTTTCCGTCGATCACGCCGAAGTACGGGGGATCCGAACAGTTCACCGCCAGCGCCGGGAAGGCCGCGAGCATCAACAGTGCGACGGAGAACAGCTGGATGATCCAGCTGCCGCCTGCCCTCACACTGATCGTGTCCCTGAAAATCATCGATCCCCTCGTTGCACGCGAGTGCGAATCAAGTCGCCGAGGGAACCGTGGAAGCCCGCAAGTCGGGCTGGAATCCGGCGGTCCCGCTGTCATGGAGCGTGTCGCTCTTTAGACCGGTGACTTTGCGTCGCCACCTTTCAGTGGCTTTGCCCTTTCTGAATTCCGTTTGAGCTTTCGCTCAATACGTCAAGTCATGCAGTACCTGTTTGTCCTCCAGTATTCCGGAACCAATCCACCCGTCAGGCGGCCGGCAGGAAGTCGATCGGATAAAGAATGGTCACGGTCGGCACTTCCTTGGCGCCAAAGTTGAACGTTCGCACTCGGTCCAGGATCTGTACCGAAAGGTCCGGCGCGTTCATGTCGGTCGCCTGCAGCTCACACTGCGTGACGCTGCCGTCCGGCTCGATCCTGATCCGCAGCACCATCTGCCCCTGCAGGGTCGGATCCCTGCGCAGCTCCCGGTTGTAGAGCCGGTAAAGGGCCGCCTTGTGACGGTCGAATACGATCTGGATTTCCTCGTCCGTGCGCCCTGCCCCGGGGCCGCCGCTCAGCGGCCGGTCGGAGCCGCCGGCAACGCCGCCGGCACCGATGGAGCTCGCTGCACGAGTCAACTGGACACCGGCTATTTGCCCGCCTCCGCCACCGCCGCCAACATCACGGCTGAGCGACGCCAGGTTGATTCCGCCGCTGGATCCGGGTGCCTGCGTCGTCACCATGGATCGCTGTGGCAAGCCGGGCGTGGAGTCGCCGGCCCCGCTGATGCGGGCCTGGGCTCCAAGCCGGGCGGACGGCTTGTTGTCGGGAATGTTCGAGAACTTCTCGCGGAAGGCGAGAATGCCAGTCGATTCGGTCTTCCGGCGTTGCGGCTGCTGCGGACCCGGCGCGGGCGCGGGGGCTTCGGCAACCACCGGCTCTTCCTTCAGGGGCAGCGGCTCCTCGATCGGCTTCTGTTCCTCCACCGGCTCGGGCTTCGGTTCCTCGGGCTCCGGTTCCTCGGGCCGCGGCTCTTCCTGCACGACGGCAGGCGGCGGCACCGGCCGCTGCAGTTCCTGCCTGATCAGGCGTGTGAAGCGCTCGGGCACTTCGATCACCTCGTCGCGGCTCGGCAGCGGCAGGTCGATCTGCGGCATCAGGACGCCGAGCAGCAGCGCGAGCAGTAGCGAAGTTGCCAGCGATTTGCGGAACCGCCTGTCGTCCTCGCCCCCGCGGGTCCAGGGCATGATCTGCGCCCGCGCCGGCAGCGCGCTGATTTCGCGCTCGACGATCCATTCGAGCTTGCGACGCTCTTCGGCCTGCTGTGCCTGGAAGAGATCCTCCTCGAGGAAATCCAGCCCTTCCTCCTGCTGGCCTATCCGCGCCACGATCCCCTGGCGGCGGCCCTCGATCTCGCCGACACGCGCCTGAAACGCGTCCACGCGGCCCCTGACTCGCCCGACGTGATCGTCGCCCTTGCCCCCGGCCAGTCGCTCGCCCCAGAACAGGTCGCCTGCGCCGAGCTCGCTGAGCTTCGCCAGCGAATCGCAGACTTCCTGCAACAGGTGGTACTGCTGACGCTCGACCGACAGCGCTTCGAGTTCCCCGTCGATGGCTCGCAGCTCCTGCACGAGGCCATCCAGCCTCTCCCGAGCCTGGGCGAGCTGCGCCTCAAGGGACAGTTCTTCCTGCGGTACTACTGCGTTCACGAGATCACGCTAGGTCTGTGCGGTCGTCATCGACGATTTCTGCATGACAGCCAGGGAAATCCGCCCGTACCCCTGGCTCGTGCACGTCGACATGACCTTCTTGATGACGCTGAACGGAACTGCCCGGTCGGCCAGGACAGTCACCTCCTGGCTCTCGGCCACGATGTGGGTTCTGAGGCCAATGACGTTGTCGCTCAGCGTCGCCAGGCGTGCGGCGATCGGCTCGATGTCCTGGCCATCCATCGCGAGGATGTCCGACACCCGCACCACCGCCTCGCCCTGCACCATGACTTCATTGGCGCTGATGAAGATCACGACGGTTTCCCGCGGCTTGGTTTCCACGACGGAGTCGGGAAGCTTGATGCGCTTGGGCGTCTCGAGCACCTCGCTGGACGCCGAATTGACGAGCAGGAAGAAGACCAGGATGGTGAATACGTCCATCAGGGACGTCAGGTTCATCTTGGTAATCTTCGTGCGGTTGCGCGACATTCGCCTGATCCTGCGGGAACTTTTCATGGCGCGTCTCCAACCGATATGTCGGTAAACAGTGCGACTCGCGTGGCTGGCTCGTCGCCTTCGCCTTTGATCTCCACGCTCCGGACGACATCCATCACCTGAATGAGGTGGTCGTACTGGATGTCCGGCTCCAGGAGAACGGAGGCGTCCACCTTGTCGGGATAGTCACGCTTCAGTGACATCAGGTACTCGGAAAGCTGCGGCAGGTCGTAGTCCTCTTCGACTTTCGGGATCGCGGCGATCACCGTTGAGCCGTTCGTAATTTCCAGGCCGCCTTCGCGGACGATTACTTCCACCCGGAAATTCGGCTCCGTCGGCGCCGCCCCGCCGGACGTGCTTGGCAGGCTCAGCTCGACGATCGTGATCCTCGAGAAGACCGCGGTGATGAGCAGGAATGGCACCAACACCACCATCAGGTTGAGGAAGGTGGTCATGTCCAGATCCGGCGACTCTTTCGTCCGCCGTCTGTAGTGGTGTCTTGTGCCCATGCTGATTACACCTCGACCTGCCGCTTGGCGGTCGCCGAAATGACGTTGAGGGCCTTGACCGACGCCATTTCCAGGCTATCGACGATCTCGCCCGTCTTGGCCGTGAGGACCGCGTGCGTAATCAGCAGCGGGATCGCGACCATGAGGCCGAACGCCGTGGTGTTCATCGCGACCGAGATGCTTGCCGACAGCAGGTCCGCCTTCTCGGCCGGATTGGCATTGGCCACCGCGGTGAAGGCCTGGATCAGGCCCATGATGGTTCCCAGCAGGCCCAGCAGCGTCGCGATGCTGGATGCCAGCGCGACGTAGGAAGTGCGTTTTTCGAGCTGGGGAATGATTTCCATCATGCTCTCTTCCATCGCGATCTCGATGTCTTCACGACGTCGGACAGCGCCCTGCCTGGCGAGCCCCATGCCCAGGAGCTGGGCGATCGTGGACTTGTCCTTGCTCGCCATGTCGCGGGCTTTGTCGAAGTCACCGCTGTTCAGCGCCGGCTGGAGCTTGCTCCATGAGCTGCGGTTCTTGTTCGTCACCATCGAGAGTGTGACGTACCGCTCGATCGCGATTGCGGCACCCACCGCAAACACGATCAAGATCGGATACATGAACGGGCCTCCCGTCAGGAAAAAGCCCGCTACCGAATAGATGGATTCCATGACCACGTCCTCTTGCACACAGTGTCAGTACCTTCCGAAGCATTCATTCCAACGGAGCATTTGCTCCCAAACCTGCTCGCTATTCCGTTCTGATCCGGTAGTAGTCGAGCTCCCGCATGAAGACGTCCTTGTCGACGGGCCTGGCGCCGGCGTCCAGGCCGCCGTACAGGTCGAGGCCCGTCCCGAGCTCGGACGTCTTCCAGGGAACGATCACCAGAGACTTCGGCGCCTCATGGTTGCCAACGATCGACATGCCGGAAATCAGCTTGTCGCCTTCCTCCGGCGCGTCCTCGGAAAGTGCAGCACCCGAGGCGAGCAGGATTGGCAGACAGCAAATGAGCTTGCGAATCATGGGTCCTCCTACCGTCCCGCCCGATTGCGAAGGTCGGCGATCCACATGGACGCCTCTTCATCGTCCGGAACCGCCTGCGTGTACAGCGTGTAGTTCTCCAGTGCGCAGTCCGTGTCCGCCAGATAGAGGTCGCAGAGGATTGCGAGATTGCGCCTCGCGAAGTGAAATTCCGGGTGCAGGGCCAGCGCCAGCGCGTAGCTTTCGCGCGCCTCCTGGAATCGCCCCAGCTTGCGGTAGACCATTCCGATCTCGTTGTGCGCGACCGGATGGTTCGGGTTGAGCTCCAGCGCGCGCTTCAGCGCGGCCTCCGCCTTGTCCAGATCGTCGATCCTGCTGTAGGCAATCCCCAGATCGATGTGGGCGGAGGTGACGTGGGGCGCGCTTTCCGTCACCTTGACGAGCAGCGCGATACCCGGATCGTACCGTTCCTCCGAGAGGTGCCTCATGGCGGTCTCGTAGTCCGCACGCACGTCACTGTCGACGCGGACGTCCTCCGTGATGGTGAAGCCGGTTTCGTCCTGGACGGTCGCGGGGGCGGGGCGTTCCGGCGCCGTCGTGGCGCAGGCGGCGAGCAGCAACGCGCCGGCGATTGCGATCGCTTCCCGGTGCGAGCACGACAGCATCCGTTTTTCGTTACCTGTGCGCATGGCTCACCCTGCTGCCACGGCCTGGACCGCGTACTCCTCGTCGGGTGTCTCGCTGTCCGGCAGTTCCTCGTTCGGAAGCCCCACTTCCTCGCCGGGCCCGGCCGGCGGGGTCGGGTCCGCCGATGGCACGGCTTCGGCTTCCTCGCCGGTGGCGACGCCCGGATCCGCTGCTCCGGGGGACCGATAGGCATAGCGCTCCATCGAGCCGATGAACCCGCTGCTGATCTCGAACTTCGCATATCGACCGGGCATCAGGTCGGCGAGCTTGTCCAGGCTCTTGTCGGTCCAGGGGTTGAATGTCCCGGCGACCATCAGCTCGAGATTCTTTTCGTGCACTTCGATGGCGCGCTCTTCGAAGGGAAACGCTTCCTCCTCGATCGCCATCTCGTAATCCGCCAGCTCCACGGCATCCATGTCCGGCGGGCGCTCCGATTCGTTCAGCGACCGGCTGAACTCGAGATAGACCTCGGCCATGTAGAAGGTGGCCGCCGCCGTGAACTCGCCGAGCTCGTAGTCGACGAGCGCGTTCAGCGCCTCGAGCGCGGCGTCCATGCGCCGCTGCTTCTCCTGCAGACTGATCTCGAACGGCTGGGTCAGCTGTACCTCAGCGAACTGCCGGCAAAGAACCTCCGACAGGACCAGCGCCGACTGCGCAGCGAGGTACTTCGTACGACCCGTACGCTCGCCTCCCGCCTCCCTGTCGGTAGCGACGATCAACTGCAGCTGCTCGTGATATGCCGGTTCATCCGACGCGGCCTTGTACATTCCCGCGATCTTGAAGCGCGTCTCCACGGCGGCCTCGACAGGCTGCGGATATTCCGTGACGTAGCGCAGATAGGCGGCCAGAGCCCGCTCCTGAACCTTCGCTTCTTCGTACAGCTCTCCCGCGAGGAGCAGCGACTGGCGGGCGAGATCGGCGTCGTCCGCCTCCGTGGCGATCCGCTCGTATTCCTCGGCTGCGCGGGCGATCTGCCCGTCCTCGCGATAGACAAACGCGATCTGCCGGGTTGCCTCACGCTGCAGCTCGTGCTCGGGGAAGGACTGCCGGAACGATTCCAGGACCTCGGCCGCCATCGCCCAGTCTTCCAGGCGCATGAGGGCCGCGCCGGCGTCGTACTCCGCCGCGGCGCGGATCCCGGAAGTCGGTGCGACCTGCCTGATCCTCAGGAAGTGGTTCGCGGCCAGGCGATGGTCCTCCGCGAGGTTCGCCCGCTCTCCCTGCTTGTAGATGGACGCGGCAAGGTTGTCGACGATCGACTGCCGCGCTTCGTCGTCCTCGGCCATCAGCGCCAGGACCTCCAGATAGGCGCTCTCCGCCTGCTCGTATTCCTCGATTTCGAGCAGCGAGTGGGCGACGGCGATCCAGGCGGCACGAAGAATGGGCACGTCTGCCTGCGGATACCGATCGATCAGCTTGTGGCCCGATCCGATCGCAAGCTCGTACTCGCGCATGTCGTAGAGGTCGTCGACCGCCGCGCCGAGCACGACCGGGGCATGCTCATGGTCCGGGAATGCTTCGGCGAACCTGAGCGTGCTGGCAACGGCGCTGCGCCGCACCTCCGCCCGTGCCTCGTCGGAGGCCGCCTTCTGATGCTCGCGATGGGCGTAGATGGCGGCGTAGCCGGCAGCGGCGGCCTGTGCGTGGGCGGAATACTGGTAGGCGGTCCGCTCGTACTCGAGTGCCGCCAGACCAAAGTCCTGGTTCTCGAGCAGCAGATCGGCAAGCTGGTAATTGATTGCCGGAGCGTGCTCGTCGTCAGGGAACGAGGCGAGGAATTCGCCATACCAGTGCAGCGCCTCGCGATGGTTGTCGCCCCGTGCTTCGACGAGGGCCTCGTCCTGGTACAGCGCGTGGAAGTGGTTGGCGAGGTCCTCCACGTTGCTCTTCAGGTGCGCCAGGACCTCTGGCGACTCGCTGATGTCGAAGTGACGCCAGTATTCGGCGCGCACTCCGTAGGTGTTGGCAAAGTCCTTCTTCGATTCCAGGACGAGCCTGGGGAAGCCGCCCGCCTCGTAGATCTCGATGACGCGCATCCCGAAGTGCGGCGAGACCTTATGTAACGGATTCGACCGGATGAAGGACTTGTAGACGGCAGCGGCATCGTTGTAGCGGAGCTTCGAGAAGTAGAACTCGCCCACGTGCCGGTAGATGCGATCCTCGTAGCTGCGCTTTCCGTACTCGGCGAAGTATTCCGATACGACCTCCGGACCGCCGAGGCTCGAGAAGCTGAGACTGATGACGCGAAAGGTATCGGCGACGCGACGCTCGTCGGCTTCCTCGTGGACCTGATCGAAGTCGTAGCCGGTCGACACCTTGTAGTCGAGCAGCGCGACGTACTTGTGCAGGGCTTCGTCGTAGAAGTCCTGCTTGTAGAGTGTCCAGCCCAGTTTGTACAAAGCCAGCTCGTAGTACTCCGAACCGGGACCAATGCCGATAACCGACGTGTAGGCACGCTCGGCGTCGATGAACTTCCTTCTCGTGAAGAAGTACTCCGCCCGCCGGAACTGCACTTCGGCGATGTAGCCGGAGTCGGGGTAGCCCGCAATCAGTCTGTCCATGACTACGATGGCCTCATCCGTCTGGCCCAGCTCGTCATGAGCGCGCGCCATCTGGTAGAGGACCTGGTCGTTGTGCTCGTAGCCCGGATACGTCGCCAGGATCTGCTTGTAGAGATCGACCGCTTCCAGCGGCCCCGCCCATGCCTGCGCGTCATCGCCGTGCGGCACCGGCTCCTCGGGGTAGTCGAAGGCGACCTGGCCTTCCGCTTCGGCCGCGGCGCCGGCGGGCCCGCCGGCGGCGGATTCCCCGGCGGTGGCGCTCGCCCGCGGCAGACTTTCCCGCCGCGCCCGGGCATCCACGGACGCTCCCGCCGTCTCCGGTACCGGCAGCTCGAGCAGACGTCCATCGCCGAGGATTCCGTATTCCTTCTCCACCTTCAGATCGGCCAGCCGGCGCATGGCCTCCGGGGTCATCGGCGATTCCGGCGTGTCCTCCAGATAGCTGCGGTAGCCCTGGATCGCCTTGTCGAGGCCATCCTCGACGCGCAGCTCCTGGACATCGGCCGGTACGTTGCGCAGCTCGGCCAACGTCTGCTTGTCGGGATTTGCCGCACAGGCGGCGAGGAGTGCGGCAAGGAGGAGCAGTGGCGTGCGATCGCGCATCATCCCTGATCCTCGTTGCCGTGCTGAGTTTTGGCCGCCCGGTCGTAGCTGTCGGCGAAGGCGTAGCGCGCCTGGTGCTGGAAGATTTCGAGCCGCTGCCGCCGCACCTTCAGCTCGTTGATTGCCACGGTTTCGAGCATGCGTCCCTGGCGAGCCATCAGCAGGTTCAGTCGCCCCAGCGCCTCCTGCACGCGCCTTCTGAGCTGGTTGATCGGGACGTCGTAGCCTTCATAGCTGTGCACGGCCGCCTGGCGCGTGCGGACGTACCCTTCATACCGCGCGGTCATCTCGTCCACGACGGTGTTCAGCTCCTGGAGATGCGTGTAGGCCTCCGTGAGCCGTTCGTCGTACTGCATCTGCAGGTCCCACGTCACGACGCCCTCGAGGCGCGCGATCCGCGCCTGCTGGGTCGCCTGGTCGGCCGGATTTGCGAGTTGGAGCTGGCTGTCGAGCTGCCCTAGCTGCGCGAGCAGGACGCGTTCATCCGCGGTGGCCAGATAGTCCGGCCGGGGGGCGACGAGCATGTTCTGGAGGCGCCGGCTCAGGTGCTCGCGCTGCTCCAGGCGCAGGCGAATCTGCGAGTCGAGCTCCCTGAACTGGCGGTCGATACCGGGCAGGAGCGGCGCGTAATACTGCCGGCGCAAGCTGATGATGTCCTCGAACGAGTCGAAACTGCGTTCCCAGGACGCAAGTTTCTTGCGCAGATCCTCGAGATCCAGGTAATTCTGCAGCCCCGTCTGAAAATCGTGGGAGGCCATCAGGGCCATGAGGTAGTAAGTCTCCGGACTTTCCGGCAGCGAACGGAGACGAATCACCCAGTCCTTGTCCTGCCTGATTTCCTCGCGCACGAGGGCGCTGAGGAACTTGCCGTCCCTGATGCTTTTCACCGACGCATCCAGCTTGCCTAGCTCCTGGCCGAAGGCTTCCACGGCCTGGCCGTAAAGCACCGCCGCGCGCCCGTGCACATTCAGCTTGCTGTAGGCATAAGGCAGCGCGAGCAGGGCCTCCTGCACGGCGCTGTCCGTCACTTCACGCTCGACCAGCAGGCTCCATGGAACGAGGGCCCGCTCGTAGTGTTCCGCCGAAACGTCGGCCCAGCCTGCGCTGAGCAGTGCCTGATTGGAGAACGGCCCCTCCAGACGCACCCGCTCCAGGGAGCGCTGGGCCGGAGCGAACTCGGAAGATTCGAAGTGCAGGGTTCCGAGGACGAGGTTCGATTTGTCCCGGATGGCGAGGGTATCTGCTTCGGAAACCTTGAGCTGGCCGGCCGTGTCCAGCTGCTCCAGCGCCTCGTTGCGCCGGCCGTCCTGCAGCAGCGCAATTCCGAGGTTGTAGGCCGAATAGCCCGTCAGACTCTCGGACGACTGCAGTCGCTGCAGTACCTCGACGGCATCGGCCGGCCGGCCGGTCGACAAGTAGATGTTCGCGCGAAGAAACTCCACGTCGTCGCGAATGGCCGCCGGGATCCGGCCGCTGATCCTGTCCAGTGCGTGCAGTGCGTCTGCCGGCTGGTCCTTCTGGAAGTGGATCCTCGCCAGCCGGAAGGCGGCTTCGTTGCGGATGGCCTCGTCCACGTTGCTCTCCAGAACGGCCTTGATGGCCCGCCCGGCGCGGTGGTGCATCCGATAGTTGAGCTCGAAGTCTCCGACGGAGAACTCTGCCTGATTGATGTGGTAGTGGAGCGTGTCGAGGTGTGGCTCGTCGACGCCGTAGTGCTGTGCGAGCTCGGCGTCCAGGCGCTCCAGCGCATCGAAGTAACGGTCCTGGTACGCGTAGTAGAGCGCCTCGCCGAAGTAGAGGTCTCGCAGCTCGCCGCCGGACACCGGCAGCGCGGCCAGGAAGGCCAGCGAACCAACTGCCGCAAGCCGCGCCGGCGTCGTGGCCATGACCTACAGCTCTCCGATCCGGATTTCGGTGCCGGCGGATTCCGGTCCGGCCAGCGTGATGCCGACGAGCTTCGGCTCGACACCCTTGCTGAACGTGAAGCTCTCTGTTCGGCTGAAGTCGCCGCCGCTCGGCAGCTTGCCGACGACGGAAATCGCGAGCTCGTGGTCGCCGGTGGGGATGTTCCCGGTAAAGATCCGCTGCACCCCGCCCTTCTGCAGGGCTTCGAGCTCCTTGAAGCTGTAGATGTGGTGCGCAACGGACTCGCCGTCGATCTGGATCTGCACGGCGTCGAGCCGGAATGCTTCGCCTTCCGCGACGGAGACGAAGAGGGCGACCTGGGTGCCGGTGGGATAAAGCAGCCTCTCCTCGAGGCGACTGAGTTCGGCGGCAATGCCCAGGACGTCGGACTTGATTTCCTGGACCTGCTCGTCCAGGCCTCGCATTTGTTCCCGCGAGGCCTCCTGCGCGAGGGTCGGCGATGCGAGGAGCCCGCAGAGCAGCGCAAATGCCGCACCCCGGAACAGATCGCGCTGGCTGCGGAGGCCTGATACACCCGCGGCGAGGACGCGAATCGCACAACGTCGAAACATGGCGGCCCTCGTTTCACCTGCGTGGCGATCGCGTCACCGGGCAAGGACCGAGGGAGCCCAAAGGTAGGACTTGGATTCCGGCGGTCCCGCTGTCATGAGGCCTCGAGGCCCGTTAGACCGGTGACTTTGCGTCGCCACCTTTCGGTGGGTTTGCCCTTGTCTGAATCGCGGCGAGACTATTGCCTACTCGGCCCCGCTGACAATGTGATCCGGGTCACAGTTCCACATCCCGCGTAGCTGATTTCCGGCAGAGCCCCGTGTGGGCCGGATCACAGTTGACGGCTGGGCGTGTTTGCGAGCCGCGGCCGGAGGGATTCATGGCTGTGGAGCCGCTGCGGCCATTCTGTGACCGGCGTCACGGAAGCGCGCCTGCACGACAGTGACATTGACGCAGGGACCGGTGATGGAGGGAGCCTATGATTGCCGCAGTGTCCGCCGTCCTGCACGAGCACATATTCCTGACGTCGGACGACCTGGAGGACGTCGAGCCCGGAACGATCAATGCAGCGCTGGAACAGTCGCACGGCGGCGTCCATTCAACACTCGTCATTTTCAACGGGACCTATCTGGGCGTACGCACCAACACGTCAGGAGCGACACGCGAATACTGGTTGAACCTCGCGTTCCTGGACCCGCAGCCGGTCCGAGAGGTCAGTCGGCCATGGCCTGCGATCGCCGGTGTGACAGCCGCGTTGGCGGCGTGCGTGCTCGTCGCGTACTTCGGCGCGGCAGCCCCACGGCTGGCCTGGCCGGCCGCTGTCGTCGCGATGGCGTTGGCGGCCGTGCTGCTGACGCTGGTCAGATCGCTGTACCGGTCCAGCCTCACGCTCGTTTACTGCACTCGTCACGGCCGGATGCCGGTGCTGCAGGTATTCCGGCACAAGCCCGATCGGCCGCGCCTGAAGGAGTTCATCGCCGGCATGGCGCAGGCGGTGGAAGAGGCGCTGGCAGAGCGCCCCGCCAGTCGAAGTCAGTACCTGCGCGACGAGATGAGGGAACATCGCCGGCTTCTCGCACAGGGGGTGCTGACGGCTCAGCAATTCGAAGTCGCGAAAACCCTGATCCTCCGCCAGCACGGCTAGCCCGCATTTCTCACCGCTCCACGGCTGCGGACGCGGAGCTCGGGAAAATCCTGCGTTGCGCTCGGTCCGGGTGCTCGACGTACTGTCGAGTACGCCTGCGCGCCCGGACGGTCGCGCGCCTGGTCT
>Ga0268386_10000356_pt1 | contig 28360 bp, 20 predicted proteins | sample RVTome_15_FD_200260 | JGI IMG/M metagenome (GOLD analysis project Ga0268386, IMG submission 200260) | Soil microbial communities from uranium-contaminated site in the Upper Colorado River Basin, Wyoming, United States - RVT150D86... ... | reverse complement strand
CACAGTCCCACTGGCTTGCCGGTGACGTCTTCACGCTCGCCGATATCAACTTCTTTTCCGTGGGCGGCGCGCATCTCGCGATGCTGTTCCCGGACATGAACCTCGAGCAGCGCGCACCCCGGCTCATGGACTGGGTTGCCCGCATGAATGCACGATCGGGCATTCAGGCCGCGCTCGCGATGCCGAACCGAACGAACCCTGCCCTGCGTACGTTCACCGGCGAGGCACGCTGAACCGGCGAGTGAGGCTTCGCCGGCTGGAGGCTTGAGGCTGGGGGGACAGAACCGGACCCCCGGCCACGCTGCCCCGGAGCGCCGGAGCTTGAACCTGCGAGCGTGCCTCTCGCGCGGAGCTGCGCGCAATTCACACCAGAAACTTGCGCGCACTCTCGATGATCTTCTGTTCCTGCCCGCCCAGATCACGAGGTACCGGTACGTCGCGCCCGCGTTGCACGGCCGGGCGAGCCGCGACGAGATCCAACCAGCGCTTCAGGTGATCGAGGCCATCAACGCTGACGCCAGACCAGTCGTGGCCGCTGACCCACGGCCAGTGGGCAATGTCCACAATCGAGTACTCGCCGGCCAGATACTCATTGTCGGCGAGCCGCGTGTCGAGCACTTCGAACAGCCGACGGACTTCGCGCTGGTAACGCTCGATCGCATAGGGAATCTTCTCGGGAGCGTAGCGATAGAACACGTTCGCCTGACCCATCATGGGGCCCACGCCCGCCATCTGGAACATCAGCCACTGCATGACCCGTGAACGTCCCTTCACGTCGGCAGGCATCAGACGGCCGGTTTTCTCCGCGAGATAGATCAGGATTGCACCGGATTCGAACACGGCGAAATCGTCGTTGTCGCGATCTACGATCGTCGGAATTCGCCCGTTCGGATTCAGCTGCAGATACCAGGGCGCCTTCTGGTCCTTCGCCGACAGCTGCAGCGCGTGCACCGCATACGGCAGTCCCAGCTCCTCGAGCGCGATCGATACCTTCCAGCCATTCGGTGTTTCGGCGGTATAGAGCTCGATCATGATCGAGTTACTCGATGGTCGTAGTTCAGCCGGTGCCTCGGGCGGTCTCTTCGATCAGCCAGTCGACGACGGCGTTCAGCGCCTCGCGTTCGGAAGCTCCCTCGGCAAGCGCCTTCGAGTGCACGGCGACCTGGCGATGGGCGCTCGTGCCGCGTGCCATGATCTGTCGGGTCGACTCGACGTCCGGTACGCATTCGAGGGCCTCGGCATCCTCGCGTACGAGCTCCAGCAATTCATCCAGCAGATCGGTGCAGGGAATCAGCGCACCTTTCGCGAGATCGAGCAGTCCCTCGTCGAAGCTGTAACGCATCGCGCGCCAACGGTTCTCACTGACGAGGAGGTTCGCATACGTGCGCCAACGCTGATTGCGACGGCGCAGGCGCCACAACATCCGCAGAATGCACACGGTCATCGCCGCAAGCGCGATCGCGTCATCGACACTGGTGCAGCAATCCATGATGCGGGTTTCGAGCGTCGGATAGCGCCAGCTCGGTCGGAGGTCCCACCAGATCTTCGAGGTGTCCTGGATCAGACCCGCGTCGATCAGTGTATTGATGTGACGCTGATACTCGGCGAAGCTCGCGAAATGCTCCGGTAGTCCGGTGCGGGGCAGTGCGTTGAAGACCGTCATCCGGAAGGACTTGAGTCCGGTGTTTTCCCCCTCCCAGAACGGCGACGAACACGACAGCGCGAGCAGGTGGGGCAGGAAGTACCCCATCTGGCCCATCAGATCGATTCTGAGCTCGTCGTCGTCGATGCCGACGTGCACGTGCATGCCGCAGATCAGCATGCGGCGCGCCGCGGCCTGCATCTCACGAGCCAGCGCGAAGTAGCGTTCCTTGTCCGTGTGGCGCTGCAGACGCGTCGCTGCGAACGGGTGCGTCGACGCCGCGATCGGAGCCAACCCGTGTCGGCTCGCCTCCTCGACGACGATGCCGCGCAGACGCGTCAGGTCGGTCCGCGCTTCGGACACGCTGCGACAGACACGGGTTCCCACTTCGAGCTGTGCCCGCAGGAACTCGGGACAGACCTGGCCATCGGTGCGTGCAATGCATTCATCGAGCAGCGCCGCCGGAGGGTCGCTGTCGAGGTCGCGGGTCCCGCGGTCGACGAGGAGATACTCTTCCTCGATGCCGAGAGTGAAGCTCGGTTCAGTTGCCATCGTCTCCCCCTGCCACCATAGTGAGCCGACTCAGCTCGGCTGCCCGAGCGGCTCACGCATACGGTACAACGCCGGATCGTCGAGAATCGGTCGCAACGCCTCGGCCAAAACGTCTGCCCAGCGCGTGACGCCTGCGGGATCGGTCAGCAGATCCTGCCGGATCTCGAGACACACGTGCGGCAAGCCTGCCCGCTCGGCGTGGCAGTCCACCGTATAGTCGGAGGGATGGCGCCCGGAATACGGCTCGTTGTCGCCGACACACAGCTCCACGCGACCGAGCCTCTCCATCAGCGGCACCGGAATGCGCGGGTCCGCATCCCAGAGCACCCCGACGTGCCAGGGGCGATCCCGTCCGTCGAGCCGGGGCGTGAAGCTGTGGATCGCCAGCAACGCCGGCACGACGCCCCGAGCACGAATCAGGCCGAGGCGCCGTTCGATCTGGTCGTGATACGGGCGGAAGATCGCGGCGAGACGACGCTCCTTCTCGCGCTCGCTGAGGCCGACATTGCCAGGTACCAGCTGCCCATCGCTCTCCTCGCGAAACGCGGTGGGATCGTCCGGATGGCGGTTGCAGTCGACGACGAGTCGCGAGTAACCGCAGAGCACGCCCGGCGCATCGAGCCGAGCGGTCAACGCTCGTGTCAGCTGCGCGGCGCCGATGTCCCACGCGATGTGTCGGGACAGCGCTTCCTCGTTGAGGCCGAGCGTATCCAGAGCCGCGGGCACGGCGTTGCTCGCGTGGTCACACACGACGAGGACCGGTGCTGGGCCGGCCGGTCGTTCGATGGTCCAGACGGAAGGGTCATCCGGTCCTAGCAGCGGCGGGGTCGCAGGGTCGGAAATCGCAAGGGCTGTTTCGGACATAGGATCGGCATTTTACACGAGCGTCCGGTCGGGTCGGCTGCTGGATCGGTCGTGCGCGGCCGACGGAGGCGCCTCAGCGGGACTGTACGAGCCGCAGTTTCGGCGATGAGCGCGTGATGCGGCTGAGGGCCTCGGCCGGCTCGGGCGCAGCGATCAGGTATCCCTGTGCGTACTGGATGCCGATGTCCGCGAGCGCACGATACACCTCGACGCTGTCGACCCGCTCTGCGATGGTCCTGATTCTCATGGCGCGGGCGATCTGCGCAATCGCCTCCACCATGCTGCGATCCACCGGATCCCGCGTTACATTCTGGATGAACTGTCCATCGATTTTTACGAAATCGACGGGCAGGTTCTTCAAGTACATGAACGAGGACAGGCCGCTACCAAAATCATCGAGCGAGAACAGACAGCCGCGCGCCTTCAGTTCGCCCATGAAATGCACCACGTTCGCAAGGTTCGAAACCGCTGCCGTCTCGGTGATCTCGAAACAGACCGCGCCGGCACTCAGATCGTGGGCCTGCAGTTCACCGATCAGGAATTCCAGGAAACGGTCGTCGTTGAGTGAGGTGCCGGACAGGTTGATCGAAACCGTGTACGCACCCTCTGGCCCGCTGTCCCCGGCGTAGTGGGCAAGCACCCCGAGCGCCTGGCGCACGACCCAGCGATCGATCGCCGGCATGAGGTTGTAGCGCTCCGCGGCCGGAATGAATTCGGCCGGTAACACCAGGCGGCCGTCCTCCTCGCGCAGCCTCAGCAGCAATTCGTAATGTCCGCGACGATCCGCCGCGTCGCCGATCGGCACGATCGGCTGATAGTGCAGCTCGAGGCGGTTCTCGTCGCAGGCGCGCGTGAGCCGCGAGACCCATTGCATCTCGCGGTGCCGCTGAGGCGCTGCCCCGTGCTGATACATGTGCACGCGGTTTCTGCCCGAATCCTTGGCCGCATAACAGGCGACGTCCGCCGCGCTCATGACCGTTGCGAGACTCTCGCTGTCGCGCTCGATCTCGACGATGCCGATGCTGACGCCGACGTTGAGCGTGCCCTCCTGCCACACGAAACGGAAATCGCGGATCGCCTGGCGGATGTCATCGGCGATGCGTGCGGCGCGCTCCGCCGTGCAGCCGTTCAACAGGATCGCGAACTCGTCTCCCCCGAGACGGGCGATCGTGTCGGAGCCGCGCACGAGCGTCTGCAACAGACTCGTGATCTGCTTCAGCAGCTGGTCGCCGGCCTGGTGACCACAGGTGTCGTTGACGAGCTTGAACTGGTCGAGATCGAGATAGAGCAGTACGTGCGACATGTCATCGCCGGCCCGCGCCATGTCGAGCGCATCCTGCAGCCGATTCTCGAACTCACGCCGATTGATCAGCCCGGTCAGCGCATCATGACTCGCCTGGTACGCGAGCGCCCGCCGCAGGCGGCGCTCCCGACTCACGTCATGGAAGACGAGCACGGCTCCGATCATGCTGCCGGCGCGATCGCGAATCGGTGCGGCGGAGTCCTGAATCGCGAGTTCCTGGCCACGACGATTGACGAGCACCGTCTGGTCCGACATCGCAATCGCGCGTCCCTCGCGCAGACAACGCGAGACCGGGTTCTCGACGATCTCGCGGGTCGACTCGTTCATGATCGTGAAGACGCCGGTCAGTGGCCGGCCCACGACTTCGCGCGTGAGCCAGCCGGTGAGATCCTCGGCCACGGGATTCAGGTACTCGATGTGCCCCTGTGCGTCCGTCGTGATCACGGCATCGCCGATCGACTGCAGCGTGACCTGGGCCTTCTCCTTTTCCTCGAAAACCGCAGTCTCGGCACGCTTGCGTTCCGTGATATCGCTCAGTGTGCCCTCATGACCACTGATCCGTCCGTGAGCATCGCGGATCAGCCGGGCGTTCTCCAGCACCACGATCGTCGTGCCGTCACGCCGCGTCAGCCGATACTCGGCGTTGCGCAGCGCGCCGTCTCGCTCGAGATCGCACATCAGTTGCTCGCGTTGATCGGGCTCGACATAAAGTTGTCGCGTGCTCTCGATCGCCATCAACTGTGCCGCGGAGTCGAAACCGAGCATGCTCACCAGGGCGGGGTTCACGCTGAGCAGCTTGCCTTCGACCGTGCTGCGATAGACACCCTCGACGACGTTCTCGAACAACTCGCGGTAGCGTGCCTCGCTCGCGCGCAATGCGTCCTCCGCGAGCTTGCGTTCGATCGCGATGCCCGCGAGCTGCGTCATGCGCGACATCAGATCGAAGTCGCGCGTGCTCGGGCTGCGTGCACTTCGGAAGTACATCGCGAGCGTACCGAGGATGCGGCCGTTCGACGCATGGATGGGCGTCGACCATGACGCCTTGAGACCGGCGGACAGCGGTGCTTCGCGCAGATCCTCCCACAGCGCATCACGGGCAATGTCGGTAACGATGACCTGGCGGCGCAGATATACCGCTGCGGCGCACGAGCCGCGCCGCGCGGCAACCTTGAGCAGTGCTGTCGCCGCCACGTAGTCGTCGGGCAGGCTGCGCCCGGCCACGTAACGCAGGGTCTGCGGACTCCCCTCGACGAGGCGTACGCAGGCGAACGCATCCGGTGCAACCCGCTCGATCGCTTCCGTGAGGGCCTCCAGCGTCACCGGCAACTCGACGTTTCCAGCCATGCGCTCGAGGACGCGCTTCTCGCCGGCTGCAAGCGTCTCACTGCGCTTCCGCTGGGTGATGTCAGTGATGCTGCCGCGGATCAACCGTCGACTCGACGACGGCAAGCGAACGAGGCGTACCTCGCACGGGATGTCGTGGCCGAGCGCATCGCGATGCATCCACTCGAACACCGGGGCGTCACCCGCGAGCGCGCGATCGATGTAGCCGCGCACGATGCCGAACGACGGGGTTCCATCGGGCTGCACCGGCGGACTCAGCGCTTGCGGGCCCGCTTCGAGCAAGGTCTCCCGTTCCATCTTGAAGAAGCGCACGGCGTTGTCGTTGACGTCGACGAACTTGCCGGTGTCGACATCGTGCACGACGATCACTTCCGGTGCGTGCTCGACGAGCACCCGGTAACGGGCTTCACTTTCACGCAACGCCGCCTCGGCCTGCCTGCGTTCGGACGTATCGCGCGCGCAGACGACGTAGACGGTGCGCCGGTTCAACCGGGTCTTACTGACCGACCACTCCGCGTCGAACTCGGCGCCTCCGCTGCGGCGGCCCCGCGTGGCGTGGGGCGCAAGATCCGTGGTCGTGTCGTCGAGTCGGGCTGCGAGTCCGTCGAGATAGTCGGCGATGGCGATCTCGGACCCCGCCTCGGGCAGCACGTAGTCGAGCGGCCGGCCCACGATGTCGGCATCCGAGTAGCCAAAGATCCGCTGGCCGGTCGGGTTGATCGTCTCGATGTGCCCGGTCGCATCGACGGTGATGATCGCGTCCTTGACGTGATCGAGGATCGCCTGCAGCTGGCTTGCCGTGCTCTCGCGCAGCTCGCGGGTAAGCGCCGTGGCCTCGTCCGACATCATCTGCATCGAGCGGACGATGCCGCGCCGCTCCTCATCGACGCGCTCGTACGTCGCTGCGATGACGCGCACGAGCAGGTCGAGATCGACCTGCCCGTCGCTGCGCGTCGCCTCTTTCAGTTGCTGTTCGAGGAGCCGATGCATGCCGCCGCCATGTCTCGCCTGCAGTCGGGAGGAGCGCGAATGCGCCCTGCGCACCCGCTCACGCCGCGACCCGCCCGGCGTTTGGACGTAATGCGTGGATGCTAGGGGTTTGTCGCAATCCGCCGGTGTGAGCGATGTCCCGATTCGGCGCGCGGGAGGCGGCGACGAAGCGACTCCACCCGGATTATGTATAAGCGCCGTGGCGGCCCGGCGTGTCGGCAGTCAGACAGTTCGTAGCGGCCGTCAGCCGATTGCCGCCTGCTCGTCTTCGCGGGAGGCGCGCTTGCGCTCGTGCTCCTTCAGCGCACGTTTGCGCAGACGGATCGATGCGGGCGTAACTTCGACGAGCTCGTCGTCGGCGATGAATTCCATCGCCTGCTCGAGCGAGAGTCGCAGCGGGGGACTCAGAATGATGTTTTCGTCGCGGCCTGCCGCGCGCACGTTCGTCAGCTTCTTGCCCTTCAGCGGGTTGACGACGAGGTCGCTGTCGCGATTGTGCAGACCCACGATCATGCCTTCGTAGACTTCGTCGCCCGGCCCGACCATCAGCTTGCCGCGCTCCTGCAGATTGAAGAGCGCATAGGCGAGCGCTGTGCCCCGGGCATTCGCGACCATGACACCGTTCTGACGCTCGCCGATTTCCCGGTCCAGCACGGGACCGAAGTGATCGAAAATATGATGCATCAGGCCCGTTCCCGAGGTCAGCGTGCGAAACTCGGTTTGGAACCCGATCAGGCCGCGCGACGGAATCACGTAGTCGAGCCGGACCCTGCCCTTGCCGTCCGATACCATGTCGGTGAGCTGCCCGCCTCGCTCGCCGAGCGCCTGCATGATCGCACCCTGGGATTCGTCATCGAGGTCGACTGTGACGGTCTCGAACGGTTCGCAGAGCCTGCCGTCGATCTGCTTCAGCACGACGCGTGGACGCGATACGGCGAGCTCGTAGCCCTCGCGCCGCATGTTCTCGAGCAGCACACCAAGATGCAGTTCGCCGCGGCCGTAGACCCGCAGCTTGTCCGGATCGTCCGTGTCGTCGACCCGCAGCGCGACGTTGTGCTTCGCCTCGCGAACCAGTCGCTCGCGGATCTGGCGGCTCGTGACGAACTTGCCTTCCCGGCCGCAGAATGGCGAGGTATTCACCTCGAAGGTCATGCTGATCGTCGGTTCGTCGACGACCAGCGGCGCGAGCGCTTCAACCCTGGCAGGATCGCAGATCGTGTCCGAGATTTCGGGCCGCTCGATGCCGGCGAATGCAACGATGTCGCCGGCGCGGGCTTCCTCGACCTCGATGCGCTCGAGCCCGAGGAATCCGAGCACCTGCATGATGCGCTCGTTGCGCACCTCGCCATTACGATCGATCACGGACACCGGCGAGTTGCGCCGCAACCGTCCGCGCGTGATCCGGCCGATGCCGATCGCACCGACGTAACTCGAGTAGTCGAGCTGACTGACCTGCAGTTGCAACGGACCCTCGAGATCGACCGCGGGCGGCGGACAGTGAGTAACGATCGTCTCGAACAGCGGACGCATGTCACCGTCGCGGGTACTCGCGTCGTGTCCGGCAAAGCCGCGCAAGGCTGACGCGTACACGACCGGGAAATCGAGCTGTTCCTCGGTTGCGCCGAGCCGATCGAACAGATCGAAAGTCTGATCGAGAACCCATGAAGGTCGTGCTTCGTCGCGGTCCACCTTGTTGATCACGACGATGGGTCGCAGCCCGTGGGCAAAAGCCTTCTGCGTCACAAAGCGCGTCTGCGGCATCGGCCCGTCGACGGCATCGACGAGCAGCAACACGGAATCGACCATCGACAGCACACGTTCGACCTCACCGCCAAAATCGGCGTGCCCTGGCGTGTCCACGATGTTGATCCGGTAATCGTCCCAGCGGATCGCGGTGTTCTTCGCCAGAATCGTGATGCCACGCTCCCGCTCGAGCACGTTCGAGTCCATGACCCGGTCGGGCACGATCTTGCGAGCGTCGAACGTACCCGATTGCTTCAGCAGCTGGTCGACGAGCGTCGTCTTGCCGTGATCGACGTGGGCGATGATCGCGATATTGCGAAGGTTCGATGTCTCGGGACTGGTCACGATCGGTCTGCGCGGTCGAAAAGGCCGCGCAGTATATCGACAAATCTGCTCGGCGGCGTGGGCAAGACGCCGCCACGAGCCGATCAGGGCGTCGGCAGGAAGATGCGGATCGGCAGATCGATCACGTTTTCGCCCGTATCGATCGTGAGCGTGCCGAGGACCGTCTGATTGCCCAAGTAGGTTCCGTCCTGCGCGGCGCGGATCGTGAACTCCATTCGATACGTCGCGAGCGCGCGGCTCAGCAGCTGGCCAAGCGAGCGGTAGATCGGAAAGAGTTGCTGCGCGTTCTCGGCAAACAGAAAGACGCCGTTGCCGCCTGTGGCCAGATCGCGCAGCACGTCCACGTCAATGTCGGGGCCGAGCCCGACCGTGAAGATGTCGACGCCGAGGCTCTGACTCAGATCGATCGACTGCAGCACGCGGGCATCCGAGCACGCCGCGGCGCCCAATGAGCTCGGACACTCGCCGTCCGTGAAGAGCACGACCGCTTTGCGCGGCCCCGCTGGGGCATTGGCTGCCGTGAACTGCATCTCCTGATCGAGCGCGTCGTAAATCGGCGTGAGGCCCCCCTCCTGCTGCGCGAGCTCGTCGATGTCGTCGAACAGCGCCGCAGCCCCACCTGACTGGATGAATTCCGACAGCCGCGTCACAGGCTCCTCGGGAATTCCAGCAGGCGCATTCGTTCCGGTCTGGGCAAACGCGGAGACTGCGGCGTAGTCGTTGGCGCCGAGATTGTCGAGGAAGACTTTCGTCGCAAAGAGCCGGGCGTCGGACGGATCACTCTCACTGATGCTGCCGCTCTGGTCGAGCAACAGCATCGCCGCATAGGGGCTCGCCACATTGGCCGGAATCAGTTCGAAGGTCGACGGCGTCTGCACGGGCACCGTATACCCGATGTCCTGCTGGGCCTGTCCGCGGAGACATTCCACGTCGCTGTCATTGGGATCCACGGTGCAATCCTGCAGCGTGAAATCCGCAGCTGTCAGCGTGTCGATCGTGCCCGGCATGTTGGGATCATCATTGACGACGACTACATCGATCGTGAATGTGAGCTCCTGACCGGTCGCGTCGGCCGATCCCTGGCCAAACTGCGCCGCGCCTGCACCAGGCTCGGTGATCCGCACAAGCTCAATGGACACCGACGCTTGCTGATTCTCAGCGATTGTCGCCTGCCCCGATCCGTCTTCGAAGCCGGTCGCCGTGACAGCGATCGTGGCCGTCCCCGTGGGTACGCTCGTTATATTCGCCACGCCCGAGTTTGAGGTAGAGCCACTGCGGGTCGTGCCTCCGACCGAGGCACTGACACTGGCATTCAGGACCGGTCCATCGAATTCATCGACCACGGTGACCTGGACCGAGCCCGTCGGATTCGATCCACCGCCGCCTCCGCCCCCCCCGCCTCCGCAGGCCGCGAGCATGCCGACGATGATCGAGCCGACGGCGAGTGCGCGCAGGCGCGTCAGCCAGTCATCCAGCCGGCGCACGCGCGCATCCCCCCGCAGGTTCCGTGCATGTTCAAACGTCATTTCCAGTTGTCCTCGAGTGTCCGGCATTCGCGTCCGGCGCATGGCCGCACAAAGGCCCGCAGCTTGCGTGAGTTTCATGCCGTTCGACAGTGAGCACGCTCACAGTAGCATCATGCCGCACACGCCATCCCGGTGACGCAGCCAGACGCAGGGTGTCAAGTATCAGCTAGGAAAGTCTTGTAAGAGCTTAATAGTAATACATTTTGCCCGAAGGCGCACAAAGCGCTGGCTGTTCCCCATCGCAAACGGCGCGGGTGGAACGAGCCAACAGGCCTGGCGGTTGCGCACCCGGAAACGGCGCAGATGAAAAGAGCTTCAGCCTTCGCTTTCGGTTGCCGGCAATGAGCGAACCTGCTCCCCCGTCGAGTCGGTCTGCCCCGGCACCGCCTTTTCGGCAGCAGCCACCTGCCCGACCACGAGCGGAATCGCGAACGTCCGGGCCTGGACCCCTGTTTCGCCGTCGGTGCGCACCAGCACACTGGCGTAGTAGACGCCGGCTGCTTCCGGCACCACGGTCACGACCTGACGAACCTCGTCGCCCGCACTCAAGCCGCTCGCCGTGAAACTCGGCTCGGGGCTCGTCACGCGGAGCCCGTCCATCCCAGTGACCGAACTTTCGAGCTTGTCGACGCCGACCGTAATGGTCAGCAGTAATTCTATTTCGACGGGCTGCCCAACGGCCGGCCGGCTCCCGATCTCGTAGTACAGGTCGACCCCGGCTGCGGGCTTGCCGGACATTACCCCCCGAGCCATATCGGGCGCGGGTTTCGCCGCAACCGCTGTCGGACCCGGCGCCTCCGTCCGAGGCGGCGCAGCCGCCTGCTCCGTGGCCGGTTCGTCCCCGCCGCAGGCTGCAGCCAGCATCGCGATACTCGATACGAAGAAGACTCTGGCGCTCATGGCATCAACCTCACTCGGAGTTCGCAGGCTATCGCGGAATCGAGAACCGCAACTGGTCAACCCGTCACGGATACGGTCATGCAGGTCCGGGCGCGGCGCACGGCATTGGGGCTCGGATCGACGTGACTGTATTCATAGACTTCGAGCAGATAGTCACCCGCATCGAGCATGACGTCCAATTGCTCTCGCGGCGGATCGCTGGGATTTGGAGGAACGGATGGCGAGTCGGCGATCTCGACGACCTCGCCCTGCCGCCAGATCACGAAATCCGGATCCGGATCCGGCGCCAGCAGATCATTGCCCTGCAGCCCGATCACCGTGACCGAGATCGGCCGCTGCTGGGCCAGGGAAAAACTCAGGAAGCGGCGATTAGACACCTTGTTGTAAGTGCCGAACGTGCGGATGCCGCACACCTCGAGCTGCTGATTAAGTGGAATCGGGGTGTAGATCGGCAACACGTCAGACTCGAGCACCGGCGTGCCCTGCGGGCCGGGGTTTGGAAAATTCGTCTCACCCACCGCGAAGTCGCCGCTGCCGACAATCTGGTTATCCGAGAGTAATCCCGTGATTCCCGGTGCCGCAACCGAATTGGCCGCGCGCAGCGCCGCGCTGAACGAGTAGATGCTCGTGAACGCCGAGGTCGTCACCTGCTCGTCGTTCAGCACGTCGAAGATCGGGCCAAAACCGAGCGCCACGGTTTCGCCTTGGCTGACGCTGTCGACCGACACATCCGGAACATCGTCGTAGATGTCCCAGAGAATCTCGTGCACCGAGCCCTCGTTGTACCAGCCACGTGCCGTCCCGACGTTGTCCGACTCGATATTGAAGCCGACGTCGAACTGCCCTGCGGCGTCCCGTAGCGAATCGCGGTAGACGGGATCCTCGAGCACGATCGCCGCAAATGCGTTGCCCCATCCTTCGGTGAACGCAACGCGCAGATCAAGGCGATTGCCGATTGCGTGCTCGCCTCCAATGCTGTCGGTACGCGAGATCTCGTTCTCCAAAAAATGTCCGAACTCGTGCGCGATCACGTGCTGGTCGAATTCGTCGGTGTCCCCGACGTCATAGTTACCGAGCAGATAAATGCCGGTCGGCGACGTAGAGACGACTCCACAGTCATTCGTGCTTTCAAGCAGGAACAAGCTCGTCAGGATATTGCCGTCGGCGGGACAAAACGTGAACGACGAGCGGTTCGACTCACTCCAGAAAACGGTTAGCGTGCCGATCGCGAGGTCGTTACGAGCGTCGACCAGCAGTTCCCTCGCTTGATACAGCGTATCGAGGATCGCGAAGGGCGCTGCCGCCCGTGGTTGCGAGTAACCGGTTCCATCCCATCCGGACTCCGCGAGCAGATCTCGAGTCGCACCAGAACTGCCAGTGTTGAACGTCGAACCATCGATCGCGTAGAGCGCGTCCGCGCTCGTGTTGTCGCGCACTTCGAATTCCCAGCTCGCCCCCGCACCACTACTTTGCATGCGGGCCTTCACGCGCACGAAGACGTTGCGTTCGGCTGGGACGCTGGTGCTGTAACTGCCGTCGACGTCGCTCGTCACGGTGCTCGCAAGAACATCGTTGCTGGCGCTATCGATGATCTCGACCAAGACGCCCCTGGCCGGCGATTCCGCTCTCGAATTGAAATCGAGCCCGTCACCCGGCGTCTGCGAGAAAGGGACGCGGTCGAACGTCACCTGGCCATTCACTGTGACATTGGCCGGCGGCGGTGGCGCAGACCCTCCTCCGCCGCCCCCTCCCCCGCCACAGGCGGCGAGCCCGAGGCTGAGACAGAACCCCGCCGAGCGCGCCAGCGAACGTCCACCACCCTTCGCTTCGCGCGCCAGTCTGATCGAGGCATAAGTCGGGTTCACGGATTCGTCCTGCGGGCTTCGCTCCCGCGGCTCGCGCTGGATCAGTGCTACATCAGGATCAGCGGCCCTTCCTCGATCGCTGCGATCTGTTCGCGCAGCTCGAGCACGTGGTTCTCCCAGTAGCGCGGCTCGGCGAACCAGGGGAACGCCCGCGGAAACGCCGGGTCGGACCAGCGCGCCGCCAGCCATCCCGCGTAGTGAATCATGCGCAACGTCCGCAAGGGCTCGACGAGCAGCAGCTCGCTCGCATCGAAATCCACGAACTGCGTATAACCGGCAAGGATATCGCCGAGCTGAGCCGCCATTTCCCGGCGGTCACCGGCGATCAACATCCACAGATCCTGCATCGCGGGACCGCTCAGACAGTCATCGAGATCCACGAAATGCGGTCCATCATCGGTCCACAGGACGTTGCCCCGATGGCAATCGCCATGCAGACGCTGCCAGCGAGCGGTTCGCGCCGTCTCAAAGGCCTGCTCGATGCGCTCGAGCAGATCAGCCGTCACGGTCGCATACGCTTCCTCCAGATGCGTCGGCACGAATCCGTGCTCGAGAACGAAATCCCGCGGCTCGTCGCCGAAGCGCTCGATGTCGAGGTTCGGGCGGTGCTTGAAATCGCCCCGTCGCCCAACGAGATGAATGCGACCCATGAAGCGACCCATCCACTCCCGATCGGCGGTGCTGTCGAGCTCCGGCCAGCGTCCGCCCTGCCGCGGAAACAGCGCATACCTGAAATCCGCCCACTCGAACAGCGTCACCGCGTCACGAGCCAGCGGCACGACGACCGGAATTTCGTCCGCTGCGAGCTCGAGCGCGAACGCATGTTCTTCCTCAATGGCCGAGTCGGACCACCGTCCCGGCCGATAGAACTTGGCGACGACGAACTCACCGGATTCGAGACCCACCTGATAAACGCGATTCTCGTAACTGCCGAGCGCAAGCACTCGGCCATCGCTGTATCCGGCGATTGCCTCGACGGCCGGGATGATCACGTCGGGGGTCAGCCGGTCGTACGGGTGGTCCAGGAGATCGTCCATGCCGGCCGCACGTTACCGAAACGCGGTCGCGCTCACAATCGCAGCGTCATCCGGCTGCTATTCTTGCTGCCCGCCGAGCGGCATCCGGGCGCGGGTGTCGTCCCTGGCTCCAATCGAAGGTAACAGGAAAAAATGCAGCCCATGGCCACACTTGTCACAGGCGGTGCCGGGTACATCGGCAGTCATGTCGTGCGACAGCTCGGCGAGCGGGGCGAGCCCATCGTCGTGCTCGACAACCTGTCAAAGGGTTTTCGCAGCGCCGTGCTGCACGGCCGCCTGGTCGTCGGCGACACGAGCGACCGAACACTCGTCACACGCGTGCTGACTGAGCACCGCATCGACACCGTGCTGCATTTCGCCGCTCACACGGTCGTGCCGGAGTCGGTCGCAAATCCGCTGAAGTACTACAGCAACAATACCTGTGCGACGCGCACGCTGCTCGAATGCTGTCGCGATGCGGGGGTCAGGCACTTCGTGTTCTCTTCGACGGCCGCTGTCTATGGCGTGCCCGTCGACGGCATCGCATCCGAGGACACGCCGACGTCACCCATCAATCCGTACGGCACGTCCAAGCTGATGAGCGAATGGATGCTGCGCGATCTTGCCGCAGCGACATCGATGCGCTTCGTTGCGCTCAGGTACTTCAATGTGGCGGGCTGCGATCCGCAGGGTCGGATTGGCCAGTCCACGATCGGCGCGACGCTCCTGACCAAGGTCGCCTGTGAGGTAGCCGTCGGCAGGCGCGAGTGCCTGTCGATTTTCGGCACCGATTACGACACGCCCGACGGAACCGGGATCCGGGACTACATCCACGTCGAGGACCTGGCAACGGCACACCTGAATGCCCTTGACTACCTGCGTTCCGGCGGCGATTCCATCACACTCAACTGCGGCTATGGGCACGGCTACAGCGTGCGCGAGGTGATCGCGACGGTCGAACAGGTCGCCCGCCGCCGGCTCAACGTCGTCGAGAGCGCGCGGCGCGCAGGCGACCCTCCCGTACTCATCGCGAAGGCCGAACGAATCCGCAGGGTGCTCGGCTGGGAGCCGCGGTACGACGATCTGCTCGCGATCGCCCGCTCGCAGCTCGCGTGGGAAGAGAAGCTGCAGCGCGAACCGGCCCTGCAGGCAAGCTGATCGATTACGGGGGCGACAGCCCGCGTCGCCGGCACGGAGATAAGCTCGATCAGGCACGGCGTCCGCACGCGAGATATCAGGGGCCCGAACCATGCCACGGCGGCCCTGCCTCTCGCAGGCGGCAGACCCGGGCGTATTCGCGCCGATACGTGACTGGAGCGCACCCTCTCGATGGGGCACGCTGGCGCGATCGGCGATCGACGCAAATAATCGTGTTCCGGGCAGCTACCTGCGTTTACATTGTGCGGCTATGCGTTTTCCTCGTCCCCGTTCGCTGAGTACGCTGCTCCTCGTAGGATTCGCACTGGTCTCGGTGCCACTGCTGCTTGCAGTCGTGAATGCGGCCGCCAAAGTCCGTGCCTTGTCCGGCCAGAGCGCCGAGCTCGTGCGGACGGGCGTCGATGCGACGCGGCACTCGCAACTGCTCTTCCAGCAGATCGCATCGATGGAGCGCAGTGCGCGGCTGTATCAGGTGCTGGGGCAAGTGGAGCTCCTCGACGTTTACAGGGAGACTCGTGGGCGATTCCTCGAGACGTTGGCCGTCCTGAGCGCTTTCCCCGCGGATGCAGGTCGGGAGCCGTACCTCGAAAGCATGCGCGCAACGCTGTCGGCTATCGATGCGAGACTCTTCGTGGCTCCGTCGGCGCCTGCGGCACCGGCCGCCGGGGCAGCCGCGGCCGTGCCAGAGCGCCCGGATACGACGCGTGAGTTCGCCACTCTGGCGGCCCAGGCAGGCGCACTCGCCGAACACACCAGCCTGCAGATTGATTCAGGCCTATCGCAGCTGCAGGCGGCGACGGAGGACACGCGAAATTTCCTCTACTGGCAATCGGCAGGCATGATCGTGATCACTGCCCTGCTCGTGATGCTGTTCACACTCGTGCTGATGCGTCCGATTCGCGAAATCGACGCCGCGATCAACCAGCTCGGCAGCGGCACGTTCGCGCAACCGGTCAGGGTCAGAGGACCGTCGGATCTCGAAGCGCTCGGCCGTCAGCTCGAATGGCTGCGGCAGCGCCTGCTCGATCTCGCGCAGGAACGCAATCGCTTCCTGCGTCACATGTCCCACGAGTTGAAGACACCGCTCGCCAACATTCGAGAGGGCACCGAACTGCTGATGGAAGGTGCGGTCGGCGAGCTCGACAGCGAACAGCGTGAAGTGACGTCGATCCTGCGCGAGAACGGTCTGCGCCTGCAGCAGTTGATCGAAAACCTGCTTTCGTTCAGTGCCTGGCAGGCGCGCAACAGCCAGCTCGATATCACGCAGTTCGGACTGCGCCGCCTGGTCAAATCCGTGCTCGAGAGCCAACAGCTGACTCTCCTTGGTCAGCGTCTGCGTCTCGATCTCATCGTCGACGACGTCGCACTGCGCGCCGACCGCGCGAAGCTGCGCCTGATCCTCGACAATCTGATTTCCAACGCGATCAAATTCACACCACGCGAAGGCACCATCTACCTGCACGCACGTGCGCATCACGACGAACTCGTGCTCGACGTGGCCGATACCGGCCCTGGCATCGCTGCCAGTGAGCGCGAACGCATCTTCCAGGCGTTCTATTCGGGACTGACGCCGCAGCAGGGACACGTGAAAGGCACTGGCATCGGTCTGTCGATCGTTTCGGAATTCGTGCAGGCGCATGGCGGGATCATCGAGATCGTCGACGGTCAGTTCTCAGGAGCGCATTTTCGTCTGCATTTACCGGTGATTTCTGCCGAGGAGCCCCGCGCGACTTCGAGCACGGAGACGCAGGCGACCGGCTGATCCAGCAACCGTCTCACTCGATAGGTACAACGGTGAACTCCGTACGCGCACCGCAGTCCGCTGGATGATGTACGTCGATGCGTGGGGTGTGTCGCTGCTTCGAGACACCCTTGTCGCCATATTTCGACATTTGATTACATAATTCCTGCCCGCCTACCTTCCCCGCCGCGCGGCTTCCCACAGCAGCCGGCGTCGGGGTTTCAAACGTCGCACTGAACTGATCCGCGGCCTCCGTGCGGAGCCGCGATTGAGCAGCACGCGACAACTCTTCTCGAGCTCTTGGCACATGGATGCGCCGGTGGCGATTCGCGACCGTATGGCGGGCCCGCATCGCTGTCGAGTGAAACGAGCCCTGCGCTGTCCTGATGCGTGTGCCGCGCACCGCGGTCACGAGCGTCAGTACACCCAGCGGGAGCTCCTCCAAGTGATTACTCGACCCGTTTACGCGCCACGCTGCGTGGCACGCCAGATGCTCGCAAACCACTTTCGTTCGAGTCGGTTCCTGATCATGACGCTGGCGCTGATCGCGCCGCTGCTCACGCCGGCCGAGGCGCAGACGTCTTCGAATCGCGCTCCCGGCATTTCCGGCGGCACGCCGCCCTCGACCGTCAAAGCCGGCTCGTACTACACCTATGGCGTTTATGCGTGGGATCACGACGGCGACACGCTCGTGTTCTCCGCACGCAATCTGCCGAGCTGGCTTGCGATGGACAGATCCAGCGGCCGGATCCGCGGCACGCCGAGTGCGAGCCACGTCGGCGTCTATCGCGACATCGTGATCTCCGTCAGTGACGGCAAGGCAACGAGCAGTCTCGCGGCATTCACGATCACTGTGCTCACAGCGGACGGTTCACCACCGCCGAGCGAGCCCGAACCGGATCCGGATAATCGCGCTCCCGGCATTTCAGGCGGCACGCCGCCCTCGACCGTCAAGGTGGGCTCGTACTACACCTACGGCGTTTATGCGTGGGACCACGATGGCGACACGCTCGTATTCTCCGCACGCAATCTACCGAGCTGGCTTGCGGTCGACAGATCCAGCGGCCGGATCCGTGGCACGCCGAGTGCGAGCCACGTCGGCGTCTATCGCGACATCGTGATCTCCGTCAGTGACGGCAAGGCAACGAGCAGTCTCGCGGCATTCACGATCAGCGTGCTGGCTGCGGACGGTTCGTCGCCGCCGCCGAGCGAGCCCGAACCGGATCCGGATAATCGTGCGCCCGGCATCTCGGGCACCCCGCCGACCAGCGTCACGGCGGGCGACGTGTACACGTTCGGACCCTACGCGTGGGACCACGATGGCGATACGCTGACGTTCTCTGCGAGCAATCTGCCGAGCTGGCTGAGCCTCGATCGGGCCACGGGCCGTATCCGCGGGACGCCCACTGCTCAGCAAGTCGGCACGTACTCGAACATCAGGATCTCGGTCAGCGATGGCAACGCCTCTGCAAGCCTCGCCGCGTTCTCGATTACCGTCCTGCAGTCGGGGTCTGCGAGCGGCTCCGTCACGTTGTCGTGGCAGGCGCCGACGCAGAACACCGACGGCTCGCCACTGCGCGATCTGAGCGGGTATCGCGTGCGTTACGGCACGAGCCCCTCGTCGCTCACCCGCACCGTGACGATCAGCAACCCCGGCATCACGTCCGCCGTGATCGCGGATCTTGCGAGCGGCACCTGGTATTTCGCGGTGACTGCGGTGAACTCGCAGCAGGTCGAGAGCAGCCTGTCGGCGATCGTGAGTAAACGCCTCTGACTCCGCTCCCCCATGAAGCCGAGCCGGGCTCCGCAGGGCCGAGTTCTGCGGAGTCCGGACGCCGAGCCAGGGAGGGCTCGGTGACCGCGCTGCGATACTGCAGTCGTATCGATGGAGCACGTTGCGCACCGATGCGGTTGCTATCGTCAATGGCGGTCGCATTGACTGGACAATGCGGAAGATCTGTGACGTCGATCACCCCAGAACGGTGCGATTCGAGCCGGACGCGCGTATCTTGTCGCCATTATGCGACTCTCATCGGCAGACGACGCCGCAGCCGATCGGCCGGGGCCGATGCGGATCCTTGCGGAACGGCAGCCGGCGAAGGCTTGGCCGCCCGCGGTCGTGATGCTGCCGCTCGTCATCGCACTGGGCGCGCTGCTGACGACGGCAGGCTGCATGACGCGACCCAGCACGACGCCTGCGCAGCCGCCAGTTGCGAGCACGATCACGGACGACATCGCGACCTACCTCGATACGATGGACGCACTCTCGACGGGCGACACGGACCATCAGATCGATGTGTTCGACGAGGTGGAGCGTACCTATCTCGCGGCACCGACGACGGCCAGCACGCTGCGTTATGCCGCTGCGCTGATCACCGTCGGCCATCCCGGCGCAGCTCCGCAACGCGGTCGAGAGTTGCTCGCCGATCTGATCTCCAGACCCGGTACGTTGACGCCGAACGAGCGCAAGCTCGGATCGATATTGCTCGCCCAAGCCGACGCGCTCGTCGCACTGGAGACCGAGAATCGTCGCCTCGTAGCGACAGTCGATGAGCAGGCGCAGGCGCAGCTATCATCCGCGCGCCGGACATTGGCCCTTGCCGGCGAGAACGAGCGCCTGCGCGAGGCACTCGAACAGGCGCAGCAGCAGCTGAACGCCATCACCGACATAGAGCGATCCATCATTGAACGCGACTCCAGCCCTGGTACGGTTAGCCCGCCCCGTGAATCCCCAGCACCAGAAACGCAAGGCCCGCCTCCTGGTCGTTGACGACGACCCCGGGCTGCTGCGCCTGCTCACGATCCGGCTGCGCGCCGAGAACTACGAGGTCGAGGCGGTCGAGAGCGCTGCGGCAGCTCTCGCCGCCCTGACACGCGTGCGCCCCGATCTCGTGATCACGGATCTGCGCATGGATCAGATGGATGGCATAGGGCTGCTGAAGGAAATTCAGGCCCGTGCCCCTGGACTGCGCGTGATCATCCTGACCGCACACGGCACGATTCCCGATGCGGTACAGGCGACGCAAAGCGGTGCGTTCGGCTTCCTGACGAAGCCCGTCGAGAAGCAGGAGCTGCTGGAGCAGATCCAGAAGGCGCTGAAGATCTCCGGTTTTACGGATAATTCGGCCGATTGGCGAGCTGAGATCGTGACGCGCAGCTCCGCGATGGAAGAGCGACTCGCGCAGGCGCACATGGTGGCCGGCACCGATGCCCGGGTACTGATCACGGGCGACAGCGGCACCGGCAAGGAGCTACTCGCGCGTGCGATCCACCGCGCGAGTCCTCGCCGGAACAAGGCATTCGTCGTCGTGAATTGCAGTGCGATGGCGGAGAACCTGCTCGAGTCCGAGCTGTTCGGGCATCTCAGCGGGGCCTTTGCGGGCGCCACGGAGGACAAGCCGGGTCTGTTCCAGACCGCTGACCGCGGAACTCTGCTCCTCGACGAGATCGGCGACATGCCGATGCGCCTGCAGATCAAGCTGCTGCGGGTCCTGCAGGAGAATCAGGTGCGCCCCGTCGGCGGTACCGAGGCGGTCGTCGTAAACGTACGCATCATCGCGACGACGCACAGTGACCTTCGCGACCGAATCATGAAGGGACAGTTCCGGGAAGACCTTTATTACCGGCTGAACGTCGTGAACATCGACCTGCCACCGCTCGACCGTCGGCGCGAAGACATCCCGCTGCTCGCCTCGCACTTCCTCGACAAGATCTCCCAGACGACCGGCGAGCAGCGCAAGATCTATGCGCCGGAGGCGGTCGAGATGCTGGTCGCAGCAGAGTGGCCCGGTAACGTGCGACAACTCGAGAACGTGGTTCGCCAGAACGTCGCAGTGGCGACGAGCCCGATCATCAGCGCCGAGCTCGTGCATGCTGCCCTCGGCTCACTGCCGTCACGGCTGCCGTCGTTCGACGAGGCACGCGACGAATTTACGCGTAACTACCTCTCGCAGATCCTGCAGATCACGGGCGGCAACGTGAGCCAGGCGGCACGGTTGGCCAGGCGCAATCGGACGGATTTCTACAAATTGCTCGGCCGCCACAATCTGACGCCGGACCGGTTCAAGTCGAGGTAGCCGATCGCGTTGACGTTGCCCGCGGCCAGGGGTCGGAGTTCGCTCGGGCTCGCGTCTGCGATGATCACGAAGACCCCGCCGATTGGCGGGGTCTTCGCTTTCCTCTTCGTAGTTCTGGGGCTCGGAACGAGCCCACGCGGATCAGCAGAGTCGGCGCACGCGACGCAGACCAAGACCCAGCAAGCCCAGGCTGAGCAGCGCCACCGTACCCGGCTCCGGCACCTGAACCTGATAGTCGAAACTCGACGTCCCCGCTTCGCTATGGGAAATGACGGCCTGGAGTGTGATCGAGTACGGCGTCGCCGTTGCGGAGAACAATGAGACGTCCGTCCCCATGAAGGCGCCATTGGCCACGAACGGACCCAGGCTCGAGATCGCCTGGCCGTCTGCCGTAGCCGAGAATGTCGCAGACGAGTTCTCGTTCAGCGTGCCACCCACGTCCGAGCGAAACGTCGCGTCGCCGGCGAGAAAACCATCCTGGGTGAACGTGATCGTCAGGTCGCCGGCGCCCGGGCTCGTAACAACGGCGTTCAAGTCCAGGTACGGCATCTGCGGGGAGCCGTCCGCTGGATAGGTGGTGCCCACCGAGACGGTCGAAGTCCACAGCGTATCCGGAGCCGTCCATACGACTGTGACGACGCCTTCGATTGGATTCGTATCCTCCGCACTCTGATCGACGACCGAGATCGAGTTCGTGCCGTCACTCAGGCTCAGCGTCGCGACCGCAAAAGCAGGAGACGTGGCGAACGCCAGTGCGAGTCCGGCGGCAAGCTTGTTCAACATTCTTTGCTCCTTCTCTACGGATGACCGTCCGACCCTTCCATGAGTGGGCGTACGCGTCGAACCGGGAAGGTGCAAGGCTCATGCCAGACAGAATTTGACTAAATACTCAATGAGTTGCGAGCTGTTCAACAAGGACATTGTAAATCTTTTCGACACGATCGCTGTTGCGCCCGTGAAACGCAGCCAGCTAAGCCGCCGACGGGATCACTTCGAACCGCAATCCGGCGGAGCACCACTGCGGCAGCATCACCTCCAGCACGTGGAACGCCCGCGGACCATCGTCGTGAAACAGCAGCACGTCGCCTGGACTCGGCGTGCACTCGGATAAGCGCTCGACGACTGCGGGTGCCTCGAGCATGTAGTCTTTGCTATCACGGGTCCACAGGACGGTGCGTGTCCCGCGCAGCACCAGAGCGAGGGCGAGCGGCACCGTGAGCCGACCTTGGGGCGGCCTGAACAAGTGCGAGCTGCGCCCATCGAACCGCTGCAGGAGGCGATCAGTGGCCTCGATCTCCGCCAGCTGGCGTCGCAGCGGCAGGCCCCAGAAGCTCATGTGGTGATACGAGTGATTGCCGAGGCAATGACCTCGATGAACGATCTCGGACGCGACATCGGGCGCCTGTTCGACCTGTTTGCCGACGAGGAAGAAGGTTGCCTGTGCCCGATGTCGCTCGAGCAGATCGAGCAGCTGCCTCGTGTGGACCGGGTGCGGGCCGTCATCGAATGTCAGGAAACACGCTCCAGTGGCACGCCCAGGCGTCAACGCGATGCGCCCGAAGGTGCACAGGGACACAGCTTTACGCAATGCAGTCTTCATGCGTTAGATGCTTCGGTCTTCACCCGGGAGCTGCGCCCCGACGGATCGATGTTATCGCGCAGCGCTACCTCCCTGCACCGCGATCGGTCGATCTCCCTCCGCAAGAAAGCAGAGAACTCTCACGGCGGCGGACCGACACGTCCGGACTCCAGCCCACATCAGTGCACTATCCAGCGATCGAACCATCGGCTGAGGACGAAGAGAGTCCATATCTTTACGACGTTATCGGCAGCCCCCGCACGATGCCTGGCGAGCAGGCTCGCGACGTAGTCGTAGTCGAACAGCTCTCGCCTTCTCAGTCCCGAGTGCATGATCGAATGCTCGACATAGCCGTACAGGTCGACCCGGATCCAGTCGACCATCGGCACTCCGAAGATCTGCTTGCGCCTCTGGATGATGGTATCTGGCAACAGGTCGCTGAACGCGTCCTTCAGCACGCGCTTGCCGCCGTCCGGCCCGACCTTGAACTCGTAGGGCATCATCGCCGCCGATTCGACGAGCGACGGGTCCATGAATGGCGCGCGGGCCTCGACGCTCTGGCGCATCGTCAACCGGTCAATCCTGGCGAGTAGCAACTCGGGCAGTCGCAGGCTCAGATCCAGATTCAACATCTTCCGGACGAACGTCTCGGTCAATCCGTTCTTCGGCACATTTCCCGCCAGGCGCCGGAGAACCGTCTGAGGATCGGCCAATGCTGTCAGTTGCCTGTTCGACAGCAAGCGAGCCAACTCCTCCTCCACGTAGGAAGCGCTGCCTCCGAGGAATACCTCTTCGTCATTCGCAGCCTTGTCGATCCTGCGCTTGTGCCGCGGCCCGAGCACGTTCTCGAGAACCCGCACGTCGGTGATTCGCTTGACGAGCCGGCGCAGCGGCAAAGGCAGCGACAGCAAATAACGCCAGCCGTGAAGAAAACCGTCTAACGCCTGCAGGCGACTCTCGTAACCCAGGAACAATTCATCGCTGCCCTCGCCAACCATGACGACTTTCAATCCCGCCTGCCGCACGGCGACGGCCAGGAAATGCAGGGGCACCGAGACGGAATCCGCCAATGGCTCATCCAGCACGAACTCGTCTGACTGCAGGTACTCCAAAGCCGTCGACTTCTCCAATGAAACGATATGGTGGTCGGTAGTGAACTTCCTCGATACGAGCTCTGCGTAACCGTCCTCGTTGTAGTCCTCGTACCCCGACCAGCGAACCGTGAACGTATCAATCCTCCCTGCCGATTGCTCCGCCATCAATCCGACGATGATGCTCGAGTCGAGCCCTCCGCTGAGAAAGCAGGAAATCGGGACGTCGGCCAACAAGCGCTTGCTGACGGCCGCCCTCAGATCTCTGCGCACCGCGTCGACGGCGTCAGCGTAGGTGCGCGTCTCGTTTCGGTTGCGCGCAAACGGTGTCCAGAACCTCGTCGAGGTCGTTTGCCCGCTCTTCGCGACAGTCATCGCCGAACCCGGTTCGATCTTTGCCACGCCTTGCAGCAGCGTCCCTGATCCGGCGGTCGCGCGAAATGCGAGATATTGGCCGAGCGCATCGAGATTCAGATCGCGCCCCACTTGCGGATGCGACAGAATTGCGCGCAACTCGGAGGCAAAAATCAGTGAATCGCCGACGACGCAGTAGTAAAGAGGCTTCTTGCCGAGCCGGTCCCTGAACAGCAGCAGCTTCCCGTTACGTTGGTCGTAGATTGCCACAGCGAACATGCCGTCGAGGTACTGCGGCACGGCCGCGCCGACTTCCTCGTACTGATGAATGATGACTTCCGTGTCAGACTGCGATTTGAAGACATGGCCTTTTGCGATCAGTTCCTGACGCAGCTTCGGTGAGTTGTAGATTTCTCCGTTGAACGTGATCCATACCGTTGCATCCTCGTTACACATCGGTTGCTTGCCCATCGGGCTCAGGTCGATGACGCTCAACCGCGTGTGGCCGAGTGCACATCCTCCGTCCGGCTCGACGAAGACTCCCCTGTCGTCGGGACCGCGATGCCCAAGCTGATGCAGCATCCGGTTCAGCGTGTGCGGATCAGCGACTCCGCTGAATGCAAAGATCCCGGTTATCCCGCACACCTGGTGACACCCCCTTAAATTGCCGTATCGGAGCCCGGGCGTGCGTGTGAGTGCACCGCCGGATCAGACGACGAGGGTTTGCTCCCCTCCCCGTCTCGACGAGCGCTGCTATTCGCTGCCTGGTTCCTCGGACACTCTTGCCCAGAAGGGCTCGCAACCGTTCGGGCAGGCCGACAAGTCAATGTGTACGCGCTCCGAGTGGAAGCTGCTGTCGAAGCGCCTCGTGGGGAAGCCCGAGACGGTGACACGCAGCAGGAATGATCTTGCGGCGATTCCGTTCAACCAGTGGATGTTGCTCGACCACTCGGCGCTGGTGAGGAAGGCACCCTGTCGCATCAGGTGGTCGAAATTCTTGCGTACCAGCCAGCGACCCGGCTGGGCGTCGAGTCGATCGAACGTCCGACCGCGAACCTCGCCTTCCAGGACCAGAAACCCCGAAACCACCGCGCTGTGACCGTGTGGCTCGATTCCCTCTTCGGCGGCCAGAGTCATCAGATCGAGTCGCACACCGAGCCCCCGTACGACAGCCAGCCTGCGCTGCCAGAGACTCGGGTGGTCTGCCTCGCTGTCACCAGCGCGAACCAGGGCGATCTTGTAGGGATGAGGCGAGTCGAGGAGTGCTCGGCGCCGCTCGGCGAGGCCAAGCTCCTCATAGACACCGGGCAAGCACGTAGCGAAATAGCGCTTCAGGTGCGCTTCGAACTGCAGGTCGCTGATGAGGCCCGCTTTCAGGACGACTGCAGCCTTGAGCAGCCGGTCGGCCTTCAGGCTCGACAGGGATGCGTGGGCGGCGATGGCAGGCAGCGCAAGCCACCGTACGAATCTCGAATAGGCCACGGCTTTTTGCCCGGGTTGACGGCCGCGGAGGAAGCAGGCGGTCACCGTACAGCGAGAATAGGCGCATGGAAACCGTGGCAGCCCGCACGACGTCGTCGAGCCATCACATCGGGTGAACGGCTGTCGCCATCGGGCTCAGTCAGTTCGGGGCCTCCAGCCCTCCCGCACACTGGATCCGCCGCTGCGCCAGGTGATGAGCAGGGTCTGATTGACATCCACCTCACGCAGCCGCTCCACGCCGCCCGCGTGCGGCCAGCGCACCTCCACATCCACACGATCCGTCTCCCCCAGACCCGCGTGAACGTAGCGCATCTGCCCGTCGGGATGATTCAAGACCTGATACGAGCCCAACAGATCTTCGCTCCCCGCCCGATACACCCGCACCGTCGCATTGAGCCCGCCCGTGTTGTGCCCGGCACCGCGCAGCCGCACCCCCAGCCAGTTGTGCCGTGCACCGCTCACGTTGCGGTACAGCCGCAGGCTCGGCGCCGCATCCTGACCGATCAGTACATCCAGCCAGCCATCGTGGTCGTAGTCCGCCACGTCCACCCGCGGCTTGCCCCCGCCATTCGTGAACTGACTCGCAAACTCGAGCCCCTGCAACTCGAACTTCATCCCCCCTGCGTTGCGCAGGATCTGCACCCCCGTGCGGTACGAGCTGCCCGACATCGCATAGTCCACCCAGCCGTCATTGTCGAAGTCCGCCGCGTAACTGTTCGAATAACTCGAGTAGTACGGCAACCACGCCAGCTGCTCGAAGCCCGAGCCGCTCGTCACCTCCGTGAACCGACCGCCGCCGTCGTTGCGCAGCAGATGACGGCTCCCGCCTGCATTCTTCAGTTCCGCCGTACCGCTCGCACACGCAATGTCCAGATCCCCGTCATTGTCGAAGTCCGCAAAGTCCTGATGGCGTCCGAACGTGCAGCGCGCAAACCCCGCCACCGCCTGCCACGACAAACGCCCCTGCACGTTGCGCCAGTACCCCCCCGCCGAGACGTCCACCAGATCCGGCCAGCTGTCCCCGTCCAGGTCCACCACGGACCACCCCGAGGAGGCGCGCGCTCCCGTCGCCTCCAGCACCTGCTCCCCGCTCACGATCGATTTCGCCGAGCGGTCGCTGCGCACCTGCTCCAGACGACCATCACCGTCCACGTCCCCCACCGTGCAGAAATCCCGTGCCGCACACCACTCCCGCTTCGTCCCATAACGCGGCGTCCCACCGACCTCGCCGGTCTCGTTCGGAAACATCGCCGAGGTGATGTCCGCCTCGATCGAGGTGATCTCCTCAAAACCGTCACCATCCAGATCGATGAACCCTGCGCGGCTCGAGCCCCGTGGCGGAACCTTCTCCTGGCGGTAGTTCGCTGCTCCACCCCCAACGTAATCGAACGTCCCGCTGCCATCGCTCCTCTGCACGTACAGACAGTGCTCCACCCCCTCGTGACTGAACACGAACAGATCCGACAAACCATCCCCATTGCTGTCCATGAAGTCGAAGTCGAACGGGTTCTTCGCCTTGCAATCGCTGAGGATCACGCGAGACGTGACTTCCTCGAAGGCCAATGCCGGCTTCGCCGTCGCAGACGCAACGGTATCAGCACTGATCAGCGCCACTAGCAGCAGCGTGGAGGGCAACGCAAGTCGAGGGCGCACCCGAGATCGCGCGAGGGCTGGCACGGGCCTCACGACGCGCGACGGGTTTCGCAGCGAGGACTGAGCAACGCACGGCCGGGATCGCGCACGAAGACAGCATCACCGATCTCGTAGCCGTCGCCTGCAGTCAGTCGCAGCTCGTACAGTCGATGGAGCCCGAAACCCACACCGCCGAGTAGGGTCACGATATCCGCAAACGAGCACCCGGCTGCATATCGGCGTGCGAAATTGACCTCGGCAATGAGCGTCCGGATGCGGCCATCCGTGAGCGCACGCGACATTCCGAGCAACGCAGCGTGTTCGTGGCCCTGTAGATCCAGCTTGACGACGATCGAGCGGGCATCGACCGTGTCGAGTACGTCATCCAGGCGCGTCTTCTCGACGACGACTTTCTGGACTTCCTGCATCTCGCCGGCCGGATCGGCGATTTCATGCAGAGAGCTCGTGAAGCGCGTTGCGTGCACGTGGAAAGTGGCGGAGCCGTTCTCATCTGACAAAGCCTTCTGAATGACCCGCACTCGAGGCTCCGAGGCAAACCGTGTCCGCAACTTCTCGGCGAAATCCGGCATCGGCTCGAACGCAAGCACGCGCGCGCCGGGGCAGGCCTCGAGCAGCCGTTGTGTCGCCACACCCTTGTACGCGCCACCATCCACGGCAAGGTCGAGGTCAGCGACGGCCGCAAGGTTCACGGCGTCCACGTACGGATCGCGCACCCGCTCGATGTGCAGCCCCGCTTTCGCGAGCACCTGATGGACCAGTCGTTTCACACGCCTTCCCCGTGCAACCCGGGTTGGAGGCTGGCGCGCACGCCGCAAGGCGAAGCACGGGAGTCGGCAGCTGATGTGCCGGGACTTCGTGACCAGCATCCAGGTGCGAGGCTAACAGCACGATGCCTGACACGAAAGGCCGCCCCGGTACACGGTTGCTTTGATGTACACCGGGTTGAAATCGACAGTTTTTTCCATGACGGAAACGATTGAGACCCCGATCAGGTTCCTCCGCCGGGCACCCAGCCCTCCCGCACACTGGATCCGCCGCTGCGCCAGGTGATGAGCAGGGTCTGATTGACATCCACCTCACGCAGCCGCTCCACGCCGCCCGCGTGCGGCCAGCGCACCTCCACATCCACACGATCC
>Ga0268386_10000355_pt1 | contig 28366 bp, 30 predicted proteins | sample RVTome_15_FD_200260 | JGI IMG/M metagenome (GOLD analysis project Ga0268386, IMG submission 200260) | Soil microbial communities from uranium-contaminated site in the Upper Colorado River Basin, Wyoming, United States - RVT150D86... ... | reverse complement strand
GCGGCCGCGGCGCCGGCGAGCATGCACGACTCGGCCAGCACGGCCAGCCCGTCGATCTCGCTGCGGCCCCGATCGCTCCCCGACGCCATCGAGATGCCGACCCCTTGCCGGTTGGCCGGCACGACGACGGCCACCGACGAGCCGGGCCGGCGGAGGACCGTGAGCTTCTGCCGGCGGCGCGACTGGATGAAGTAGTCGCCGCCGCAGTTCACGGTCACCTCGTTCACCTCCCTCGCGAGGAACCGGCCGACGTGATCGGTCACGGCTCCCTGGAACGAGAACATGGGTCCCACCCCCGCGCGTCCGGCGGTGGCCGCCATCTCGCGGACGATCTCGGGAGCGTCCGCCGGCACCGTGACGGGCCGCTTCGAGGCACGGAAGTCGGGATTACGGATCGAGTAGGAGTGAAGGACCTCCCAGAACGAGAGCGCGGCGGCTCGAGACTCCTCGTCCACGTCGGTGGCCGCCTGGATGTGCAGCGTCATCTCCTGCACCTGGATCTCGAACGTGCGGGACTTGCGCTTGAGCAACCTCACGCCGGCTGGACCTCCATCGGCCGATGATATCCGGGCTCGCCGAGCTCCCGGGTTGCTTCGCAGGTTCCGGGGAGGCCTCAGCGGAGGACGTCGACGATGCGCCCGCCGCCGAGGAGCTCGTCGCCTCGGTACAGGGCCGCGCTCTGCCCGGGCGCGATCCCGCGCTGCGGCGTCCGGAGCTCCACGCGGACTCGGTCTCCGAGCGGCTCGACCACGGCGGGCACGTCGTCACCCCGGTAGCGGAGCCGGACCTCCGCCTCGAACGGACCGTCCGACGGGGGCGCCCCGGCGATCCAGGTGACGCGATCGGCGAGGAGGCCGGGGCGCGCGAGCAACTCGCCCGGCCCCACGACCACGCGGTTGGCCGCCGCGTCGATCTCGAGCACGTAGGAGGGCTCGGGACCCGCGACGCCGAGCCCGCGCCGCTGCCCGACGGTGAACGCGGCCGTACCCGGATGCGACGCGAGCACGCGCCCGTCGGTGTCGACGACCTCACCCTCGCGCATCAGGTGCGGAGCGGCGGTCTCGAGGTACGCACCCGCCTCCCCGCTCGGCGCGAAACACAGCTCCTGGGAGTCGGGCTTGTTCGCGACCGGCAACCCGAGCCGCTCCGCGAGTGCCCGCGTCTCGGCTTTCGACATCCCGCCGACGGGGAACAGCGACCTCGCGAGCTCGAGCTGACCGAGCATGTGGAGCATGTACGACTGATCCTTCGCGCGCTCGGCGCCGCGTAGCAGCCTGATCCTGCCATCGGCCCGATCCGTCCGCACGTAGTGGCCCGTCGCCACGGAGTCGATCCCGAGCTCGTCCGCCCGCCGAAGGAACGCGCCGAACTTGATCTCGCCGTTGCAGCGCGCACACGGGTTCGGCGTGCGGCCGGCCTCGTGCTCGGCGACGAAGTCCGCGATCACCGTCCGCTCGAACTCGTCGGACAGGTCGCAGATCTCGAATGGGAATCCCGCGACCCGGGCGACCTCCGAGGCGTCGGCTCGAGCGGCCGGGCCGCAGCAGCCGTGCTCGACGCCGTCGAGGTGCACGAGTTGCATGTGCGAACCCATAACGTCGTAGCCCTGCTCCTGCAGGAGGCATGCGGCGACCGACGAATCGACGCCGCCGGACATCGCAACGAGGACCGAACCCTTCGAGGACATGCCCAGATGCTACGAGGTCGTCTGCGCCGTCGCCGCCGCGGGTATCCTCGGGACCGGCCAGCGGAAGGAACCTCGTGAACGTCGTCGTGCTCGTCAAGTACGTCCCCGAACCTCAGGGCACGCCCACGCTCGGCGAGGACAACCTCCTCGTCCGCGAGGGCGTCGAGGGCTCGCTCGACCCCGGCGATGAGTTCGCGGTCGAGGCCGCCCTCCAGCTCGTCGAGGCTCACGGCGGCGAGGTCACGCTCCTGTCGATGGGGCCGGAGGTCGCGACGAGCGCGCTCCGAAAGGGGTTCTCCATGGGCGCCAGCGGCGGCGTCCTCGTGACCGATCCCGCGCTCCGAGGCGCCGACGCGCTGGCGACGGCCAGGGTCCTCGCGGCCGCGGTGCGGCGGTCGGCGTTCGACCTGGTGCTCGCCGGGGTCGAATCGACCGACGGGTACACCGGCACGTTGCCGATGACCGTCGCCGAGCTCCTGGGGGTCCCGAGCGCGACGTTCGCCCGCAGGGTCGACGCCGACGGCGGCGCGCTCCGGGCGGAACGCCAGACCGAGGCCGGCTACGACGTCGTGACGTGCCCGATGCCCGCGCTCGTGACGGTCACGGGCAGCGCCGCGGAGCCGCGCTATCCGACGCTCAAGGGCATCATGGCCGCGAAGTCCAAACCGCTCGAGCAGCTCTCGCTCGCGGATCTGGGCCTGTCCGGGGCTGACGTCGCTCCCACGCAGCGCGTCGCCTCCGTGTCCGAGGCTCCGGAGAAGACTGCGGGCACCGTGATCGCAGCCGGCGACGACGCAGCCGCCAAGGTCGCCGAGCTCCTGGCCGAGGCCAAGGCCATCTGACGTGACGACGGTGTGGGTGTACGCGGAGGTCCGGCCCGAGGGCCCGAGCCCGACCGCGCTCGAGCTGCTGACGAAGGCCCGCTCGATCGGCGACGAGGTCGCCGCCGTCGCGCTCGGTCCCGGGGCGACGGCGGCCGCACCCGCCCTCGGCGATCACGGCGCGGCGACCGTGTACGTGAGCGACGACCAGGTCTACGCGGACACGCTCGGCCAGCCGGCGGCGCACGCGCTGCACGGGCTCATCCGGGAGCACGCTCCCGACCTGGTCCTGTTCTCGACGAGCTACGACGCCCGCGACGTGGCGGGGCGCCTGCAGGCCAAGCTCGGGTGCACGTTGATGAGCAACGCCAGCGACGTCACCTCTGCCGAGGAGGCCCAGACGCAGATCTTCGGCGGGAGCCGCGTGGTCGACGTCGCGCTCGAGGGCCCGTCTCCTCGCCTTGTCCTGGTGCGCCCGAAGTCGTTCGCGGCCGAACCGGGCGGCGGAACCGCCGAGGTCGTCACGGTCGAGGCTCCGATCCCCGAGGAGCTCACGGCCGCGCGCCGCGTGGAGCGCCACGAGGAGACCGCCGCCGGGCCCCGGCTCGAGGACGCGAAGGTGGTCATCGCGGGAGGACGGGGGCTGCAGGATCCGTCGAACTTCAAGCTCTTGGACGACCTCGCCGCCGCGATCGGCGGCAACGCCGCGGTGGGCGCGAGCCGGGCCGTGGTGGACGCCGGCTGGGTGCCGTACTCCTACCAGGTGGGACAGACGGGGAAGACGGTCAAACCCGAGGTCTACATCGCGGTCGGCATCAGCGGGGCGACACAGCACGTCGTCGGGATGAAGGGCGCGAAACGGATCATCGCGATCAACAAGGATGCGGACGCCCCGATCTTCCGGCTCGCCGATCTCGGAGTGGTCGGGGACGCGCTCGCCGTGATCCCGAAGCTGATCGAGGAGATCCGAGCGCGCCGGAGCTGAGGGAGTCCTGGATTGATCGAGGCCCGCTTCGACGACCTGGTCGCCGGCGGCGAACGCGCGTTCCGGCTGGTCGAGCCCGTCGGCGTCATCGAGGCCCGCCGGTCGGGTGAGGTCGCCGGCGCGATCGAGGCCGCCGGGTCCGCGGCCGCCCGAGGGCTGTGGGCGGCGGGGTTCGTCGCGTACGAGGCGGCGCCCGGCCTCGACCCCGAGCTCTCGGTCCGCGTTCGAGCTCCGGACGATCCCTTCGCCGAGCTGCCGCTCGCCTGGTTCGCGCTGTTCGAACGGAAGGAGGACGCGCCGCCGCTCGAACCCGCACGCACCGAGCCTCCCCCGGCCACCGGCTCGCCGTGGCGGCCGAGCGTCGACCGCGCGACCTATGACGCGGCTATCGAACGCATCCGCGAGCTGATCGCCGCCGGCCACACCTACCAGGTGAACCACACGATCCGGCTCCGGGCTGTCATCCACGGCGACGAGCGAGGGTTCTACCGAGACCTGTGCCTCGCGCAGCGGGGTGGATACGCGGCGTTCCTCGACCTGGGGCGTTACCGCGTCCTGTCGGCGTCGCCGGAGCTCTTCTTCCGGATCGACGGCGATCGGATCACCACCCGTCCGATGAAGGGAACGGCGCCACGCGGGCGATGGCTCGCGGAGGACGAGGACATCGCCGAGATGCTCATGGCCTCGTCGAAGGACCGCGCGGAGAACGCCATGATCGTCGACCTGCTCCGCAACGACCTCGGCCGGATCTGCCGAACGGGATCGGTCGAGGTGGAACGCATGCTCGAGGCCGAACGGTACGAGACGGTGTGGCAGCTGACCTCGACGATCGAGGGCAACCTCCGTCCCGAGATCACCCTGCTCGACGCGTTCCGAGCGCTCTTCCCGAGCGGCTCGATCACCGGCGCCCCGAAAGTGCGGACCACCAGGATCATCGCGGACCTCGAGGACTCGGCTCGAGGACCGTATTGCGGCGCGATCGGCTACCTCGCGCCGTCCGGATCGGGTGAGCCACGGGCGAACTTCAGCGTGGCGATCCGCACCGTCGTCCTCGACGCCCAGACGCGGACGGCCGAGTACGGCGTCGGAGGCGGCGTCACCCACGACTCGTCGGCCTCGGGCGAGTACGACGAGGTGGTCGCGAAGGCGCGCGTGTTGACCGACGTGCGTCCCGCGTTCGAGCTGTTCGAGGCCGTCGCGCACACGCCTGTCGAAGGGTACCGGCACCTCGACGAGCACCTCGCGCGGATGGCGGCGTCCGCTCGCTACTTCGGGTTCCGGTTCGAGCCCGAAGAGGCGGCGGGAGCGCTCAAGCTCGCGGTCGCCGATGTCGCGGGTCCGTGCGTCGTCCGTCTAACGCTCGCGCGCGACGGAAAACTGTCCACCCACGCTCGAGACCTGCCTCGCGGGAACGGCCCTGCAAGGGTGGCGCTCGACGACGAACCCGTGGATCCCTCGGACGTGTGGCTCTTCCACAAGACGACGCGTCGAGCCCCGTACGAGCGGCGGCGGGACAAGCGTCCCGACGTCGACGACGTGGTGCTCGTCAACCTCCGGGGCGAGGTCACCGAGTCCACGATCGCGAACCTCGCCGTCAACCTCGCCGGCACGTGGGTGACCCCTCCCGCGGACGCGGGTCTGCTTGCCGGCACCCATCGCGCCGTCCTCGTGCGGGAGGGCCGCCTGACCGAGCGGCCCGTCACGATCGACGAGCTCCGGGGCGCATCCGAGATCGCCCTCGTGAGCTCGGTCCGCGGATGGCGTGCGGCGGTGCTCGTCCCGTGACCGACGACATCCACACGGTCCACCTCGGTGCCTACACGCACGCGCACGCCGAAGCCATCGCCGGCCAGCTCGAGAACGCGGGCATCGTCTGGTGGTACAAGGCGCCCGGCTTCTTCAGCCAGATCTGGGAGCGCAGCGTTCGGCTGTTCGTCGACCGAACCCGGCTGGAGGAAGCACGAGCGATCGCGGATCGGGTCCTGGCCGCTCAGCCCGACGGCGACGGTTCCTCGTCGGGCCAGACGTAGGGACGCATCCGGTCCTGGTCCAGTGGACAGGCGCACAGTGGGCATCGCGGAGGATCCTCGTACACGAGCACATCGCGCTCGCAATAGGGACACTCGGTCTCCCGCATCTCCGGAGTTCCCAACTCATATGGCATGGCCGTCCGCCTCTTCCTCGGAGGAGCGGTCTGCTGGAGTTGTCGGGAACGACCGAGTCGCCCTTGATGAGACGTTGTCCCTAGAGATGAGACGTTGTCCCTAGACCGGAAGCCCTCCCGCGAACGCGAGAGGGCTTCCGTAGGGAAGGCGCGTAACGGGAGCTTACGCGGGTTTGAGGGCCTGAGAGCGGTACTCCACTTATGGGTTAGGACCGCGAGATTGAATCGGTGCCGGTGGCGGAATGCGCGAGAGGCGTTCCTCTTCAAACGCCGTACATGCCGACGAAGGCCACCAAAAGGACCAGGCCGAAGTTACAAACGAGCACGACAAGGAAGAAGAGAACCGGCCGATTCCAGAGGCTGTTGGGCCAGACGTAAAGGCCGCCTGACTCATCGGCCTCGCGACGTGCTTTCCGCTGATAGTGGATCGCGACAGGAAGAAGGACCCAGAGCCAGAGCCCGGCCAGCAGTGTCCACAACCTGGCTCGAGACCCCGACGGCGGCTCGCGCGGTGTCCAAAGGTTCGAGGGCGGCGGAGGCGGAGGCGGCGGTAGGGCCGGACCTGTCCTACGATCCTCAGCGTGTCGCAATCTTGGCTCCACGTCAGCAGTATTGGATGGTGGCGCACAGTCGCTCAAGGCGTCTGACGTGGGGCTGGGACGAAGTCTCGCTCCGGCGGTCATCTAGAGAATCGCCCTCCGAACGAAGGCTCTCGGCCTTATGGCGATGGTCGTTTCCGATGGGAAACGACATCAAGAGTCTGTTCGGGCAAGGAGATGAAGGAGACGAGCGACGCGCCGGTATGACTCCCGCGTCCCAGCCTCCCGCTCTAGGTTCAGCAACGCGTCGATCTCTTCCGGAGACAGATCGTCCGGAGCCATGTCCGAGAACAGCCGCACACCCGCCCAGTCAAGCGCATGCCAGCCGGTCTGTGAGAGCAGAGCGACCCACTCTTCGACCGTGCGGGCGACGTTCTCAACGCCGAGTCGTCCGGTCGACACCGCGTCGTCCAGTAACCGTTTCGCTTCGCGGTAGTCGCCACTAAGCCCAGGGCGAAGTGCGATGCCGTCCCTGTTCTTCTCCAGCAAGGATAGGATGGCGCCACGGTTCGCGAGCGATCGCAGGTCCCGGAGACACGTTGCGGGCTTCTCGACGTACATCAGGACGGCATGACACAAGTTCGCATCGAACGGCGGTTGCACTGCATCGGACGTATCCTCGACCGCCCCAAGAATGCACGCCACGGAGACGCCGGACCGAGCGGCCTTCTCACTCGCAAACTGGATCCATTCCGCAGACGCGTCTAGCAGCGTCACGTCGTAGCCGTCCTTGGCGAGTGGGATCGCGAACGCGCCAGTGCCTCCTCCGGCGTCGAGGATGCGGGCGGGCGGAGTCGGGAGGCTTGAGCGGAGTCGCTCCAGGACAAGCGAGAGGCGGACACGTCCGCGCGTGCTCTCGTAGTGGGAATCGAACCAGTCGGCCTTTCCAGCGAAGCGGTCCGTCACTGGCGAAGAATACGCCTACGCGGAGAATGCCCCGTCCGCGTGAGTGCCGCTTTCGATCCTCGAAGCGTCAGCTCTCAGGGACGTCTCCGTCCGCCGCCGATCCCGACGGTTGGTGCGTGGCGATGAGGACGCCGGTGGTCGTGATCCGGCTGTCAACGAGTCGAAGCGGGCTCCGCGGCGCGTCCTCGAACAGACGACGGCCAGAGCCCAGGACAATGGGGCTGATCATCAACATGAACTCGTCGATCAGTCCATGCGGTAGGAGCGAACGGATGAGCACGCCGCTGCCCATGACGTTCAGGTCGCCGCCCGGCTCCTGCTTCAGCTCAGCCACGGCCTTCGGCACGTCGCCGGCGATCTGGGTCGAGTTCGGCCAGCGGAGCGGTTCGGTGGAAGTCGAGGCGACGTACTTCGAGGCGTTGTTCAAGGCGTCCGCGAACGGGCTGTCGGGGACAGAGTTCCAGTGCCCGAGGATGTCCTCGTAGCTGCGTCGTCCGAACAGGAAACCTCTCTGGGCCGAAATGTGCGTCCCCATCGCCTGCATCGAGACGTCGTCGGCGAAAGGAATGGCCCACCCGCCGTGCTCGAACCCTCCTCGAGTGTCCTCGTCGGGACGGCCTGGCGCCTGCATCACACCGTCCACGGTGACGCTGTTGAGAACAACGACTCGGCTCAACGGTGACCTCCCTATGAGCGTCCTGACCCTGCCTACCCGTCAACGTCGAGGCCGGAACATGTGGCGCGGCCACAGATCGTGGGGTACTCGGACGATCGATCGAGCCTGAGATCGTGGCGCGTCGATGTCGCTTCCGGCAGAAAACCGCAACTCGGGTGGCCGGCGAGGGTCTGACCGCGCTCCATCGACAGGAGCTGCCCGCTTTGGCAGGGCGGCAGGGATCCGCCTACATTCTGAGATTCGCCGCGGCCCGGAGGTGGCCGGATGAGCCGTGTCCACGATCGTGTCCGCGTCCTCGTGGTCGGCGCCGGGCTGGCTGGGCTCCGGTGTGCCGAACGCCACCCGGCTACGACGCGCGTGCGTCCGGTCGCCGGGGCTTTCTGCCAGCCTCCCGGGGAAGGGAGGAGTTAGGCGGCCTCGCCTGCCTGCATTTCTTGCTTGCTTCTACGCTTGCCGCGCGAGATGTACGTGTGCACGGGCTCGTGCTGCCAGCAGAAGTCCCACTTGTTGTAGATGGACAGCTTCGTGGTGCACCCCTCGGCGGCGCAGACGCGACCCCCGGGGTAGGTACGGTTGGCCCGAGGGAGCTCGCGGATGCGGGCTCCGCGGTATTCCGAGTCGGCCATCGCTCCTCTCCTCGCCTCGGTTCGAACACGCCTCGGGCACGCCGAGGCGTTCATGACGACCATTCGAACCAACCGGAGGCCCGGTTCGTTCCCGAACACCCAGATCGGCGAGCCCCGGCGACCCGCTATCGGCCCTCGAGCCGCTCGAGCAGCGTCTTCGTCGGGCTGGTGAGCTGGACGACCCTGGTCGTGAACCCCAGGTCCTCCCAGAACTCCATCGCGCCCCGGTTGGGGGCGAAGGTCTTCAGCTCGACCCAGCGAACCCCTCGATCGGCCGCGAACCGCCCCGCCTCGTGCACGAGCTCCCTGCCCACCCCTCGGCCTCGGTAGCCGGCGCGAACGACCACCCCGGAGAGCTCGAGCGCGCGCTCGTCCGAGAATCGGGAGGGGGTTCGGGCCTCCCCGTACGCCATGCCCACGACCTCGCCGTCCTCGTCCTCCGCCACCAGCAGCACCGCGTCGGGGTCGCCCAGCGCCTCCCGGTACTTGGCGCCGACCTCGTCGTAGAAGCCGGGGCGCGGCGTGAAGACCCGCCAGTCGGCCTGCATCCGGTCGAGCTCCTGGAACAGCGCGACCAGGGACGGAACGTCCTCCGCCGTCGCCTGCCGGACCCGCACGCTACCTCCCCCCGAACCTGGGCTCGCGCTTCTCGAGGAAGGCTCGCATGCCCTCCTCCTGATCCCGGGTCGCGAACAGCGGCACGAAGGCCTCGCGCTCGACCGCCAACCCCTCCGCGAGCGGGCGGTCGGCCGCGGCCAGCGCGCGCTTGGCCGCCGCGTAGGCGAGCGATGGTCCCTCGGCGAACGAACGAGCCTCGTGGGTCGCGAGGCCGTACACGTCCGCGGCCGGCGCGACCCGGTCCACGAGCCCGATCTCGAGCGCCTCGCCGGCGAGGAGGCGGCGGCCCGTGTAGATCAGGTCGCGGGCCCGAGCGAGACCCACGACGCGCGGGAGCCTCTGGGTCCCGCCCGAGCCAGGGATGATCCCCAGTTTGATCTCGGGCAGGCCGAGCTGGGCGTCTTGGGCCGCGTACCGGAAGTCGCAGGCCAGTGCCAGCTCCAACCCGCCGCCGAGCGCGAACCCGTTGATCGCGGCGATCGTGATCTTCGGGATGGCCTCGAGGTCGCGACAGGCCTGCTCGAGAGCTCCGACGTCTGAGGCGATCTCGTCGGGCCCGTATCCGACCATCGCCTTGATGTCGGCCCCCGCCGCGAAGATCTTCTCCCCGCCCCAGACGACGACGGCGCCGATCGCGTCCTCCTCGGCCACCGCGGCCGCGGCCTCGGAGAGCTCGAGGGAGACCGGGCGAGCGAGCGCGTTCGCCGGCGGGCGGTCGATCCGGATGGTGGCGACCCCGTCCTGGGTCTCGGTGCGTACGAACTCCCCCATGGCCGGCCTATCCTCGCAGACCCCCGTCGGCGCGACCCATTCCGATACGGTCATTGCACCTGCAACTCACTGCTACAATCGCCGCGTGGCAACGCAGCCGAACACCGACGTGATCTCGGCGCTCCGCGAACGCGGGCTCCGCATGACCCCTCAACGGCGCGCCATCGTCGCCGAGATCATGCGCACCCAGGGCCACATCTCGCCGACCTCACTCGCCCGGAAGGTCCAGGGCGACATGCCGGGCGTGAACGCCTCGACGATCTACCGGACCCTCTCGCTGCTGGAGGAGATGGGGGTCCTGGCCCACGCCCATCTGGAGACCGGCGCCGAGTACCACCGTGCCGAGGAGGCCGGCCACGTCCACCTCACCTGCTCGAACTGCGGGGCCGAGGACGACCTGTCGATCGAGGAGGCCGACGCCCTCGTCCACCTGATCGAACGGCACCACGGCTTCGAGCCGGACCTCACCCACTTCGCCATCGGCGGGCTGTGCGCCGATTGCCGGAGTGAGCGCGAGGCCGCGACCGCCGCCGGCTAGGCGATGTGCGCGTCGAGCGCCGCCTCGGGCATGCGGCGTCGCTTCACGGACGCCACGATGTAGGCGAGCACGAACAACGACGCGGCGGTCAGCACCACCGCGGGACCCGAGGCCCAGTCGAGGTAGTACGACAGGTACACCCCCACGAAGCCGCAGAACATGCCGATGCCGACGGAGATCCACAGCATCCGGTGGAAGCTATCGGTCAACAGCCGCCCGATCACCGGCGGTATCACCAGCATGGCCGCGATCAGCGTCACGCCGAGCACGCTCATGCACACGGTGATCAGCGCGGTGAGCAGCAGCGCCAGCAGGATGTCCATCCGGGCCGTCGACACGCCCGACACATCCGCGACCTCGGGATCGAACGTCGTGAAGAGCAGCTGGCGATACCGCAGTGCCACGACCGCCCCCGCGACGACCGTCACGGCGGCCACGGCGAGCACGTCGCCGATGCCCACGCCGAGGACGTTGCCGAACAGGACCGACTCGACGTTCCGGTTGAACGACCCGATCAACGAGATGATCACGATGCCGACGGCGAAGCTCGCCGTCGTGACCACGCCGATCGCGGCGTCGGCGCCGATCGATCGCCGGCGCGCGATCAGCAGGATCAGGACCGCGGAGACGAGCCCCCACAGACCCGCGCCCAGGTAGAAGCTGAACCCCAGCGCGTAGCTCGCCACCGCCCCACCGAAGATCGCGTGCGACAGGCCGTGGCCGATGTAGCTCATGCCGCGAAGGACGACGTAAACGCCAACCAGTCCGCAGAGGGCGCCCGCCAGGGTCGCGACCGCGATGCCGTTGCGGAAGAACTCGTACCGGAACGGCTCAAGCAGGGTGTCCATGATGGCCTTCCCGCAGCGGAACCACCTTGCGTTCCTCTTCGACCTCGGGGTAGTGCTCCACGACCACGGGCATCCCGCTGTGCGAGAGCACCTCGAGGGGGGCGCCGTACGTGCGCTCGAGCACGTCCGGGGTGATCACCTCTTGCGGTCGTCCCGTGGCGATCACCTCGCGGTTGAGACAGACCAGCAGGGGTAGGTGCGCGGCGATGCCGTTCAGGTCGTGCGTGGTGATCACCACCGCGAGCCCGTCGTGGTGGAGCTCGTGGATCAGGTGCATCACGTCGTGGCGGGTCCGAACGTCGACGCCCGAGGTCGGCTCGTCCATCAGCAGGAGCTTCGGGCGACGCAGCATCGCTCGCGCCACGAAGACCCGCTGCTGCTGCCCACCCGAGAGCTCCCGGATGTGCCGGTCGCCCAGGTCGCCGATCCCCAGCCGGTCGAGCACCTCATCGGCCTCGCGCAGGTCGCGTTCGGAGGCCCACGGCAGGACCCGCCCGTCGATCCGGGACATCAGGACGGCCTCGCGAACGGTCACGGGGAAGTACCAGTTGACGGTCTCGACCTGCGGCACGTACCCGATGGTCGCCGACCGATCCCGCACGATCGAACCAGCGATAGGTCGAACGACGCCGGCGATCGCGCGCAGCAGCGTCGTCTTTCCGCTCCCGCTCGGACCGACGATCCCGACGAAGTCGCCTTCTGACACGGTCAGGTCCACGTTGACCAGCACCGGCTCCTTGCCGTACCGGCAGGTGACTCGGTCGAACCTGATGAGCTCGTTCACGTCTCGTAGTCCACCGTCGTGCCGGGCTGGATGTTCGTGACGTCGAACCCGTCGAACGGGCTCACGTCGCCCCCGAGCGCCCCCATGAAGGTTCGGAAGTCGAAGGCCATTAGGCCGAAGTAGCTGTGGTCCGGATCTCCGTTGTCGCCGGGCAGGTCGTCGTCTCGGAGGTCGTCGATGTACCGGGCGCCGGTCTCGGACGCGATCTGCTCGAGCACCGGACTCGGGAACACCTCGGAGCCGAAGATCGCCGGCACGCGCTCCGAGCGGATCTGATCGATCAGCGCCGCGACGTCCTGCGCGGTGGGCTCGGCGAAGTCCGCAGGCTGGATCGCGCCGATCACGTCCCAGCCGTACTCGCGCGCGAAGTACGGGAACGAGTCGTGGTAGGTGAGCAACTTGCGGTTCTCGGGCGGCACGCTCGCCGTGACGTCGCGGACGATCGTGTCGAGGCGATCGATCCGCTCCGCAAACGCGTCGGTGTTCCGCGCATAGAACGCCGCGTTGCCGGGATCGAGCTCGGACAGCGTCTCCCCCACGATCTGCGCGTATCGGCCCGCGTACGGCGGGTTGGTCCACAGGTGAGGGTTCGGATCGCCCTGCTCGCGCGGGAACGAGAAGTCGAAGATGTACTCGTCGGGCTCGATGGTCCGGTCTCCGAGCGACACGATCGGGACGCCGTCGGAGACGTTCGCCTCGGCGAGCTCGCGCGTCGGCTCCTCGAGGTGCAGCCCGTTGATGAACACGACGTCGGCCTCGGACAGCACCGCGGCGTCGGAGGGAGCCGGCTCGAACGTGTGGCTGTTCGTCCCCTCGGGGACGATGCCCGTGACCCGGATCCGCTCCCCGCCGACGTTCTGGACGATGTTCGTGATCGGCGCCACGGTCGTGACCACGCGGAGCCGCCCATCGTCCGCGGTCGCACCCCCCGCGGCGCAGGAAGGAAGGAGGGCGGTCGCGATCAGCAGGGCGAGGATCGATCTCGTCGTCATGGGGCCAGTCGGTCTCGCGGTCGGAAGCACGTATCCTATCGCCTACTTGCAACACCTTGCAATAGGAAGTCGGTGCAGTTCAGAACCGGGGCGTCTCCGTGTAGGAGCCGAACACCCGTCGCAGGGCGTCGACGATCTCGCCCTCGGTGCACAGCGCTCGGGCACAGTCCACGAGCGGCTCGACCAGGTTCGCGTCGGTGGCGGCAAGACCCTCTAGGCGGGCGAGCGCCGCCCGGGCGGCCCGCGCGTCCCGGCGCTCCCGGGCCTCGCGAACCCGCGCGATCTGCATGGGCTCGATCTCGTGCGAGATCTCCAGGATCTCGACCGGCTGGTCCCCGCTCTCGACGTGATCGGTGACGCCGACCTTCACCAGATCGCCCCGCTCGAACCGCTCCTGCTCGTCGAACGCCGACTCGGCGATCGCCTGCTGGAAGACCCCGCGCTCGATCCCGGTGAGCACACCCTCGAGCATCGAGCCCTCGCCCATCGCGAGGATCCGGGCGAACTCGGCCTCGGCCAGCTCCTCCATCCGGTCGGTGAGGGTCTCGAGGAAGTAGGAGCCGCCGAGCGGGTCGATGACGTCCGGCACGCCGGTCTCGTGCGCGATGATCTGCTGGGTCCGGAGGGCGAGCTTCGCGGCCTCCTCGGTCGGCAGCGCCAACACCTCATCCAGCGCGTTCGTGTGCAGCGACTGCGTGCCGCCGAGAACGGCGGCCAGTGCCTCGATCGCCGTTCGGACGACGTTGTTCATCGGCTGCTGGGCCGTCAGCGAGACGCCCGCGGTCTGCGTGTGGAACCGCAGGAGCATGGACGCCTCGTCCTTCGCGCCGTACCGCTCCTTGAGCCACCGCGCCCAGATCCGTCGGGCGGCGCGGTACTTGGCGATCTCCTCGAAGAAGTCGATGTGCGCGTTGAAGAAGAACGACAGCCCCGGAGCGAACCGGTCGACGTCGAGCCCGCGGTCGAGGCCGAGTTCGACGTACGCGAACCCGTCGGCGAGGGTGTAGGCGAGCTCCTGCCACGCGTTCGCCCCCGCCTCGCGGATGTGGTACCCGGAGACGCTGACCGGATGCCACCTCGGAACGCGCTCCAGACAGAACGCCATGAGGTCGCCGATCAGCCGTAGGTGCGGCCTCGGCGGGAAGATCCACTCCTTCTGAGCGATGTACTCCTTCAGGATGTCCGTCTGCAGCGTCCCGTCCAGGCGATCCCACGGCACCCCCTGGCGTTCGGCGGCGGCGAGGAAGAAGGCGAACACGACGACCGCCGGGCCGCTGATCGTCATGGAGGTCGAGATGTCGCCGAGCGGGATCGCGTCGAACAGCTGCTCGAAGTCCTCGAGCGTGTCGGTCGCCACGCCGCAGCGACCCACCTCGCCCTCGGCGAGCGGATCGTCCGAGTCGCGCCCCATGAGCGTCGGCATGTCGAACGCCACCGACAGGCCTCCCTGGCCCCGCTCGAGCAGGAACCGGTAGCGGTCGTTGGTCTCGGCGGCCGAGCCGAAGCCCGCGAACTGCCGCATCGTCCACAGCCGCCCCCGGTACATCGAGGGGTACACGCCACGGGTGAACGGGTAGGCGCCTGGTCGTCCCAGCTTGGCCTCGTGGTCGAACCCCGCCAGGTCCGCCGGCGTGTACAGCGGCTCGAGCGGCTCTCCCGACAACGTCAGGGCCTCCGCTGGTTCAGCTCCCTGCGCCGGGCGTCGTTCACGCTGCTCGACCATCGGCCTCCTCGGTGACAGGGCTCGTGAAGGGGTCACGGACCCCCGGCGATCCGTTCCTCAAGGATAGCCGCGGTTCGGTAGGGATCGGTCCGCCGCTCGACGAGGTCGTCCACGAGCGAGCCGTCCTCGCCCAGCAGCTCGCGAGCTCGGCCTCGGAGCCCCTCGAGCGCGAGGCTCTCGACCTCCCTCAGCAGGCGATCCCGCCGCCCGCGCGCGAGCTCGCCCGAGGACTCGAGATGCGCTCGATGCGCCTCCACCGCGGTCCAGAGATCGCCGACGCCCTCGGCCGTGGTGGCGGTCGTCGGGACGACGGGCGGGGTCCACGGCATCTCGGGGCCCATCCGGAGCATCTGCTGGAGGTCGCGCACCGCCACGTCGGCACCCTCGCGATCGGCCTTGTTGACGACGAAGATGTCCGCGATCTCGAGGATCCCGGCCTTCGCGACCTGGACCGCGTCGCCCCACCCGGGCGACACCACCACCACCGTCGTGTCGGTCGCGGCAGCGACGTCCACCTCGGCCTGACCCACGCCCACGGTCTCGACGATCACGAGGTCACGGCCCGAAGCGTCAAGCACACGGATCGCCTCGGGAGCCGCGAGCGCCATCCCACCGAGATGACCTCGGGTGGCCATCGATCGGATGAACACGCCGGGATCGGTCGCGTGGCCCTGCATCCGGAGGCGATCGCCGAGCAGCGCGCCCCCCGAGAGCGGCGACGTCGGATCGATCGCGAGCACCGCGACCGAGACGTCTCGGGCTCGGGCTGCGCCCACCAGCTCGCCCGCGAGCGTCGACTTACCGACGCCCGGCGAACCGGTGAGACCGATCGTGGAGGCGCGGCCGGTGTGCCCGAACAGCCCTGCGGAGAGCTCGTCGAGGCCCTCGGCGCCGTCTTCGACCATCGAGATCGCTCGGGCGATCGCCCGGGCATCGCCCGCGAGGACGTCGTCGGTCAGGCTCACGGCCGAAGCCTACCCAGACGCATGCTCACCCTTCGCGCCGGTTTCCCGCGAGCGCCGCAGAGGGCATCGCGAGCAGAGCGTCGCGGAGCGACGTGCAGAGCGCGCGCTGATGGACGAGCTCCGGAGCGTCGTCCGAGACGACGCGCGTACGGACCATCGCGAGGTTCACCTGCTCCTTCTGCAGACGTTTCAGCAGCCGCTCGGCGGCATCGCCGGCGCGAGCACGCATCTCGCGCCGCGATCGGCGCCGGGCGCTCGGGTCGAGCAGCACCCGGAGCTCCTCCTCCGAGAGCGCGGGTGAGTCCACCTCCGAACGCAGGGCCACCTCGAGCCACATCCGTTCGCGCCGGCGGGCGAGCCGAACGAGCACGACGACGACCAGCAACAAGGGGGCGCCCTTGACGGCGGCCGCGAGCGGGATGCGGAGCCAGTCGCCGACGTCGTCGACGCGCCCCGGGAAGAAGTCGAGATAGGGCGAGTTCCACAGGAAGTGCCCCGCGACCGCCGCCGCGAACAGCCCGATCGCGACCGCGAGCCGGCGGCCGAAGGGGACCTCACCCCGACGCGAGACGAAGTACGCGACCCCCATCCCCGACAGACCCGTGTAGAGCACGTGCCCGTACAGGCCGCTCGACAACACGCGCACGTAGAACCCCGCGAGCACGCCACCCGGCGTGCCGCCGAAGATCGCGATGAAGTAGAAGACGTCCTCGACGAGGGCGAACCCGAGACCCACCATCGCGCCGTAGACGAACCCGTCCATCATGTCGTCCATCTCGTCGCGCGCGATCAGGTAGATCAGCACGACGCCCGAGAGCTTCAGGGTCTCCTCGACGAACGGCGCCGTGAGCGCCGCCGTCCATTCGGCCGCGAACACCGGGCCCCCGACACGGGCGACGACCAGGCCCCATCCCTCGTTCGCGATCCCGGACAGCACCGTGGCGGCCACGGCTCCCCACACGAGCGCCCCGACCACGAGCGACATCGGCTCGCGCTCGTACAGGTCGAGCAGGTAGATCGCGAGGAACAGCGGGAGCCCGTAGACGAGGAGCAGCCCCCAGGACAGCGCCCATCCCGACGGCGATAGCTTCTGGAACAGCTGCTGCTGCCCGACCGTGTACAGGGCGGTGACGACCACGATCGCCGCGTACAGCCAGAAGGCGGGCTCACGCCATTGGAACAGCGACGTCTGGCGGCCCCAGCCGCGCCGTGGCATCCGGACGATCCGAGGCCGGCTCACCCGTGGCCCCCGCGCGGTTCGCTCATCAGGCGATCTCCGCGCGCTCGATCATCTCGTCGATCTCGTCGATCTCGAACTGGAGCTGGCCCGCGGGTGCCCACCCGTCGAAGATCACGCCCGCTCCCGACGGCGACACCACGGCGGTCACTTCGCCCTCGACCGGCGCCTGCACGTCGCCGAACAGCCCGACGTAGGCGATCCGGGTCCCGGTGAGCCCGGAGTCGAGACGGATGGGCTCGACCTCCTCCGAGACCTGGAGCTGTTCGGCGTCCGGCTCGAGGACCTCGCCCACGTACGAGGCGAGCAGGTCCACGTAGGTGCCGGTGATCGGGATCGTTGCGACATCCAGGCTGGTGCTCCCGCTCGTCAGTCGGATCCCCTGCGGGTCGCCGAACCGCTCGGCGAGCACCCAGCCGGGGAGCGGCGTGATCCGCACCGATGCGCTGACCATGACCGTCTCCCCACTCGTCTCGCCGAGCGCGTCCGAGGTGAGGTAGCCGCCCGAGACGACCCCGGTCATGACGGCTACGAGCACGACGACCGGGATCCATCGCCGCTGCCGGAGCGGTGGGGCGGGCAGGGGGATCGGCGTACCGAGGCTCACACGACCACCGAGAGGAGCCGCGTGAACCGCGAGAGGCGCAGCGGATGGCGCAGCATGCCCGATACTCGCACGTGACGGGTCGCGATCCGGCGAAGCACGGAGCGGCCCTGAACGTCGAAGGCGTTTGGGAACCCGAACAGGAGCGGGGCGCCCGCCAGCTCGACGAGGTCGTATGCATCGGCGACGATCGTGAGATGCGGTCGCGGGCCGGCCGACCCGTTGGAGACGGCGACGCCCTCAGTCGAGAACCTGATCGTCGCCTGGATCTCCGCATCGGAGGCCGACAGCTCGATCACGGCCTCCCGAAGGAGCCTTCGGCGTTCGGGTTCGGCCTCGAGGTTCGCCTCGATCAGCCGGCCGACGAGGTCGGCCAGCCCGTTCGGCTCGGCGTCGGCGAACCGGACCGTCACGGCTGGGGCGGGACCGGCGCGATCACGGCTCCAACAGGACCTTGGTGGCCTGCTTGGTGTCGAACAGCTCGTAGCCGTGCGCGGCCTCACCGAGCGGGAGCCGGTGCGACACGATCGGCAACGGGTCGAGCCGCCCCGCCTGCACCTCGGCCATCGCGCGCTCCCACCAGGCGTGGACCGGCGTCGTCCCGGCGAACCGGATCTGGAGCGCCCGGACCCACCAGACGCCGATCTGCGCCTGCACGACCTCGCTCGTGTACACACCCATGACGACGACCGTTCCACCACGCCGGACGATGTCCACCGAGCGTTCGAACGCCGCGGGCGTCCCGACGGCCTCGATCACGACGTCGGCGCCCCGTCCCTGCGTGTGCTCGTCCACGGCGGTCTGGGCGTTGCGCGCCGAGACGTCGACCGGGATCGCACCGATGCGTTCGGCGATCGAGAGCCTGGAGGGGTCGAGGTCGAGCGCGAGCACGGACGCAGCGCTCGGTAGGGCCGCCTGCGCGCAGAAGAAGCCCACCGGCCCGGCCCCGACGACGGCGACGATGTCGCCGTCGTGGATCTCGGCCAGCCCGGCGGCGTAGACACCGGTGGTCAAGGCGTCGCCGACGAAGAGCGCGCGATCGTCCTCGAGACCGTCGGGGACCGCGAGCAGGTTGACGTCGGCCACCGGGACGCGGAGCAGCTCGGCCTGCGCGCCGCCGAGGCTCCCACCGAACACCCCGTAGCCGAGGAAGCCGAAGTCCTCACAGAGCTGCGTCTGCCCCTTGCGACAGAACCAGCAGTCACCGCACGCGATATCGAACGACACGACCACACGGTCCCCCGGCGCGAAGCGCTTGACGGACGACCCGACCGCGTCCACCACACCGATCGCCTCGTGCCCGATCGTGTCGCCGGGCTCGAGCGGGGCCTTGCCGTGATACAGGTGGAGGTCCGATCCGCAGATCGCGGTCAGCCCGACCCGCACGATCGCATCGCTCGGCTCCAGCATGACGGGGTCGGGGACCTCGGCGACCTCGACCCGTTCGATGCCCCGGTAGACGACGGCGCGCATCGGTCAGGTGTCGCCGACGAACTCGGTCGGCACGAGCGTCGTCAGGTGCACGAGCTCCTTGGCGGCCCGGACGTGCCGAACGATCGTGGCGAGGTCCCCCCGGAGCTTGAGCTTGCCCTGCACCATCGCCTTCACGGGTTCGAGATCTCCGAGGACCACCTCGCGCCACCGCGAGTACGGCGCGCGGATCCCGTACGCCGCCGCGTCGGCCTCCCCGGCGGTGATCATGCGTGCGCCCCGGCATTCCCCGTGCCACAGGTCGAGCCAGGCCACGAGGTCATCCGGCACGCCGCGATCGGGCTCGGCCTCCATGAAGAACGCGATGTCTCCCTCCCACGTCTGGGCAGCCTCGCGATACTCCTCCGACCCGTTGATGAGGTCCCGGTACCGCGAGATCCACTCCTCGCTCGGGAACAGCGCCATCGAACCTCCTACCGCAATCCGAGGATCAGCACGATGCCGATCACGTTGAAGGTCACATGGGCGGCGATCGGGGCGATGATCGTTCGGCGCCGCTCGTAGATGAAGCACAGGGCGATGCCCGTGAAGAACATCACGGTCATGAGCAATGCCGCATCGATCGCCGAGCCCGGGATGAAGTGGATCAACCCGAACCCGATCGACGAGCCAACCGCGCCGACCCAAAACCCGTGGCGATCGCGGAGCGCCCGGAACAGGACACCGCGGAAGAACAGCTCCTCGCCGATCGGAGCGATGACGATCGCGTACACGACCGTGAGCGCGGTCCCCACCGCCGGGAGATGCTCGCCGACCTGCTCCGGGGCCTCGACGGGCTCCCCGCTGATCGTCTGGAGGAGAACCGTCAGCAACCCTCCGACGACGAACACCATCACCGGATACAGCCCGATGCCGAACAGGACGCCCGACCCGATCTCCTTGCGCCAGGTCCCCGGTTCCGGGAGTCGCAGCACGGGGAGCCAGCCCCGGTGGTACCGCGACAGCCACAGGACCAGCACGCCGATGATCACGAGCGCCGCGACCACCGTGAGGACGATGTTGGTGAAGTCGGCCTCCGGCTCCATGAGCTGGATGAACGGCAGCGTCGCGAGCCCGGCCAGCACGAACGCCAGGAGGTAGACGCCGAGCGCCTCGTACCAGCTCCAGGTCGCGGTGGTCGGGAAGCCATCCGGCGCACCCGGGCCGGGCGGCATCGACGGGGCGGGGTGGAGACCGTCCGGACGAGGTGGGATCGGTGGGTGGGTGCTCACGGCTCCCCCATCTTCCCGGCTTCGGACAGGAGCGACACGCCGAGGAGCCCACCCAGTCCGAGCCCGAACGCGAGTCCGGCCGCCGCCGGCCCCGAGTCGTTCACGAGGTAGGCAACGACGCCGGCCAGGAGCGTGACGAGGATCGCGTCCCGCCAAGCCGGGCTGCGCTGCAGGCTCGGACGAAGCGCCGCTGGCGGACGGAGCACCGCCGCGATCGCGACGGGGAGACCGATCACCGGGATCAGCGCGAACGGGTTGTGCGCGATGAGGTCGAACCCGACCTGGAGGCGGTCCCCGAATCTCTCGAACACCCCCGAGACCCCGCTCACCTCCTCCTCGAACCGCGTGACATGTGTCTCGAGCGGCGAGATCGCGTGCGCGAGGAGGATCAATGCCCCCCCGACCAGGGTGACCCCGACGAAGACGCCGAGTCCCTTCCACAAACCGAGGCGTTCGCGCTCGCGGACGGCGAGCCAGAGGCCGGCCGCCGCGAACAGCGACACCCCGCCGCCGAGGTTCGCGCCGACGTAGGGCAGTCCCGCGAACAGTGCTACGGCGACCAGGAGCGCGACGCCGGCGCCCGTCCGCAGGCGGTGCGCCACCCACAGGCACGAGCCGATCAACAGTCCGATGAAGACGTTGGGCAGGCCGTAGAAGCGACCGCCGTCGAGTTCCGAGCCGCCGACGAACGGCGTGAGCGCGGCCGTCCACTCGAGGATCGCCTCGAGGGCGAAGTACGCGAGGACCGCGATCCCGATCCCGGCCGGAACGAGCAGCACGTCTCTCCGTTCGAGCGGCGCGAACGCGAGCGTGCCGAACACCGTCACGAGCGCGACGAACGGGATCACCGTCGCGTACGTGAGCTCGGGCAGGTGTCCCGCCGCGAGGAGTGCCGTCGCGAGCGCCGCTACCGACAGGCAACCCCATCCGAAGATCCGCCGAATGACCTGTGGGATCCGGCTCCCGAGTGCGAGGATCACGATGGCGCCGAGCCCCACGATCGTGAGGTAGATGCCACCGGCCGTTCCGATGGGGACGTACATCCCCCGTTGAGCGAGGTAGCGCTGGTGAAGCTCGAACGGCGGCGGCCCCTCGATGATCTCGATCGGCGATCCGGTCGAATCGGCGGGTGGATCAACGTCGAGGAAGTCGGCGATGGTCGGGATGACGTCCAGATCGGTGACAACCCCCGCCCTGCGAGTCGAGTCGGAGGTGAGCGACCCCTCCTCTCCTCGTTCGGCGAACAGGTCGCTCGATGTCCCCCGGGCAAGCACGAGTGGATGCAGCTCGTCCTTGGCGACGATCATCTCCGGCGAGGGCCTGGTCGAGGCGACGAAAACCAGCACGGATCCGTCGTCGACCGACGTCACCATCTCGACGATCATGCTCGCCACCCCTTCGAGTCCACCCTCTCGCGTGGGGTCGAGCCATCGGAAGTGGACGTTCTGCTCGCCGGGAGCGATGCCGGTTTCCCCTTCGGTCGGCAACCCGTTCTGCAGCGTCATCAGCGCGGCACCGCCGTTGGTGGCGAGGGCAGCGACCTCGGGGATCCCAAGCATCTCCTCGAACGAGACTCCGGGGACCAGGAAGACGAAGACTTCACCCGTTTCCTCGCTCACCTGCGCGCGTGCGGAGGTGGAGGCGAAACCGCCTGCGACGATGAGTGGCAGCAGGAGCGCGCCGAGACGCGCGCGGGTCACGACAGGGCCGGGGAGCGTTCGCGCTCGCGACGAACGACCGCGCCGAGCGCCGCCAGCTTGGCCTCCATGTCCTGGTAGCCGCGGTCGACGTGGTACATGTCCTCGATCTCGGTCACGCCGTCGGCCGTGAGCGCTGCGATCACCATCGCGGCGCCGGCGCGGATGTCGAGAGCTCGCACCGGCGCGGCCGACAGGCGCTCGACGCCGCGGATCACCGCGTGATGGCCCTCGGTCCGGATGTCGGCCCCCATCCGGTTCAGCTCGTCGACGAACATGAACCGGCCCTCGAACACGTTCTCCGTCACGATGCTCGTCCCCTCCGCCGATGCGAGGAGGGCCATCATCTGCGGCTGGAGGTCGGTCGGGAACCCCGGGTACGGGAGCGTCACCAGATCGACACACCTCGGTCGTGAACCCATCGAGATCGCGACACCCGCATCCGTCGCGACGACGTCGGCGCCGGCGTCGGCCAGCTTGGACAGGACGAGATCCATGTGGTCGGCTCTCGCGCCCGAGAGCACCAGCCGGCCGCCCGCCGAACAGACAGCGATCGCGTACGTTCCCGCCTCGACCCGGTCGGGGATCACCGTGTGATCGACGGCCCCGAACCCGTCGACACCCTGGATCTCGATCGTGGGGGTGCCGACACCGTCGATCCGCGCGCCCATCTCGACGAGGAAGTCCGCGAGGTCGACCAGCTCGGGCTCACGTGCGGCGTTCTCGATCACGGTGGTCCCGCGCGCCGCCACGGCGGCCATCAGGACGTTCTCGGTGGCGCCGACGCTCGGGAAGTCCAGGTTCACCACCGCGCCTCGCAGGCCCGTCGTCTCGCCGACGAGGAAGCCGTGCTCCGAGGAGAACCGCGCACCCATCTTCTCGAGCCCACGGATGTGCAGGTCGATCGCGCGCGACCCGATGTTGCACCCGCCGGGCATCGCCACACGCGCATTGCCGAACCGCGCGAGCAGCGGGCCGAGGACCAGGATCGACGCCCGCATCCGGCTGACCAGCTCGTAGGGGGTCTCGGCCGGCCTCACGTCGGTCGTCTCCAGGACGAGCGCGTCGCCCGCCCACGCGCAGCCGACGCCGAGGTGCTCGAGCACCTCGACCATCGTGAAGCAGTCCTGGATCCGAGGGACGTTCCTCACGGTGGAGCGGCCGTCAGCGAGCACCACGGCGGCCATGAGCTTGAGCGCCGAGTTCTTGGCGCCGGCGATCTCGACCGTGCCGTCGAGCGGCGTGCCTCCGGTTACGAACAGGCGATCCATGGTGTCTCCATCCTAGGCCCAGGCTTCCCCGGGACCCGCGAGGCTACTCGTCGAGGCCCGTGCGGGCCAGCGCCTTCGCGAGCTCGGCACGCACGCCCGCGTCGTCGCCCTGGGCGAGCCGTGCCTGTGCTTGCTCGACCCGCGCCTGCGCGGCCACGCGGTCGATATCGTCGGACAGTTCGGCGAACGAGGCCAGCACGTCGACCCGCGTCGAGTCCTCGGCGCTCGTCACATGGAGGAACCCGCCGTCGACGACCGCGACGATCCAGCGACCGTCCTCGAGCTGGACCCTGATCGGCGCGATCGAGAGCCGGATCAGGAGCGGGGCGTGGCCGGCGAGGATGCCGACCATCCCGTCGGTCCCGTGCGCGATCACCATCTGCGCCGGGCCGGCCCAGACCTCGCGTTCGGGCGTGACGAGATGGAAGTCGAGCGCCATCTACGCGGCCTGCTCCATCTTCTTCGCCGCCTCGACGGCCTCCTCGATCCCGCCGACCAGCAGGAACGCCTGCTCGGGCAGGTGATCGTACTCGCCCTCGCAGAGCCCCTTGAACGACGTGATCGTCTCGTCGACCGGCGTGTACTTGCCGGGGATCCCGGTGAACTGCTCGGCCACGAAGAACGGCTGCGACAGGAACAGCTGGATCCGGCGAGCCCGGGCGACGATGACCTTGTCCTCCTCCGACAGCTCGTCGACGCCGAGGATCGCGATGATGTCCTGGAGGTCCTTGTAGCGCTGCAGGATCTCCTGCACGCGGCGGGCGGTGTCGTAGTGCTCCTGCCCGACGTACCGCGCGTCGAGGATGCGGCTGGTCGAGTCGAGGGGGTCCACCGCGGGGTAGATCCCGAGCGACGCGATGTCGCGCGAGAGCACCGTGGTCGCGTCCAGGTGCGCGAAGGCCGTGTGCGGCGCCGGGTCGGTGATGTCGTCGGCCGGGACGTAGATCGCCTGAAGCGACGTGATCGAACGGCCCTTCGTGGACGTGATCCGCTCCTGGAGGTCGCCCATCTCGTCCGCCAGCGTGGGCTGGTAACCGACCGCGCTCGGCATCCGCCCCAGCAGGGTCGAGACCTCCGAGCCCGCCTGCGTGAATCGGAAGATGTTGTCCACGAACAGCAGGACGTCCTTGCGCTCGACGTCGCGGAAGTACTCGGCCATCGTGAGCGCCGACAGCGCCACGCGCAGCCGGACGCCGGGGGGCTCGTCCATCTGACCGAACACGAGCGCCGTGTTCTTGATGACGCCGGACTCGGTCATCTCCAGGAACAGGTCATTGCCCTCGCGCGTGCGCTCGCCGACGCCGGCGAACACCGACACGCCGCCGTGCTGCTGCGCCTGGCGGCGGATCATCTCCTGGATGATGACGGTCTTGCCGACCCCGGCTCCGCCGAACATCCCGATCTTGCCGCCCTGCACGTAGGGCTCGAGCAGGTCGATGACCTTGATGCCGGTCTCGAGCATCACCTGCTTGGGCTCGAGCTCGTCGAACGGGGGCGGCTCACGATGGATGGGCCACCGGTCGGCCGCGTGGATGTTGTCGGGCGACGTGTCGAGTGGTTCGCCGAGCACGTTGTAGACGTGACCGAGCACGCCCTCCCCCACCGGAACGCTGATCGGCCCTCCGGTGTTCTTCACGTGGGCGCCGCGGATCATGCCGTCGGTCGGCTTGAGCGCGATCGCTCGCACCATCCCGTCGCCGATGTGCTGGGCCACCTCGCAGGTGATGACGCGCGTCTCGCCCTCGAGCTCCACGTCGATCGTGAGCGCCGTGTTGATCACGGGCATCGCATCCGGCGGGAACTCGGCGTCCACGACCGGCCCGATCACCCGGACCACCCTTCCGTCCGAAAGCGTCTCCTCAGCCATCCCTCACTCCTTCTCTCCGGGGGGCTACCGCTCGCGCGTTCGCGCTCGCTCCATCAGCCCCCCGCACCCCCCTTGGTAGCGCCGGCCAGGGCCTCCGCCCCGCCCACGATCTCCATGATCTCCGTCGTGATCTCGTCCTGGCGGGCGCGGTTCGCCTGCCGGGTCAGCACCTTGATGAGCTCGTCCGCGTTGTCGGTCGCGGCCGCCATCGCTCGCTGACGAGCGGCGTTCTCCGAGGCGGCGGACTCGAGCAGCGCGAAGTAGATCTTCGTGATGACGTACTGCGGCAGCAGGTCGCCCAGGATCTCGGCGGGCTCCGGCTCGAAGATGTACTCGGCGCTCGGCACGCCCGAGGCGTCGGACACGACCTCCTCCGGCGCGATCGGCAGGAACCGCTTGTCCGTCGCCCGGAACGTGAACGACGAGCGGAAGTCCGTGTAGACCGTGTGCAGCTCGTCGATGCGACCCGAGCCGAAGTCCTCGATCAGCCGGGTCCCGATCTCCACGGCGGCGTCGTACCTCGGCACCTCGGAGAACCCCGACCACGAAGCCTCCGGCGTCACGCCACGGAACCGGAAGTACCCGATCGCCTTCTTCCCGGTGAGGTACAGGACGGGCTCGAGCCCTCGGGCTCGGACGCGGCGGAGCAGGTCCTCGGCCCGCTTGAGCAGGTTCGCGTTGAACGCGCCCGCCAGCCCGCGATCGCTCGTCATGACGAGCACCCCGGCCCGCGCCGGCGTCTCGCGCTCCTCGAGCAGCGGGTGGACCATCGACCCCGTCTGCCGGGCCACGTCCTCCATCGCCGCCGTGAGCAGGTCCGCGTACGGGCGCGCTTCCATCACGCGCTGCTGCGCCTTCACGATCCGGGACGCGGCGATGAGCTCCATCGCGCGCGTGATCTTCATCGTCGACTGGACCGAGCGGATCCGCCGGCGGACGACCCGGAGCTGCGCGCCCACGGAGCCCTAGCCGCCCGAGCCCGGCGACTCGTCCTCGTCGTCGGCCGAGGAGAGCCGGTCCCACCCGACGTCCGGCTTGACCGGGTCCCTCGGCGCGCCCTGACCCACACCGGCCTCGCTCCCCTCTCCGGCATCGGACCGCACGAACGCCTGGGTGAAGTCCTCGACGGCCTGTTTCAGGGTCGCCTCGGTCTCGTCGGAGAGCTCGCCCGTGTCCCGGATCGCGTCCAGGACGCCGGTCCGGGCGGACAGGTGCTCGATGAAGTCGTCCACGAACCGCTTGGCGTCCTCGACCGGGAGCGCGTCGAGGTACCCGCCCGTCCCGACCCAGATCGCCACGACCTGCGACTCGACCGGCACGGGCCGGTACTGCGGCTGCTTGAGGATCTCGACGACCCGGGCGCCGCGCGCGAGCTGCTTCTGGGACTCCCGGTCGAGCTCGGACCCGAACTGCGCGAAGGCCTCGAGCGCCCGGTACTGCGCCATCGTGATGCGCAGCGTCCCGGCGATCTTCCTCATCGCCTTGATCTGCGCGTTCCCCCCCACGCGCGAGACGGACGTGCCGACGTTGATCGCGGGGCGGACGCCCGCGAAGAACAGGTCGGGCTCGAGGTAGATCTGGCCGTCGGTGATCGAGATCACGTTGGTCGGGATGTAGGCCGAGATGTCGTTGCCCTTGGTCTCGACGATCGGCAGCGCCGTGAGCGAACCCGCCCCGAGCCGGTCCGAGAGCTTGGCCGCGCGCTCGAGCAGCCGGGAGTGCAGGTAGAAGACGTCGCCCGGGTACGCCTCCCGCCCCGGTGGCCGCCGGAGCAGCAGGGAGAGCGTCCGGTAGGCGGTGGCCTGCTTGGACAGGTCGTCGTACACGGCGAGCGCGTGCAGGCCCTCGTACATCCAGTACGCGCCGAGGGCCGCTCCCGAGTACGGGGCGAGGTACTGGAACGGCGTCGGGTCCGAGGCCGAAGCGTTCACGATCACCGTGTAGTCCAGTGCGCCGTTGTCGCTCAGCGTCTCGACCACCTCGGCCACGGTCGACGCCTTCTGTCCGACCGCGACGTAGATGCAACGGACCTGCTTCTTCGGGTCGCCGCTGGCCCAGTTGTCGCGCTGGGCGATGATCGCGTCGATCGCGACGGCGGTCTTGCCGGTCTGTCGGTCGCCGATGATGAGCTCCCGCTGGCCTCGCCCGATCGGCGTCATCGTGTCGATCGCCGTGATCCCGGTCTGCAAGGGCTCCTTCACCGGCTGGCGGTCGACGACGTTGGCGGCCTGGATCTCGAGCACCCGCGTCTCATCCGCGGGGATCGGACCCTTCCCGTCGAGCGGGACGCCGAGAGGATCGATGACCCGCCCGAGGAACCCGTCACCGACGGGGATCGAAAGGATCCTGCCGGTCTGCTTGACGAGGTCGCCCTCCTCGATCTGCGAGGACTCACCAAGGATGACGCAGCCGATCTCGTCCTCGTCGAGGTTGAACGCGAGACCGAGCACGCCGCCGGGGAACTCGAGGAGCTCGCTCGCCATCGCGCCGGGGAGGCCCTGCACGCGCGCGATGCCGTCGCCGGCCTCGACCACGCGGCCGACCTCCTCACGCTCGACCGAAGGCGTGTAGCTCTCGACGTTCTTCCGCAGCGCCTGGGCGATGTCCTTCGGATCGAAGCTCAGCTCGTCCACTGCCATCGGGTCACCCGCTCCCTGTCGTCGTTCCGGTCAGGTGCTCGCGCGCCTCCAGCAGGCGCGACCGCACCGACCCGTCGAAGATCTCGTCGCCGATCTTGGCCACGGCGCCGCCGACCACGCTCGGGTCGACGACGACCCTGACCTCGATCTGCCGTCCGGTGGCCCTGGAGAGGGCGTCGGCCAGCCTCTTGGTCCTCGCCTCGTCGAGTGGGACCGCGGAACGGACCTCGGCGACTGCCTGCTCCCGGGTCTGCGCGACGACCTCCGCGAGCGCCTCGACGATCCGTCCGAGCTCCCGGGCGCGACCCAGCTCGACGAGGAAGCCCAGCAGGTTCAACGTCAGCCGGCTGGCGTGCTCGCCGAGCGTGTCGGCGATCAGCCGGCGTTTGTTCTCCGTCGGGAGGGCCGGATCCGTGAGCGCGTCTCGCAACCGTGTCTCGCGCTCGAGCAGCTTGGCGAACGCGAACAGCTGCCGCTCGGTCGCGTCGAGCTCGCCTTCGGCAGCGGCCACCCGGAACAGCGCCTCGGCGTAGCTCCGAACGAGCTCGTCCTTGTCCGCCACGTCAGTGCTTCCCGTTCCCCGCCGCGCCCTTCGCGACCTCGTCGATGTACCCGTCGATCAGGCGCTGGTGAGCCTTCGCGTCCA
>Ga0268386_10000354_pt1 | contig 28415 bp, 17 predicted proteins | sample RVTome_15_FD_200260 | JGI IMG/M metagenome (GOLD analysis project Ga0268386, IMG submission 200260) | Soil microbial communities from uranium-contaminated site in the Upper Colorado River Basin, Wyoming, United States - RVT150D86... ... | reverse complement strand
GCCAAATCGCAGCCCATGGATGATAAACTGGTGTAATCCGCAACTTTCTGATAAACCTCCTTAAAGGTGCCGTCTTGATTATTCAGATACAGGAAATCATTTTCCATGAAATCATTGGCTACAAAAATATCGGTGAACCCATCGTCATTAATGTCACTTAAGCCAACCCCCAGCCCATATCCCAAACGGCTCCGGAAGATCCCAGAATTCTCAGATATGTCGATAAAAAAGTCGCCTTCGTTTCTGTAAAGCCTGTCCCCGGCCAAGGTGTCTTTTTCAAACCTGAGACCGGGGTCCCCGAATGATTCCGTAGCATGAACGGAATGGTTCAACAGGTACGCATCAAGATCTCCGTCATTATCCATATCAAAAAAAGCCGCCTGGGTGGCGAACCCGGCAAAGTCAAGATTGTACCTGGCTGCTTCTTCCTTGAATGTCAGATCTCCCTGATTGATGTAGAGCTCATTTTTACCGGATACTCCTTTAAAATTCCCCAGCCGGCATAAATAGATATCCAATAACCCATCTCCATTAATGTCGGCCATGGAAACGCCGGTTTTCCATAAACCCGGGGATTTTACTCCTGCAGAATCTGAGATATCCCTGAATTTCATTTTGCCCTGGTTAAGATACAGGGCGTTATTACCCTCGTTTGAAACCAGATATATATCGCTGAGCCCATCGTTGTTGATGTCACCTACCGCCACACCACCGCCATCGTAATAATACAGGTAGTCGATCATATTAAATTCTTCGGAATAACTCAATCTGTTCTCAAAGAATACACCGGTCCTTTCTCCCGGCAAATCGATGAACAGTTGGTGTTGAGCAGGTTTTTGACATGAAAAACCTAACACACCATTCATGAAAAGGAGGGAAGCTTTGGTCAGATGTAGGTGTCGGAACCTGGTCATAGCTCAGAACTGTAACGAAACATTTGCACATAGTCATTATTATTGGCAACTATGATCCTGACATCTGATGGGGTGGAGATCTTTTGGATCTCTCTGACAGCCCGGTCTATTTTCAACCCTGATTTGGCAGGTGACATAAATTCAAATTTACCGTTACCGTCACCCAATAACAGGGATCCGTAGCTGGCGTCGTACCTGCCCATTTCTGGTTTGGATTCGTTCAAATTTCCGCCAAGCAGGATATCAAGATGACCATCGCTATTATAATCTTCTATGGATATGGCGTATGTGTTTGAGAATTGAACCTGCATGGGTAAAGGAATCCTGGTAAAAGTGAGATCCGGGCCACCCATGTAAAGAGCAGTAGACAGATCAACCGCGGTTAACCGGGTAGCTGATTCCAGTTCTCCAGCGTTAAATACATCGAAGATCTGTTGGTCCTTATAATCGGCATATCGCGGATACTTCCTTCCAATAAAGGGAATTTGGCTTTGAAGATCATGCTTAAGTGCCAGTGGATATAGGTTGTCACCTTCGTACTGGCAAATAATTTGTTCCGCTATTCCATTGAGGTCGAAATCCTTCACGAACATTACCAAAGGCTTGTCATCAGTAGCCTTGAATCTGCTGTTCAATCCGTGATTTCCGGCAAATATGTCGGTAAATCCATCACCATTTACGTCGGCGGTTTTCACCACATTCCACCATCCGCTGGAGTTCGGTATCACTTCTTTTGCAAGCTTGAATTTGCCGTTCTCCTGAATGAAAATGGAGATGGGCATCCATTCTCCCACTACTACCAGATCTGTATCACCATCTCCGTTGATATCTGTCCAGCTGCCATCGGTGATCATGCCAAGGTTCAGTAACTCCGGCGCGATACTTTCGGTTATATCGGTAAAAACGCCTTGTCCATCATTCTCCAGCAAGTATCCATTGCAGGGTTCACCATAATAAAATGGTTTCATCCTGACCCCTACAAACAGGTCCATGTCCCCATCATTATCAAAATCCATGGGTTTAACTACTGAGGAGCTTTCAAATTTATTGGCAGGCAGTGTTTGCCGGACCAGTGTGAATTCAAAATTTCCATGCCCCTTAAAAAACCGGTCATTCAGCTGGGGAACATTTGGATTAAACTCATTTCCTCCACTGGCTACATACAGGTCGAGGTTTCCATCGCCATCGGCATCAAACAATGCACAATCAACATCCTCGGAAACCCTGGTACGGTCGAACTCTTTGACCTCAACCCTGGTAAATTCACCATTATGATGCTGAACATATATATTACCGGAAAAACCTGCAGCACCTCCCATGAAAATATCTTCAAGCCCGTCGTTGTTGATATCTCCCAGGCATAGGCATGGTCCCTGTGATGAAACCATTTGAAAAATCAGCCTTTCACGATTGAAATCCACGAATGGGTTTTCTTCATGTCTTAAATGGTGTGTATGTATTGAATCTATTTCAGTGTACAGCTTTTTTGCTGGTTTGTCAACAGTTTGACCGGGTTCTTTGGCTTCTGATTCCCTCAATTGAAGTTCCTGATCCGCAGGAACATTATTCAGTATGGTAATTTTTCCGGATGGCCATCTTACTTCTATGGACTCCGCTTTGGAATGCTGGCCAATCCCGATCAACGGACGGTGGTCCATGGTCGATTGAAAACCTCTGGCGGGTAGGTGTTCCAGGGTATAAGTATCACCTTCAACGGAAATGGTAATTACCGTTCCCAGGGCATTGGTATTTCCTTTTTCACCCTCTAAAGAAAACCTTAAAAAGTGGTTTTCCGAAAACAATGTTTCCACATGATTTCGATACAGGTAGAATGGCATATTGGTGTTGTTTACCACCAGGTCCAAATCACCATCGTTATCGAGATCGCCATAGGCAGAACCATTTGAGAAACTGGCTTCACCCAGTCCCAGTTCTAAAGCCTGATTGGAAAAGGTAAGATCACCATTGTTTACATAGGCATGATTGGCCAAAGCCTTACTGGGAATATAGCTTATCAGTGTTTTGTAGTCCACCTGGCCGCCGGAAATGATTCTCATGATCACCTGTTCCTGAGTGACCTTTTCCAGGAAATCCTGGTCCGTAAGATCCTGATAGATTCCGTTGGAGATAAACACATCCTTCAAACCATCATTCTGAAAATCGAACATTAAAGCGGCCCAACTCCAGTCACTGGCTGCCAGACCAGAATACCTGCCTATTTCACTAAAGGTCTCATCTCCGTTATTGTATTGCAGGGTATTCCTGGTAAACTGATGCCAGTATCCATGGTTAACGCTGTGTTGATACCTCTCCCAGGAGTCAAATGTGGTTACAGTTTTAACCCTTTCATTGTCTGCCGGCAACATGTCCGTGACAAAAATTTCCGGATAGCCGTCATTGTTCAGGTCAGCAATGTCAGCGCCCATCGAGGCAGCGCTGATGGATTTGATCTGCTGCTCAAGTTTTTCTTCAAAACCACCCTGTTGATTGTTAATATACAGATAATCCCTCTCAAAAAAGTCGTTGGAAATGTACATGTCAAGCCAGCCATCCCTGTTCACATCACCCACTGTGACCCCCAGGCCAAACCCGATAACACTACCATGAATTCCCGTATCGGCACTGACGTCCACGAACTTTTGGCCATCGTTGCGAAAAAGTTTATCACCACCAATACTGTCCCGTACATGCCTCAGGTTTTCAGTAAGATCGAAGCTGCCTATGGCCCGGTACGAGTTGTTCAACAGGTACATGTCGAGATCCCCGTCTTTGTCATAATCAAAAAACGAGGCATGAATTGAAAAGCCCTTATCGTCGAGTCCGTATATTTCCGCTGCTTCCTTAAAGGTGCCATTACCCTGATTTATAAATAACTCGTTTTCCCGGTCATCTCCTTTGACATCACCTGAATTACACAAATAAATGTCCGGCCAGCCGTCCGCATTCACATCTGCCACAGTTACTCCGGTACTCCAGGCATGACTTCCGCCTACTCCTGCGGTTTTTGTTACTTCCCTGAATTTAAAATCTCCCAGATTCTGATAAAGCCTGTTGGTATCCATGTTTGCCACCAGGTAGATATCCAGCAGACCATCCCGGTTAAAATCGATCAATCCAACTCCTCCGCCGTTATAGTAGTTTCGGTACCGGAATATGTTAAACTCAGGATCAAATTCAAGATCATTGGAAAATTCGATTCCGGATTGAGCAGACTCAATACGTTCGAACAGAGATTCTTGTGGAGTACCACAGGCCCCGATCACCAGCACTAAAACTGCCTGTTGAAATAATTGCCTTACTGCCATACTTCCCGGTTATCTTCATGAGAAAGGTCGTAGTAGGTTACCGCCACGGTACTCTGGTCGTAAATAAACATCTCGATCATCCTGTTGCCGTCTACCTTATAAAGGTATTCTTTGCCCTCTTTAATTACCGAAATCGGTTCATTACCTCCGTACCAATCCATTAAAATCGCCGGCAACATTTCCATCAGCCGGTCGGAATACAGGTGCCGGTTCAGGGCCCAGGCGTAATAATAAAAAGATGTATTGTATTGCCGGATTGGTCCTTCTCCATTTCTGTCGGCATAGAAATTAAACGCTACGGGTTGGTCCAGGCTGTCTTTGAAAATATACTCAACAGACATATTCCTGGGCCCTTCCCTTACCAGTCCCTGCCTGTTCAATTCCCAGCAATGGTCATAGAATTCCTGTATGGTTATCCCAAATTTCAAGCCCAGGAACAGTGAGTCATGCTTAATTCCTCTGGATAACTCTTCACGAATAACTTTTTTGAGTTGGTATTCCTTGTTACAGGCAAAAATCGATACTGCCAAAATTCCAATGACCAGATAATTCCTGCTACTATTCCACATCATATTCTGTTGCATAGATTTTGTTGTTATTCCTGGTAAAGATCAATACCTTTCTGTCCCCAATTTTTACCTCCTCAATACCCCTTACATTTCCCTCAATGTTCAAACCGGACTCATGGCTGGGTACAAAGGAAAACTTTCCGTTTCCCTGGCCCCTGAAAAATGCACCATAGCTGGCCATATAGGTGCCTACTTCAGGTTTTGATTCACTAAAATTACCTCCAACCACCAGGTCAATATTTCCATCACCATCAAAATCCCCGGTTTTAAAAGCGTAAACCGGTGCAAGCTGAGCTCTCGCCGGTAGTTTTTCAAAACTAAACTTCCCGGCTTTATTAAAGAATATTCCTGAGGCCAGGTTGAAGGTTTCCAATACGTATCCTTTTGACTGGGTTTCCTCAGAAAAAAGAATGTCAGTTTCAATTTCTTGGTAATCACTGAAACTGGAGTAAAGTTGGCCAACTGAAGGAAGCTGCATGGCCAGTTCTTTCAATTGAACAAACGGATATTGTTTGCCTTCATAATACATGGAAATTATTTGTTCGAATGTTCCGTTATTATCGAAATCATTTACCAGCAGTTCAATGGGCTCTTCAATTGTGGCTTTAAACCTGGTGTTTAATCCGTGATTTCCCACTAACAGGTCGACGCTTCCATCACCATTGAGATCTTCGGCTTCCACAGTATGGTACCAGCCATGGGATCTTTCCAAACCCCATTGATTTGAAACATCCCTGATCACACCGTCATTTATTTTGAATATCCTGACCGGCATCCATTGGCCAACTACCACTAACTCTTGAGAGCCATCACCGTCCAGATCAGTGGTAACCGCATCGGTAACCATTCCTAACTTATTTAATATATTGTAGGATTGGTGAACTACCCTGGTATATTCACCATTACCATTATTTTCCAACATGTATGAATCGGCCGGTACTCCATAATAGAATGGAACCTGCCGGCCTCCGATGAAAAGATCCTGGTCGCCGTCACTATCGTAATCAACAGGCATCACTGTACTGGTGGACTCTAAACCTTTAAAAGGCAGATTTTGATCTGATCTGGTAAATCTGCCATTGCCCTGACCAAAATACAGCCGGTCATTAAGCCAGACTGAAAATGAGCTGAACTCACTTCCGCCTGAAGTAACGTACAGATCCTGGTTTCCGTCATTATTGGCATCGAAAAAAGCACAATCAAGGTCTTCACCTTGAGCTTCATCCTTTTTGAAATTTTCCCCGATCGAAAGAAAAGCTCCTGACCTGGTTTGCACCAGTAAGCTGCCTGCCTGACCGCTGGCCCCTCCAATATATAAATCGTCCAGGCCGTCGTTATTGATATCGCCTTTGCAAATACAGGGTCCCTCAGTGGAGTTCATGTGAAACAGCAGCCGGTCCCGGTTAAAGTCTACAAAGTCATTTTCAACGTGAATAAAATCGAGAGATTCATTTTCATAAGGTGAAAATAGGGGTGGGGAGGACTTTTCGACACTGGTAGCAGTTGGTTCAGCATCAATTTCTTTCAACTCTATCAGTTGATTAACCCTGACATCTACCAGGGTGGTTTTGCGGCCACCGGGCCAGGTTACCTTAACACTATCGATCCGGTCAGGGGTATCTAAACCGAATACCAGTTTATGGTCAACGGTGGATTCAAATCCTCTGGCGGGATTAAGTTCCTGGTACAATATTTTGTCATCTATGAATATCCTTACTTTGGCACCTATGGCGAAGGTATTAGCTCCCATACCTATTAATTTCAGGGCCAGGTAGTTCCTGTTCTGGTTAACTTGTCTTGCCTTGTTTTCATAGATAGTGGACGCCATGTTGACATTATTTACCACCAGGTCCAGGTCACCATCGTTGTCCAGGTCGCCATAAGCAGATCCGTTAGAGAATGTGGGCTGCTGCATGCCCCATTGTGCAGCTTTATTGGTAAAGGTCAGGTCCCCGTTATTTTGAAAGGCATAGTTGGGTATCGGTTCTGAGGGCATCATGTCAATCATTGAGGAGATAGCATTCTCTTTTGACTGAATGATATTGCGAACGTTAGAGGGATCGTTCATAAACTTCAAATAGTCCAGATCCAGCAGGTCTTTATAAATACCGTTGGAAACGAAAATATCTTTCAGGCCATCGTTATCCATGTCAAATATTAAAGATGACCAACTCCAGTCCGTGGCATCTACCCCGGCATATCTTCCGATCTCACTAAAGGTGCCGTTACCATTGTTTAGTTGAAGAACATTGCGTCCAAACTGATTAAAATAACCCTTGCTTCGGGCGTTCTTTTGTTCATCCCAGCTTTCAAAAAATGTCTTGGTGACCTGACGGGCTCTTTTTTCAGGCAACATTTCAGTAACAAAATACTCCGGATGGCCATCGTTATTGATATCCGCCAGGTCAGCTCCCATTGAGCCCATAGAAATCTCTTTAACATAGTCTTCAAGCTGATCTGTAAAAGTACCGTCCTGCTGGTTGATGTACAGGTAGTCCTTTTCAAAAAAGTCATTGGAAATGTAAATATCCGGCCAGTTATCGTGATTTATGTCGCCAACTGTAGCTCCCAGGCCGAATCCGATCTTGCTTGAATAAATCCCGGACTCAACGGTTACATTGTTGAAGTAACCATTATCATTTCTCAACAACTTGTTTCCACCCAGCGAATCAGGGATCAGGCGCTGATCTTTAACTACCTGGAAAGAACCGATTGATGTAATCGAATTATTGAGCAAATAACAATCGAGATCTCCGTCTTTATCATAATCAAAAAAGACAGCATGTACGGACAGTCCGATATTATCCAATCCGTATTGTTCTGCCTGCTCGGTGAAGGTCACCCCCCCGACCCCCCTCGAGGGGGGCGGCACCCTCCTTGGTCCCCCCTCATGGGGGGTGTCGGGGGTGGGGGTGCTAATGAATAGCTGGTTATGCCGTCTTTCTCCACCGGGAGGCCCGGATTTGCAAAGGTATATATCCAGGAAACCATCGGCATTAATATCCACCAGGCTAACCCCGGTAGTCCATTGGTTGTTACTTTCCAGACCGGCAGCAACAGTAATATCCTGGAACTTCAAATTTCCTCGATTCAAATACAGTCTGTTGGAGACCATATTGCCACAAAAGAAGATATCTGCTAAACCATCATTGTTGACATCTCCAATGGCTACCCCTCCTCCGTTATAGAAATTTTTGAAGGTATAGGGGTTGAGATGTTCGGTGTACTGAAGCGAGTTAGTGAATTCAATTCCTGTTTTTTCAGCGGTGAGCGGAACAAACAATGGTGCCTCTTTCGATGATTCAGAACATTTTGGAAAAATTGACAAACCCAGCACACCTATGATCAGCAGCAATTGCCTCATATCTGAATAATATCGGTATTACATATAAAAAAGCAAGTGATTTAATCACTTGCTTTTTATAAAGAACCAAATTTAACAGTTTTCTAGTAACCAGGGTTCTGGTTTAATGCAGCTGAAGCATCAATTTGAACCTGAGGTATAGGAAAGACCAGGTATTGGGATCCGGTCTGATTATAGGCGCCTTTCTCCCACCATGCATCCCCCCATTTGCCAAACCTGATCTGGTCTTGTCGCCGGGTCATTTCTGCAAACATTTCACGACCTCTTTCATCGAACAAGTTGTCCTCAGTTAGTGCATTATAAGGTTCTACACCGGCACGTAGCCTTATTTCATTTACGATATCCAAGGCACCCGCAGCGTCATTATTTCTAAACATAGCTTCAGCTTTGGCCAGCATGATATCAGCCAGGCGAAATACCACAAAGTCGTTGGACATGTTTTCTGTACCTCCCACTTCGTACTGATACTTATGAATCCTGGCGCCTCCCTGCCTCCAGCCGTTAGGATGGATCTGGTTATTTTGAGGAGTGAAGTTCAGGCGTGTTCCATCAGGATCTGGCGCCGCTGAAGTTTCTCCTTCAAATGCCGGATCTTCGGTGGCGGTTCCATCGGAATTGAACTGGGGTCCTACCAGGAAGTTGGAAAGCCTTGAATCCAGGGTTCCCGTGCCATTAGGTAATCTGTCGTCGTTAGGATTAAACGTTGCCAGCCCGCTCCAAACCGGTCCCTGGGGTCCGGGGTTGCTGGCAGGGTCGATATAAGAGTTGTAAAACTCTTCCACCACTGCATAACCATTCCAGGGCTGGAAAGTAAAATTGAAGGTGTTCTGGGAGGCATAATGCAAAGTCATGGCCGGCCAGTTAAAACCACCGGCAAACACTTTGTCTTTAGGGACTACAAAGATATTCTCCGAAGAGGTTTGATTGCTAACTACAAAGTTGTCCCGGTAATTGGCGCTTAGTGAAAAGCCAAAACTTATTACCTGGTCGGCGTCCGCTATCGCTTTCTCCCATTGGGGAGTACCAGTATAGACTTGCGCATTCAAATAAAGTTTTGTTCTAAGGGCGTAGGCTGCGGCCTGGTTCATTCGCCCATAAGCAGCACCTCCCACCGCAGGGTCCAATTGAGGTATAGCTGCATTTAACTCACTTTCGATAAAGTTGTAAACCTCCTGCCGGCCCGTCTGGAAATCCGCATTGTTGGCCGGTGGTGATTCATCGGTAAAATCGATAGATAATGGGACGTTGCCAAAAGCATCCATGGCCCAGAAATAGAGCAGGGCTCGAATGGCTCTCAGTTCTGCGATAAAAGCATCCGCCGTTGGGTTTCCTGCAGCGCTTAATTCTTCAAACTGGAATATCAACCGGTTGGTAGTACTTATACCCCCGTAAAGGCTGCCCCAGGCATTATTAAAGAAACCATTGTCGGCAGAAAACTGGTGCCTGTGGATCTCTATCAATACACCGCCATCAAACCAGTCCCCTCCTTTGGTAGTAACCACCAGCTCATCACTGGCCAGCTCACTGATCGACCATACGCCGGCATGATTTCCCATAAAACCCAGAGCGGAATACGCTGAGCCCAGGGCGGCGATAAATTCTTCATCTGACTGGAAAAAGTTATCGGCAGTTACCGTGCTGAAAACCTCCTCATCCAAATCAGTACAGGCGGGGATACACAATAACAGCCCCAGCGCCAGTACCGAAAATTTCTTAATTAAATATTTTGATTTTTTCATCATTTCTAAACAGTTATCGATTAAAATCCAACAGTTAATCCAATGGTGAAAGTCCTGGTGGTAAAATAGGTATCCCTCCTTTCAATGCCCGGTGCCAATGCGTCCGGTGGATCATCCGGGTCTACGTTACCCAGTACGTTGTCATCAGGATCCCCGGTATCCGCATATCGTACTTCCGGATCGATACCCGTGTAATCGGTAATAGTAAATAGATTCTGAGCAGCCACATACAGTCTGATATTGCTAATGGCATTGCTGCCGGACATATCGAAGTTGTAACCAATGGACATGTTATCCAATTTAAAGAAACTGGCGTCCTCAACATGATAACTGTTCACTACTGCTTTTTTAACATCCGGATTGAAGTATTTGGTATTTACAATGTTCCAGCTACCAATGGTGGTGGATTCCAGGTTTTCGTAAAATCCCCGGTAGCTGTTTAACAGATCATGTCCGATGGCGCCTCTGAAAAATACGGTGGCGTCCCAGTTGCCCAGCGAGAAGGAGTTATTCCAACCGAAGGTAAAATCGGGAAGCCCGTTACCAATTACCCTTCTGTCGTCATCGCAGTCACAAACTATACTATCGCCATTCAGGTTCTCGAATATCGGCACACCATCCGCATCTACTGTGCTTCCGTCCCATACAGGTCCCCAAAGGTCACCTAGTGGTTCACCTTCCTTTACTCTTACTGTTTCAGTATCATTTTGGCCGGGAGATCCGAAGTTGGCCCGGAAAAGTTGACCACCTTCTCCAAATGAAAGATTACCGGAGGTCAAGCTTTCGACCTTAGTATTGAAGGTCGAGAAGTTTAAACCGGTGCTCCAAAAGAAATTGTCATTGTTAATGGCGGTAAAGTCTAATGCAAACTCAAAACCATTACTTTTTAATTCACCAATATTTACGTCGGTTTGACCAAACAAATTCGGCGGAACCGGCACGTTTACCGGCAGGATCATGTCGGTGATAGTACGTACATAGTAATCCATGGTTCCGTTAATTCTTCCTTCCAATAAGGTAAAATCCAATCCAATATCAACTTCGTCCTTGGTTTCCCAGGCCAGGTCCGGGTTGGCATTACTAACCGGTCCGTAACTGGGGACAAATGCTCCGTTGTAGAAGAAGTTGCCGATGGGGCCGAATCGTTGCAGGGAAATATAAGGATCCCCGGGAAGGGCCCCGGTACGTCCATAACTGGCACGTAACTTCAATTGCTCGAACACCCCAAGGGTAAATAAATTGGAAAGATTCACCGCACCGCTAACTGCAGGGAAGGTACCCCATTTGTTGTTCTCACCAAATCTGGATGATCCTTCCTGGCGTACGCTGGCTGAGAAAAACCAGGTGTTGCCGATGTTCAGGTTTACCCTTCCGAAGAAGGCAATCAACTTGCTGGTCTCTCTATAGCTGCCAACACCTCCCAGGCCATTGTCAAAATCCTGGGCTGCTGACATATTGTTATAGCTAAATTCATCGGTCAGGAATTGCCCTCCGGCCATACCATGACCCAACTCCAGGAAATCCTGGTAGCTATAACCTGCCAGTACTGCGATATCCGTATTGCCGGTAGTACCATCCCAGTTCAGGGTAGTTTCAAACAGTTCATTGGTTTTCTCTTCAGTAGTGCGCAAGGCATTTCCATTATTGGCGCTACCATTGTTGAATTTAAGAGTTGAAGGATAATATTCACCCCGTAATTCGTTCAGATACTGTTGGGAATAGGCCACTGATGCCCGGAAACCTTTTAAAATATCACTAAAGTCGTATTCGAAGCGGATTTGCCCGGTGGTATTGATATCCGTTCCATCGTCTATTCCTTGTTCCGCGATAGACATTGGATTCCAGTAATCAAAAATATCCCGTTCAGCGTATCCACCTACGTCGCTTAAACCCGCAGTTCCATCAAAAAATACCGGCATGGTGGGATTAGACAGCACAGCGTACCTGAAAACGTCCTTGGTCCCCTGGTCATACTCGGCTTCCTCAGTAGTATATGACAGGTTCAATGTGAAGGTGGCACGATCATTCAGGGCCTTCTGGGTGAGGTTAAGTCGTCCGTTTATTCTCTGGAACCCGGTGTTGATCTGAATTCCCTGAACATCCCTGAAGTTCACAGAAGCCCTGTAGGTAGTACTGGCGGTACCGCCGGAAAAGGAAAGGTTGTGCACATGGGAAACGCCGGTTTGTGTTACCTCATCCAGCATTTCCACATTCGAACCTAAATCTACCGCACCGGTTTGTGCCCGGTACTCACTGGGACTCATGAAATCCATGGTCCTGTCAATGCCATCAAAGGATGCTGAACCATTGTAATCTACCCTGAACGTTCCCTCTCTACCTGATTTGGTGGTCACAATTATTACCCCACTGGAACCCCGGGTACCGTAAATGGCCGCTGCAGAACCATCCTTAAGCACATCTATGGATGCAATGTCAGCCGGATCCACCTGGTTCAGGGAGGCGCCAACTACCCCGTCGATAACCACCAGCGGTTCCTGGTTAGCGCCAAAGGTAGTAACTCCCCTTAATCGAATGGTGTAATCATCGGTTGGACTGCCTCCCGGCCTGGTAATGTTCAGACCCGCCACTTTTCCTTGAATAAGTTGTGCGGGACTATTGACCATACCGGTGTTAAAGTCCTCTTCTTTAACACTGGTGATCGAACTTGAAATTTCCTTCTTCTCCTGGGTGCCATAACCTGTAACCACGATCTCATCCAGGGCCTGGATATCCTCATCCAGCCGGATGTCGATCACCGATTTATTACCCACGGCAATTTCTTGTGAAAGATAACCTACGGATGAAATTACCAGCGTTTCAGCCTCACCGGCTTCCAGGCTGTAATTCCCTTCGAAATCCGTAACAGTTCCGGTGGTGGTTCCTTTAATCAGGATGTTAACGCCTGGTAAACCCTCCCCCGTAACAGCATCGGTAATGGTTCCGGTTATAACGTTTTGCGCCTGCGCGCAAATAATGCCAAAAAAGGCAAATAGAAATAACCAGACATACTTAACAATAAGATACCTGTGTCTCATTAGGATTTAGTTTGGTTAGAATATTAGTTTAATACAGTTCCTTGGTGTCAGAACTACACGGAGGGAATTACACCGGTGATTTTATGAAATAGGAATGTTGAGGATGTAAAAGTTTAACCGCGTAGTTCTATTATTTAGTTATACAAAAGCTCCACATGAATTACAGGAAAATACCTGCACTATCCTGAATTCACCTAATAATACTAAGATAATATTTAAAATTCCATAATATATCTGCAATATCAGCTTTATTTTTTCTGATATGCTATAAAAAACGCTTGCAATTTGAAAGTTTGTCAGGCTGCGGGCATTTATTCAAACATTTCCTGTCCGTTTAATCCAAAAAATTATTAGAACAATTATAGATCGAGTATTTTCCGGCTTTATTAAAACATTCTTAAAATAATTAAGTTTTATAGTAGATATATACTATCTTGACCACACTGGACCAGACTATGAACCTATATGAAAAGTGGAGAAATAACCATTAAGGACCTGGCACGTGAACTTGGGATTTCCCCATCCACGGTGTCCAGGGCTCTTAGCGGTCATCCGGATATCAGCAATGCAACTATAAAAAAAGTGACTGAACTGGCTGAAAAATATCATTACCAGCCCAATTCAGTAGCCCTCAGTCTCAGGAACAGCCGAACTAAGACAATCGGTGTGATTATCCCGGAGATTACCCATACTTTTTTTGGTAAGGTCATTTGTGGCATTGAAGATGTAGCTACTGAAAACGGGTATAATGTGATGCTTTGCCATTCCGACGAAGAATATGAAAGAGAAGTTATCGATGCCAAATTGTTGTTTTCCCACCGGGTGGATGGTCTGTTAGTGGGAATGTCCAAAAACACCAGGAACCTTGATCATTTTCAACCATTTATTGACCGGGGATTGCCATTGATATTTTTTGACAGAGAACCCCAGGGCATTGATGTTCCATGTATTTTGGTGGAAGATGAACAAGGCGCTTTCAAAGCGGTAGATCACCTGATACAACAGGGGTGCAAGCGAATTCTGCACCTGGCCGGTCCTAGCGGCGTCAGCACCACCGTCAGAAGACTGGAAGGATACATCAATGCGCTGAAGGCCAATGGATTGGAAACTGACGATGAATTGGTTATTAATTGTGAAGGCGGGATAAACACTGAAGAAGCGGAACAGGTAGTGAATCAGCTAATTTCCCGGTCAGTGCATTTCGACGGTGTTTTTGCCAACAATGACCTTACCGCCATAGGAGCAATCAGGGCTCTGAAAAGCGCAGGCTTTAAAATTCCCGAAGATGTAGCGGTCATTGGTTTCTCGGACTGGAAGCTGGCTTCATTAGTTGATCCGCCGCTAAGTTCAGTTACGCAACCAGGGTACCAGATGGGAAGAAAGGCAGTGGAACTTTTCTTTGAAGAACTCGCCAATCCCAACACGCCTCCCCGGAAGATAACCCTGGAAACCGAACCGGTAACACGGGCGTCCTCTTTAAGGAAATAGTCTGATGCTTGGCCGTTCTTTTGGTCAGCCGGCAGCTTTATCAGATCCAATTTAGCCTGGGATTTAGTGTATCTTTAGCATTTATATTCTAAGTTAACCACCTTTATCAGCGGTGGCCCCTGGTTCCTCGGGGAGAAATTACCACGAACAATGAAAATTAAAGACCATACATTCAAGCATCAACGCCATCAGGATTTGGGTGAACTATTGTCACATGAAGTCACTGGAAATGGAGTTCTGGGCAAAACTCAAAGCGGAAATTTTAAGGTTGTTGTTTATTCAGATACCATTATGCGGGTCCAGATATCGGATGACGATAGCTTTGATGAATTGTCCTATGCGGTAGTGGCCAAGCCGGCCCGGGTGAGGTTTAAAGTATCTAAGGGCTCCAGGTCACTGTTTATTCAAACCGGGCAATTAAAGGTTGAAATAACCAAAAATCCAGTAAGATTTATTTTTTATAACCATCATGGAGCGTTGCTTAATGAGGATTACCCCGGGTTCGGCATTTCATTCATGGGGAGCTCCAGGTCCATTTACAAAACGTTGCAGAAGGGAGAGCGGTTTATCGGTTTAGGTGAGAAAACCGGCAACCTGGATCGAAAGGGTTCCGGATATACCAATTTAAACACTGACCAATTTGCCTATTCATCCGCATCCGATCCACTTTACTGTACCTTTCCATTTTATATCGGGTTGCATAATAAACTGGTCTATGGGATTTTCCTGGACAATACCTACCAGTCTCATTTTAATTTTGGCGCCTCCAATGACCGGTTTTCTTCCTTTACCGTAGAAGGTGGCGACCTGAATTATTACTTTATTTACGGCCTGTCCGTTGCAGAGATTATCCAGGGGTATACAGGATTGACCGGCTCCATGCCCATGCCTCCCTTGTGGGCCCTGGGCTATCAACAATGTCGGTACAGCTACTATCCGGACCGCGAAGTTTTAAACGTTGCCGCTACCTTCCGGGATAAACAGATTCCAGCTGATGCCATAGTGCTGGATATACACTATATGGATGGCTATAAGATATTTACCTGGGATGACCAGCGTTTCCCTGATCCCGAAGGATTGATCAGACAGCTGGGCGATATGGGATTCAATGTAGTGGTGATGTGTGATCCGGGTATAAAGATCGAAGACAATTATAATGCTTACCTGGAAGGGGTTGAACAGGACCTCTTCCTAAAATATCCTGACGGAACATACTATAGCGGCCAGGTATGGCCCGGCTGGTGTCATTTCCCGGATTTTACCAAATCAAGCACCCGCGACTGGTGGGGGGACAAACTGAAAAGTTATGTGGTTAAGGGTATAAAAGGGTACTGGAATGATATGAACGAAATTGCCACTTGGGGGCAAAAATTGCCGGAGCTAATTGAATTTGACTTTGAAGGTGAAGGTGGCTCCGGGAAAAGGGGCCGGAATATTTATGGACTGATGATGTGCCGGTCCACATTCGAAGGGGTTAAAAAGAACAACGGAGATGAGCGCCTGTTTAATCTCACCAGGGCAGCCTACAGTGGTGTGCAAAGATATGCCGCGGTATGGACTGGAGATAATGTGTCCAGCGATGAGCATATGTTGCTGGGGGTCAGGATGGTCAATAGTATGGGATTATGCGGGGTGGCTTTTGCTGGATATGACGTGGGCGGTTTTGTGGGGAATCCGTCCATTGACCTGTTTGCAAGGTGGATCAGTATTGGTTCGTTTTCTCCATTTTTCAGGGGGCACTCCATGGTAAATTCCAAGGACAGCGAACCGTGGAGCTTTGGCGAGGAAGTGGAGGACATCAGCAGGAATTACATTAACCTGCGTTATCAACTGATCCCCTATTTATACTCGGTATTTTACCAGGCTACCAAAACCGGCATGCCGGTAACCCGTACATTAGCCATCGATTACTCGTTTGATGAACAGGTTTACCAGCCGGCACATCAGAACCAGTACCTGTTTGGACCGTATTTTCTGGTTGCACCTGTTGAAAGCTACAAGCACATCACCAGGGTATACCTGCCTGAGGGAAACTGGTTTAATTTTCATACCGAAGAAACTTACCGGGGCTCATCTCATGTATATGTGGAATCACCTATATCGCATCTGCCGCTCTTTATCCGGGCTGGCGCAATAATTCCCATGCAATCCGTAGTTCAAAGTACCATGCAGCAGCCTGAACCGGTTATGTACCTTCATTTATATGCCGGGGATGATGGTGAATTTTTATACTACGAGGATGACGGCAGCAGCTACAGGTACCAGGATGGTGATTACTATAAGAGGTCTATGCACTTAGATCACAAGGCAGGCAGACTAGCGATCGGGGAGGTGCAAGGATCTTTCAAAAGTAAATTTAAGAAGATTAAGTGCTGTCTGCACGGGTTTAAACGCCTCTCAAAAGTCACGCTTCAGGGAAAAAAAATTAAGGTGTCAAGCGAGGAATTGGTATTGTTGCCTCCGGTATCCAGTTTTGATCCACTGGGCAAAGAGTCGGTTTCATTCCCGGTAAACGTGCAGGCTTTTATTATTGAGAATTCAATCAAGGAGATTGAGGTTAAGTTTTAGACGGCCACCGGTTACACACAAAGCTCGCCGGGTCCTTTCACGCCAAGTCGCTAAGTCTTTGCGTTTTTTGCATGAAAATCTCGGCAAACTTTGCGTGAAATGTTACACTGCGTGAAAAACTACCTCACCGGTTTCGAAGACTGATCTCCTTACTCTGCCCCATGGCGTCCATACGCACATACATTCTCAGAGGGTTCTCTTTACCGTCAGCGCCGCAATCCAGAGCTGGTTCCAAATAATAGATTAAGAATTTCTGGTTGCGAACATACAATTCCAGGTAGTCCGGCGATCCCAGGTATCCGGTAATTTTTGGTTCAGTCCATCCCAGCAGGGCTTCCTGGTCGTCCATGATCAACTCAAGTTGATTGAGCCGCAGGCCACCGCACCCGTTGGGATCATTTTGCCAACTGTTGGAGTCAAAGGAATTAATATGGGGCTCTGTCTGGCAATGTGTCATTATAACAGCTGTTAAAAGCACCAGAACTGACCGACTTATGAGCACTTATTTTCGCGATATGAGTTGGTTGTCTCTAAAACTAAATAAATTCGGGTTTTTATTTATACTTTATGTGGAATCTGTCAAAAATGCTGTCAGCCTTTTGGGGAATATTGGGGCTGTTAACGTTGGTAACACTTTTTGTGGCATATGCCAACTTTCCCGAATATGTAGATCCTGGCTTTCTGGGTACTGACCATGAAATTAAGCTTGACCGCAACCGTTTCTTTTTTATTTTCTCGGGTTTGTACCTGGTGGTTAACCTGATGACCTACATTGCCATAAGAGCGGCCGGCAGTCTAAAAAAGGGCCTCCGGATCATGCAGACCACACAGTATTTAAGGACATTGGTAGGTTTGAAGGTCCTGATTATCGGGGCCAACCTGTTCCTGATCACATTGATGATATTTACCAGATCGGCCATTGAGACACAGGGCGTGTCAACTATCTGGCACTGGCCTCTGCTGTGGATAGGCCCACTGATAATGGTTTCAGGCCTGGTGTATTTGATGTACACCATGCTTTTTCCTGCCCGGGAAAGCTGATACTTTACATTTCTTCATGTTATCAGGCCTTCATATTGGCCATCAGTACACGGGATTGTGCAATTTTCGTTGTAGATTTATAGGTAAGATAGGTAGTTTTAGCACTAATTTTTGACCTGTAATCAATTTTTCAAATGGCTTCAAACCCGGTTACATCGAACTACACCGAGGACAGTATAAGATCACTGGACTGGAAGGAACATATCAGGCTGCGGCCTGGAATGTATATTGGAAAACTAGGGGATGGTTCTGCCCAGGACGATGGCATTTACGTACTGGTGAAAGAGACCATTGACAACAGCATAGATGAACACGTAATGGGCTTCGGGCGCACTATTGACATTAAGGTCTATGATCACAAGGTAGTGGTGCGGGATTATGGACGGGGTATTCCCCTGGGTAAGGTGGTTGACTGTGTTTCAAAGATCAATACCGGGGGCAAATATGATTCGCAGGCTTTTCAAAAATCTGTGGGTCTTAATGGTGTAGGCACCAAGGCGGTCAATGCCTTATCGGAGTATTTTAAAGTCCAATCCTTCAGGGACAGTAAAACCAAGGTTGCGGAATTCAGGAATGGTGAATTGGTCAATAATGAGAATATAAAACCAACCAGCGACCGCAACGGGACGCTTATAGTTTTTGAGCCTGATCCCAGGATATTCAAGAATTTTCATTTTATCCCTGAATTCCTGGAAAACCAGCTGTGGAACTATGCTTATCTCAATTCAGGTCTGACCATAAATTTCAATAACAAGAAATATCACAGTGCCAACGGGCTGTTGGATCTGCTGGTCAATCGCACTGATGATGATGATCTCAGATATCCGGTAATACACCTGAAAGGAGACGACATTGAAGTGGCGCTGACCCATGGGAATGCATACGGCGAAGAATACTACAGTTTTGTTAATGGACAATATACCACCCAGGGAGGCACCCATTTGACTGCATTCAAGGAGGCTATTGTAAAAACCATCAGGGACTTTTACGGAAAGAATTTTGAAGCCTCTGATATAAGGACCTCAGTAGTAGCTGCAGTTTCAGTACGGGTAATAGAGCCGGTGTTTGAATCCCAGACCAAAACCAAGCTGGGCTCTCAGAATATAGCTCCGGAAGGTCAGAGTATTCGGTCATTCATCAACGACTTTGTCAAAAGCGCCCTGGACAATTTTTTGCACAGGCATCCTAAAACTGCAGATGCCCTGCTAAAGAGAATAATGCAATCCGAAAGGGAGCGTAAAGATATTGCCGGAATAAAGAAACTGGCCAATGAAAGGGCTAAAAAGGCGAACCTTCATAACCGCAAGCTACGCGATTGCCGAATTCATCTGGACGATAGAAACGGGGATGAAAGCGGGGAATCCATGCTTTTTATTACTGAGGGAGACAGTGCCAGCGGATCCATTACCAAGTCCAGGGACGTTCAGACCCAGGCAGTATTCAGCTTGCGGGGAAAGCCGTTGAATTGTTTTGGGTTGACCAAGAAGGTGGTATATGAGAATGAAGAGTTTAATTTACTGCAGCATGCCCTGAACATAGAGGATGGACTGGATGGCCTGAGGTACAGCAAAATAATCATCGCTACTGATGCCGATGTTGACGGTATGCATATCAGGCTGCTTTTGCTTACCTTTTTTCTGCAGTTTTTCCCTGACCTGGTAAAACGCGGACACCTTTATATACTGGAAACACCTTTATTCAGGGTAAGGAACAAAAAGGAAACCATGTATTGCTATAGTGAGGAGGAGAAAACCGCGGCTATGAACAAACTGGGATCCACAGCGGAAATTACCAGGTTTAAAGGACTTGGTGAGATTTCACCTCATGAATTTGGGGCTTTTATCGGGAAAGACATAAAACTTGAGCCCATAATTCTTAAAAAAGATACCACCGTGCACCAGTTGCTGACCTTTTACATGGGTAAGAATACCCCTGACCGGCAAAAGTTCATTATTGAAAACCTGAGGATTGAAAAAGATATAGTTGAGCAGGAAGAGGAATTGGAAATTGCCTGAGTAAAGCCTGATCTCTGAAAGAACAAAATATGGAAAACGGGACATTTGAGAAAGAGGAGAAAATGCATGATAAGAAACCGGTTTCCGGTATGTATGAAAATTGGTTTCTGGACTATGCTTCTTATGTGATTCTGGAAAGAGCGGTCCCGGCTGTTCAGGATGGGCTTAAACCGGTACAGCGAAGGATCCTGCACGCCATGCGTGAGATGGATGACGGGCGGTACAACAAAGTGGCGAATATAATCGGGGCCACTATGCAGTATCATCCTCATGGTGATGCTTCTATTGGCGATGCTATCGTTCACCTGGGCCAAAAAGACCTGCTGATAGATACCCAGGGTAACTGGGGGGACATTCGCACCGGGGACGGCGCAGCGGCTGCGCGATATATTGAAGCCCGGCTTTCCAGGTTTGCCCTGGAAGTAGTGTTCAATCCCAAGACTACCGAATGGCAATTGTCATATGATGGCAGAAAAAAGGAACCGGTCATCCTTCCCATTAAATTTCCATTACTGCTGGCCCAGGGTGTGGAGGGAATAGCGGTAGGTCTTTCTACGCGCATCCTTCCGCATAATTTTTGTGAACTGTGTAAGGGGTCGATAGAAATATTGAAAGGCAGGTCTCCGAAACTGCTGCCCGATTTCCCTACCGGGGGAATGGCGGATTTTACAGAATATAACAAGGGAAAAAGAGGAGGTAAGGTCAGGGTTAGAGCAACTATTGAAGAATTCGATAAAAAAACCCTGATAATTAAAGATATACCATTTGGAATCACAACTACTACTTTAATCGATTCTATCATAAAAGCCAATGATAAAGGCAAGATCAAGATCAAGAAGGTGGTTGACAATACCGCCCAGGAGGTGGAGATATTGGTAAGCCTGGCTCCGGGGCAGTCACCGGACATAACAGTAGACGCCCTATATGCCTTTACCGGTTGTGAGGTTTCAATCTCACCTAATGCCTGCGTGATCATAGATGAAAAGCCGCACTTCCTATCCGTAAACGATATCCTGCGTATCAGTACGGAACAGACAGTTGAACTGCTGAAACGGGAGTTGGAGATCCGGCGCGATGAATTGCTGGAGAAGATACTGTTTTCTTCTCTGGAGAAGATTTTTATAGAGAACAGGATTTACCGTGATATTGAGGAATGTGAAACCTGGGAATCAGTGATCAGTACCATCGACCAGGGTCTGGAGCCCTATAAAAAGCAGTTCTACCGGGATATCGATCAGGAGGATATAGTAAGGCTCACTGAAATAAAGATCAAGCGAATTTCCCGTTACGATTCATTGAAGGCAGATGAATTGATGAAAAAATTGCAGCAGGACCTTGAAGAAACCGAGTACAACCTGGCCAATCTGACAGAATACGCCATCACGTATTTCAAAAATTTGCTGGAAAAATATGGAGATGGCCGGGAGAGAAAAACCGAGATCAAGTCGTTTGACAACATTTCAGCGCAGGTAGTGGCCGCCAATAATGTCCGCTTGTATGTCAACAGAAAGGAAGGGTTTATAGGATATGGCTTGCGCAAGGATGAATTTATCACCGAGTGTTCGGATCTTGACGATGTACTGGTGTTGCGTAAGGACGGCGTTTGTAAAGTTTCGAAAATTGCAGATAAGGTATTTATGGGTAAGGACATACTCTATGCGGGAGTTTTCAGCAAGAATGATGAGCGACAGGTTTATAATATGATCTACCTGGACGGAAAGAGCGGCCGCTCATTTGCCAAACGCTTCCAGGTGTTGGCAGTCACACGTGACAAAGAATACAATCTTACCAAGGGAACCAATGGAACCAATGTGCTATACCTTTCTGCTAACCTCAATGCTGAGGCGGAGACAGTTACCGTTTACCTGACTGCGGGGTCCAAAGCAAGAAAGAAAGCATTTGATTTTGACTTTGCCGGCCTGGATATTAAGGGCAGGGGAGCAGGGGGAAATATATTGACCAAATATCCGGTCCGCAAGATCGTCCTGAAAAGCGAAGGTGCTTCTACTATGGGCGGTCTTGACATTTCCTATGATGAGGTGGTGGGCAGACTGAACAGGGATCAGCGCGGTAAATTTTTGGGTAAATTTCACGGAGAAGACAGGATAGTGGTGCTGTATAAAGACGGTACCTACGAATTAACGGATTTCGAGCTGACCAACCGCTATGAGCCGGAAAAAGTGATGTGGATAGATAAGATGCATGAAGATACGGTAATCAGTTGCGTACACTACGACGGGGCATCCAGGGTACACTATGTAAAAAGATTTCAGATCGAGACTACTACTCTGGCCAAGCGGTTTAGCTTTATAAGCGAGGCGCCGGGAAGTAAACTACTGGCCGCCACTGCCAACTCTGAACCAATACTGGAGTATGAGCACAAGCCGGAGAAATCCCGTCAAAAAATAACCAAACAGGTCGATCCGAAGTCAATTATCGAGATAAAAGGATGGAAAGCCAATGGGAACAGGCTGTCGCCACACAAAGTATTGAGTGCAAGGTTTTTAGATGATTTTACAGAGGATGTTCTGGATTCGGAATCCGACGATTCCATGCATGCCGTTCCTGGAACAGAAGTCTGGCCCGGGCCGGTAGATCCACCACTGCCCCCGGTTAAGCATGAAGACGTAAAAACTCATGAGGAAACAGGCTCAAGCTTCCAGGTAGGTTCAACCATCGAATTGGAAGTGACATCCCCTAAAAAACCAGACCAACTGGGCCTGTTCGAGCAGTAAAATGAAAGCTAATGCCGAAAGCCTTATTGAGTATCTGGGCGGTTTTATCAGCGAATCAAAAAAACAGACCATTGAGAAAGTTCTGGCAAACCGCACCAGGTTCATTACCGTGGTGCTGGAAGATATTTACCAGCCTCAAAATGCCAGTGCAGTGATACGCACCTGTGATTGTTTCGGCATTCAGGATCTTCATGTGATCGAAAACACAAATGAGTATACTTTAAATCCTAACGTGGCCCAGGGTTCCTCAAAATGGGTAAGCATAGTTCGTTACAACCATTCGGAAAGTAATAATACGGAAGAGTGTTTAGACACACTTGAAAACGAGGGTTACAGGCTGTACGGTACTTCGCCATCAAGGTCTGATATAGAGATCGATCAAATTGAATTCGAGCACAAAATGGCCTTTATGTTTGGCACTGAATTGAGTGGTTTGTCAGGAATGGCCAGGCAACGGGCTTGTCATGTGGTAAGAATACCGATGTATGGCTTCACGGAAAGTTTCAACCTGTCTGTTAGTGTGGCATTGTGCTTGCAGACTTTAGTAAAGAAAATGCGTTTTTCGGCGATAAATTGGCAACTTAGTGAACAGGAGAAACAGGTGATTCGTTTAAAGTGGTATCGGAAATCAGTTAAGCATGCAGCAATTCTTGAAAGGTTTTTTTTTGATGGCAAATAGACACACTACACCATTCTATCTGGTATTTTTAGCCATGGCATGCTGCTTTTGCCGGCAGCAGGATGAGACCTATCCACTGGTGGAAGTTCCCCGGATAGGGGTTGAGTTTTACCAGGTTGGCCTGAATGAAGCGGAGAGGTTGGTAAAGGCGAATCCCAATAACCCGGATGCCTACTTTAAGAAAGCTATTTATCTGGAGGCATTAGGTCGGACTTCGGAGTCACTTACTGCAGTAAAACAGGCCATCAATTTAGACCCTGACCCTGATTACCTGATAAAGGAAGCAGAGTTGCTGGAAATTGCCGGCGATCCCCAGACTGCGTTAGCCAGGGCATCAAGGGCACAAATTCTGGGTGGCGACTACCCGGAACTATGGCACCTGATGGCCAGGTTGAGCTATCAGTTGGGAAACCTTGAAATGGCCCTGGAAGAGGTAAACCAGGCCATGCAGAAATATCCTGAAAGTCTTTCCTACTACTGTACCAAGGGAAAAATTCAATGGGCCCTGAATGATACGGTAAGTGCCCTCAACAGTTTCTCCAAAAGCGCCCTGGAACCAAATACTCAATATGAATCGCTAAAATATCTGACAATGATCAACCGGATGACAGGTGATCATCAGGAAGCGTTTGAATATCTGGCTCAGAACCTGAAGATGAGCCCGGAAGACCCTGATCTATTGATGGAAAAAGGAAAACTGTTGTCAGAAACAGCCCAGTATGACAGTGCCCTTATGGTTTTTCATGACCTGCGCGAGATGGACAGTACGAATCTGGAGCCCCTGTACCAATCTGCACAGGTCCATTTCCAAATGAAAAGATATGATTCAACCCTGTACTATACCGATAAATCGCTGCGTTTGGACAGCCTCCACTTACCCTCAAGGATGACAGATGCCAGGGTTTATGACCGATTGACATATTACGGAACTTCTATCAGGAAATACCAGGAAATCCTGGACATTGATTCAACCTATGTACCGGCGGTGGAAGAATTAGCGAAACTTTTGGGAAAAGTTGCATATTTGCAGAAAATCAGAGAGGAACGAGAAGCTAATTCACAGGTTGAAATTATCTCACCCACAAAACCACCAGTTAAAGACTAAATGAGTAATAAACAGATAGATATTACTTTACCGGACGGTTCGGTAAGAAAATACTCTAGTGGGGTAACCGGAATGGAGATTGCCTTTGATATTAGTGAAGGGCTGGCAAGAAATGTACTGGCGGCTAAAGTAAATGGTGAAGTTTGGGATGCAGACAGGCCCATAAACAGCAGCTCCAAACTGTCACTGCTTACCTGGAAAGATCCAGAAGGTAAGTCTACCTTCTGGCATAGTAGTGCACATTTAATGGCTGAAGCTCTTGAATCAATGTATCCGGGAGTAAAATTCGGAATCGGACCGCCTATTGACAATGGGTTTTATTACGATGTCGACTTTGGAGAGGTTGAGTTCAGTGCGGATGAACTGCCCAGGATTGAGGCCAGGATGCAGGAGCTGGCCAGGGAAAAGAACCGCTATAAGAGACAGGAAATATCCAAAAAGGATGCCATTGGCTATTTCAGGGAAAAAGGTGACGAATACAAGCTGGAACTGCTGAATGATCTTGAGGATGGAACAATCAGTTTCTATCACCAGGGACAGTTTACTGATCTGTGCCGTGGCCCGCACATTCCGGATACAGGATTTATAAAAGCCGTTAAGCTAATGAACGTGGCAGGTGCCTACTGGCGGGGTGATGAAAAAAATAAACAATTGACCAGGATCTACGGGATAACCTTTCCAAAGCAGAAAGAACTGTCAGAATACCTGGAGCTTTTGGAACAGGCCAGGCTGCGGGATCACCGGAAATTAGGTAAAGACCTGGAATTGTTCGCATTTTCAGAAAGAGTGGGAATGGGGTTGCCGTTGTGGCTGCCAAAAGGCACCCAATTGAGGGAGCGGCTGGAGCAGTTCCTGAGAAAGGCACAGGTAAAGGCTGGCTATCAACCGGTGGTAACGCCTCACATAGGTGGTAAAAATTTATATGTCACTTCGGGGCATTATGAGAAATACGGGGAAGATAGCTTTCAGCCTATTAATACTCCCCATGAAGGAGAGGAGTTCCTTTTAAAACCCATGAATTGCCCTCACCATTGTGAAATATTTAATGTAAGACCCAGGTCCTACAAGGAGTTGCCCTTACGGTTGGCGGAATTCGGTACGGTTTACCGGTATGAGCAACATGGTGAACTACACGGCCTGACCAGGGTACGGGGATTTACCGTTGACGATGCCCATATATTCTGCCGTGCCGACCAGGTAAAGGATGAGTTCCTGAAGGTGATCGATCTGACCTTGTATGTTTTAAAGACCCTGAATTTTGAAGAGTACACCGCCCAGTTGTCTTTCAGGGACCCTGAAAACAAGGAAAAGTATATAGGGGGGGATGAAGTATGGGATCGTGCTGAAAGGGAAATTTCGGAAGCAGCTGAAGAGAAGAAATTAAATACTGTAACTGAGTATGGTGAGGCAGCATTCTATGGGCCGAAATTGGATTTTATAGTAAAAGATGCATTGGGCAGGACCTGGCAATTGGGTACCATACAGGTTGATTACAATCTGCCGGAGCGTTTTCAGCTGGAATACATCGGTGCCGATAACCAAAAGCATCGCCCGGTTATGATTCACCGGGCACCATTCGGATCGTTGGAAAGATTTGTAGCAGTGCTGATCGAGCACTGTGCAGGTAACTTCCCTTTGTGGTTGTCGCCTGAGCAGATAGCCATTCTGCCGATCTCAGAAAAATATCATCAGTATGCTGAATCCTTAATGAGCATCATGGAAGGTTATGATATTACCGGTTCGGTGGATCAGAGAGATGAAAAAATAGGCCGAAAGATCCGGGACGCCGAAGTAAAGAAGATCCCTTTTATGCTGATCGTAGGGGAGAAGGAGGAGCAGGATCAACTGGTGTCGGTGCGCAAACATGGCACCGGCGATCTGGGTCAAATGTCCCGGAATGATTTTATAAAGCTGGTGCAGAAGGAAATAGCTGAAGAATTGAAGTAGAATTAAGAAATGATATCTTTGATTATTTAAATAATAACCACGATATTTGCCACTCATTTTTCTTTAACCAAACAAGGAGGTAACAATTAGGAGACCAAGACGAGTAGGTTTTCGAGGTCGAGTCGAGGAACCTTATAAAGTAAACGAGAGAATCACAGCGCCGTTTGTTAGGGTGGTAGGTGACAACGTAAAGGTGGATATCTACGATATTCAAAGGGCCTTAAGAATGGCCAACGACCAGAAACTGGACCTGGTGGAAATTTCACCATCAGCCGACCCTCCGGTTTGTAAGATCGTTGATTACTCCAAGTTCAAATACGATCAGAAAAAAAAGCAAAAGGAGATCAAATCCAAGGCTCAGAAGACAGTAGTCAAGGAAATTCGTTTTGGTCCAAATACCGATGAGCATGATTTCAATTTTAAGTTGAAGCATGCCGTGAACTTTTTGCAGGATGGTGCCAAGGTCAAAGCCTACGTTCATTTTGTTGGAAGAACCATTGTTTTTAAGGAAAGGGGAGAAATTCTGTTATTGCGTCTGGCGCAAGAACTGGAAGAACATGCTAAAGTAGATCAATTACCAAAGTTGGAAGGAAAGCGAATGTTTTTAATGCTTTCTCCCAAAAAGCTAAAGAAGTAAAGAACAAGAAGATGCCTAAAGTAAAGACCAAGTCAGGAGCAAAGAAACGGTTTCATCTTACCGGAACCGGTAAGATAAAAAGAAAGCACGCTTTTAAAAGTCATATACTGACCAAAAAAGAAACCAAGCAGAAAAGGAATCTTACTAAATTCACTCTGGTTGATAAAGCAGATGAAGCCAGGGTAAAGAAAATGTTGAACATTTAAATTCAACTGTTGTATAAAGGATTGTTTCACCTGGTTGTATGGTTTAAAAGTGCCTGAGGGCCACCTGCAGTCAAAAAACTAAATAAAAATGCCTAGATCAGTGAATACAGTGGCTTCAAAAGCCAGAAGAAAGAAGATCCTGAAAGCCGCCAAAGGATACTGGGGCCGCCGGAAGAACGTCTACACGGTTGCCAAAAACGCCGTGGAAAAGGGAAGGGGCTATGCCTACCGGGATCGCAGAACTAAAAAGAGGGAATTCAGGAAACTGTGGATTTTAAGGATAAACGCCGGAGCCAGGGAATATGGCATGAGCTACTCACAGTTATTAGGAGGCTTGAAAAAATCTAATATTGAACTTAATCGAAAAGTGCTGGCCGATCTTGCCATGAACCATCCCGAAGCTTTCAAGGCAGTGGTAGACAAGATAAAATAGCGGTAAATTGAAATGAGCAGAGCCCCTTCTGTTAAGGATGGGGCTTTTTTTTGGGAGAATCCCAGGCAGTTGGCAGTAACCAGTCCACCTTCGCTGGAAGCTCCGATGGATAAATAGGCAGTAACCAGTAGGCAGTAACCAGTAGGCAGTCCACCTCCGATGGATAAATAGGCAACCTGTAACCTGTAACCTGTAACCTGCAACCTGCAATCTGCAACCCGCAACCCGCAACCCGTACTGGTTACCTTTCCTGCCTTCAAGGTATAAATTATATTAATTAACGAACAAATATAACTATTCCATGAGAGCGTTCCTAAAGATAGTTTATCAAGCGAGCGAATGGTTAGGAGTAGTCTTCAGCTGCGCTATTATTTTCTTTTGTCTTGTACAGTTGATACTACTAATTGGAAAACCATAATGACCGGAACATCTGAAAAAAGGGGGTCAAAATCGCACAATTTCCCGCCAGCGCCAGTTAATTTGATGTGGGCAATAATTCTGATGGGCGCTATGATGCTTGCTACTTATTTCAGCATGTAGATACATGTAGATCTCTGATTTCTGGTTTCTGATTTTCATTGTAGATAGTCGATAGTCGATAGCAGATAGCAGATAGCAGATAGCAGATAGCAGAT